>Ga0316195_10000462_pt1 | contig 16266 bp, 14 predicted proteins | sample Phised1_MG_FD_204937 | JGI IMG/M metagenome (GOLD analysis project Ga0316195, IMG submission 204937) | Coastal sediment microbial communities from Maine, United States - Phippsburg sediment 1 | ecosystem: Environmental > Aquatic > Marine > Coastal > Sediment | place: USA: Maine | collected...
TTCGGCCGGGTCGTAATGCTTGACGTCATACATGAAGTAGACGGCGAGCGTGTCCCTCGCCCCGGCGTCGAGTGTTGCAAACACGCCCGGCACGCCGCCGGTCTCGACGACTCGTGCGTGCTGGAAGCCCGCGTCCAGTGCGAGCTGGCGCATGTACTCGGCGCCCTGTGGCGTGTTGACGCCCATGTTGGCGATGGTTGGCAACGCGATCCAGTTGCGCAGTCGCTCGATCGCGTCGTCCTTGTCGGCCTTGATGGCCGCGACGACCTTGTCGCGGCCCGGGTTTGCCGCCGCTGCCGCGGCTGGCGATGCCGCGAAGGCGAGGGTGAGTATGGCCGCGCCGCCGATAACCATGTGCCTGTGGAATCGCATCGTCCCCTCCCATCGCCGATGAAATGTCGGCCCGCAGACTTCAGGTCGCGTCGGCGTCCGGCCACAGTTCGCGACGCAGCTTCAACGGATCCGCCAGCACCCGCGCGCGTGACCTGGCAATCTCCGTGCCGCGCAGCGGCTCGAAATTCCTGGGCAAGGTGTCGCGGTTGTATTCGGACAGCAGCCAGTTGAAGACGGCGGCCAGTTGCTCGTCGCTGATGGGAGCCTGCGCTGCACCCGGCACACGGGCAATGTAGTCCCGCCCCTGCGCCGACGCCGCCAGTCTCCCAAGTGGACCAGCGAGCGACGGCACGTAAGGCGGCACTCCACGCGCGTCCGGGAGATGACATCCCGCACAGTGCATCAGGTAATCGCTGCGGGGATCCGCGAGCGACGGCAGCGCGAGCGTCAGCATTGAGCCGGCGACGAGCCCGATGTAGAGGCGCCGCAAGTCCCGATCACCCGTTGCCGCCGGCCTCGCCGAGCACGATCCCGACGGTGCAGTGATAGGCGCGGCTCTCGGTTCCGAAGCACCAGATCACGCTGCTGCTCTTGCTCGGGTAATAGACGGGCCGGGCCCGCTCGGTGTTGTGGCAGTCGCAACGACGACAGACCGCCTTGCCACAGCAATCGTTGTAGGAAATCAGGTAGTCGCGATCGTCCACCGGGTTGCGGCAGGTGCCGACCCACGTGATGGGCGAAGGCTCGGCGCCGGGCGGGCAGGAGGTATGGGTGCCGCCGCAACAGCTGCACAACGTGCCGCTGAGCGCGCAGTAACGCCAGTAATCGCAGCTCTGCGGGTCGCCGAGTTCGTCGATCGTTTCTGCGGCGAAGGCCCGCACGACCGGCAGCAGGGGCAGCACAGCGGCGCCTGACAGCGCCGTGCCCAGCCGGGCCAGGAAACTGCGGCGCGAAGTCGTCCTGGCCAGTTTGCGGCTGCTTTCCCTGGTCGTGCGATCCAGCCACTGCCAGGTTTCATCGACGATCTTCGACTTCTTCATGTTGGCTGTCCCTTGAGGGCGGCTTCGTCTTGGCGGTCCGCGATTCCAACAAACTCCTGCAGCGAGCGGATGCCGGACTGCATCGACTCCACCAGGCTTTCGAGGTGTTCCCGCGTGTTCACGAGGCCCTTGCTCTTCAACACGCCGTCGTCGCCGATCAGGATGGCAAACGGCAGCTTGCTCACCGCGTAGCCCATGCCGAGCGCCTGCGACACGACGTAAGGATACGTCTCGATGCGCAAATCGCGGACGTACGCCTGGTGCGGCTCGAGCTTGTCGCCATCGCTCGCGAATACCAGCCGCAGGCGTTCAGCCTGCGCCATGGACAGTGCCGTCGGCACGAGCGCCTTGCAGACGGGGCACGTCGGCGAAACCCAGAGCACCAGTGTCGCGCGCCCGTCCGGGCTCGGACCGCCCACGCTTACCTCCGCGCCGCTCAAGTCGCGATACGCGACCGGCTGGGTGCGTTCGCCGACCTTCGGACCGGTGGTTGGCATCAGCGCCCCGGCCGGGGACACCCGCTCATGCAGCACGCCAACCTGCCGCGCCAGTGCCAGCACCACCAGCGCCAGCACGATCACGAGGCACCACAGCAGGGCGTTTGACACCAGCAGTGCGTCAGTCACGCTGCTCTCTCCAGGAGGCGATTGCCGCGCCGTTGCGCATCAGTTGCGAGGCTCCCGAATACAGCACGCCGCAAGCCATGAGGGCCAGCGCGAGCGTCAACCAGTCGTACGGACCGAGATCGCGGCTCGTCGCCGGCAAGCTTGCGACGACGGCCACGGTGCCGAGCAGCAGGTTGCGTGCCACCAGCCACCAGGACAGTGGCTGGTCGCCCCCGGAGGCACCGCCAAACCCGCATCCGCAGCTGATGTGCACGCGGCCGCGCCACAGGTTGATCGCGATGGCGGCCGCGTACATCGTCAGCAACGCCGCGGTCAGCAGCGCAACGACGCCGGTTCCGCGTCCGGCGAGCCAGGCGAGACCCAGCGCGGCTTCGATTCCCGGCAGCAGCACGGATGCAGGCCGCAACAGCACCGCGGGCAGCAGCCGGTACTCGGCCAGCGCGGCCGTGAAACTGTCCCGCGCGGCTGCCTTGTGCCAGGCGGCCAGCAGCAACAGCAGTGCGCAGGCCGCCGCGATCGCTCGTATGAGCAAGGGATCAATCATTTTCCGTCAGCGTCTGCAGCAGCGGATAGTTGATGCCGATCTTGTCGATCGTGCGCACCGGCTTGAGCTGGCGGCCGTCGTAGATCTGCAGCTTCTTGTCCTTGTCGTACACGTACAGTCGGGGAGATTGCTCCTGGCTCGAGAGGATGCTGGTAGCGGTGACTGGCAGGACCAGGCGGGCGACGCGCTTGCGGCGGTTGGTGTCGAACACCCAGATTTCGGTGCCTTCGGCGTCGGGAGTGTCGACCTTCCCCTTGTGCATCAGCGAGTAAAGGAGGGACGTATCGCGGTGCACGGTGAACGGCTGGTCGCCTCCCGGCCGCCACTGTTCCTTCTTGTTGCCGTCTTCCTTGTCCTCGTCGTTCAGCATCGACCAGGCGTCGCCGACCCTTATGCGGTTGCCATCGACGCCGACTTCGCGGACCAGGCCATCGTGCGTGATCAGCATCCAGCCACCTTTGCTGCGCACGACCCGGTCGTAGACCGGGTCCTTCTCCACGTCGAAGAAGGAATCGCTGCGGACGCGCTCGGCTTCCTTGCCGTTCTTGTCCAGCGTGATGAGTTGCAAGGTGCCGTCGCCGCAGAGCATCAGGAATCCGCGCGGACCGGCGGGCATGATGATCGCGCAGCCCGGCGTGGAGATCTCGCCCCTGAACTTCCGGTCGACGACGTCCACCACGCTCACCGACTGTGCCGGAGTCATGTTGAAGGTCACGACGTGACGTCCGTCTTCCAGCAGGCCGATGTGCTGGCGCAGGCGCAGCGCCGCCGCCTTGCTGGGGATTTCGATTTCCGCTTTGGTCGTCAGGTCGCGCATGTCGACCACGGTCAGCACGTCGCTGCGGGCGCCCTGCACGCCGCGCGAATAGTAGGAGTCAACGAGGTAGGCTTCCTTCCGGGCAGGCAGCGTGACGATGGCCGGAGTGAACACGCTGTGGGAGATAAGGCCTTTCATCTCCCCGTCGGCAGCGTCGAAGATGTAGCTGGAGTCCGAGCCAGTCATCATGACCCAGCTCGCTTGCGGCTCGGGCAGCGTGGTTTTCCCGACCATCTCGGCCCGCGACGGCGTGACGAAGAACGGGCTCGCCAGGGCGAAAAGCAGGGCAGGCAGCATGACGACGCGCATTGTTGTCTTCCTTCCGGAACCCCTGGGTGTTGTTCGAGCCGGTCGTGCCGCGCCGAGTATAGGCAAAAACCCGAGCCGCGCGCGGAGATAAGGTGTGGGCTCAATCCGGGACGGACATGCGTGACGCCACGACGCGCCAATCGACGACCTTCCAGAACGCCTCCACGTAGCTCGCCCTGGCATTACGATAATCGATGTAATACGCGTGCTCCCAAACGTCGCAGGTCAACAGGGGCCGATCGCCGCCGACGATAGGCGTAGCCGCATTCGACGTGCTGATCACCGCCAGTTCAGAGGTATCCCGCTGTACCAGCCACGCCCAGCCGGACCCGAACGTCGCCAGGGCAATCCCGGTGAACGCTTCGACCAGTTGTTCGACGCCGCCGAACGAAGCCTTGATCGCATCCAGGAGGCGGCCGTCCGGTTGGCCGCCGGCTGGCGGCGTGAGCGCTTCAAAGTAAAAGGCGTGGTTCCAGGCCTGGGCAGCATTGTTGAACACCGCACCCGATGAATTGCGGACGATGTCCTCCAGGCTCGCGTGGTCGAGATCCGTACCCTTGATGAGCTTGTTCAGGTTGGTGACGTAGGCCTGGTGATGCTTCCCGTAATGAAAGTCGATGGTCTCCGCTGAAATGTAAGGCGCGAGTGCATCGCGGTCGTAAGGCAGTGCCGGTAACTTGATGGCCATGCTTGTCTCCGTGTTTACTTTCCATTGGCGAGCCGGACTGGCGTCCGGCCACTGTTGCTTATGATCGTGCTGCCACGAACAAGTTTCCCGAAGTCGCGCCGGAAGACGGCCGCCTCCGTCTCCATCCACGTTCGGAAGGCGACCACGGCCGGCAGTTTCGCCCGCGACTCCGGGATGAGCAGGTAGTACGCGATGTCCATCTCGATTACCGGTTGCAGCGCGATGCGAAGCCGCTTTGCCGCAAGATCGTCTACGGCATAGACGAGTCGTCCGAGCGCCACGCCTCCTCCGGCCGCCGCCGCCTGCAACGCCAGGTGGCCGTCGTCGAATTGCGTTCCCCGGCGCGTTTCCGCCGGCTGAGCGCCTGCGATCCGCAACCACTCCTGCCAGGCGTGGGGCCGGCCGGCGCGCCGTATCGAATTGTCGTGCAGCATCGGAACGCGGGTGACGTCAGCTGGCTTGCGCAGAATGTTCTGCCTCAAGAAGGCCGGACTGGCGACTGGAGCGAGCCACTCGTGGAAGAGGCTGATTGCGATCACTCCTGCGAAGCCGCCGCGACCCAGACGAACCGCAACATCGACGTCTTCCTGGTCGAAGTCGACCGGCGATGAGCTGGCGACGATGCGCAGGTTGATGCGTGGGTGCTTTTTCTTGAACCGCGGGAGCCGGGCGACCAGCCAGCGGGTGGCGAAGGCCGGGGTGACGCTGATGGAGAGTGCGCCGCTCTTGCCGCTCTTGCCGCTCGCACGCAGCAACTCGACGCTCTGGCCGATACGATCGAATGCCTCGTGCAGGGCTTCCGCGGCGGCGGCGGCCTGGTCCGTCAAGGCCAGGCTACGAGTGGTGCGCCTGAACAGGGTGACGCCGAGGTACTCCTCCAGTCCACGGATCTGGTGACTGACCGCGGCCGGCGTCACGTTCAGCTCGCGCGCAGCCTTGGTGAAGCTGCCGAGTCGGGCAGCCACCTCGAAAGTCCGGAGCGAATTGAGCGGTGGAAGCGACCGGGGCATTTATGAGCCTGACTCATCAATGGGGTGACGATTTCTCACTACAGGCCCGTCACCGACACCCATAGACTACTCCATCGAGACGGACGATCGGCGTGTGACGCCTGCCCAGCGGTGGGTAAGCTTGTTCCGCGATCGTCCGATCTCACCACCCTGGTGCATGCGCACCGAAAAAATACCCCGAACGATGGAGTGGCGTATTACCGACCAGCCGTGGTGCCTTTTTCTTGACGTCGACGGCACCCTGCTTGACATAGCTGAGACCCCGGACTCGGTGCAGGTCGAGACGGGCCTGCAGGATCTCCTCGCGCGTCTTCGCACCGTCCTCGATGGAGCGGTCGCACTGGTCAGCGGCCGCCCGATCGTGGACCTCGACCGGCTCTTCGGTCCGCATCGATGGGCGGCCGCGGGCGTGCACGGGCTCGAGCGCCGGGACTCGCAGGGGCGCTGGCACAGCCAGAACGGTTCCGATGTCGCCACTGTCGCGCAGGCACGCGACCGGCTCAAGCTGCTTGCGGACCGTCTTCCGGGCACGATCCTCGAAGACAAGGGCCTGTCCGTCGCGCTGCACTACCGCCAGGCTCCGCATCTGGAAAGCCAGGTCCATGCAGCAGCGCGCGCGATCCTAAACTCCGCCGGTGGCCGGCTCGCGCTGCTCGAAGGCCGGATGGTCGTCGAACTGCGGCTGCAGGGTGCGAACAAGGCCGATGCCATTCTCGAGTTCCTGGCCGAGACGCCATTCAAAGGACGGCGGCCAATTTTTATCGGGGACGACGTGACCGATGAGAAAGCGCTTGAAGAGGTGGAGCGTGTCGGCGGGCTGTCTGTCGCCGTGGGCGATCGCGTTGACGCGATGCTGCGAGTATCCGCTCCCCGGGACGTGCGTGACTTTCTGGAGAAGCTGGCAGATGCCGGGGTGCCTCCGCGATGAGTCAGGGTCGGCCCAACCTCGAGCTGGCCGTGATTGGCAATTGCGAAGTCTCGGCCTTGATCGACGACCTCGGCCGCATCGTCTGGATGTGCCTGCCTCGCCCCGATGGCGATCCGGTGTTCTCGGCGTTGCTGACCAAGGAGGGCGGTGCAGCCGCGGAAGGCGTGTTCGCCATCGACATGGTGGACTTCGCAAGCGCGGAACAGCACTACCAGCGCAACACGGCCGTCGTCGAAACGACCCTCCACGATACCCACGGTGGGTCGCTTCGTATCCGCGACTTCTGCCCGCGCTATCGCACAAGGGGTCGGATGTGCCGTCCGATGGTGCTGGTGCGGATCGTGGAGCCCATCGCGGGCCGGCCGGTCGTGCGGATTCGCCTGCGGCCGACGCGTTGCTTCGGTGCCGAGCCCGTCAGCTGGCGCGTCGGCAGCCACCACTTCGTCTATTCGGTGGACGACCTCGAGTACCGCGTCACGACCGACGCCTCGCTCAGTGCCGTTGCGGACCAGGGCCTGATCGTGGTCGACCAGCCGCTGACTTTCGTGCTTGGACACAACCAGACGATCGAGGAAACCCCTTCGGTGCTGGCCCAGTCCTTCCTGCTTGAAACAGGCAACTACTGGCAGGACTGGGTGCGCACGCTGGCCATCCCCTTCGACTGGCAGGAGGAAGTCATCCGTGCGGCGATCACGCTCAAGCTCTGCACTTTCGAGGACACCGGCGCGGTGCTTGCGGCGCTCACAACGTCGATCCCGGAGGGCCCTGAGAGCGGGCGCAACTGGGACTATCGATTCTGCTGGCTCAGGGACAGTTATTTCGTCATCCAGGCCCTGAACCGCCTCGGCACCACGGGCACCATGGAGGCGTACCTGCACTACATCGACCACATCGTGGCAGGATCGCCCGCTCACGAGTTGCAGCCGGTCTACAGCCTGACTGGAAGCCGCGACATCGAGGAACGCATCGTCGCGTCGCCGGCCGGCTATCGCGGCATGGGCCCGGTGCGATTGGGCAACAGGGCAGCGCTGCAGACACAGCACGACGTCTACGGCGCGGTCATCCTCGCCATCGCGCAGCTTTTCTTCGACCATCGCCTGGCGCGACGCGGTGACCGGGCGTTGTTCGAGCGGCTGGAACGACTGGGCGAGCGGGCGGCACTCGTGTACGACCAACCGGACGCCGGTCCGCGGGAGTTCCGCGGGCACGAGCGCGTCCACACGTTCTCGGCGATGATGTCCTGGGCGGGTTGCGATCGCCTGTCGCGCATTGCCTGTCGGCTGGGTCTGCCAGACCGGGACCGGCACTGGCGCGAAATTGCGGACGGCATGCGGGGCCGGATTCTAGGGTGCGCGTGGAACGAGCGTCGTGGCGCATTCGCAGGCTCCTTCAACGACGGCCACCTCGATGCGTCGGTGCTCCTGTTGCCGGAACTCGGTTTGCTGCCGGCAACCGATCCGCGATTTGTCGCGACCCTGGACGTGATCGGCCGGGAGCTTCGCGACGGGGATCTCCTGTTCCGCTATCGACACGAGGACGATTTCGGAACGCCTGAGACCGCGTTCGCGCCCTGTGCCTTCTGGTACGTCAATGCCCTGGCAGCGGCCGGGCGTGTCGACGAGGCTCGCGAGCACTTTGCCCGACTGCTCGAGTATCGCAACGGCGTTGGCCTGCTGTCCGAGGACATTGCTCCCGTCACGGGTGAGCTGTGGGGCAACTTTCCACAGACCTACAGCCACGTCGGCGTCATCAACAGCGCGCTGCGCCTGAGCCGCCCGTGGGAGACCGCACTTTGAGGATCGACGGGAACATCAGATGAACGCCATCGACGCCTGGCTCAATTACTTCGACGATTGGCGCGGACCCGCCGCCACGGCGGTGCGCATCGCACTGATCCTCGCCGGAACCTGGATCGCACAGGCCGCGGCGAACCGGCTGATTCGCGCGTTCCGATTGCGTATTGCCGCAAGGATGCAAGGCGCGGAGGAGGTGCGGCGCGCCGAAACCCTGGGTCGCGTGTTCCGTTACCTGGCCACCGTCGTCATCGGCCTAATCGGCGGCGTGCTCGTGCTCTCCGAATGCGGCGTCTCGGTTGCCCCGATCCTGGGCGCAGCCGGCGTAGTCGGACTGGCCGTCGGATTCGGCGCGCAGAGTCTCGTGAAGGACTACTTCACGGGCATCTTCCTGCTGATCGAGAACCAGATCATCAAGGGCGACGTCGTGCAGGTCGCGGACAAGGCCGGTCTCGTGGAGGACATGACGCTGCGCTACGTGCAACTGCGTGACTACGATGGCAACGTGCATTTCGTGCCGAATGGGCTGATATCGACGGTCACGAACATGAGCCGTGGGTACGCCTACGCCGTCGTCGACATCGGCATCGCCTATCGCGAGGAGATCGACGCCGCTCTGGATGTCATGCGGACGGTCGCCGGCGGGCTCGCCGCGGACGCAGCGTTCGCCGACCGGATCCTCGGCGCATTCGAGATCGCGGGCGTAGAGCGCTGGGACGACTCCGCCGTTGTCCTGCGCGGGCGCTTCAAGGTGCGCCCGCTCGAGCAATGGAACGTCCGGCGGGAATACCTGCGACGCCTCAAGGGCGCCTTCGATGCAGCCGGCATCGAAATCCCGTTCCCGCACGTAACGGTGTACGCGGGCGTCGGCAAGGACGGCAAAGCGCCTGCATTCCCGGTTGCACGGACGCAGGCGTGATCCGATCGGTTGCAGTGCGCTACGTCATGCCGATTGGCGCGGCGCTCTGCATCGTCGCCTTCGTCGGCGTGCCTTACATCGAGCACATCCTGACCGGCTGGTTCCGCTCGGACATCGAAATGCGGGCCCACCTGGTGATGAACTCGATGGAGGAGCCACTGACCGACCTGCTCGAGCGCAAGGAGACCGCCCGCCTGGCGAGCTACCTCGAGAATATCGTCAGTGACGAACGACTGCTGGCGATCCTGATCTGCGACACGAGCGGTGCAAAGGTCTATGCCACGGCCCTGGTGCCGGCCGACGTCACCTGCGATTCGCCGACGACGGCGCTCGTCGACAATTCGAGCATCACGCGAATACCGTCTGGAATGATCGAAGTATCGGCGTTCACGATCAACCCCGCTGCTGCAAACTCCTATCGTGCGCTGCTGGTCCACGACCTGGGCTTCATCGACAGGCGACAGGCCACGGTGCGCAATTTCGTCCTGGCGTTTGCCGTGCTCGCCGTGGTGGTGCTGGGGCTCCTCGGCGGGCTGGTCATCCGGTTCATCCTGAATCGTTCGCTCAAGGTGCTGCTCGGCGACATCCGGTCGCGCCGGTTCCTCGATGATGCGCTCTCGCCGCGGTCCACCCAGCCGGTGCTCGCCAGCGTGAGAAAACTGCTGCGCGAGATCGAAAAGAGCCAGCGCCTCGAAATCGAGTTCCACGAGAACTGGACTCCCCAGGCGCTGCAGCAGGTCGCCCGCGAGCATCTGGGCTCCTGCCCGCTGGTCGTGGTCTCCAACCGCGAGCCCTACATCCACAATCGTGGTCCCGATGGACGGACGGTCGTGCAGGTGCCGGCGAGCGGCATGGTCACTGCACTCGAGCCGATCGTGCGCGCCTGTTCCGGCATCTGGGTCGCGCATGGCAGCGGCTCCGAGGACCGCAGGTTCGTGGACAGGCACGACCACGTGCAGGTTCCTCCGGACGATCCCGCGTACACGCTGCGGCGCGTATGGCTGACCTCGGAGGAGGAAGACGGCTATTACTACGGCTTCTCGAACGAGGGCATGTGGCCTTTGTGCCACCTCGCCTACGTGCGCCCGGCCTTCCGCGAGCAGGACTGGATCGCCTACCAGGCCGTCAACGAGAAATTTGCCAAGGTGGTCGCAGCCGAGGCGGACGGCGAATCCCCGGTCGTGCTCATCCAGGATTTTCACTTCGCGCTGTTGCCGCGGCTGATCCGCGAGCGCAAGCCGGGAGCGACGATTGCGCTGTTCTGGCACATTCCGTGGCCAAATGCCGAGACGTTCGGCGTCTGTCCGTGGAAGCGCGAGGTCCTGACGCACATGCTGAGCGCCGACATACTCGGCTTTCACACGCGGTATCACTGCCAGAATTTTCTTGCGACCGTGGACCGGCACGTGGAGTGCCAGATCGATCACGAGCACATGACCGTGACTCACCAGGGCCACGTCTGCCGGGTCGTGCCGTATCCCATTTCGATCGAATGGCCGCCCCGTTGGCTGGCGACGCAGTCGGAGGTGCCGGTCGCGCGTGATGCGGTGCGGCGCAGATACGGGATTGGCGACGACGTGCGTCTCGGCATTGGCCTGGAACGCTGGGACTTCACCAAGGGCATCGTCGAGCGCTTCCTGGCGCTCGAGAAGCTCCTGGACGAGCAACCGCAGTGGCGTGGCCGCATGACGCTGCTGCAGGTCGCCGCACCGTCGCGCAGCCGGCTGCCCGCCTACCAGGCGCTGCAGCAGCAGACACTGGCCGAGGCGGAGCGTATCAATGAGAAGTTCGGGAGGACCGACTGGCGGCCGATCGTGCTGGTCGGCGAACACCAGGAGCCGGCACAGGTGTTCGAGCTGTACCGGGCCGCGGACTTCTGCGTGGCCAACAGCCTGCATGACGGCATGAATCTCGTCGCCAAGGAATTCGTCGCCGCCCGCGATGACGAGGACGGCGTACTGGTCCTGAGCACATTTACCGGCGCGTCACGCGAACTCGTCGAGGCACTGCTCGTCAATCCGTTCGACATCGGCGAGACAGCGGACGCGATGCGCGTCGCCCTCGAGATGTCACGCGATGAACGGCGGCAGCGCATGCGGCTCATGCGACAGACCGTGAAGGAGAACAATGTGTACCGCTGGGCCGGCCGCATGCTGATGGACGTGGCGCGCGTGCGGCAACGGCAGGCGCTGGCCGAGTCGCGGTCCGGTGAACGGGTGCGCAACCGGCAGCACTGACGGACCCATCCGCTTGCACCAGTGTGCGAGCGGTTCGGTCACCCATTCGCTACTGCTGCAGCGGCTGCAGGTTGAGGATCATGTTCAGCACTGCTCCGAACAGCGAATCCGAGCCGTTGGCATTGCTGCCGTAGGTGCGACGGCCGTAGTAGCCATCCTCGTACCCCCGCTGGAATCCTTCGCGGAAGTAGTAATTGTAGTCGTCCTGCCGCACATAACGGCCGTCGAAGCCGTAGTTGGCGTCCTGATAGGCGAAGGATCCACGGTAGTCGAAGCGCCAGTGGTCCTGCTTGTCCGCACGCCCTGCCTGGTAGCCCTTCTGGTACCCGGTGTTCGAGGCCTGTCGGAGCTGGTCGGCGCCGTACTGATTGGTCTGGTAGTAGGCGTCGCCCCGGCGGTACTGGTAGGTCGGAGGCGTGTAGTAGAACGGATCGTTGTCGTAGTCGTGGCGGTCATTCGCGAGGCGCGCCTGCTGCTGGCGCAGTTGCTCGTAGTACGCCTGCTGGTAGCGGTAATGGGCCAGTCGCTTCTGCTTTTCCAGCTGCTGCGCATCGCGCAGAGCAATCGCCTGTTGTTGCGCGATACGCTGATTGTACTCAGCCAGGAGTCGCTTCTGCTCTCGAATGCGTTCCTGTTGCTGCTGTTGCGAGAGGCGATGCTGCTTTTGCTGTTGTTCCTTCGCCTCCTTCTTCTCGCCCTTTTGTTCCTTTTTGTCGTCCTTATCCTGCTGCGCCTCGGACTTGTGCGGGGCCGACACGTCCTGTCCGTGTTGAGCCTTGCTGGTGAAGCTCATCGTCGCAAGCGCTGCGCTCATCGCGACTGTCAATCCGACTCGAGTCAGGGTGCTGGTCTTCATCTCATGTCTCCGCAACTGGACCGACCGATCCATTGGTAGCGATGGCGGGTTGTGCTGAGCCCGTGCAGTCAGGGTATGCCACGGAGTCCGGATCCATCTGTACGGCAGGACACGGTCGGGACGCCGCTACGGCCCCGGATTGAGGTCGACACGGGGCAAGGCCGTGCACCGGTTCACAGTCTGGCGATGATTCTGCGGACTTGCCGTGGGCCATCGCTAGCATGTCGTGGACACGAGAGTCCGGGCGTCGTGGCCATCCAGGCCCCGAACGACCACACAGGAGTGAACATCCGTGAAACGCTTGCTTGCCGTCCTCATCGCATCGGGTGTCGCCGTTCCGGCCTTCGGCACCGACGTCAGCGCCTCGATCGGGATCAGCCAACCCGGCTTTTACGGGCAGATAAACATCGGCGAATTCCCGCGCCCGGCGGTGATTTATGCCCAGCCGGTCTGGGTCCAGCGTCCGCCGAAAGTGGTCCAGCTGCAGCCGATCTACCTGCGCGTGCCGCCGGGCCATGAGAAACACTGGAGCAAGCACTGCGGCAAGTATGGCGCCTGCGGCCAGCCCGTCTACTTCGTGCGCGAGGACTGGTACCAGACAAAGTACGTGCCGTATTACCAGCAGCACGAGTATTACGCTCGCGGCAAGAGCGGCGATCACGATTCGGAACACGGGCATGGCAAGGGCAAGGGCCACGGCCATGAGGGCGGCGAAGACTGATCGCCACGGGTGTGGCGCCTGACGCCCGCTGCCTAGCTGACCGACCGGTTCATCCTGCCGCCGAGCGCGGCCAGAGGTCCGCCGCGCGATAGCGACCGGTCGCGGTGAGGTCGATATGTGTGGCGCGCTCTGCGGCCCGCAGGTCGGCGCGGCGTGCCATGAAGGTTGTCTGCGCGACGACGTCGAGCGAGCTCGAACTCGCAAACAGGAACCCCTGGCCCGCGACGCAACCAAGGTCCAGCAGGGTCGCCACCTGGCTTTCATTCTCGATGCCCTCAGCGACCGTCTCGAGTCCGAGCGTCGTTGCGAGCATCACGACAGCGCGGGCCAGTTCGGGGCCGCCGTCCTGTTCGGTCAACCGGCTCACGAACGCGCGATCGATCTTGAGGATGTCGATCGGGAACCGGTGCAGGTACGAGAGTGACGAGTACCCCATGCCGAAGTCGTCGATCGCGAGGCGCACGCCGAGCGCCTTCAGCTCGCGGAAGCGTTCCAGGTTGACCTCTGTGTTCTGCATGATCGTGCCCTCGGTCAGCTCGATCACGAGATTGCCGGCATCGAGACCCGAAACCTCGAGTGCGTGGCGCACGTCCGCGACCAGGTCGCCCTGCTGCAGATGGCGGCCCGAAATGTTGACTGCCATGCGCAACCCGGCACCGGCCTCGACGGATTCGCTCCATGCGCGGATCTGCGTGCACGCGTCGACCAGGACGCGACGGCCCAGTTCGACGATCCGGCCGGATTCCTCGGCAATGGAGATGAACGAGCCCGGCATGACGATTCCCCGCTGCGGGTGATTCCACCGCACCAGCGCCTCCACGCCGAGCAGCTCGCGGCTCGTCAGGTCGACCACGGGCTGGAACTCGACGAAGAATTCGTTGCGCGCGAAAGCCAGGTCGATGTCCTGCTCCAGTTGCAGGCGGTCGTGCAGCTGTTCCTGCATGTGCGGCTGAAACAGCACACAGCGTGCCTTGCCGGCCGCCTTCGCGTTGTACATGGCGATGTCGGCCTTGCGCAGCAACTGCTCGGCATCGTCGCCCGGCTGCGAGCACGCAGCACCGATGCTCGCCGTGGCGTCGGCCTCCCTGCCGTCGACCAGCAGGGGTCGGTTGAACGCCATGGTGATCGGCTCGGCGATGCGTTCCACGTCCGTCTCGCTGCGGATGCCTTCCAGCAGGATTGCGAATTCGTCGCCGCCCAGGCGCGCCACGGTGTCGGACGGCCGGGTCGACTTGACCAGCCGTTGGGCCGCCGCCTGCAACAGGCGGTCGCCGGCATCGTGGCCAAGCGAGTCATTGACGTTCTTGAAGTTGTCGAGGTCGAGGAACATGACGGCGACCCGCTGCTGCGACCGTTGCGCCAGCGTGAGCGCGTGCTCGACCCGGTTCCAGAACAGGCTGCGATTGGCGAGCAGCGTCAGTGGGTCGTGGAACGCCAGCTTGCGCAATTGTTCCTCCAGGGTCTTGCGCTCGGTAACGTCGCGGAAGTTCAGCGCCAGGCCGGCGATGGCCGGGTCGTCCATCAGGTTGCTGCCGACGCACTCGAGGGTGCTGCGTCGTTCCCCAGTCTCGACGACCAGTTCGATCGGGCCAACGACCCGGCCTTGCGTTGCCGACACCTCGGCGAGAAACGCGGCCAGCCGCTCATTGTCCCCATCGGCCCAGCGCTCGAGGAGATTCCGGCCCACCATGTCGTCCGGGTGGGTTGCGAAGGTGCGTTCGGCCGCCGGCGAGACGAATTGCAGTATCCCCTCGGCGTTGGTGATCATGATTACGTCGGAGGCGTTCTTGATCAGGGACGCATAACGGGCCTCGACGATGTGGGCCGCACGCCGCTCGCGCAGCAGGGCATCGTCGCGCGAGAGCACGCCCTGGCGCACCATGACCAGCGAAGTCAGCACGAAGATGATGACGGTCATCGTGTTTACGGGGCTGGCAGCGGTGCTGCTGTCGACGTAGACCAGAACCAGGAACGACACCATCATGGCGATGTACGGCATCCCCTCGATGAGTGCGACGCTGAATGCGCCAGGGGCGCGGCGCAGGCCGGACCTGCCACGCAGCTGCTCACGAGCGGCGGCCGCAAGCCAGACGTAGCAGGACAGGTAGATGACGTCGGAGACGCCGCCCGGGATGTAGCTGCCGTCAACCTTGGACATGGCCCAGACGATGTCGGCAAGGGACATCGACGAGAATCCCAGCGTGAGCAGCATCAGGGAGCGGCGCCGGATGGGCGTGGCGCCCGAGTGCATCAGCAGCACGCCGCAGGCCAGCAGCATCAGGCAGTTGAGGGCGATGTAGCTCTGCGCCAGCACGTACTTGAGCACGTTCGGGTCGCGCTGGGCATCCGCCGTCGGCGAGATCACGAAGAACCAGAAGAATGCGCCGAACCCCAGCATGAGGATCGAGGTGTCGAGCCCGAGCCGGGCCCAATGCACGCGGACAGCGGCAGTGCGGATTGCCGTCAGCACCGCGGCAAAGACGAGCGGGTAGAAACCCAGGAAGAACACGTCGCCGATCGACGGGAACGGGTCGATCCCGTACAGCCAGTACGTCGAATGCAGCAGGTTGCCCGTGCTGTAGGCCGTCAGCGCGGCCGTGAGGAGCCACCAGGTGCGGCGCGCGGCCGGGTCGGCGGAGCCTCGCGCGGCTGCCCCGGTCAGGATCGCCACGCAGACGCTCGCTGCCGAATCGGAATACAGGTTGAAGACCTCGAGCCACGGCCATGCACGGCCGTCGATCAGGATCAGCGCGATGGCGATCGCGACATAGACGAACAGACCGACGGATACGGCGCCGGTCCAGCCGGCGCTGAACCGCTCACGCTTCGTCACGCCATCGCTCAATGGCCGCCCTGGCGACATTTTCTTGCGAGCCTCTCCTGAACCCGGCAGCCCTTATGGTCTCAATGCATCTAGCCTCAGGGGTTCAGCGGTGGTCTGTGACCGCCGTACGAAAACCTCGGCCCCACTTGTGACGCAGTTCACAGGTGGCTCTTGTGTGGCGCAGCGCAGGTTTCCAGCGATGATCGCAGCGTCGATTGGTTGAAGGCGAAACGCGACGGCGAGTTCCGCAGGCTGTCATCACGTCGGTCCGAAATGTGAAACTGACCAGATTCTTCTGCCTGCTGATATGTCACATTCCCTGCGGAATGTGGCAGGCTACCGTCCCCCTCGGCACGGGCTCGCGCAATTTGCGGGCGAATCGGGGCGGTGAGACTCGTGCAGGAGCGATAGACGGCATGCAGCATTGGTGCAGAGAAAAAGGTTCAAAGACGTTGGCAGGATTGCTGCTGGCCGTGTGCGTGCCCATGGTCGCGCTGGCTGCGGCGCCAGGCGACGCGCGGCCCGGGGCGATCCCGGAGGTGCGCTCCCACGCGTACTACGTCCTCGACGAGTCAGACTCATCGGTGCTCGCTGCGCGCCATGAGCGCACGGCCGTTCCAA
>Ga0316195_10000463_pt1 | contig 16248 bp, 12 predicted proteins | sample Phised1_MG_FD_204937 | JGI IMG/M metagenome (GOLD analysis project Ga0316195, IMG submission 204937) | Coastal sediment microbial communities from Maine, United States - Phippsburg sediment 1 | ecosystem: Environmental > Aquatic > Marine > Coastal > Sediment | place: USA: Maine | collected...
TTTTGGCCCAACCTCAGCGTCGGTATTAATCCCCAGGTCCTCGAGATACGGGAGCATGTCTGCGGATTGAAAATCTGGCCCGCCTTGATCGTGAACCAAAAGCCTGCTTTTGCAATCGCTTTTTAGAAAGTGTACCGCGTAATGCTGAAGATTAGAAACCTACAGGCGGGCTATGGAAAACTGAAAGTTCTGAAGAACATTTCCATGCACGTGGCTGAAGGGGAAATCGTCACCATTATTGGTGCCAACGGAGCCGGCAAGACAACGTTGTTGTCGACTATTTGCGGATTGCTCAAAGCCACTTCGGGTGAGGTGCTGTTTGAGGACCGGGATATCTGCGTTCTGGCACCCCAGAAGATACCTGCGCTGGGATGCGTCATGGTTCCCGAGGGCAGGCAGATTTTTGCGGCCCTCTCCGTCGAGGAAAACCTGATTCTGGGTGGACACGTTCTGAAGAAAAGAGGCAAAAAACTACTGAAGCAGCAGTTGGACGATCAGTATGAATTGTTTCCAATCTTAAAAGAGCGCCGGGAGCAGTACGCCGGAACGCTTTCCGGAGGCGAGCAGCAGATGCTGGCCATGGGAAGGGCCCTGATGTCGCAACCGTCGCTGATCATGATGGATGAGCCCTCGACAGGGCTGGCGCCGCTTATTGTTCAGGCTATTTTCAAGGTCATCGTCAAAATGAGGGACGAGGGCAAAACGGTGCTGCTGGTGGAGCAGAACGCCAAAGCCGCCCTCCAGGTGGCTGACCGGGGATATGTTTTAGAAACCGGGAAGGTGGTTCTGCAGGGAAAATCTCATGAACTACTGGAGGACGTAGAGGTTAAGCGGGCCTATTTGGGTAAGGATTATGGTGAATTCTATGACGGAAAAGCCTGATGGCAATGTGTGTATTCCTGAAGAACGCGGACAATTCGTGCTGGAGCGGCTGCAAAGTACGTTGAATCGTGCTTACCGCAACGTACCGTTTCATCAGCAGCGTTTTCAGAGGAAAGGGATCGATCCCTCCGAGATCCAGTCGCTCCGCGATGTGCAACGGCTGCCGTTTACGACCCGCAAGCACCTCAGTGAAAATTACCCCTACGGCCTGTTTGCCGTGCCGCTGCGCGATATCGTCAGAATTCATACGGCGCCAGGAACCCGCTCCAATCCAACGGTCAGCGGCTATACCCGTCAGGATCTGCAAATCTGGGAAAACATGGTGGCCACGGCCCTGCAGAGTTCCGGCGTAACACCTGACGATATCCTGCAGATAAGTCTGGATCCCGGTCTGGATACGTGGGGGCGTGATTACCAGAGCGGGGCGGAATCTCTGGGGGCCAGTGTTATTCCCAATACCCTGCTGTCTATCGAAAAACAGCTCATGGTCATGCGGGATTACAAACCGTCCGCGCTGGTGACCACCCCGTCTTACGCCTATCAGCTGGCCACTCATCTGGAGACCAAAGGGGTTCACCCAGAGGATTTTAATCTTAAGAAACTAATCCTGGTCGGAGAGCCCGCCGATCCTGCGCAGCGCGATTTACTGGAAGCCAAACTCCACGTGCGTACCTCGCAGCATTTTGGTTTGAGCGAGGTTCCCGGACCGGCCTTGGCCTATGAATGCGAGAACCGCTCCTGCCTGCACGTCAACGACGATCATTTCCTGCCTGAAATCATCGATCCGTCGACAAACGAATCCTTGCCGGCCGGAGAGGTGGGAGAGCTGGTGCTCACAACGCTGACCACGCGGGCCTTTCCTCTGATACGATTTCGAACGGGAGACATGGCCCGCATTTTAGCGGAGGCCTGCGACTGTGATTGTAGGCTCGTGCGCATCGAATGGCGGCCCGAGCGCAACGATCGACTGATCCGCATTCGCGGCGTCAAGGTGCACCGGCAGCAGATCCTGGCAGGCATCGAAACAGCTCTGGGCATGACGCCGCAGCAGTATTGCTTGTTCGAAAACCGTTACCGCGGAAAAACCTACCTCGAAATCTGGATCGCCGTGGACGATTCCCTTTTCTCCGACGAAATAAAAATGCTGGAAGACCGCATGAAAACTGTCCGCGACCAGGTTCAGGAAGACACCGGGGTCCCGGTAATCGTCAGGCTCAAAGAAAGCGCGTCCATTATCGCCTGCAAGTTTGTATAGGCCTGCCGGTATCCAACAGAAGGCCCGGGTTTGTCCGCTAATGCCTCTCATCGGTTTGCCCGGGGGAGGAAACATGGCCGGGCGCCTGCGCTGGTTGCGTTGAAGTCCCGTTCTGGATATTCTCCAGTGCCCAACGCCATCCTCGTTAACAGCGACTATCATTCCGGGATTATTATTCATATTTGACTTCAATGAGGTTTTACAGATATAAATAGTTTCGAGCATACACCTTTCTATTTCGTTTACATCGAGAATCGCATGGGCAAAAATCAGAACAGCTTTCAACTGATATGGGGGGCGGCCCTGACAGCCGCCGGCGTCGGTGTTATCGTCTTTCTTCCCCAACGAATGGAGCAAATACGGCAGTTGCGCCAAGCCGAACCCTACGCATTCGACATTCTTTTCCTATGGTTTTGTTTCGGACTGCTTGGTGTTCTTCTGATCGGTGGCGGATTGCGAAAGATCTACGGTCTTTTAAAAAGCCCGTCCGATTCGACCTCCGATGATCAGGACCGCGACTGAATTCTAACTGCAGGGTGGACGACATCATGAATCAGAAATCCGAGGGACTCAGGGTCAAAGAATCCAATGTCCAGGACCTCAAATCCGAGGTCGCCTATCGTGACAGGTTGCAGAACATCTGCAACAAGATCTATGCCGCATCCAATCTGGATGAAATCCTGATTGACCTCAAAAATGAAATCACGACGCTTTTCGAAGCACAGCGGATCACTGTGTTTGTGGTGGACGGTAAAACGCGTCAGTTGGTTTCACGATTCAAATCCAAGGCCGAGATCTCCGAAATCCGCATTCCCATTTCCACGGCTAGCCTCGCGGGTTATACCGCCAGCAAGCAGGCGCCACTCAATATTCGCGACGTTTACGATGAAAAAGAGCTGCGACGGATCAGCGCCGATCTGAAATTTGACCGCAGCTGGGACATGAAAACCGGTTTCCGTACCCGACAAGTCCTGGTCTACCCCATTGTGTTTAAAAAGTTCCTGCTGGGTGTGCTGCAGCTGATCAACCGCCAAGGGGAGGCGCCCTTCTCGGATGAAGATCAGCACGCGGCCGCCAAAGTCGCCGAGATTATCGCGATTGCCGTCTATAACCAGAAGAGAATTGCCAAAAGCCGCCCACATCGCTTCAGCTATCTGATCGATAATCATTTTATCACCCAGAAAGAACTTGACGCGGCCATTGCCGGTGCCCGTCGTCAAAAAATGCCTATTGAACAAATCCTGGTGCGGGATCTGAATATCCCCAAGAAAGATATCGGAAAATCGCTTTCCCAATATTACGATGTGCCGTTTATCGAGTTCTTTCGCAATGCCCAGGTGCCTGGGGCGCTGATGCAGGGTCTGCGAATCCCTTTTCTGGAAAGAAACTTCTGGGTGCCGTTGCGTATGGAAGGCGAAAAAGTGGTCATTGCTATCGACGACCCCCAGGATCTTGCCAAAATCGACGAGATCAAGGCCCTCTTCCCCGGGCGCGAACTCGGGCTGTTTGTCGCTCTGCGGCCGGATATTCTCAACTTCATCAAGCTGTTTACGCAAGCCGACCACAATCTTGAGGGGATTGACGATATCCTGGCGGATATGAAAACCGAAGAAGCCGCCATTGAAGAAGCCGAATCCATGGTGGGGGAGCAAGACAGCGCGGTCGTCAAGTTGGTCAACAAGATTATCCTGGATGCCCACAGCCGAGGCGCATCGGATATTCATATCGAACCCTATCCCGGACGACAGGAAACAGAAGTGCGCATTCGGGTGGATGGCACCTGCACGCTTTACCAGAAAATTCCCTTTCAATTGCGCAACGCCGTATTGTCGCGCGTTAAAATTATGGCCGATCTTGATATAGCCGAGCGGCGCAAACCGCAGGACGGGAAAATCCGGTTTAAGAAATATGGCGGCAAGGATATCGAACTGCGTGTTGCCACCGTTCCGACCCAGGGCGCCATGGAAGACATCGTTCTGCGCATCTTAGCGGCCGGAGAGCCCATTCCGTTGAATCGGATGGGATTTTCCCATCAGAACTACGATAAGTTTATTGAATCCATTACCAAACCTTACGGGATCATTTTTGTCTGCGGCCCGACGGGATCGGGTAAAACCACGACCCTGCATTCGGCGCTGAGCTACATCAACAAAACCGATACCAAAATTTGGACGGCAGAAGACCCGGTCGAAATCACCCAGCGTGGTCTGCGTCAGGTGCAGGTCAAACCTCAGATCGGGTTCGATTTTGCGGCCGCCATGCGCTCTTTTCTGCGTGCGGATCCGGATGTCATCATGGTCGGTGAAATGCGTGATAAAGAGACGACCCATATCGGTATCGAGGCCTCTCTGACGGGCCATCTTGTATTATCGACACTGCATACCAACAATGCACCGGAAAGCATTACGCGTCTTCTCGATATGGGAATGGATCCGTTTAATTTTGCCGATGCCATCCTATGTATTCTCGCCCAGAGGCTGGTACGTACGCTTTGCCGGGAATGCAAAAAAACGTATGCGCCAACCCAGACGCAGTATGATGAACTGGTGCGCGAGTATGGTAAAACCGCTTTTGAAGCGAATGTGCAGATTCCTTACAGCGACGATCTTAAACTCTACAAACCTGTCGGATGTGAAGCCTGTAATAGCGGCGGTTACTTAGGCCGCATGGGGATACACGAACTGTTGACCGGTACCGATGACCTGAAACGCCTCATCCAAAACAAAGAGCATGTTGAAGTGATTCGTGAACAGGCCGTAAAGGACGGCATGTCCACGCTTAAACAAGACGGTGTGGAAAAAATATTCGGAGGCAGCTGCGATCTGTTGCAAGTTCGAAAGGTAACGATCAAGTAGACCATGCGGAAACAAGCGTTCACGGATCCATGTGGTGCCGATCGCTGTGTGGCAGTCCCGGCAGGCGTATGATTGCATTGCGTTCTCAGTATTGTTTAGATCTCTAATATACTATTATTACAGTATGATAGAATATAACAGCTAACTCACATTTTAACATGTTCGTTTTTTTAACGGTCGACCCAGCCCCTTTGACTGCGGCAATAATCTATCCTTCTTAGAACTGAAGTTAGCGTTTCACGTAAAGCCACGACTGTCAGTGTCTCTTCTGTGGGGAGCAGTGCGGTCGCAGTCTAAAACCATCCAGTTCGTTGTTTTGTCATAGACCTATCGATATGCACCCTGCTTGTCTGTTGATGACTGATCCATGATCGTTATTTTTAGTAAAGTGTTATAAATATGGGCCGATATATATCTTTGCCTGCATTGGGACGGTTCGTTTTTAGGCAGGTCGGTCAACCCTGGCGTTTCTTGGTGGAGAGATGGGAAAAGCGTCAATCATGCGCGTGATTGATTGATAATGCAGATCATCGGGACATGATTCGCCTGATGGATGAGCGAGTGGGAAAATGAAGGAAAAAGATCGCTTATACAACAGCCGACTTACCAGAATCTACCTGGACTACCTGAGCTTTCAGTATCCGGACATTGATGCTGATCGTTTATTGGCCTATGCGGGTATGTCGAAGTTGGAGGTCGATGATCCCGCGCACTGGTTTAGCCAGGATCAAGTCGATCGCTTTCATGACATTCTGGTAAAGGAAACCGGGAACGAAAATATTTCCCGCGAAGCCGGCCGCTACGCTACCTCCTCCGAAGGTATCGGCCTTGTAAAGCGGTATGCCTTAGGATTCGTCAATCCAGCCAATATTTACGCCTTGACCGGCAAACTCATGCCCCTTTTAACGCATGGTGCGGCCATTCAGTCGCGACGCATGGGTGCCGCCAAAGTGGAAATCATTGCCACACCGTTTCCGGGTGTTCACGAAAAACCCTACCAGTGCGATAACCGCATCGGCTCTTTCGAATCGGTCGGGATGCAGTTTTCCAATCAGTATGCCCGGGTCGAACATCCCGAGTGTTTTCATCGCGGAGATGGTCGCTGCCGCTATATCATCACATGGGAAAAGGCGCCGTTCATGCTATGGAAGCGTTTCCGCAACTATTCCCTTTTTTTTGATCTTCCGGCGGCGGTTATTCTGCTTGCTTACCTGCCGCGGTGGATAGGATTGGCCGCGGTTCTGGGACTGGCGCTTAAAACAGCCTTGATCACGATTTATGGACTCCATCTGGAAAAACAGGATCTTACGCGAACGGTTGGCGCCCAGGGGGATGCCGCCCAGGAGCACATCAATGAGATCAATTCGCGATACAGCAACGCACTTCTCGTACAGGAGGTCGGGAAAGCCACGGCCACGATATTGAACAAAGAAGAACTCATTACCGTGGTCATGGGTATCATGCAAAACAGGTTGGATTTCGACCGGGGATCCATATTGCTTGCCGACAGCCAAAGCATGCATCTTAACTACATTGCGGGCTACGGCTTTGGACAGGAAAATGAAGCCACATTGAAAAAGATACGGTTCAATTTAACCCGTGTTGATTCTAAAGGTATCTTTGTTCGAAGTTTCAGGGATCAGAAACCCCTTATTGTTGATGATATCGGTGCGATCAAACACCAATTTTCCGTGAAGAGCCAGAAGTTGCTGGAAAGTATCAAGGCCCGATCACTGATATGTGTGCCGATTATATATGAAAACAAGGCCTTGGGTATTGTCGCCGTCGATAATGTCAAATCACAAAAAAGATTGTCCCAGAGTGATTTGAATCTCATGATGGGAATGGCCTCGCAATTGGCTGTAGGGATCAATAATGCCGATTCCTTTAGGAAATTGCAGAAAAGTGAGGAAAAATATCGGGATATTTTCGAAAATGTTTCCGATTTTTTATATTTTCACGATCTCACAGGTCGAATTATCGATACCAACCGGTCCTTTCAGGATGTATCGGGCTACAGTCGTGATGAACTTTGTCAAATGCACATCAAAGAATTGATTGCTGAGCGCTTCCGAGAGGATTTCGATGATTATCTGGATGAGATCAAGCGCATCGGCCAATCGGAGGGTTCGATGCGCTTGGTTAATAAAAAGGGCGTCGAATTCATTGTCGAATATAAAAACTCCCTGGTCTATGACCAGGATCGATCGATTGGGATCCGTGGTTCGGCGCGAGATGTCACCGAGCGTTGGCGGGCTACGAAAGAGAAAAGGGGACTTGAAAGAAAACTTGAGCAGGCCCAGAAAATGGAAGCCATCGGCACCCTGGCGGGAGGCGTGGCCCATGATCTCAACAATATTTTAAGCGGCATTGTAAGCTATCCTGATCTCTTGCTGATGGACCTCCCGGAGCAGAGTCATTTGCGGGAACCGATCCGGACCATTCGCGATTCGGGTCAGAAAGCGGCAGCGATCGTTCAGGATTTGTTGACCATGGCAAGGAGAGGGGTGACCGTAACGGATGTTGTCAACTTGAACGATATTCTTTCAGAGTACCTGGCGTCCCCCGAACACCGAAAACTGAACACCTTTCATCCCGCTGTGCATATCGACTGCCACCTGGCAAACAACGTGCTGAATATCATGGGGTCTCCGGTTCACCTGGCGAAAACCATCATGAATCTCGTGTCGAATGCCGCTGAAGCCATGCCGGAAGGCGGTAAAATCTCGATTGCTACGGAAAATCGATATGTCGACACACCGATTCAGGGCTACGACGTCGTTGCCGATGGGGATTATGTCGTATTTCAAATTTCCGATACCGGTGTCGGCATAGCGGAAAAAGATCAGAAACGGATATTCGAGCCGTTTTATACCAAGAAGATGATGGGTCGCAGCGGTACCGGCCTTGGCATGTCCGTGGTGTGGGCCACCGTAAAAGACCACAAGGGCTATATCGACGTTACCAGTGATATCGGATCAGGGACCACCTTTACCCTTTATTTCCCCATCACACGGGAAGCGAACGTGGTGGTGTCCGACGCGTGGTCCATCGAAGATTTTATGGGGCAGGGCGAGCGCATTCTGGTCGTCGATGATGTCAGTGAACAGCGCGAGATTGCATCTGTCATGCTACGTAGACTGGGCTACGAGGTCGAATCGGCATCCAGCGGCGAGGATGCCGTGGCCATGGCAAAGAACAATATCCCGGATCTTGTTTTGCTGGATATGATCATGGAGCCCGGCATGGATGGGCTTGCGACCTATCGTCAACTACTTGAAATCAATGCCGGGCAGAAAGCCATTATTGCCAGCGGATATTCCGAGTCCGCGAAAGTGCGCACGGCCCTTCGCATCGGCGCCGGCGCTTACATTAAAAAACCCTATCTGCTTGAAAAAATCGGCATGGTCGTCCGCGCGGAATTAGATCGATAGGGCGCCATCTGACGGATACACATCGCCACCCATCAAAACGTGTTATGTCCCTTCCAGGGCTTTTCGAAACCGTTCCAACTGATCCCGATAATAGGCGTGCTTTTCTTTGGCCGTATCCACGGCGCGTTGTTCGAAATGGATGGCGGCGGCGATGTCGCCGTTGACGAAATAGCATTCCGCCAGAGTATCCAGAATGTGCGGTGAAGGATCGCGTGTCTCAGCCTGGAGTGCCAGCGACAGGGCGCGTGCCGGGCGGCGAACCGATTCATCCGCACTGGTGGCATAGAGCCAGGCCAGATTGTTGAGCACCTGAGGATTTTCCGGATCAAGAGCCAGGGAACGCTCATAGGCCTCGGCTGTTTCGCGGAAGGCGTTCTGACTGTACTTCAAATCCCCCAATAGACTATACAACTCCGGGTTATGCGGCGATTCGACGAGTTCCTGTTTCAGGATTTCTTCAAAAAAATGCGTGCTGATGTGTTTCCCTGCACGGCCGTAATTGAGCTGGTAACCGATCACACCGATACCGATCATCGCGATGGCGAATAAAAGCAGACTGTAGCGCACTTTACGGTTGTGGCGATCGATCCAAAGACGGTTGCCTTCACATTTCAGAAGATGGTCAATGCGTTCACGAATACTGTAATGATGCCAATTGGGTTTGTCGGGGGATTGGCCGCTGGTGGCTGCAATTTTCTGGAACGTGGCGATCATGGGGAGCGCCGTGTTGAAAAGACTGTACACGTAACCATCGGCCTGGCGCTCGAAGGTGCGCATGAAATAGCCGAAGATGAATCGAAAATAAAAAAGGAAAATAACAAGAAAGACCACGCTGAACAGGGATGATATGATCGTCGCCTGATCCAGACCGAGGTTAAGAATCATCTGGTAAAGCGGCCGGGCCGAAAAGATCAAAAAAATGGTCACGTCGTAGATCGCAAAAGATATCAACATGAAACCGGCCATGAATAAGATATAGTACAGCAGGTGGTGCTTTTTGACGTGGCCGATTTCATGGGCGATGACGGCGTCCACCTCATCCGGTGACAACGAGCGCAGGAGGGAATCGGTTATCAGGATATAGCGGAATCGGCGGGCGATGCCCATGACGCCTGCCGTCATCATCTTCCCACCGAAGATGGGCCAGTACATGATGTTGCGGTACCCGATACCCGCGCGCTGGCAGAGGCCTTCAATGCGTTCGCGGTGGAATCCGGGCTCGAGCGGATAGCAGCCCCAGAGACGCTGTATGACCAGCGGTGCGAAAACGGCCACCAAAAAGAGAAAACCCAAAAAGTAGACAACCTCTCCCTCGGTGGTCGCTAAAAACCGCTTGGGGCTCTCAAAAGGCAAGGCAAAGATGATGTCGGCGATCAGCGATATCATGACCCATGGGATCAGAATCGGAACCGACATGCGCCAGTTGGAAATGATATAGGCCCAGCGGGAGAGATCGGCCCCGTAGAGCCTTCGGTAGCTTGCGTAGGCATGGTACCAGACAACCGAAAGAAGCAATAGAAACAGGAAAAGGAAGACAATCGCCAAAAGGGTCGGCAGCGTCTGGAAAAATGTCCCGTTGCCGAATTGTGAGGGCAGGCCCAGGCCGTGAACGAGAACGGCGAACAGTGCAATGGCCACAATGGATTGGCGGGTCAGCAGGCTGGAATAGCGTTGATCGGCGCTATACGAATCGATGTGATCGATAGTTTTCGCCAGACGGCGGAAAAACCAGCGGGATAAGACGGCAAAACCGACGACGAACCCGGTGGTCAGAGTCAATGCTTCTGCGGCGGAAAGACCCGGGGTCTCCGTCGACTGGTAGGTTGTGAAGATCAGAATGGCAATGATCAGATAGATAAAGTTGGAAAACATGTCTGTGCTTAATGGACCTGCTTAACAGGGCCTCAGTTTTTTTTGTTGGAAGATGACGCGCGGGCATCGTGGTAATAGCGGTCTTTTTCGCTGTAGATGCACCCGCAGTAAGGTTGGCGATACATTCCCCGTTCTTTAGACGCCTTGATGCCCTCCCGCCATCCGGCACGAAAGTCTTTGTATAGAAAAGGGACACCGGTTTCTTGGGCGATGGATTCACCCACCGCCCGAATCAACTCGTGCTTTTGGTATCGACTGTAAAGCAGGGTGCTGGTGAATGCATCGAACCGGCCTTTACGGGCAATCAGGGCGGCCGCCCGCAGCCGGTCATGGTAGCAATAGCGGCAACGCTCCTTTTCACGAAAGGCCGCGTTGCGTATAAAACCTTCCATGTCATACCCGTCCTGAATAATGATGCGCAACTTTTGCTCGGCGGCAAACTGTTCCAGCGTATCCTGACGTCGCAGGCATTCCGTGTAGGGGTGGATATTGTGGCGGGTGAAAAAGCCCATCACCTCATCCCCCCCATCACGCAAGACCTCCAGGGGGTAGATCGTGCAGGGGCCGCAACAAGTATGCAGCAAGACTTTCACTGGCGTTCTCCGAATATGGCGGTACCGATGCGAACCAAAGTGGCACCCTCCTGGATGGCCGCTTCGAAATCGCCGGTCATGCCCATGGACAATTCATCCATGGAAACACCGGGCAGGGATTCGGAGCGAATACGATCTCGCAATTCCCGCAAGGCTTGGAAATAGGGGCGTACCTTTTCAGGCGCATTGAAAAAGGGGGGCAGGGTCATCAGGCCTTTGACAGCTATGTTGTGCAACTGGCCGGCTTCACGCACGAGGGCCAGGGCCTCTTCTTCGTAGACGCCGGATTTGCTTGCCTCCTTGCCGGTGTTGACCTGGATCAACACATCCTGGACCTTGTCGTGTTTGCGCGCCTCTTTGTCCAGTTCACGGGCCAGTTTGAGGGAATCGACCGAGTGGATCAGATCAAAAAGCCTTATGGCATATTTAGCCTTGTTGCTCTGCAGATGGCCGATGAAGTGCCAGGACACAGGCAGGTCCCGTAGGGCTTCGATTTTGTTGCGGGCCTCCTGGATATAATTCTCACCCAGGATGGTGATGCCGGTTGCGACCGCCGCACGCACCTGATCGGCGGCCACGGTTTTGCTTACCGCTACCAGACGCACGGATGTCATGTCCCGGCCGGCGGCAGTGGCAGCTACGTGAATACGGTTTGTTATGGCATTGATTTTATTTTTCACAGTGCAATCTCAATATGATGATGGAATGTTAGGGTTCAAGGTCCATGATGCCCTCGCGGATCAGAATCTCGATAATTTCGCAGACCGGCAGCCCGACCACATTGGAATAGGATCCGTTGATACGGCGGACCAGAAATGTGCCCATGCCCTGGATGGCGTAAGCGCCGGCTTTGTCAAAAGGCTCGCCCGTTCGTATATACCATTCGATCTCATTTTCCGATAGTTCCTTAAACGTGACGTCTGTTCGCACCGCATCGATGAATTTCACGTTGCCTCTTTGTCGACAGATACAGAATCCGGTGTAGACTTGGTGGGTTTTTCCGGACAGGCGGCTCAGCATGCGGCGCGCGGCTTCCGGTGACGTTGGTTTGCCCAGCAGGTGGTTTTCAGTCGCAACAATGGTGTCTGCCCCGATGACCCAGGCGTCCGGATAACGGGTGGCGACATCGTCCGCCTTGCCTTCCGCCAGGCGCCGAACATAAGGGGCTGGTTTGGCAGGTGCAACGGACGATTCGTCAAACGGGCTGGGGACAACGGTAAATCGTAATCCCGCCTGCTCAAGCAGATACTTCCGGCGGGGAGATTGGGATGCCAGGATCAGTTCAACGTTGGTGACGCCGTTGGTCATCTCAATCCCTGTTTGCGGTTGTAAATCAAAGCGTCATTGACTATCACGAATACAATTCCTTTTTAATTCATCAAATTCAATGGGTTTTTTAGATCTAAAAACGCTCAGTTTAGGTATCAGATGGATGGGCGCTTGACAAGCCGTGGCCCTCTCTCAAACTTATTTCGGGCGGGCGGTGGGTTTGCGGGTCACGATGGAACAATACTGGATAATCGGATTCGGGAAAGTAGGACGCCGTGCCCTTGCACGACTGCGTCGCAAGTCTCCTGACGCCGATATTACCATCGTAGATCCGCGGTATACAATCCCACCGGGAAAATCAGGGGCGGAGCAATGGCAATCCGAGGATGGCATCGATTTTTTACTGAAGTCCCACGTGACCGACAATGACGGGAACGCGCCTTGGATCGTGCCGGCGCTGCCCCGTCATCTGGCTTATGAATGGATAGCCGTTCGGCTGAAGGAAACCGGCCTTTTTAAACCCTGTGCCGTACCAGGAAGCGTAATAACGCAGCTTCCGAACACCGTCACCGGCCCGGAAGGGCAGGCTTATATCAGCACTGCTGATTTTATCTGTCCGGAAAACTGCAACGAACCGCAAAAAGGGTGTCCGATAACCGGTAAACCCCGTCTGCAGCGTCTCTACAAGTATCTCAGCCATATCCAAACAGAAGGCTATCGATCGTTGGTCATCCGAAGCTTTCAGCTGGCGCCCGGTGTCGGCGGTTATCGCGGGAGCCAGCTAACCGCGGCTCTGGAAGAGGTGCAGGCGCATCCCGGAAAATACCTGTTTAGCACCGCAAGTCAATGTCACGGTGTGATGCATGCCTTTGAAACGAAAACAGGCTGAATAGGCGCACTCCTTCCATGGGGCGGCGGTATTCTGATCGTAAAGAAATTCGGCAAAATACCGTCGGCCTGCGCATTGCTTTCAAAGGGCTGAATTTCTTGACAGTCGGGGGGATACCCGTTAAAAGCACCTGAGCATACCCCTATGCCCGGGTGGCGGAATAGGTAGACGCAAGGGACTTAAAATCCCTCGGTACTAGGTACCGTGCCGGTTCAATTCCGGCCCCGGGCACCACCCCTCCTTGCCATTGGTTATGTCCGAAGAATGGGTATAACCGTCCCATGGTTGACCAATTTAACAAAATGATAGCGCCGCCAATTCGCCGACGAGGCCATGCGCGCATCTTCACTGCGATTGATAATTTCGTATGAATAGACCTGAAACACCCTTGGAACCGACAGCTGGCAATACGATTTTTTCAATTTGACAATATTATGGCCCTAAAATAGATTGGCTTCACTCCCCGGGAACTGTGAGTTTTTACATCCATTCAGATGAATCAAACCTAAAGTCATTTTTTAACCTCCTCAAAGGAGTTTTCACCGCGCCATCATTGTAACATCAGGAGGAAGCATGAATGTGCCTGTGCGAATTCACCTGCTGAGAATCCTTTCGTCTTTTCTGCTGTTGCTCGCTTGGGGATGTGCCGCCAATCCGCTTTCGTTCAAAATCGAAAACAGTTTGCCTCCGGACAGACTTGCCTACTACAGTGACTCTTTCGATACGTTCCGAGAAGATTTATGGGAAAAAAGTGTTTCGATATACAAAGATACACAGATGGCGGGTTTTCAGCTGGCCGATATGATCTACCGGGGCGGAAAGCTGGTTTTCACGACCCAAAGAGATTGCTTCAGCAAAGCCGCGTTGGACACCAAGTATACACTGAAGGGAGACTTTGATATTCAAATGGACTGCCGCTTCAGCCCGATTCGCGGTCTTCAACCCATGGACCAGGTAATGGGGCTTGGCGTCTTTGATAAAGACTCGGGAGAAACCGGCAACCAAGATTTAGTAAGAATCGTGGTGTTCCGAGGTTCTGGGCAGCCCAATAATTTCCTGACGAGCACCTCTAAAAATAGAGCCGGAAGATCCCCCAATACAAAGGAAATTCTGGATTTCGATGGGTCCTTGCGGGTGATCCGAACCGGTCGGACCGTAAGCACCTATTACAGGCAAAAGGGGGAGGCCTGGAAAAGGTTGAGTGCTTATCCGGTATCGAACGCCGACCTGACCTTCGGTTTTACGTTACAGAATTTCACACCCCGCACCAACAACCTGAAATCAGCAGTGCCATTCACAGCCGAATTTTCCGAATTTAAAATCAACGCCGCGCAAGACATCCTTGAAGAAGAAATATAAAATACATCAACGAGCAGGCTGAACCATGGGCATCGTGGCGAAATACAAGATCGTTTGCATTGCCGGTAGCTTTTTGCTGGGGCTTGTATTCCTGTTGAGCGCGCCGGGGCCGGCACCGGCCTCCGAGTGCGATCTGGCACCTTATTTTATTGGCAAGGGGAAATCCACTTCGGACGAGGCTAAGTCGCTGCAATATTATCAGGAGGCCGTCGACGTGTGCCCCGGCTATATCCGCCCCTACGAGCTGATCGGAAACATCCATCGCAATCAAAAGCAAAGCGACCTAGCCATTTCCTATTTCGAGAAAGCGGCCGAGCTTGGCAGCCAGAACAGCAAACTCTATTATCATTTGGCCCGACTGCTGTTTGAAAAAGGCCAGCTGGAAGATGGCCTCCAGCACATCAACCGGTCGTTGGAAATCAGGCCGGGGTATCCGGATGCGTTAGCCCTGAAAAGCGAGATCCAGAAAGCACTGGACGACCAGGGGCCGCAGATCGTTCTTTACGAACCCTCCACCGCGAGCCTGAGGGGGATGTTGGTAGTCGAAAGCTTCGCGGCTATGATCGTGCAGGGCACAGCGCTCGATCGAAGCGGGGTGGCCGAGGTCAAGATCAACCAGACCGATGCGGACCTGGACGATCACGGGAATTTTGTTAAAGAAATACAGATCCGGCCAGGAGAAAATGCGATTGCCATCGAAGCCACAGACAAAATCGGCAACACCTCCAGGCTTGTCGTCAATGTGCACGGTGAAAAATATGCGCTGCCGGCCCTTGTTCAAACTGGCCGGTATGCCAGCTCGCAGCAGCTGTATTCCAAGTCGCATGCCGTGGTCATCGGGATCAATCGCTACGAGAAATGGCCGGTATTGGAGTTTGCGGTCAACGATGCCAAGGAGGTTCAAAAGGCGTTGGTGGCCACCGGTTTTGACGACGTGACCATCATCCTGGACAAAGAAGCCACGCATCGCCGCATCCTCACCGAACTTTTCGATACGCTGCCCCGCAAAGTGGGCCGCAACGACCGTGTGCTATTTTATTTTGCGGGACACGGCCAGACCGAAGAGCTTACCGGCGGCGGCCGCAAAGGGTTTATTATCCCCGTGGATGCGGAGGTGGCCAACTACAGTGCCACCGCTATATCCATGGAACAAATCAAAAGCCTGTCCGGCCGCATAGCGGCCAAACACACCCTTTACGTCATGGATTCGTGTTACTCGGGGTTGGGCTTCAACCGCTCCGCCGGTATTGACCCGGCCGCCAGCGATTATTTGCGCAAGCTGGTGTCAATGCGGGTGGTTCAAATCATCACCGCCGGAGGCAAGGGCGAGCAGGTCCAGGAGCGCCAGGGCCATGGTATTTTTACAACCTTTTTTTTAAGAGGAATTGGCGGGGCGGCTGATTTCGACGGCGACCGCGTGGTGACCGGCTCCGAGCTCGGCACCTATCTGCGACCGACTGTTTCCAATGAATCCCGGCAGGCCCAAACACCGATGTTCGGCCGGCTGGAAGGCGAGGGCGAGTTTCTTTTCTTTATCGGCGATAGCCGATAACATCCGAACAGGGTCTACGGCGTAACATCTTGATCGGACAATTTGCGACGCAGGGCCAGCATCGTGACATCATCTTCCTGGGGCGCTTTTCCGATGTGCGCGAAAAGATCCGTCCCGACGTTACTCATAACATCGAGTACAGACCCCGCAGGTTTCAACAATAATTTCCGCAGACGCTTTCTCGTGAATCGCCTTCCTTCGGGGGATCGCGCATCGATCACGCCATCCGTATAGCCGAAAAGAATCTCGCCGGGTTGCAGGAAGACTTCTTTGTAGACAAATTCATTG
>Ga0316195_10000464_pt1 | contig 16219 bp, 16 predicted proteins | sample Phised1_MG_FD_204937 | JGI IMG/M metagenome (GOLD analysis project Ga0316195, IMG submission 204937) | Coastal sediment microbial communities from Maine, United States - Phippsburg sediment 1 | ecosystem: Environmental > Aquatic > Marine > Coastal > Sediment | place: USA: Maine | collected...
ATACGGTGCCGATACGGTGCGCCTGTTTACGATGTTCGCGGCGCCGCCGGAGCAGTCGCTCGAATGGTCTGATGAAGGCGTCAAAGGTGCGTTCCGGTTTCTGCGGCGGCTCTGGGAACGTGTGCAGGAGCATGTTGCCGCCGGTTCGTTGCCCGGGCAGCGCGCGAATCCCGCGAACCTCGATGCCCGCCAGAAAGAGTTGCGGAAACAGATTCACGACACCATCGCCAAGGTCAGTGACGATGTGGGCAGGCGCTATACATTCAATACAGCGATTGCCGCTGTGATGGAACTCGTCAATGCCACAGGCCGCTATCCGGTGCACGACGCCAGTGATCGTGCCTTGCTGCAGGAAGCGTTCGAGAACGTCGTGCTCATGCTCGCACCCATCGCGCCGCATATCTGTCACAACCTCTGGCATGCGCTCGGGCATACTTCCGCCGTAATCGACTCGGCCTGGCCGCAGGCAGACGAGTCGGCACGCGTTGCGGAAAATGTCACGCTGGTAGTGCAGGTAAACGGCAAGTTGCGGGCACGTATCGAAATCGCAGCCGATGCAGGCAAGGACGTGGCAGAGAAGGCCGCGCTGGCCGATGAAAACGTGCAACGCTTTATCGACGGAAAGGCCATCCGCAAAGTGATCGTGGTGCCCGGGAAACTCGTCAATGTCGTGGTTTGATGTATTGCGCAGTTCCATTCTGCTCATGGCGCTGCTGTTAAGTGCCTGTGGTTTCCGGATGCAGGGTGCCGACAGGTTCCCGGAGATTCTGGCCAGCACCTATGTCGAAACCGGCGACAGCTACACCCTGTTTTATCGGAAATTGCGCGCAGAACTCGAGCAGGGCGACGTCAGTGTCATCAGCAGCTCGGTGGATGCAACGGCGATTATCCGCATCGAGAACGATGAATCAGGTCAGCGCGTTCTGACCGTCTCTGCCCGCAATATCCCAACCGAGTACGAGGTGTATTACAAAGTTCGCTACTCGGTCTGGAGGGACGGCGCGGAAATTCTGCCGCCCCAATCGCTTGCGCTGTTCCAGGCCTATACCTACGACCCTGACCTCGTGCTGGGCAAGGCCCGCGAGAGCGACACCATACGTGAGGCCCTCGCGCTGCGCCTGGCGCGGCAGGTTTCCCGGCAGCTGGCACTTTTGTAAGCAGCAAACCATGCAAAAAGTCCTGTTGCGGTATCTCGGCTATGCAGGGGTCGTACTTGCGGGTAGTGGCGCATTGCTGGCGCTCGCGCACTACTATCCGGGCAGTCTGCAGTTCGATCGGCAATTGCCTGGCAACCCGCTGCCCACAAGTGAATTCTCCGTGATCGAAATCCTGCAGAATATTTTGCTGCTGGTTTGCGCCGCGATATTCGGCTGGATTGCACTGCGCGACCGCCTGCGCAGACCCATGGCCCTGGGATTCGTCGCGCTGTTCAGTCTGATGCTGCTGCGTGAGATCCATTTTTTTCTGGATTATTACCTGGTCCTGAATTTGTGGCGTGTGCTCGCGGCGACGATAGTGTCTGTTGCCATTGTTTACCTCGGACGCAACAGGCACAGGGTTGTGCAGGGCTGGCGGCGTTCATGGCCGTCGACGGGACTCGCAATCATCATGGCCGGGCTGATACTGCTGCTGCCCTATGCGCAGCTGATGGGCTTCGAACAGCTGTGGTCGAATCTTATGGACGATTCCAACCGCCGCATCGTCAGGCTTATTACCCAGGAGTTTCTGGAACTCGGCGCGTACATCGTGATTACCATCGGTGCCGCAGAACTGCTTTACACCTGGTCACGTTTGCCGCGTATACGCAGCCTCCATGAGCAGCGTCCGCGTCGGCATTGACGTGACGCGGCCTGCGGTCACTTACAGTTTTGTGGGATTCTCGACACCCGGGTAGACGACCTCCGGATCGAACACCTTTTCATGTTCCGTGAATTCGAGCGGCAGCGGGTGATCGCTGCCGGCTGCCTCGCCGATCGGCACAGTACGGTAAAAGCATGAGCGGTAACCCACATGACAACTGGCTCCGCCGTGTACGTCCACCCGCAGCCAGACACAGTCCTGATCGTCGTCGATTTTGAGTTCGCGCACCGTCTGCACCAGGCCGCTCGTGGCGCCCTTGTGCCAGATTGCCTGCCGGCTGCGACTGAAATAATGTGCCTCGCCGGTGGCGATGGTTCGCGCCAGCGCCTCGGCATTCATGTAACCGTGCATCAGCAGTTCGCCCGACGTATAGTCAGTTGTAACAGCCGGAATCAGGCCGTTGGCATCAAACTTGGGTGCGAGCTCATGGCCTTCCTCGACCTGCTCGATGGTCTTTCTGGCAGCAAAAATCTTGCTTGGGTCCACGGTAGTTCATCTCCGACTGTGCCGGCCGGCTTTTGCCTGCCGCGCTGCAGGGCCGGGTTTGGCGCCTGTCTAAAGTTGCTATTATAGCGGGCTGATTTGTCCGAAAGTGAGCTAATGAGCCTGCACCTGCACAATACCCTGTCGCGCAGCAAGGAAGAATTCGTCCCCGCCGAGCCCGGCCGGGTCAGCGTTTATGTGTGCGGCCCGACGGTCTACAACCGGCCCCATATCGGCAATGCCCGGCCCGCGGTGGTTTTCGATGTGCTGGTGCGCTGGTTACGCACCCGTTATGCGGTGACCTATGTCCGCAACATCACGGACATCGACGACAAGATCAACGCGGCGGCCGCTGAATCGGGTGAATCAATCGCAGTCGTCGCCGCCCGGCATGCAGCGGACTATCACGCCGACATGGAGGCATTGGGTGTATTGCCGCCGGACGTGGAACCCTATGCGACCCATCATCTGGATGAAATGCTCGCCATGATCGGCAAGCTGATCGATATGGGTCATGCCTATGTTGCCGAAGGTCATGTGCTGTTCAGGGTTAATTCTTACAGCGACTACGGAAAGCTGTCACGACGCGATCGGCGCCAGCTGATAGACGGCGCTCGCGTGGAAGTTGCGCCCTACAAGGAAGATGCCGGTGATTTCATACTGTGGAAACCCTCGACGCCCGCGCAGCCCGGCTGGGAAAGCCCCTGGGGTCGCGGGCGCCCCGGCTGGCACATTGAATGTTCAGCGATGGCGGCGACGCATCTCGGCGTCACGATCGATATCCATGGCGGCGGTAACGACCTCATCTTTCCGCACCATGAAAATGAAATTGCGCAAAGTACCTGTGCCCACAATGGTGCGGTATTCAGCCGCTACTGGCTGCATAACGGTTTCGTTAATGTAGATCACACCAAGATGTCCAAATCGCTCGGCAACGTTGTGCTCGTGCGTGATCTGTTGCAGCAGGCACCGGGTGAGGTTGTCCGGCTCGCCTTGCTGAGCGCCCATTACCGGCAACCACTGGACTGGTCGGCGGATGTGCTGATCGAGGCGCGGCGCAAGCTCGATCGCCTCTACAACGCCCTGCGTAATGTGAGTGGCTGGCAGGACGGCTGGCAATCGGTGCAGCCTTCCGAAGAATTCACGGTCGCACTCGACGACGATATCAATACGCCGCGGGCGATTGCGGCATTGTTTAACCTGGCGCGGGATCTCAACCGTCTTGGCAATGCTGCCGAGGCGCCTGCGGTGGCAAAACAGCTGCGCGCCGGCGCCGCGATACTGGGTCTTCTGGCCCATGACCCGGCAGAGTGGTTCCGTATCGGCGGCGATTCAGCAGGCAACAGTGCCGGGGAGATCGATGCGTTGCTGGCCGATCGCAATGCGGCGCGCAAGGCGCGCGATTTCGCTGCGGCCGACCGGATTCGTGACGAGTTGCTGGCGATGGGTATCATAATCGAGGACGGCCCGGACGGCTCGACCTGGCGTCGCGTCGATGACAAGGGCGGACGCTGAATGGCCGGCATACAGCAGGATCAGGCCGAACTGATCGAAGAATTCCAGCTGTTCGATAACTGGCTCGATCGTTACCAGTACCTGATCGACCTCGGCAGAAAATTGCCCGAGTTCCCGCCCGAATTCCAGACGGACGAATACCTTTTGCATGGCTGCCAGTCACGCGTGTGGATCCGTGCGTTGCCCGAAAATGGTCTCCTGAAATTTCAGGCGATCAGTGATTCCGCAATCGTGTCCGGGCTCATTGCGTTGCTGATGCGCATCTACAGTGGCCGGACGCCGGCCGAAATATTGGCGACACCGCCGGATTTCATCGACGCCATCGGCTTGCACGAACATCTCAGCCCGACCCGCAGCAACGGCCTGCACGCCATGATTGAAGCCATCCGGGAGCATGCAACGCGGTGCGCTGGCTGATTCGTTGCTATCGTCGCTACCTGTCGCCTTACCTGGCGCCGAGTTGCCGTTTCCAGCCCACCTGCTCTGCCTATACGGACGAAGCGATCGAACGCTTCGGTACGCTTCGCGGAACCTGGTTGGGCGTTCGGCGCATTCTGCGCTGTCAGCCTTTTGGCGGGCATGGTTATGACCCGGTGCCCCGGGAGTTCAGTTGGTGGGGCAGCGCTGGCGACAATCAGCATGAATAGGCCGCAATCGGGCGCTTGCGGCGCAATGTCCCGGTTGCCGCCCGGATGAATGCCGTCCCTGCCAAGTGCAAAGAGGCCTGCCTCCGGTAAGGTCGTCTGCCGGATGGTGTTCCTGCAGCCTGATTTTCTCGGTCAATTGTGACCCGATGCCGTGCAGGGCGTTAATCGCGGCTGTATTGTCAGGCATGCAGGGCCGCAAAGTGGCTCTTCAGGCAGTGAGCACAATCCGGGCTGTCCTAAATCGAATCAGAGGCTTGCCGTTACTTGCTAAAGTCTTTATTGCGATATAAGTTAGGCGCCGAAAGCAGGATCAGGCACTTATGTCGATAGATTTATGATGGCGGGGCATCACGGATGACATTCGGAAAACACACCCTCAGAGTCCTCTTGGCGGCTCTGTTGCTGGTCACGGCGACAGCTGCATTCCCGGCGACCGTCACCCACACCGTGCGCAGTCATGACACCCTCTGGCAAATCGCCCGGCAATACGGGACTTCTGTTCAGTCCCTGCAACGGTTGAACGGCTTGAGGGGCAATTACATTGCGGTCGGGCAGAAGCTCGTGGTGCCCGGCACGCGCAACACGACGACTGTGGCCAGAAACACCGCACCGGAAAAACCACCGGGGCCAGGGTCTTTGCGACTGGCTTCCGGCAGCGTGATTGTGGTGGACACATCCACAGGCCGGACTTTGGTTGCAAAAAATGCTGACCAGCAGCGGCCCATTGCCTCGATCACCAAGTTGATGACGGCGATGGTGGTGCTGGATGCCAGTCCTTCAATGCAGGAGATCATTACCGTCACCAATGATGATATCGATCACCTGAAACATACGACGTCGCGCTTGCCGATAGGCACACAATTGAGTCGCCATGAGATGTTGCGCCTGGCGCTGATGTCGTCCGAGAATCGTGCCGCATCTGCCTTGTCGCGCAACTATCCCGGCGGCCGGCAGGCCTTTATCAATGCAATGAACGACAAGGCGGCAGCACTCGGGATGCCGCACACCCGTTTCTACGACCCGACGGGGCTCACGCCGCGCAATGTCTCTACCGCCGGTGAACTCGTAAAAATGGTGCAGGCGGCGAGCAACTACGATCTTATCCGTGAATTTACCACCACGCCCGCCCGGGAAGTGGCACTGCGTCCCCGCACCTCTCCTTTGCAGTACAAGAACAGTAATGTACTGGTGCAACATGTTAATAAGAATTGGGACATCAAGGTCAGCAAGACCGGTTACATCGAGGAGGCAGGGCGTTGCCTGGTGATGATAGCCAATCTGGCCAACCGCCAGTCAGTGATGGTCATGCTGGATTCCCAGGGCAAACTTTCACCCGTAGGCGATGCCAATCGCCTGAGGAACTGGATTGAATCCGGTAGCGGAGCGCTGCAACTGGCCAGTCGTTGACCCGCAGGTGGCGAATTGCCAAATTGAGCCCCGCTTGGAAATGCCGCAAACCGCGATGCTTCGATTGCCGGCGATATTGACCCAGGTCAGCAACTTCAGTTGCTTCTTTTGTACTGGCGCGCTAAGCAAATGTGCCCGGACCCCGGCAGCGCGCATTTTGCCGTAGCTTTGCGTCCTGCTATCGGCAGCGTGGCCGTCTCAATCGCGCATGCGGAAATGCGGGGATTGATTCGTCTCATTTCCTTGCGCAGGCCTCCGCCAAATACCCACCCCGATGCACCACCGTCAACCCGCTCCGGGCCCTTGCTCGTGTAGAATAAAGGCCGAACCTGAGGACGCCACCGCTGACCTGAATCGATGACCCGCATAGACACCCGATTACTGGACATACTCTGTTGCCCGATTACCCGGCGGCCCCTGCGCATGCTCGAGGGCCAGACGCTGGACAAGGTCAATGCCGCGATTGCGACGGGCAAGATTCGCAACCACGGCGGCACCACGCTGACAGATCCTTTGCCACAGGCGCTGGTGACCACCGACGGCGATCTCGTTTATCCGGTGCGCGACGGCATACCCGTGTTGCTGGAAGAGGAGTGCATACACTGGGCCGCCTTCAATGACTGAAGGTCGTGCCCGTCATCGGTTCAAGGCATCTTTCGAGAGCGGCGCGCGACGTGAACCTGAATCCGACTAATCTTGGAGCGCAGCTTGCCAGGAGTCTGGCCCCCGCTTATTTCGTCTATGGCGATGAGCCTTTGCTCGTCGACGAAAGCCTTGATCAGATTCGGGCGGCGGCACGCCGCCAGGGCTTCGATGAACGTGAGTCGCATGTCGTAAGTGATACCCGTTTCAACTGGGTGCGATTGCAATCCGGGCTCAATAATCTGTCGTTGTTCTCGATGCGCAAAATTGTCGAGGTGCGCCTCGTAACGGGCAAACCCGGGGTCGAAGGGTCGGCCGCAATTATCGAGGTGCTGGATAATCTTTCGCCTGACATGCTGTGGATTTTCTCGGCACCCAAGCTCGATCGGTCCACGGCGTCCAGCAAGTGGGTCAAGGCACTGCAGGGCAAAGCCGTATGCGTCGAGGTACGGCCGCTGCCGCCCGAGCGTTTGCCGGTCTGGATCGGTCAGCGTATGCAGGCCGCCGGCCTGACCTGTGATGCCGAGGCAATCCAGATTCTGGCCGACCGGGTAGAGGGAAACCTGCTTGCCGCCCAGCAGGAGATCAGCAAGCTGGTATTACTCAGCCAGGGTCGGCGGGTGTCTGCCGACCTGGTGCGGCAAAGCACGGCCGATGGCGCCCGCTTCGATGTCTTTCAGCTGGCCGATGCCGCGCTGGCGCGGGATGTGCCCCGTGCTGTGCGCATACTGAACGGGCTGCGCCAGGAGGGCATCGCCCCGGTGCTCACGCTGTGGGCGCTGGTCCGGGAAATAAATGCGCTGGTCGCCGTATGGATCCGCATGGATCAGGGGACCCCGCTGTCCCGCGCCATGAATGATGCCGGCGTGTGGCGGGTCCGCCAGGACCTGGTCGCGCGCGCATTGCGCGGCCGCAGCGAGCCCGGGATACGGCGTCTGCTGGCCGGAGCCGCCCGGGCGGACCTGGTCGTCAAGGGCGCGCGCCCCGGGCTCCCCTGGAATACCCTGCTTGAACTGGTGTTGCTGATTGCCCGGCCCGAGGCGCCGGCAGGCCGCGCCGCATGACGCAGGCGACAGGTCCGCTGGCCATCATGGGCGGCGCGTTCGATCCAGTCCATTACGGACACCTGCGCACGGCATGGGAGCTGCATGAAGGCCTGAAACTGCCCGAGCTGCGCTTTGTGCCGTCGGCCAACCCTCCGCACCGCCCCCCGCATCATGCCAGCGGTACCCAGCGCCTCCGGATGCTTGCGGCGGCGTTGGCCGGCATGCCGTGGTGCACGATCGACGATCGCGAGCTTCGCCGCGGCGGGCCTTCCTGGTCAGTACTTACGCTGAATGAATTACGAAGCGAGTACCCGGGCCGCAGTCTGTGTATGATTCTGGGTATGGATGCATTCCTGGGTTTGCCGGGCTGGCATCGTTGGGAAGAAATTATTGAATTGACTAACCTCATCGTCGTGCATCGTCCGGGCTTTGTTCCGCCGTCGAGCGGAGTGACGGGCGCATTGCTGGCTGCACATGCAGCCACCACCCGCGACGATCTGCATCAATCCACCGCTGGCCGCATCCTCATCCAGGAAGTAACGGCGCTGGAAATTTCTTCGTCCGTCATCCGCGATTTGCTGGCAGCCGGCCGCACGCCGCGTTTCCTGCTGCCGGACAATGTATTGCAATTGATCGAAGAGCTGGGCTGCTATGCAGAGCAGCCCGCAAGCTGACAGGAGCATCGTGATTTATGGAAAGTGAGCAGTTACTGAAGCTGGTGCAGAGTTCCCTCGAGGATATGAAGGCGCGCGATATGCGGACGCTGGATGTGCGCAAGCTCACTTCCGTAACCGACTACCTTGTCATCGTCAGCGGCACTTCGGATCGCCATGTGCGCTCACTCGCGACCCGGCTTGTCGAGGCGGCAAAGGCGGAAGGTCATATGCCGATAGGCGTCGAAGGACAGGAGTCAGCTGAATGGGTACTCGTCGATCTCGCTGACGTGGTTGTGCATGTCATGCAGCCGCGCGTCCGCGAATTCTACAAACTGGAGGATTTGTGGGCAGTCGGCACGGCGAAAGGCAAGGGCGCAGCCGCGGAGGCAGCCGGCCACTGAAAGTGCGGAATTTTTGCTCCTTATGCGTCTAGCTGCGTTGGCTATAGGTACCCGCATGCCCGCCTGGGTAAACGAAGGCGTCCGCGTCTACCAGAAACGTTTGCCCCGGCATCTGCAGCTTGAGTTCAGGGAGTTGCCGGCGGCCCAGCGGAGCGCGGGCAGCACGCCAGACATGTTGCGCCAGAAAGAAGGTGAGTCGATGCTGCGCGCAATCACCGATCAGACCCGTGTTATCGCGCTCGATGAGCACGGCACCGGCTGGACGTCCGGCGAACTGGCAACGCAACTGCAGCACTGGATGGGCAATTATCCGCAGGTTGCTTTCCTGATCGGTGGCGCCGATGGACTGGCGGACGCCTGCAAGCGCCGGGCGGATGTGCTCTGGTCCCTTTCGCCGCTGACATTACCCCACGCCCTGGTTCGCGTTGTGCTGGCCGAGCAGATTTACCGCGCCTGGACGCTCGTCCAGGGCCATCCCTATCATCGCGAATGAGTTCGTCGCCCCGTCCCGGAGAATTGCAGGTCGTGCTGGCGTCGGCATCGCCACGCCGCCGTGAATTGCTGGACCAGATCGGGGTCAGATTCACAGTAAGCCCTGCGGATATCGACGAAACTGTGCGGGCCGGCGAATCGCCGGAAGCCTACGTCCTCAGGATGGCGGTGACCAAGGCGCAGCAGGGGTATGCCTGTTTGCCTCATCCCGCGGCTGGCTGCCTGGTGATGGGCGCGGATACGGCCGTCGTGCTCGACGGGAAAATCCTCGGCAAGCCGCGCGATCAGGCAGATGCAGAGTATATGCTTGCATGTCTGTCAGGCCGCACGCACAGGGTGTTGAGCGCGGTTGCAGTAACCGACGGTCGGCGGCTCGAAACCCGGCTCAGCGTGACCGAAGTGACGTTGCGGGAATTGCGACCCGGGGAGAGCACGGCTTACTGGTTAAGCGGCGAACCGCACGACAAGGCTGGTGCCTATGCCATCCAGGGTCGCGGCGCATTGTTCGTGCGCGAGTTACGGGGCAGTTACTCGGGTGTCGTTGGTTTGCCGCTATTTGAGACAGCGGAATTGCTGGAGAATTTTGGCTGGGGTCTGCCGGCTGCAGTGTCATGAAAGAAGAAATACTGATAAATGCCACATCACGCGAAGTGCGCGCGGCCGTGCTGGATAATGGCGTCGTGCAGGAGTTGCTGGTAGAGCGTGTCTCCCGCAGTGGATTGCTGGGCAATATATACAAGGGTCGCGTATCGCGCGTATTGCCCGGCATGCAGGCGGCTTTTATCGACATAGGCTTGCAGCGAACCGCGTTTCTGCATGCATCGGATATCCGCAACCCCAATGGACAGGAAGGCATTGCCCCGCTGAATCAGCCTGATATCCGCAAGCTGTTGCGGGAAGGCGATGAGTTGCTGGTCCAGGTTCTGAAGGAGCCGCTCGGCGACAAAGGCGCGCGCCTCAGTACGGCCATCACCATTCCTTCGCGTTACCTTGTCATGCTTCCGCAACGCCCCGGCACGGGGGTGTCATCGCGTATCGAAGACGCAGATGAACGCAAACGGCTGAAACAGGTTGTCGAAAGCTTTATGCCCGATGCGACTCACGGTTTCATATTGCGTACGGCGGCAGAGGGCGCTACGGAAGAAGCGCTGAGCGCCGACATGGACTTCCTGTTGCGGCTCTGGTCGATGATCCGGGACGCGACGCTGAACAAAACTGCACCCTGCCTGGTCCATGCAGATTTACCGCTGCCGGTGCGGGTTATCCGCGATCTGATGAACCGGCAAATCGAACGAGTGCTGGTCGACTCCAGAGAGTGCCTGGCCAGCCTGCAGGAATTTACCCGCAACTTCATGCCCGAGTTTGCGTCAGTCATCGAGCTGTACGAAGGCCGGCGGCCGATATTCGATCTTTATTCCATCGACGACGAGATCAACCGGGCACTCGATAAAAAAGTTGAACTCAAGTCGGGCGGCTATCTCATCATCGAGCAGACCGAAGCGATGACCACGATCGACGTCAATACAGGCGGCTATGTCGGTCACAGCACGCTTGAGGACACCATTTTCAGGACCAATCTCGAAGCCGCAGCGGCGGTTGCGAGACAATTACGGCTGCGCAACCTGGGCGGCATCATCATCATCGATTTTATTGATATGCAGACAGACACGCATCGCAGGCAGGTCATGGAGGCCCTCGAAACCGCGCTCATGGCTGACCACTCACGCAACCAGATTTCGCATGTATCGCCGCTCGGGCTGGTCGAGATGACGCGTAAACGTACCCGCGAGAGCCTCGAGCATACGCTCTGCGAGCAGTGTCCGGCCTGCAACGGGCGTGGGCATGTAAAGACAGCCGAAACCGTTTGCTACGAAATTTTTCGTGAGATCTTGCGGCAGCACAGGCAGTTTCCCTTCGGTGAACTGGTGGTGCTGGCGCACGATGACGTTGTTGAGTTGATGCTCGACGAAGAGTCAGGTTCGCTTGCCGAACTCGAAGAATTGACCGGTCGGCCGATACGTTTGCAGGCCCAGCCAATGGTTGCACAGGACTCTTTCGATGTCGTTCCGATGTAGTCCCGAATGAGTGCATTGCAGAAATTGGCGATAGCGCTGCGGCGGCTCGGTCGGATAGCCGCCCAGCTGTTTGCAGGCAGCATCATTGTCATGGCGTTGCTGGTTGGGGTGGCGCGCCTGCTGCTGCCTCAGGCGGACCGATTCCGGGAGGACATTCGGACCTTCGTTAACGCAAATACCCCCTTCCAGATCGATTTCGACATGATCGGCGCAGGCGTCTCGGTTTACGGCCCCGAGTTACGTTTGTCCGGAACGGTGCTTCAATGGCCTGACGGAGCCGTAATCGCGCAGGTCGACAACATTGCCGTCAGCCTGGACCTGGTGACTTTGGTCACCAGGGGCAAGCTGCTGCCGGCCCGCATCCTCATCAAGGGAACCTCGCTGGAAGTTACGATCGCTGCCGATGGTGAATGGCAGTTGCAGGGCCGTCCATGGCGTAATTATCTGAAATTGCAGGATAGGGATTTTAGAAAGTTACCCGAGTCGCGTCTCCAGCTGGAAGAAGTTGAACTAAGTTTTCGGGATGACCGACCGAATGGCTCTCGTATCGCCGGCACCATCAACCGGTTTGATGCCGCACTCGATGATATGCGCGTGACCGTATCCGCGGATATCGATCCGGACGCCGATTACGGACGTTCGCTCGATGTGCAGGGTGAAGTGCCGCTCGAGATCATTGCTACCGGAGCCGACCGCGCCGGAGATTCTGAATGGAATCTGCAAGTGGTTGCCAAAGGTCTGCGGCTCAACAAATGGCTTGCGCTTGCGCGCCAGAACGACCTGCCGGTAATCGACAGCAACGGCAATGTCGATGCAAAAGTCGACTTTCTCGGCACCGCACCCGTGCGTATAGGGGCCGGTCTCGATCTTGCTGCAGTGACGTTTGCTCAACCCGACGGTACCTCCTTCGTTATTGATCGCTTCGCTGGCGATCTGAGCTGGAGGCGCACGGCCGAAGGATGGGCGGCCAAAGGCAAGGGGGTGCGCCTGGAGCGCGACACCCGGCGCTGGCCGGAGAGTTCTTTTGCACTTGAGTTTGCGGCGAGTGATGAAACCCGACAACGCATTGATATGAATGCCAGCTTTCTGCGCGCAGAGGACCTGTTGCCTGTAGCCCGCCTTGTAGCCGCAGAGCAGCTCGAAAAAGCAGGTTTCCGCGGTGTGTTGACAGGTGATTTTACCGACCTCGATATCACGCTGGAGCGCACCGGGCAGCAGGTGCAGTCGTTTAACCTGAACGGTGAATTCGCGCAACTTGGTTTTATCCTTCCTGAGCAGGGCATCGATATCAGTGGCGTGAGCGGGCGACTGACGGCCGACAATGGCGGCGGGACACTGGAACTGGATGTGCGCGACGGGCGTTTTGGTGTCGAGCGCCTGTTCCGCGATAGCCTGACCATTCAATCGCTGCAAGGTCTCGCCATATGGCGTGCCGGACCCGAGGGGTATCGGTTGCTGGCCGACGACCTCAGGCTCGTGACGCCTGATGGCAAGGGTAATGCAGCCATCGAGCTGAAGTCCGATTCCGAATTCGCGAGCCCCGTCATCGATTTGCGTGCCGGCGTCAGCCTGGACGAGGTGGTCGCAGTGCCTCGTTACCTGCCCAAAGTGATACCTGCAAAAGTCCTCGATTGGCTCGACAAAGGCCTTCAGGGCAAGGGCCGGGCCGAGGCCAACTTCGTGTTGCAGGGGCCGCTGCGCGAGTTTCCTTACGATCATGGAGAGGGCGTATTCACGGTCGACGTCGATTTTGTTGATGCCCGTCTCGATTACGCGCCTGACTGGCCGGCTTTGCAGAATGCAAGCGGCAGACTCGTATTCGATGGCGTGTCGATGCAGAGTACCCGCAACGTGCTGTCGATCGCCGGTGCTCAGCTGCAAAATGTCGATGTAAAGATGGCCGATATGCGCACCGGCGTTGTGGAAATCAAAGGCGCCGGGCAGGTACCGCTTGACGGGCTGCTGGAATTTTTGCAGAAGTCGCCGGTAGGCAAAGCGCTGGGTTCGGTGTTTGGTGATGTGCGGGTTGCGGGGAACGGTGAAGCCAGCCTCGACCTGAAATTGCCGATACGTAACCTGCGTGAATGGCGCCTGAGAGGTCAGCTTGTAACGCAGGGCGCAACGCTGGGGTTGACGACTATTGAGCCGCGCTTTACCGATCTCACCGGCAAGCTGACAGTCAATAATATTCAGATTACCGCCCCCGAACTGAGCGCAACGCTACTCGGTCAGCCGGTAAAAATTGCGATCGACCCTGTTGATGATGCGCAGTCCGCTTTCAGCCACCGCGCATTTATCAGTGGTCGCATTCCTGTCAGCAGCCTGCAGGATGCGCTCGGAATGCCGGCGTTCGAACCGATCGGGGGCGACATGGAAATCGTTTCCCAGGCAATGTTTCCGGGCGGACGCGGCGACCCGTCACCGTTCCGGCTCGTGCTGCGATCGAACCTGGAGGGATTCAGCAGCCGCTTGCCGAGTCCCCTGAACAAACCTGCGGAAAGCGCCGAAGCACTCAATATGGAACTGCAAATTCCGGAGCGGGGCACGGTAAATATTTTTGGTTCCGTGCAACGCGGAATCGCGTGGGCACTGCAGGCCAGCAACAAGCCCGATGGCTGGAAACTGCGTCGCGGAACGGTGACTCGCGGCGCGAGCCCCCCGGAGCTTCCTGCGCTGCCGGGTATCGCGATATACGGGGCCCTGGACAGCGTGGACCTCGCGGCGTGGACAAATGCGTTTCGGGTAAAGCCGGTTCGCGGCACTGCGGATCAGCCACTCAAAGGTCGATCCGAACCATGGTATCGCCTGTTCAGAGAGGCGCGAGTGCAGATCGATGAGTTTTACGCCATAGGTCACCGGTTTGTCGATGTCGATGCCGATGTGCAGTTCGGTGACAAAGGCTGGGACATCGATGTTCGCGGCCCGTGGGCTGAGGGCAGTCTCAGTGTGCCCTATGATTTTCTTGGTCCGGAGCCGGTTGCTCTGAAAATGGATCGGTTGTTGCTCATCGAGCAGCAAGCCGGTGCGGGCGACAGCAATGGTTCGGATAACGAGGACGAGACAGACCCGCGGAATTTGCCGGGCATCAAGGGCAGGGTGCTTGATTTTGTTCTGGGAAACTTTCGCTTTGGCAAGCTTGATGTCGATGTAGAACGCACGGTGAATGGCCTCAAATCGCGGCAGATCCGCACCACGGCAGACAGCTTTCGTTCCGATGTGTCTTACGACTGGCTGGTCGTAGACAATGCCCAGAGGAGTCGCCTCCATCTGGAATTGCGCAGCATGGATCTGCGCGATACGCTCATTAAGCTTGGTTACTCGCCGCTGATTGAAGCAGAGACAGCGGCGCTTACCGCCGACTTGTTATGGGAAGGCGGGCCGGGTATGAGTATCGTCAATGCTTCGACCGGGTCGCTCGATCTGACGATACGTAATGGCGTGGTGAGCGAAGTTCAGACGGGCACAGGCCGGATACTCGGCCTGCTCAGTATTACGAGGTTGCCGAGTCGTCTGGCGCTCGATTTCAAGGATATGACCAGCACCGGTCTGACCTTCGACAAAATCACCGGGACATTTCGCGTCGACTTCGGCAACGCGTGGACGTGCAATCTCGGCCTCGAAGGGCCGGTCGCAGATATGGGTCTGGTAGGTCGCACCGGATTCGTTACCCAGGATTACGACCAGGTGGCTGCGGTCCGCCCGCACGTATCAAACCTTGCACCCGTAGCAGGCGCATTCCTGGCCGGGCCGGCCGTTGGTATTACCACTTTGCTGGTAACCCAGATTTTCAAGAAACCGTTAAGCAGTGTCGGCGAGAATTACTACAGGATTTCAGGCTCATTCGAGGATCCGGTTTTTACTCCCGTAGACAGGGCAAAGCTCGATACGACTTCGTTTGCGGACTGCGTGGCCGAGTTGCCGCCGCTCTCCCCGGAGGAGATCCGGGCCATAGAGGAGCTCATGGCGACACCGCCGGCGGTTGCGCCTGACAGCCGCGCAAACGATTCCGATAACGTTACTGAATAGGGAACGCGCATGCGCGTAGCAGTATTACAAATGAATTCCGGTGCAGATGTTCTGACAAATCTGCAACAGTTGCGCGGGCTGCTCCGGCAGGCGGCGGAGTCCGGCGCTGAACTTGCAGCTTTGCCGGAGAACTTTGCGTTGCTCAGCGCGGATCCTTCCGGTCGCGTTGCAATTGCCGAAGACGACGGCGCAGGCCCCGTGCAGGATGCTGTTGCCGATATGGCCCGACAGACCGGCATATGGCTGGTTGCCGGCACGATTTCAATCAAAAGCGCCGACCCGGCGCGGCCGAATGCAGCCTGCTGTGTTTACGACAATACCGGCACGCGTGTCGGGCGTTACGACAAGGTGCATCTTTTTGATGTCCGGATTCCGTCGGCGCGCGAAGCCTATGCCGAATCCGGGTTCACTCTGCCCGGTCAAAAGCCACTCGTTATAGCGACACCCTGGGGCCGGCTTGGAATAGCCGTATGCTATGATCTCCGCTTCCCCGAGCAGTTCCGGGCCATGGCAGCGGAGGGTCTCGAGCTGCTCCTGTTACCGGCAGCATTTACCGTGCCGACGGGCCGCGCCCACTGGGAAATCCTGTTGCGAGCCCGCGCTATCGAGAATCTCTGCTACGTAGCGGCGGCGGCCCAGACAGGTCAGCATCCGGGCGGTCGGTCTACCTGGGGGCATTCGATGATCGTTGGCCCGTGGGGCGAAGTGCTTGCCGATGCAGGCACTGCTGTGGGTATCGCGATAGCTGATCTCGACCGAGCGCGGCTGGAGCGGTTGCGCGACGAGTTCCCGGTGCTGCAACACCGGCGGTTTTGATATTTCACGTTTTGCCTGTATGGAATTTGAATGGACCATAGCAATACCTCGAACCCGCTCGATTTAGCCCGTAACCGGTTGCTTGTCCCTGCGGGTCTGGACGACCGGCATCTCGACGAAGCGCTCGGACGTATGCTGACCGGTGGCGTGGAT
>Ga0316195_10000465_pt1 | contig 16187 bp, 11 predicted proteins | sample Phised1_MG_FD_204937 | JGI IMG/M metagenome (GOLD analysis project Ga0316195, IMG submission 204937) | Coastal sediment microbial communities from Maine, United States - Phippsburg sediment 1 | ecosystem: Environmental > Aquatic > Marine > Coastal > Sediment | place: USA: Maine | collected...
TCCCTGAAGGGCACAAGATCCGGATGGCGGTGAGCAATTCCATGTGGCCCATGCTGTGGCCAACGCCAACGCCGTTTACTTCAACGCTCGATATTGGCGGAGAGACGGCTGCCGGTATCGAGTTGCCGGTCGTTCCGCCAGGCGCGGAAAGGGCGCCCCGGTTCAAGGAGCCGGTGATTGTCGACGATCTGGCGGGCTTCGAAACGCTGGATTCCGGCAACATTACCGGGTACGCGGCCATCACTGAAATCAAAACAGACCCTGCAACCGGTGAAGCCTACGGCGTCGCAACGAATTCTGGCGCCAGCCGCTACCCTTGGGGAATCGAACGTTTCGAAGAGGAAATCGAGCACCGCACGTCCGATGAAAATCCTGCAAAGACATCGGTCGTTGGACGTTATGCACTTACCGAGGAGCTGGAAGACCGAATCATCAGGTTCGAACAGGACGTGTCATTCAACAGTGATGCAGAGAACTTTCGCTTGAAATTCGAGCGCAGGGTGTACGTGAATGGGGAGTTGTTTGGCGAAAATGAATGGGATGAAACCATTCCGCGGGACTACCAGTAGGTCGCCTCGCAATCGCTCGTTTGCGACTATCTCTTCGCAGTTGGTTTCAGCGGCAATGCGAGCTTGGGATCTTGCCGCACAGGTTGCGAATTATTGGCGGCCCGAGTTGGCATTGTGGACTGGAAAAGGCAATCAATCTTCCAGGTCGCTTGGTCGGTACGACGGATCGGGTGCTGGCGCAGGTCGCGACGACCTCAAATTTTTGAGCGACGCACAGCTCAGCTTCTGAACCGCTACCGCTTTGCTGCGCAGGTGACGCGGCCTGTCAGCACCGCGTTTTCGAGGTTCGTGCCTTGCTCCACGACGACGCTATCTGCCGATAGCGCACCACGCAGGCACGCCGTCTGCCGCAAGACCAGCTTCGACCCAGCGCTGATATCGCCTTCCACAGTGCCGGCAATGTCGGCGAAACCGCTCTGCACATCGCCCTGGACCTTGGCAAACGTGGATACCGACAGTCGCCGGGCGAGATTGGTAATTGGCCCGATGATGGTTCCATCAACGATCAGGTCTTCGTCCAGCGTCAGCTCGCCTATCATCACCAGCGTGGAACCGATGATTGACGGTCCGGACTCGACTTCGTCGGCTTGTGGCGAAGAGTGATGCTGTATTCGGTGTTTAGCCTGCAACGCTGGTCATCTTGCCGGGCTTTGGCTCGATCGACAGCTTGTCCTCAATCGCAGGCTTCTTCGTTGCCTGTCCGATCTGCGGGGCGTCCATAGTGATCGCACCCGAGAAATGAGCACCGTCTTCCATCGCAATTCGCGCACAATGGATGTTGCCATGAACGACGGCCGATTTGGCCAGCTTGACAATATCGTCGCCACGGATGTCGCCGTCCACGCGGCCGAGAATTTCGATCTGCTGGGCGTGAATATTCGCCTTTACCTTGCCGTTCTTGCCGACCGTCAGGTTCTTGCCCTGATGAGCGATTTTTCCCTCGATCTCGCCTTCAATAATGAGGTCTTCATTCGCTGATAACTCGCCCTTGAATATCAGTGTCGGACCAATGACAGACACGCTGCGCGTGCGCACTTCGAAACTCGGCTCGCTGGAGCGGGCCGCTTTCTCGTTATCGTCTTGTTTATCTTCTGATTTCTTGAACATCATTGTTTCCTCTCATCGCTGTTCGCTGCCTTGTGCGGCAGCCAGTCACCATTATGGACCAAATCAGGGGTGGTGATCCGGATTTCGCGCCGTTGTTTCCGGTCCAGGACTGCCGTGCGAGCACTATTTGCTTAAGTCATTCGCCACAGGACACACGGCTATGAGCGCACCAAAAACAGGTACGCCGGGCCGCTCGCCGCCAGCGTCGAAGCCCGACAATCCTGACCGCGGTGGATCATTTCCGCAGTCACAAACCGGTTACCAGGCAGGCGGCATACCGATTGCTGCTTGTGCAAAATATCCGGTGACCATCAACCGTTGATGGCTTCCGAGAACCAGTTTCCGGGGGCGAATATCGTATTGTCATTGACGCCGTTATACTCGGTATCGATCGGTGCACACGTCCATTCGCCGTTGATCTGGTCGCCGACCAGCCAGCCTTCGAAATGACGCAGTTCGTCCCAAAACCGTGAACTCACTCCGGGGGGGTCGGGCGGCACGTTGATCATATTGATCTGCACCCGATCGGGGACCAGCAGCAGAACCTGCACCTCACTGAATGCGTCGGCGGAAAAGCCTGTTCCTGATTCGTCGGGGTTGAGAATATATCGCCGGGCCTCGCCACCCATCGTGCCGACATATTCGACAACGTTGCTGGTGCGTGACACTTCGCCCGCGATTTCGACAATGAAATCGAGTCCGCACTCGACGGTGATCCCATCCACTTTTGTGGCAGCGCTCGCGTGGAGCCAGAAATTCAGGGTCGGCAGTGCCGCTGCGTCAGCAGAAGGGTCGTTCCCGCCGTTGCCGCATCCGGCACAAAGGATCAGTACCACCGCTAAACCAATCAGCCCGCGATAAGCAACGGTCGGCAGTCGCGTGGGTTGCGGTGTAACACCGATCGCATCGAGGTTGGACCTGCTGCACATACGGACATCCTGCAGGCTGCTCTGTCCCTTGGTTTGAGCAGGCTCGCGGGTCGAAGTTCCGGGGCGGCGGCCGGATTCCCGGCGGCTGTCGGACGGGAGTCCTTTTCCATGCACGGCGTGCTCCAACCAGTGGGCACCACCGGTAACGGCGGCAGGTGAGCCAATTTCAAAAACGAGGTCAACGCAAAGGTGGGGTTATCCGAAAAGGATTGGGTTTTTTACCTACTGGACTATCGCAATTCCCGGATCTATAAAGACTTTCATGCGCTGTCGCCAAATGACGACAGTTTTTGGCAATAAAAAATAATCGCAAGGCCTTAATAATAAAAAGGGGAAAATCATGGTCAGTCGAAGAGATTTCCTGAAATCCAGTTCCGCGGTGTCCGCGTTGGCGGCACTGCCTCTGTCGGTGCGTTGGAGTATCGCGAATGCGACGTCACAAATACCCGGGATCCTGAGCGACCCGGCGGCGCAGGATATGTTCGTGAACCTTGTGCCGGACGCCATGGCGCCGGGATTCAAGTACGTACCGGATGGCATGGGAAACTACAAAGTGCAGATTCGCGAGGCGCTGCAGTTCACCGGGCTCAAAGACAGCAATGGCAAACTGCTGTCGACGCCGATATGGGGTTACTCGGATAGAAACGTCGGGAAGAGAGACCGTTTTACCAGCTGGCCGGGCAAGACATTCGAGATCAACAGCGTCTCCGCCGGTGGTCCGCTGCAAACGCAGGTGAAGTGGCAAAATATGCTCGAGAATGTGAGGCAGCATTTGCTACCGGTCGATACCAACGCGCATTGGTGCTATAGCCTGCCGGGATTCGAAAAGTATTCGATTGCAAAAAACGGGGTGCCGATAATTACTCACCTGCACGGCGGCCACACCGATTATCAATTCGACGGCAACCCGGAATTTTTCCACGCTCCCGGCAATAAGGTCGTTGGGCCGCAATGGGCAAACGTGCCCGGCGGTTTTACCGAGAAGTTTCTTTACGATAACGACGTACCGGCCGGCAACCTGTGGTACCACGATCATGCACTGGGTATCACGCGCCTGAACGTATACGCCGGTCTCGCCGGTTTCTACTTCATCCGCGATGAGCACGATACGGGCAAAGCGGACAACCCGATCGGCCTGCCGGCATGGCCGTACGAGAAGGCCTATGCCATCCAGGACCGCATGTTCCGCAGCACGGGCGAACTCTTCTACCCGGCATTCCCCGGCGAGCCGTTCTACACGGGCTTCATCGATGAGGAAGGCGCGGTGCTGCCAGAGGCATTGTTCCCGAACGGCGGGCCCACGGCGCTGGCCGAGTTTTTCGGTGATCATATGGTCGTCAATGGCAAGATCTGGCCGAAGGAGAACGTCGAACAGCGTCACTACCGTATGCACCTGCTGAACGGCACCGATAGCCGCTTCATGGGCATTCGCTTCCGCGCTATCGCAGACGGGGCCAATAACCCGGAAGCGACGAGCCTTTCCGAGGCTGGCGTTCCGCTCGACTTCTTTGTTATTGGCAGTGACCAGGGTCTCGCGAAAGAGGCAAACATGGTCAACCTGCTGATGTTCGAGCCGGGCAGTCGGTATGACATCGTGTTTGACTTCTCGCAGGTTCCGAGCGGAACGCGCGTTATCATGGAGAATATCCTCGCGGACGCACCGTTTGGCGGCGATCTGCCGCCGTATGATGCCGACGACCTGTTCCCCGAGCGCCAGACCGATCGCGTCATGGCATTCGACGTGGTCGTGCCGACGGATACGTCGGTGCCCGACAATTTCGATCCGGTGAAAATTGCGTTCGGTCCGAGGGTCGGCGATGTCACCGCCGCCGAACCCCGAAAGGTTGCGTTATTCGAGGGCAAGGACGAGTTTGGCCGGCTGCAGCCACTGCTCGGTGCCTGGGATCCGGCCGCCGCCGAGTTCGCCGCCATACCGTGGCACATGGCGACAACGGAGACGCCCGCGCTCGGCTCGACGGAGCAGTGGGATATCTACAACTTCACAGGCGATGCGCACCCCGTGCATCTGCACCTCGTGAACTTCGACATCTGCGGTCGACGGGAAATAAGTTTCGATGCCGACGACGAGATCAACCCGCAATCGATCCAGCAGCACAACGGGTCACTTGGTATGGCACCGCGCGTCAGCAATGTCGCGCTCGGTGCGAATGTCGTCAAGGGAATCGATGAGGGCTACGTGGAGAATGCGCCCAAGGACATGGTTACGGCGTTGCCGGGGCAGGTCACCAGTATCAAAGCGACCTTCGACAAGCCGGGACGTTACGTCTGGCATTGCCACATTCTCTCGCATGAAGATCACGAGATGATGCGCGTGTTGCAGGTCGTCTAGAACGCAATAACCCCGAAAAAGGCGGGGCGGAAATTAAAGGGTCGAACCGGTTTCTTAACAAAACCGGTTCGACCTGTCGCCTTCACCTTCACGGTTGCTCATTCCATCGTCATTGCCGGTATCATCCCTTAGCTAACCAGACGAGGGAGAAACTTGATGCGCAATGGTACAGCCGGGGTGGTCCTGGTCCTGGTCCTGGTACTGCTGGCGCTGCCGGCGGTCGGAGCCGACAAAAAGGCCCTGGTCGGCGGACGCCTGATCGATGGCCTGCTTGGACAACCGATTGCCAATAGCGTCATTCTCGTTGACGGCGACACGATCGAGGCAGTCGGCACGATTGACACGCTGCCGGTGCCACCCGGCTATGAGCGTATCTCCACGGAAGGTATGTCGGTATTACCGGGGCTGTGGGAGATGCATGCCCACCTCATGCTCAACGGCCATTCGGATTACGAGCACTGGGACAAGACCTACATCGATCGCCTGGCCAGCGAAATCATGCCGGCGTCCGCACACCAGTTACTGATGGCCGGTATCACGACTGCCCGCGATCTCGGCGCACCCCTCGATGATTCGCTCGACGTCCGGGCGCGGATCCGGAACGATGAGATACCGGGGCCGCGGCTCTTCATTTCCGGGCCCTTCATCCAGCACCAGGCTTATCCTGGCACAGAGGCGTTCCGCTGGGGCGTTAGCGGCGAGCGTGACGCGCGGCAAAAAGTCCGTCGGCTGGCCGAAGCCGGCGTCGATCTCATCAAGCTGATCGACCAGGACGAGATGACCTACGAGGAGGCCGCGGCCGTCGTCGACGAAGCGCACAAGCACGGCTTGCCGGTGGTGGCGCATTCCCATCGTCCCGACGAAATTCGGCGTGGACTCGAAATCGGCGTCGACAACTTCGAGCATACCGGTCTCGCCGCGGCGCCGGAGTATCCGCCCGACATCATGGCCCTGTTGAAGGAACGCACTGCCACCGGCAGGGTGCGCGGCGGACCGCTCTACTGGACCCCGACGGTGGAGGGATTGTGGAATTACGACCTGACGATCGAAAACCCGGAGCACCTGGACAACGATTGCTGGCACCTGGGGCTCGAACCCGACACGATCGCGGACATTGCGCAATCCATCGAGAGTCCGAAAGAGCTCCTGTATTTTGACCTGACGCCGAAGCGCAAGCCGACACTTGTCAACAAGGTGCACCAGTTGCGCGAAGCCGGCGTTGTGCTGATGATCGGTACCGATAGCGGCATCCCGATGAAGTTTCACTGCCAGTCGACCTGGCGGGAACTCGATGTGTGGGTGAACGTCATGGATATCCCGGCGCAGGAGACGCTGCGCGCGGCAACTTACTGGCCAGCGAAGATGATGAAAGTGTCGGATCGCTGGGGCACGGTTACGCCGGGCAAGTATGCCGACATCATCGCCGTGCAAGGCGATGTTTTGCGGCATATCGATTTGCTGCAGCGCGTCGACCTGGTCATGAAAGGCGGCGTGCTCTACAAGCAGGACGGCCGCGCCGTGCAGCGATGACGCACCTGCTTCAACTTAACAGGAAACCGGCGTATGTCTGAGGGTTACCCGAAAAGCTACTACGTTGCGACGGCCAGGGGCCTCGAGGAACATCCGCGGCTCGAAGGTTCCGTGCGCGCTGACGTGTGCGTGATTGGTGCGGGATTTACCGGACTGTCGGCGGCGGTGAACCTTGCGGAGCAGGGGATGAGTGTCGTGGTGCTCGAAGCCGAGCGCATAGGATTCGGCGCCAGTGGTCGCTGCGGCGGCTTGGTAGGCAGCGGCCAGCGGAAGGAAGTTTTCGAGATGGAAGCCCAATTCGGTTACACGCGTTCCAGGGAGTTCTGGGACCTGGCCGAAGTGGCCAAAGCAGAGATCCGGCATCGCGTTGCGACACATGCTATCGACTGTGATTTACAAAAAGGCCAGTTGCTCGGTGTGCACAAGAAAGCCTATGTTGGCTCGTCGGCAGAGCTCGCCCAGGAACTGGCCGAGCGCTATGACTATCCGCACGCCCGTGCCCTCAATCGCGAAGAGACCCGCGCATTGGTTGCTACTGACGGATTTCTCGAGGGGTTCTGGGATGAAGAGGCCCTCACACTGCACCCGCTCAACTTTACGCTCGGGCTGGCGGCAGCGGCGCGTAGCCTCGGTGTGGACATCTACGAAAACTCGCGCGTCCTGAGTTACACGCACAGCGATCCGGCCACCGTGCAAACCGGTCAAGGCACGGTGACAGCGTCATTCATCGTGCTGGCCTGCAACGGTTACCTCGGCAAACTCGAGCCGCGCACGGCGGGCAGGATCATGCCGATCAACAATTTCATGATCGCGACGGAACCGCTCGGCGAACGGCGCGCACGCGAGCTGATCGACGGACGTTTCGGTATTCACGATACCCGATTTGTCGTCAATTATTTCCGGCTCTCCGACGACCATCGATTACTGTTCGGCGGCGGCGAGAATTACCGTCCCGGTTTTCCCGCCGATATTCTGAATTTCGTCAGGCCCTACATGCTGCGGCTGTTTCCACAGCTCGCCGACGTGCGCATCGACTATGCCTGGGGCGGCACGCTCGCCGTTACCGTGAACCGTCTGCCACATTTCGGCCGCCTGGAGCCGAATCTGTACTTCGCACAAGGTTACTCGGGGCACGGCATTTCCACTGCTACGCTCGCCGGCAAGCTTGTTGCCGAGGCTATTGCGGGAACCGCAAAGCGTTTCGACGTCATGGCAAGCCTGCCGATACACCTCTTCCCGGGCGGCACGCTGTTACGCTATCCCGGCATGGTGCTCGGCATGTTGTACTACTCGCTGAAAGATAAACTTTAGTCGTTGCCCGATTTATCGAGGCCGGGATTGCAGTCGTTCAGATCGAAAGTCCTGGATGAGGCACCAGGACCTGTCACAAAAGCAACATAAGCGGCCGCGAGACCCCCGATCATTGGAACGTCATCTGCTCTGACCCCTTTTCGGAACAGTCAGCTGCCAACAACGACCGGATCAATCAAGGTGTTTTCGGGAACCTGGCACCAGTCGACGATCAGCTGCAGGCTACCCTGCAAGACTGGAAAGTAATGGTCAGAAATCCAGATGAGATGACGGCGGCCATCAACCGGATCCTGCATGGCGACAGTAATTCCCTTCGACCGTATTCCGGTAAAGATTCGCGGGAAGGTTGCGATCAGGCGTGCAGGCACGCAGTAGTTCAGCCGGAATATTCAGCAGTCGGTACCCTTGCGTCGACGCCTTTCTTGGCTTCTTCACAAAGCTCGCGGGCTTTTTCGGTGATGTCGTTGGCCACATCTTCAATTTTTTCTCCAGCATCTTCCGCTTTGCTGGCTATCTCCGCCGCGGCATCGTCGATTCGTTCACCTGCCCGCTGCGCCAGGCCCCTTTTTTAACGCGGTGGTGAGCATCGCCAGCAGTACGGTGGCCGCAAAAATGATATACGTCTCATGATTTTGCCTGCGACAGAATAGCTGCGAGGTGATCGGCCCCGCGCCCGTGGGGCAGCAGGTCGATCTCTCCGCCATGCGGCAGTGAGCATCAACCCGATTTTCCTGGGCTCGGTATCAAGCGACCTATCCAGCCGGTCCGGCAAAGCCAGGCCGCCCCGGATTCTAACGGCCCGCGATGGCATTGGCGAGGCAGATTTTTTTGCGGCCGCCGCCGACTGTTGCCGGCTTCGGAAATCGCGCTGGCAGCTGAAAACTGCTATTGTTGGAAGCCATATCTGCCTGAAAAAGAAGAATATATGGGTGGTTTCTTCGGGGAGCTGAAACGCCGCAATGTGGTACGCGTTGGAGTTGCCTACATAATCGTCGGCTGGGTCGTCGTCCAGATCGGCCAGGTGCTCTTTGAATCCTTCGGCACTCCCGACTGGGTGATCAAAACCGTAATTGTCCTTATCGCCATCGGCTTTCCGTTCGCCCTCATCTTTGCCTGGGCGTTCGAGATCACGCCGGAGGGCGTAAAAAAGACCCGGGATGTCGATCTTTCGGCATCTGTCACTCATTCGACCGGCAAGAAGCTCAACTTTTTGATCATGGCATCGCTGGTGATTGCGCTGGCTTATTTCATATGGGAGCGACAGACGCTCGACCGCACCGCGATGCCGGTCGGTGAACCCGTCGCTGAGGAGAATCAGGAAGCCAAAGCGGGCCCTGATAACGAGGTCGTCGAAGCAGGCACGCGGTCTATCGCTGTTCTCCCATTTGTGAACATGTCATCCGATCAGGACCAGGAATGGTTTGCCGACGGACTTACCGAAGAAATACTCAACTCGCTGGCAAAGACTCCGGATCTCCTGGTCGCGGCGCGAACATCATCGTTCGGTTATAAAGGTTCAACCGATCCAATACCGGTCATCGCAATGGCGCTCGGTGTCGACCACGTACTGGAGGGCTCGGTACGTCGCGGTGGCGCTACGCTCCGTATTACTGCGCAGCTGATTCGCGCCAGCGATGGGTTTCATCTTTGGTCGGAAACCTACGACCGCACAATGGACGATGTCATTGCTATCCAGGAAGAGATAGCCATCCAGATAGCCAGCGCACTCCAAACCGCCATGGATCCGCAAGCACTGGAAGAAATGATGTCAGTAGGCACGAATTCTGTGCCCGCCTACGACGCGTATTTGAACGGTGTCGGCCTGTGGCGCGCCGCCGGATCGACCAGCGATGTTTATGTTGCGCTGGATGCGCTCGACGCTTTTGAAAAAGCGGTGCAGCTGGACCCTGAATTTGCCCAGGCGTATCTGCGGCTTTACTGGTTTTGGGCGGTCGAACTGCAAACCAGTCAGATGCTCTACGGGCTAACCCAGTTCACTCGCGAAGAAAAAGTGGCAAGGCGTGACGAGGCTCTGAGCAAAGCCATTCTCTATCAAACCGATCCGGTAGCCAGGGATCATTACCGCGCGTATGACATTTGGACCAAAGGCGATTTGCGTCGGGCCTACCGACTCATCACTGAGTATCGCAAAGCGAGGCCACGGGATGAGGAAGCATTCAGCGCCCAGGTTGGGCTGATGCGGGAACTGGGCCTCAACTCCGAAATAACGGCGTTGATCAGGGAAACAGTGGACAACGGTCAATTAACCTTGTCGATCGCAAACTGGGCGCTGCAGGCTGTGCGAACCGAAGAAGACAAGGAATTCATGCGCTCACTCTCCCAGGAGTCCGTGGAAAGGTTTGGTGACGACGATGCCAGCCTCTTGTACCAGGCACATCGACAGCTGCTTTGGGCGAGCGACATCGATGGGGCGAGCCGGATTCTGCCGCGGGTCATGAATAGTGAGTTGTTGCCTGATACGCAGAAACTTGCGCAGCTGCGCCAGCTGTGTGCGGAGGAACGGAATTCGGAGGCCGAAAAGTTTTTTGCCAAGATGCGCGAAGACTTTCCTGACGATGTCGGCATCAAATGGCTTGGGTCCAAGATAATGGGCGACGACGAAGCCGCCGAAAAATTGTTTCTCGAATTCGATGAACTAGGTGATATTGATACCTTACGGGATTATCTCAACTATCCGCATTTTGATCCGAAACCGTTTCCTAACCTGATGAGGGCGTTGGCAGGACAGGGGATGGAAGAGCGCGAAGTTTTACAGCTTCCCTACCGTTGCAATCGTTAATACGAGCAGATTCGTCAAGCCTGATCAGGGAAGTGAATTTGCGAGCGCTGTCCGTCACGTTGGATGTGTGACGAGCGTCGATTTCGCTCATCGAACTGCACGTTGGTTGTTACCGATGCTCGACGCTTTGATTCTTCTGCTACGGGGCCTTTGGCGGCGCAGGGCAATTCAGATCGTGCAGAACCGCCGATTCGCCGAATTCAACGATCGCTTTTAATAAGGACGCACACTCGAGATCCGGATTTCCAGAGATTTCGAGTTGTTCGAGGTCGCCGAGCACGTAGATGTCGTCCAGATTGCGTATCGCTGTGTGTCGCAGGTCAAGACGCTGGAGCCTGAACAGGCTTGAAATGCCTTCGATACTATCCAGTGAGTTGTAACCGATATCGAGCTGCTCGAGGTTTTGCAAAGCATCAATCCCGGCGACCGACGTCAGTCGATTCTTGTCGAGAAAGAGCCGGCGTAGATTCGTCAGCGACTCAATTCCCTCGATGCTATCGACATAGTTTCCGCCGACGTCGAGCATGTCGAGTTTGCTGAGCTGTAGCACTGGCGCAAGGCCGCTAACGCGATTGCTGCGCAAATTGAGTTCGCGCAGATCCCGGAGCACGACAACCGAGGCGATATCCGGAATCCGGTTGTGCGCCACCGACAGGCTCTCGAGAACCAGGAAATGCTCCGACGTAAGCCAGTCGAGGGAATCGAGACGATTGTAGTTAAGCTCGAGGCGCTTCAGTTGGGTCGCCGACGCGAACACCGGCATATTCGCGATGCGGTTATGACTGAGTTCCAGTTGCGACAGATGTGGCAGGCCAGCCAGCGCCGAGACGTCCGAAATTTCGTTGAAGGCGAGGTTCAGGTCTGTCAGCACTACGAAATGCTCGATACCGTCCAGGCTCCGGATGCCGCCGCCGGTAGGGTTGTTGCAGCGCAGGCTGAGAAAATGACCCGCATCGGTCCAGCCATGCGCTTCGGCCGTGTCGCTTATGCATCGGGCCAGCGCCGGATCTTCGAATTTGATATCGGCAATGGTGCGATAGACATCGAGTCGTTCGGATTCGGGTTTCAGCAACAGCCAGAGCCCGGCCAGGATGAGCAGCACGACGAGCGCTGGTCTGATGACGCGGCGGCGGGCATGGGCGTTTCTGGGCGGCGGTATACTTTCGAGCGTGCCGAGTCTCGGTCCGTCGTCGTGCTTGCGCTTGTCAGACATAATTTTCCCAGGTTTCTCCGGCTGGCGCTGTCAACAATTGCCTGCCCATCGCCGCTGGAAGCTTCACGGTTGGACCATCGAGGTGCGTTGCCGTTGCATTATTTTACAAATCGCTAGCTGCGCCAGAAATCCGGCGTCAGCAGGATCAGCAATGTGAAAATCTCGAGCCTGCCGAGCAGCATAGCGACACACATTATCCACTTCGATGCGTCATTAATCGAGCTGAAGTTGGATGCCGGACCGACGACATCGCCAATACCCGGTCCGACGTTTGCGGTCGCAGTAGCTGCAGCACTGAAGCTGGTCACGAAGTCATTGCCGGCGGCGGCGAGCAGGATCGCGACGACACCGACGGTGCAGGCGAATGCCAGGGCGAATGCGGAGACCGAGGCGACCGTGTCGTCGGTAAGGGGCCGGCCGTTAATGGATCGCGAGAAGATGGCGTTCGGGTGGAGCAGCCGCTGTATCGTTTCCCGGAACATGATGTAGGCGATTTTGAAACGGAATATCTTGATGCCACCGGCCGTCGAACCGGAGCATCCACCTACGAACGTAAGGAAGAAGAACACCGCGATCGCGAAATGGCCCCACGCCGTGTAATCCGTACTCACGTAACCCGTGGTCGTCGCGATAGAGACGACGCTGAACAGTGCATCGCGGAAAGCATGTGCAAGTCCGGCCTGGTCCGTTGCTATCAGCCATACAAGCAGCAGGACAACGACCGCAAGATATGCTCGCAGCATGCTCATGACCTGGCTGTCCGGGCGAATTTTGAGAATATTGCCGGCCAGGATAGGCAGGTAAAGGACGAACGGTGCAGACGCGAGCAGCATGAAGACGATCGCCACCGCCTCAATCGAGGGGGAGTTGAAAAACGCGATGGAACTGTCATGCGTCGAGAAACCACCGGTGGAGACCGTCGTCATCGCATGATTGATTGCGTCAAATACGCTCATGCCAGCCAACACGTAGGCTACAGCGCAGAGCAGTGATATCACAAAATAGACGAGCAGTAATTGCAGCAGGAACCGGCGTGTGTGCGGCAGGGCTTTCTCCGAAAAGTCAGAAGATTCCGCGCGAAACAGCCGCATTCCGCCAATTCTGAGGAATGGCAGGATCGCGGCACCCAGTGCGACGATGCCGAGTCCGCCAACCCACTGCATCATCGAACGCCAGAGGAGAATGTCCTTCGGCAACGAATCGAGCTGTGTCAGCACCGTCGCGCCGGTCGTGGTCACGGCGGAGACACTCTCGAAGATGGCATCCGAAAAATCTGTAACTGTATGCGAAAGTATAAACGGCAGCGCACCGAACAAGCAGACCGCGAACCAGGAACTGACAGTTAACAGGAAAACCTCCCGCACATTCAGCTTGTGCGCGGCGTTCCGGTTGAACAGAATCAAGGCGAGTGAAAAGCTGGCTGTTACCGCTTCACTGATCAGGAAGGCATAGCGATCGGGCGAGCCGAGCTGCCAGGCGAGAATACAGGGCGCGAGCAATAGAATTGCAACGCCGAGCGTAATGACGCCGAGCAGAAAGCTCACGAAGGGGAAGGCTATCAATGCAGTTCCACGCAGCTTGAATAAGGCGATTCCGTCCGCCGGAATGGCGCGATGGTGACGGATCACCCTGCTTGCGTCAATTAGGTACACTGCTTCCGGGTATCAAAGGGGTAACTACTATGAAAATCTCGTTCAGAATTGCGGCACTGGTTGGCGCCATTGTTGTCTCGCTCGCCGCTGCCCTCGCTGCCGCGGATCAGCTGCCAATACCAGGCTTCCCGGCGGCGAAAGACGTTCCCGGTGCCAGGCTGCTGCCTGACCCGGCGGTCGAGTACAAGGTCGTTTTTGATGCGGCGGGGGCAGCCGAAAACGTCGACGACGTCAACCCGATGCTTGCCGGCGTCGCGCGCTACGTCAACACGCTGGCCAAGTACGGCGTGCCGGCCGAGAACCGCAAGATAGCCGTCGTTCTGCATCAAGGGGCGACGCCGGCCATTCTCAAAAACGCGGCGTTCAAGGCGCGCAACGACGATCACGATAATCCCAACATCGCCCTGATCCGCGATCTCCATGCCGCCGGTGTGAAATTTCACGTCTGCGGGCAGGCAGTGCTTGGGCGGGATATCGACCCCGACGACATCCTTGACGAAATCGAGCTGGATTTGTGGGCGCTGACGACGCTGATTGAGTTCGGACGCCAGGGCTACGTGCAGATTGGAGGCTAGCCGGCGGCTTGCGTTGTTCCGCCAGATCGGTATCGTCAAGTCCGGTAGGGGCTGCCCGCGCAGCTCACCGGCGGCTGGCGCCGGGACACACGGTCCGCTACATTTTGCGGATGGTATAGGACGAATCAATAGAGGCTCTGAATGATCAAACGCATACTGGCAACACTGCTGAGTGTTTTCGCAATGACCTGTTCACAGGCGCAAACGAACCTGCCGTTCGAGATCCAGCCTGTCACCGCGTTCGACGAGCCGTGGGCGTTGGCTTTTCTGCCCGACGGCCGCATGCTCGTGACCGAGAAGAAAGGTAACCTGCTGATCGTATCCCAGGACGGCGAGAAGTCCAGGCCGGTTGGCGGCATGCCGGACGTGGACTATGGCGGTCAGGGCGGTCTCGGCGATATTGCGCTGCACCCGGATTTTTCCGCAAACAACCTCGTCTATATCAGCTACGCTGAGGCGGGCCCGGGCGACACCCGCGGCGCGGCCGTGGCCCGCGCGGTGCTTAACCAGACCGCGCGCGGCGGCTATCTGTCAGGTCTCGAGGTTGTCTGGCGTCAGTACCCGAAAGTTGTTGGCCGCGGCCATTATGGGCACCGCATCGATTTCGACGATGCCGGCTACCTCTGGATCTCCTCCGGCGATCGTCAGAAATTTACCCCGGCCCAGGATATGCAGGCCAACCTTGGCAAGATCCTGCGCCTCAACGACGACGGATCGATACCGGACGATAACCCCTTCGTCGACCACTTCGATCAGAATCCGTTGGTCGACGACGAAGGTGTCTACGGACAAATATGGTCGCTTGGCCACCGTAACCCGCTCGGCATTGCTTTCGACCTCGACGGCCAGCTGTGGAATATCGAAATGGGACCGGCCGGCGGCGACGAGTTAAACCGCGTCGTGCGCGGAGGCAATTACGGTTACCCGATCGTTTCCAACGGCGATCATTATGACGGCCGTGAAATTCCCGATCACGACACGCGCCCCGAGTTCAACGCACCGGCGGTATGGTGGACGCCGGTTATTTCCCCGGGCAACCTGATCGTTTACGGCGGTGCACTATTCTCCGACTGGCGCGGCAATGCGCTCGTCGCCGGATTATCGTCGCAGGCCATCATACGCATCGAGCTAAGCGCTGACGGCGCGCGCGAAGTTGAGCGTTACGGAATGGGTGCGCGTATTCGCACCGTTGTCGAAGGGCCCGCCGGAGCGCTCTGGGTGCTCGAGGATGAGGACGAAGGAAGTCGCGGCCGCCTGCTCAAACTGACGCCGAAGCGTTAGCCATACCGAGGTCGGGTGCGCCCGGGGGATACTTCGGGCGCAACCAGCCGCGATCGTAGCGTCGCGCGAAGGGGCGGGTGTTTCGACGCTAGCGTTGTCAATGTAGCGTAAAGGCAGCAAGGAAAACACCGCGCTGCGGTCGGCCAAAGCGCATCGACGAGTATGCGGGACGCGCTTTTTTGACGGCGATCCAGCGCTCTGCGCTATCAAGCTTCGAGATCGACACCCTGCGCACTGCTGACGAGAATGACCTCGGCCAGCCCCTCCGTCAGCACTTCGTAGTCCTGAAAGAACTGGATGTGTTCGCCTTTGGCCGGCGGATCAAAACCCTTAAAAACCACGGCGGCGTTCTGCGAGATATTCAACAGGGCTTCGCGCAGGTTTTCCGAAACGACAATCATTGACTCAAATTCAAGTCGCGCACGTTCCCGCATTTCTTCAAGGTGCTTGCGCGCCTGGTCGCGCCCGGCCTCATCGGGAATCACGTGTATGAGCCGCGTTTTTCGGCGCCGGAATTCATCGTTTTGCGTCAGCAAATGCGCGAGCAACAGCATGAGCGGGCCATTCCTGCGACCATGCCACCAGACATGAATTTCTCCGGCCGGCGCTTCCCAGTGATCGAGCTGGCCGCCGGATTTAACGACGACGATGTTGCGTTGCAGCCCCTGGCACAGCCTCAATATGTTCGAAAACCGTTCGAGGCCGTCAGTATTCTCGCTCCAGCCGAGGAGGACCGTGTTGGGACGGACGCCGCCAATGCCATGGCATTGCAGGAGCGACTTAAGGCCGCCGAGCAAGTCGTCGTCGACAACCACGGCCGGAAACGCCTCCAGGTTTTCGTCGCTGATGGTCTGCCGTATGACCCGTTCG
>Ga0316195_10000466_pt1 | contig 16173 bp, 17 predicted proteins | sample Phised1_MG_FD_204937 | JGI IMG/M metagenome (GOLD analysis project Ga0316195, IMG submission 204937) | Coastal sediment microbial communities from Maine, United States - Phippsburg sediment 1 | ecosystem: Environmental > Aquatic > Marine > Coastal > Sediment | place: USA: Maine | collected...
CCTGTATCGCGCGGCTTCATCGTCGTCGAGGTCATCACGATAATGTACGGCCCCGAACAGCACATCGTGCAGACGCGCCCTGTTTATTGCCCGGTTGCCCTGCGATTCAAGCAGCAGGCGCGTCCCGACGTATTTATCCACTTCTGATTGAAGTTCCAGTTCGAGCCGGGTTACGCGCTTGTCGTTAGCAGCGTTCCATGCGAGGTAGACAAAATGGCTTACCCCCTCGAGCACTTTGCAAAAGTCATCCAGGTTGCTGTTGGCGAGATCGCTGCATGGGTTTGCCTCACCCAGCCGCCCCAGAAGCTCACGATCCAGATAAAGTGCGACTTCCAGATCGCCGTCAGCGGTAGCAATAAGCAGCGTTTCATCAGGCGACGGATTGCTGTCAGGTCGCAAACCGGCGAGCAACTGCGCATCTGTTATGAGGTAATCTGCGACGTCTGCCGAAACTTCGAGCCCGTAGAAGTTTGCGAGGAGCTTCTGAAAATCGCTCACCAGCACGGGTTAGGCCTCATTGCTCCCAGGTCGTATGTTTGCTGCGCAGCGGATGCACGCCGGCCTTCCGGAGCAATCTTTCGGCCCGCAAACTGCCGGTTTTTAACCAGATTTCGTAAAGGCGCATTACGTCTGTATCGCGCGACGAGCCTGCCTGGTTGCGCACATCATTCAGGACATCGACAAAGCGGTGGAATTTTGCGCCGAGTTCTGCAAAGACCGGTCCGAACGCGCGGCCTTTGAATGTTCCGCGCGATTGCATGGATAACGAACTGTACGCGCCCCCGCCCATTGAAATGTAGTAATCAAGGTCGACTACGGAATGTTGCAGATCATCTGCAAAAAATCCGGCTATAAAAAGTGATATATCGCCCAGACGTTGCAATCTGAACAATCGTTCTTCGACGGTAGAAGCCTCAAGCGCATCAGCGAGCATCAAGGCAAGTGGTTTGCGATGCTCGGTCGTGTCATCGGGGTCGTGAAATGCTTCGGCGCGGGCGAAGAGTGTCAGCAGATTAACAACGTAATGTGCCGTGCTCTCGTCGGCGGACAAATGGTTGGTTTCCATCGCGGTCCCGACGGATTCCATGAAGAATTCCCGCAGATTCTCAACATGCACGAGATTGGTAGCGGGATGCCCTGATAAATTCGGCATAGAACACTCCTGCATTGTTTATAGCAATAAAGTAAATCAATTATCGTGAGGCTTGTCACGATAACGACAACCGTGCAATGGGCAGGTTCAGTGACCGGAAAGATACTGATTTAATCAGGCTGGCGCGCAACAGGCCGCGGGCAGCTGCAGGAGAAATCCGCGCCTTACTAGCCCGCCCGGGCGATACTGCTTTGCCAACCGAGTTGGGTAATGCGACAGGTGCCGCGAATGCATTGAATTCGAAAGGCCAGAAATTCATCAGGCCTTCGTAAAGCAAAGCCGACAATAAAGGCGATCTCGCCATCATGTCCTGCCATACCTACGTTCGTATCAGCGTCGCAGCGAACAAAAAAGGATTTTTCTGCATACTCGCCTGCCAGCAGTGAACGCGCATGCAGCTCAGTGAGAAAATCTGCAACCTGCTTTCTGAGGTCCTGCCATAGCTCCGGCGTCGACTGATGGAAAGACGTCCAGCTTGTTCCGTAACGAATTCTGCGCAGTATAAACAGGACCTGCTGCCGCAATTGCAGCTCGTTCCATTGCCCGGCAAGGCCGGTATGTCGCGCTTGTGTAATGTCGCCCAACAGCTGGATATGGAGCGGACTGCGTTGCACCAGCGTGTTTACGCCCGCCCGTGCGAGCCGGCGCACATCGGCCGGATCAACTTTTGCAGCAAGGTAGGATTTGCCCCGAACCATGACAGGACCGCCTGGTTTAAAATCGAGGATACCCTTCAACTGGCGCACGGGACTCAGCACAGCCGCAACGGCCCCGACCATGCTGGCCGCAATACTCTCATTCTGCGCATTTCGCGTGCGCACGGAGGGAAACCATGTGACAGCATTAGGACTCGAGAAGCCAGAGCGCTCCTGATCATTCAGTACATCATCGACGGTTTGCCAGCGGTTGGGAGGATCCACGATCAACAGCGCCTGATGATCCCTGCAAAACCTGTCAGCTGCGAGCATTGCAACGGGCCCCACCGCCGCATCGGCTGACCCTGAAATCAGGCAGATCTGGCCGATATCGACAATGTTATCCAGTGCGCTCAGCCCGGTGCCGTCGCGCGTCGACCCGATCAGATCGTAATCAACGGGCGGAGGGCTATCGATCGTCACAGGTATGGAATCCGTGTAACTGGCCTCGCGCATGCTGCCGGGCTTGATTGTCGGCCACGGCCGCGACAAGGGGGGATTGCCGGCCAGAGAAGCCAACTCAGACTGGCTCAATACATAGCCAATGTAGTCGCGGCTGCCCGGATCGACAGTCACATTGCGATACTGCTCCTGGGCATCGATCCATGCCGATCCCGGTGTGCGCAATCGCTGCAGAGTAATGTTGAACCGCTTGTCGGTATCCTGGACTCCGTCATCGGAACTGATACCGTCGTAATCGACTGATGCACGCAAACTTTCGAGCGGCCCTGGATTACGCGCCTCCAGTACGAGCGCGCCGGCTGCGGAAGGCAGGCGAATCTGGTTGCGTGCAGTCGAACCCGAGACGCGAACCACAACTGCATTCGAGCCGCCATTGGCAAAAAACTGTCGTACCGCAAATTCCATGCGGCAATGGCATTCAGGAATCCCGAAAATTCTCTGGAATTCACCGGGGTGGGTAATGCGGACGGCGTGATCAACCGGGCCTCGCGGAGCAGGCCCTACGAAGGCGGTAACGGACTCGCCGTCAACAGGAATAGCCTGACCGCGGGTCAGGCCCTCTACAACGTATATTCCGCTATTGCTTGTGTCGGTCACTGTTGGGATTTACCACGATCCGTCGCGGAAGGCTTCAGTATAGCCTAAGGTATTTCGCGTCACTCGCTGATCTGTTGCGCCAGTAGCTCGGGGGCGGGCTCCGGGAAAGCAACCAGATTATTAACAAACCGGGCAGCAGCGAGCACGTCAGGGGGGGAAGGCTCGTTTTCCATTAATGGCAGAGGCACGCCGAGCGCGGCCTCACGAATACTTTCCAGCCTGGCATCCGCAATTTGGGCAAGGCCGTCCGGCGCATTCTCCATGGCGGCCGCAAAACGATCTGCAAACAGTCGTGCCTGATCGCGAGTATCGTCACTCAGCGGCGTATGCGCTTCAAGGTACAGGCGTCCGTTGTCCCAGGCGAACAGCCATGGCTGGTTAACGATACGAACCGGAGTGCCCGGGGGCACGCTTTCATAGATGAAGGCAATATTTTCCGGAAACAGCCGCAGGCATCCGTGACTCGAGCGCATACCCACGCCGGCAGGCTTGTTCGTGCCGTGTATCAGGTACGATGGCATACCAAGCCTGAGCGCGTAGGCGCCGAGCGGGTTGTCCGGCCCTGGCATGACTCGCGCAGGCAAGGGGTCACCCTTCGCTGCATGTTCCTGCAACACCGACTGCGGGACCGTCCAGACCGGGTCTTTTGCCTTGGAAATAACAGTTGTTGTGCCGACAGGGGTAACCGTACCCTCTTTGCCGATGCCGATCGGGTACGTAACGACCACTTGCCTGCCCTCGGCATCCGGCTCGGGGAGGAAATAAAACAGACGCTTGCTCGGCAGGTTGACGACGATGCCTTCATGCGGCGCGTCGGGAAGCACGAAACGCGTCGGCAACACGATGCGGGTACCTTCGCCAGGCAACCATGCATCCACGTCCGGGTTGGATTCTGCCAGCTCGTCGAAACCCACGTTATAGGTGCGGGCGATATCGACAAAAGTATCTTCGTAACGTGCCTCGATTACCTGCAGTTCGCCGACAATCCGTTGTTCCGGCGTATCGAGCAGAAACCGGTCAGTGACGGCAGGCGGGTGACTGCGGGGAACCTCAACAACCGCAGCGGGCGGCTCGGGCGTTTTCCTGATGCCGGCACAACCGGTCAGGACCGCGACCATTGATAGCGCCATACAGGCACGAATGAGCGACAGTTTCATGGAGGCGAGTATAAACCAAAACCGGCCAATCTCAGGGGCTGCCTAGCGACGACAAGCAGGCACGCGGCCTGCAGCCCGGGCAGAGTTGTAAAGCGGCAACGTGCGGGTTAACTCGCCTGCCAGGTCACCGATGCGTGAATCACCGGACGGATGCGTGGAGAGCCACTCCGGCGGCTCGGCCGAATTTGCCTTTGCCATATTGGTCCACAGATTGATGCTTGCGCGCGGGTCGAAACCGGCCGATGCCATATATTCGAGACCGACAATATCTGCCTCGCTCTCCTGGCTCCGACCGTAAGGGCGCAGCAAGCCCAGCTCTGCTCCCATGACCATGACATCGGTGGTTTCCAGACCGGTCGACGCGTCCAGAACTTCCGATCCGAACACGGCGACGCCCTTGGTCGCCATGGTTCGGTTGGCACGCTCCAGCGAGTGCTGCTGCGTAACATGCGCCACCTCGTGGCCTATGACTGCCGCCAGCTCATCCTGATTGGTGGCAACTTTGAAAATGCCGGTGAATACGCCGATCTTCCCGCCCGGCATTGCGAAGGCGTTGATGTTGTCATCTTCAAACACCTCGATGTCCCACTCGTAGCTCGCGTAGGGCTCTTCCAGCTGCTGAATGATCGCAGTCGAAACACAGCGCACATAAGCCTTGTCGGTTGCGCTGTTGGAGAGCGGCATCTTGGCCCGCATCTGCTGAAACTGGTCGGCAGATTCCAGCTCTATCTGCGTCTGGCTGACACAACCGCCAAGCAGTGCTGCCGTCAGCAGCGCAATTTTGATAACACTGAATCTGTCCATTTTGATTTCACCACAGTGTAAAACGCCGTTAGCCGCCGGACACGCCCGCCCTGCCGCCTGCACCGGGACTGTAAACTGCAGGTACCGTCAAACGATCAGGGCAGCCGAGGCCCCAAGCCGATGCTGGCTGCAAATGCAGCAAATGCGCCCTGCAGTTTATGGAGAAAACTTTCCTTACCCTTGTAACTTATCGCATAGATCCTGGCTTCACCGGCCCGGCTCATAAGGTAGTCGTCGCTCGACCCAACCTCGTCTATCAAGCCGAGGTCTTTAGCCCGCGTTCCATACCAGTATTCGCCAGTCGCGACGCTTTCGATGTCCAGTGCAGGCCGATGCTGAGTGACCGCATTTTTGAACAGCAGATGCACCTCCTCCAGATCCTGCCGGGTTTTCTCGCGGTCTGCATCGGTATTCTTGCCAAACATGGTCAACGTGCGCTTGTACTTGCCTGCGGTGATTTGTTCGAAGTCGATGCCGCGTTCTTCCAGAAACCGGCTGAAATTTGGCAGCTGAGCCAGCACGCCAATCGACCCGATAATTGCAAACGGTGCAGCGACGATTCTGTTAGCAACGCTGGCCATGAGATAACCACCGCTGGCAGCGACCTTGTCGACGATCACGGTCAACGGAATTTGCTGGTTCTTGATGCGCTGGAGTTGTGACGCACCGAGCCCATGGTCATGGACCACCCCACCGGCATTTTCCAGGCACACGACAACCTCGTCCTGAGGTGTAGCAACTGCAATGACCGCAGAAATTTCCTCACGCAGGGATTCGACGGCACTTGCCCGCATATCGCCCTTGAAATTAAGCACATAAACGCGCTGAACAGATTCCGTGGTGGCCTTGGCCTCTTTCTTGATAGCCTTTTTTTCTGCTTTAGCGTACTCGCTCCACTCTGACTTGCTCATGACGGCCTGACGAATGCTGTCAGCCATATCGCGATACTTGTCATTAAGTTTTTCGACTTTCAGCCCATGCTGGGAGCTGTCGCCCCGGGAAGCTGAAATAATCGTAACCACCACGGCGATGATGGCGCCAACGATCGTCAGGGCCTTCAGGAAAAACAGTGCAAAATCGAATAAAAATTCTGTCATCGGTATATATCCACGGCGGGCGATGCGCCCGGTTAGTCAGGCGGTAAGAAGTCCTGCGTTGTTTTTTTCCAGCACCCGATCGGCCCGGTAACTGGACCGGACCATTGGGCCGGACACCACTTCGAGAAACCCTTTTGCGAGGCCTATTGCGCGATAGCGCGCGAATTCCGCCGGCTCCACAAAGCGCTCGACCGGCAGGTGATTTGCGGTGGGCTGGAGGTACTGGCCCAGCGTAAGTATATGAACGTCCCGCGCACGCAGATCATCCATTGTCGCAATGATCTCAGCCTCCGTCTCGCCCAGCCCCAGCATCAGGCTGGTCTTCACCAACACTGCCGGCGCAATCGTGCGCGCCATGGTCAGAACATCGAGCGTCTGCCGGTAACCCGCGCGCGGATCGCGGACGCGGCGAGTCAGGCGCTCCACGGTTTCAATATTCTGTGCGAATACATCCAGCCCGGAAGTCACAACCTCACGCACGGCCGCTTCCGAACCGCAAAAATCCGGTGTGAGCGCCTCGACACCGGTTGTGGGGTTCAATTCTTTCACCGCGCGCACACATGCCGCGTAATGTGCGGCCCCGCCATCGGGAAGGTCGTCGCGATCCACCGACGTCAAAACCACGTAACGCAGCTTCATCAGTTCCACGGAACGCGCCGTATTGATCGGTTCATCCTGATCGAGCCAACCACGCGGATTCCCCGTATCCACTGAACAGAACTGGCAGGCACGCGTGCAGATACTGCCCATGAGCATTATGGTGGCAGTGCCATTATTCCAGCATTCGCCGATGTTCGGACACCGGGATTCTTCGCACACCGTGCTGAGCCGGTGCGTGCGCACATTGCGCCGGACTTCAGCGAAAGCCTCACCCGATGGCACCTGGGATTTCAGCCACCTGGGTTTCCCGCCGACGGGCTTGGCGGCGGCCGCTTTGCGCTTCACGCCGTCCTTGATTGCCGACACGCCCATCTCGCTCCGGTATTTGCTCCCGGATTCGATGCGCTCACCGGCGCGCACGGTATTTATTGGAATTCCCTTGAAACTGGACACGATAGCGACGTTGGTTCTGCGTAATTTGACTGGCGGGCGCCAATTCTCGCATGAAACCGGGCTCCGGCGTCGCGCAGGTATCCGGCACAGCCCGCATGCCGCCCCATGGCATGCCGGGCAAGGGATTTCCGGAAGCACAAAAAAAAGCCCGGTCACAGGGACCGGGCAATACAGGGGGAAGTCGGTGTGCCGCCTTAAGCGGCTTCGAGGGGTCTAGTGCAATGGCGACCAGTTCAGCAATTGCACCTTTTCCGACTCGATATCAAAACTGTTAGCCAGCAGGGCCTCTATTTCCTTGGGGTCCAGAACCGAGTTCTTGCTGGCCTGCACTTCAACCACACCGCTATACTCGTCCGCTTCCGTCTCATCGACGGTCTGCAGTAGAAAGCGGGTGTAGTACTTAGTGCCCATGGGTGAACACTACGGATTCGGCTTAAGTTTTACTGTGAGGGAATGCACAGTTTCGATGCATAATCTGGCCGCTTGCAGCTGCGCGCCCGCCCGGATCATCCGAAATGACGCCGGCAGCCGCAGTTTAGATGCGCGGCAAGCCCGGATTTAATTATTTAGATTCATAAAGTTATGCATAAACCCAAAGGCCACAGGATCGGTATCCATTCAACAATCGCTGGGCGTGCCTGTGCACCTGCACGCTACATAATTTTGTCCGTGCTATGGGCCGTGGCCCTGGCATCGCCCCCGCTGCAGGCGCAGGACGACGGCATGGCAAGCCAGGAATCAAGCGTGGCGGCAGCCGGCCCTTATGCAGCAGCCACGCAGGCGCGTGATGTGGCGCTCGAAGCCAATGCGCCCCGCTATGCCGGTAAAACCTGGCTGCGTGCAGACAAGGAATGGACCCGCATGCAGGAAGCCCGCGAGGACGACAAACAGGAAAAAGCGCTCGAATACGCGGCTGAGGCAAGGCAATTATTTGCCGCTGCGGAACTCGAAGCGATTCAGGGGAGGACACTGGAAGCCGCTAACAAGGCGATCGAGCAGGCGGTCGAGAACAAGGCTAAACGCTACGCGCCGCGCACGCTGGAGCAGGCCCGGAAACTGGCCGCAGAGGCCGGACAGGCTGTGGCAGCCGATCGCTACGCACAGGAGCCCGCCGCAGGATTGGCCGGGCAGGCAGTTCGCGCTGCCCGACATGCTTCACAGATCGCCTTGATTGCAGCGGATAAACCAACGGTAGAAGACCTGATGCTGCAATGGGACGATTATTTCGTCCGCCTGCAGGCAGCCGCGGGCCTGAAAGACCCGGTGGACTATGTCACGCCCGAATCCGTGCGTGAACTTGAATTGCTGTTCTCGAAGCTGCGTGAAAATGAAGTCCGGTTGCGCGGTGAGCTGGCTACCAGCCAGGCCTTCAATGCATCACTCGAAGCAGAGATCCGTGATCTGGATCAGCGGCTTGGCAACACATCCAATGAGCGCCGCCAGTTATTGCTGCGTTTGGAAGAGCAGACCCGCGGGCGCGAACAATTCGACCAGATTCTCGGACTCTTTGGCGCATTCGAAGCAATCGTTTTGCGCCAGACCGACGATATCGTGATAAGGCTTATCGGTCTGCGTTTTGCCAGTGGCTCCCCCAAGCTCAGCGCCGGCAATGGCGCATTGCTGAAAAAGGTTGAGGCAGCTATCGCTGTTTATCCGGGATGTGCGGTTGTGATCGAGGGCCATACTGACTCACGTGGCAGCGAGCGCAATAACAAAATACTTTCGGAACAGCGCGCACAGGCGGTCGCAAATTACCTGGCCGCCAACATGGGCTTGCAGGCTGATCGGCTCACGGCAGTCGGTTACGGCGCGGAGAAGCCGATCGCCAATAATGAAACCGACGAAGGCCGCGAAAAGAACCGGCGCATAGACGTCATAATCAAGCCGAAAAACGGGGTCAATTTCTAGGCTGGTGCAATTTGTTGCTGCCCGGATATCGGCGGGCCGCTAATGACGGCGAGGAGTTGCCGGGCGACCGCCGGATTGGCGAGATAGCCGTAGCACTTGTGCACGTTAAGCCCGTCCGGGCCGTGAAACTGGTTGACGAGCTGCAGGTCGTCGGCAATCGATTCGACGAGTTTCATACGGAGCATCCCTGCAAAGCAGACGGCCAGCTTCCTGTCGAGCGCGGTAACCTCACCGATTGCCGCAAGATTAACCCAGTGCCTGATGTTCGCAGGGAAACGCTGCTCACCGCCAAGCCGGGCGCCCAGCAGGCGACGACGAATGTAGCGCATGGTTAAGGGGCTCCCCATTGTCAGGAAGAGCTCTGCCCTGCCAGGGTTTTGGTGCAGTCGACTCAGCTGCCAGAGGGCGTCGTAGGCAATTACCGACCCGAAACTGTGACCGATCAGCACAACGCGTCTGCCTTCTTTCCAGGCGCGATTTAATGCATCGATTACCATCCTGCGCGCAACCGTCGCCGTACCATCGCTATCGGCAAAATACCGCTGTATTTCGCTTACGCGCGAGCGCATCAACCTGGTCCCGAATAATTTGCTAAGCAGCGGCAAACGGTCACTAATGGCATACAGAATTCCGTCGAGACGTCGCGAGAAAGATTGTGCAGCGCGCCGGTCAGCATCGATCGAATCGTAATCAGTAAGCAGTCTGTCAATCCCTTCCAGATCCACGCTAACGTCGCCGTCTTCGCCGTAGAACTGGTGCGACCAGCCAACCAGTTCGAAACCCTCAACCAGCGTATCAGCCTGTTCTGCCGAGCTGCCGGCGCGCAGCAATCCTGCGCGCAGACATCGCTGCAACTGGGCGGTATGGAGCGGCACAGGCGGTTTGGGTCGTATCCCGGGGACAAAAATGATTGCGAGATCAGAATGACTCATCACTACAGCGGTCGCTCGCTCATGCACAGCCGGAACCGCTGGCAATCAGTGACCACATCGCACCGCGACCCCATCTCATATGCATGCCAATAAATCGTTGACTGCCAGCCATCCGCTCATCATAGCCCGTCAGCTGTTGATATAGGCACAGTGGCGGACAATCTGCCCGGCGAGTTTAGCGTCAGGCAGCCAGCCTTTATAAAGGAACATGGTCCTGGAAAAGGTGGCAACGCATACGGAGGGGTGCGTATACAATCCATATTGTTGCTGTCAGGACAGTCTCGCGAGCAAACCCGCCCAAACAGGCCGCTTGCGCGGGATCTGGCAGAGCAGGCAACGTCACGCAACCGAATGGAGTTGGCAATGAAGTATCTGCACACCATGGTACGCATCCGGGATGTCGATGAGTCGCTCGACTTCTATTGCAACAAACTGGGTCTCCGGGAAGTAAAACGTCAGGAAAGTCAGGCGGGCCGATTTACGTTGATTTTTCTTGCTGCACCGGCTGATATCGGCAAACCTGATGCCCCTGTTATTGAACTCACTTATAACTGGGATTCCGAGCACTACACCGAAGGGCGAAACTTCGGGCATCTCGCTTATGCCGTCGACAACATATACGACGTTTGCGAAAAATTACGGCGCGCCGGAGTCACAATCAATCGCCCGCCGCGCGACGGGCGTATGGCCTTTATAAGGTCACCGGACAATGTATCGATTGAATTGCTGCAAACGGGTGCGGCGCTCCCGGTTCAGGAGCCGTGGGCATCTATGCCCAACAGCGGGCACTGGTAGTTACGAGGCTTACTCAACCAGCTGCCCGGGCACGGAAACGCCCGGTTTCTATTTCGGTGGTTCCAGAGGTCTTGATTATGACCCGGTTGCGGCCCTCTTCCTTGGCCTGATACAGGGCTTCATCGGCCATTTGTATAGCGCCCGCCAGGCTCCTGCCTGAATCGGGATGCACGATCGCCATACCAATACTCACGCTGAGAAACTTGGTGTGCGTAGCGGCTTCGTGCACGGTGCCCAGTGCGAGAATATCCTGACGCAGCATATCCGGGAGGTCCCTGACGTACTCCTCGCTGGTACCGTAAAGCACGAGCGCGAATTCCTCGCCGCCGTAGCGTGCGGCGATATCGAGAGGTCGCTGAACGCTGGTGGAAATTACGGCTGCCACGTTCTTCAGCGCGTCGTCACCGGCCTGATGACCGTACAGGTCGTTGTATGGTTTGAAGTGATCGATATCGATCAGCATGATGGTAACCGGTTGATTTTCCCGACGGGATTGCCGCCAGATGCGCTCCATGTATTCATCAAAAGCCCGGCGATTGAAGAGACCGGTAAGACCGTCACGTTCGGCCCGCTGATTGAGTATGCGTGATTCAAGAAAAGTGCGGCGGGCGGCATGTTCAATCTTGTAGCAGCTATAGCCACCGAGCAGATTTACGTTAAGCAACATGAAACCCTCGAACAGGATTTCCTCGAACGGAAGGCCAACAAAAACCGCGCAAACAAGATAGATGATGGAAACAACCGCACACAGAGCCGCTGCAGTCGAAAACATCAGACCGAGCATTGACCAGATGATGAAGATCCAGCCTATTTGCCCGGAAAAATAGTAACCCTGCCCGGCAAGGCTGGCCTGCACGTCGACAACCGAGCCTGCGACACCAATAGCCAGCGCGCTCAGGGAAAGAAAAGCGTGATAGATAAAGCGGTGACCGAGGTACGATGAAAACAGCGTGAACAGCAGAATCGGCGCCATCAACACCATGCCGTAACGGCCGATCATGGGTGCCGGTCCGTCAGCCGCGAAAGTATTGATCAGGGCAATTATGACGACGACGATCAGCGACAAACCCGTCACGAGGCGGGATTTCTGGAAATTCTCCTGCAGATAGCTGTCGCGGAACTCGGATTCGAGGAAATCACTGAAGCGCAGTGCATCGAACCCGGCATTGAGTTGCTCATCATAGATGGACGTCGTTCCCGAACGACCGGAACTCGTCCCATTGCGGATTGTTGCGCCTGGATCCATCCAGCTTTATCTCTGTACTCGATCCGGTCTGGATCAAGACATAAGCTACTGGAAGGCAGCGCGATGCGAGAGCAGCCACTTCACATTTTGAGACGACCGCATGGCCACACCCGGACAGGTCACAACATGTGGCGTTATGTTAAACCAGGCCGCCCTTTCAATAGTTTGGGCGCTTCCCTTTCCAGTAAGCGCCGTTTGAGGTCAGGACCCCAGCGGTAGCCGCCCAGCCGCCCGTCGACCGGCATAACCCGGTGGCACGGGACCAGCACGGACACCCCATTCGCACCCACCGCCTGGCCAACTGCGCGCGCAGCGCGGGGCAGCCCTATCGATCGCGCCACGTCACCGTAAGCCAGGTAATACCCTGCCCGAATCCTTAGCAGGATTGACCAAACCTGCAACTGGAAAGCTGTGCCGCACAGATGCAGGGGCGGGCGGTTTTCATCCGTCTCGGCCAATTGCTCGCCGAAACGCGCGGCGGCGGCCGCGTCATGTTTGAGTGTCGCGGGCATCCAGTGGCGCTGCAGTTCACTGATCGACTCAGCGCGAGGCCGGGGGTTCAGCCAGCAAATCCCTGCATCCGTCCAGGCAAGCAGGCAGTCGCCAAACCAGCTACTGACAATCCCGTAACGCATGCTGATCGGCGCGGTATCAACACCGCGCTGCCGCAGCGTCAGACGGCTATAGGCAGGCGCGAGCTCCGTTTGTCGCCGCAAAACACTTTCCGGAACGTGGGAGACGAAAAGCGGCGGCTCGGCCAACGACAAGGGGCGCGCGACCAATTCCGGATAATCTGTGATTTTTGCTGGAGCTTGCATGATCCGTCCTCGCCGCTCGTCTGGTTTTCGGAGCAAGGCGTATACAATACGCGCTTTATAAACTTAGCGGAAACGCGCATGACTGCCAAAGACTCTGGCCTGTATCGGGGGATTCTCGCCGGGCTGAATCTCGGATGCATAGCATTCATCGGCTGGCTGATCGCCGGCATGAACCCCGGCAGCCTGGCGGGCCCGGGCGATTTCGCGCCACGTCTGATGTCGCCCTGTGTCATGGATCAGGAGGGTTATCTGCGCGGCAGACTTTACGGCTCGCTGGAAGAATCGCTCGACTGGCAAGGCTCCGACATGCTGTGTGACGGTATGCCTCGACCCGAAGGACAAGGCATACGACTGGTCTTCGGGGAACAGCAAAGCGCTGATCAGGGCGGTTTGGTCATTGTCATTGGCCTCGCGGACGCCGTGCTCGGCGAAGATGGCGGGGAACTTGAAGCGAACGTGACAGTTGTTGATCAGATTAACGGTCAGTTTTACAGCACCCAGGCCGAACCCCGTTGCTGGGTTCGGCTAACGAATCAACTGCGCCTCAAAGGCACATCAACGGAGACCTGGCGGCTCGACGGGCAGCTTTATTGCGCCAGCGCGCTGGCGGCGCTCACCGGTCCGGGGTCGCTGACACTGGGCGACATCACCTTCTCCGGCATCATGAAACCGGCAGTCAGCCAGTGAGCCTCTGGCCGGCAGATTCCTGCATACGCAAGCCCGGCAGGCTGCTATATGCCGCGTTCATGTTGCTCGCGATGCAGGCAGTCAATGCGGCAGAGCCCGCCGACCTGCTGGAAAACTTCGGACGTGCCCAGATCATCATCGCGGCAAGCAATCAAAGGTGCGTCGTGCTCGATATGTATATCGCCGACACGCCAGCGCGACGGCAGAACGGGCTCATGTTCATTGAGTCGATGAACCTCTACGAGGGGATGCTGTTCATCTATGCACAACCCGCGGAGATTTCCATGTGGATGAAGAACACGCTGATACCGCTCGACATGCTGTTCTTCGACCAGGAACTGCGAATTCGCCATATACGCCGCAACACGATACCCCTGTCGGAAGAAATCATCAGCAGCAACGGTACCGTGACAGGCGTTATCGAACTGAATGGCGGCGCCGCCGAAACACTCGGCATCCTGCCGGGCGACCGGATAATCGTGCCATCGACAGAAACGGCCGAGGCTGCCCGACAATATTGAGGCGGCTGACCGGCAAGCATCCGGCAAGCCGGCCGGCGCATAGAGCAAACGCCTAATTGGGTTCTGGCACCGCTACCGCGCATTGCACCTTGTAGCGCAGATCATAACGGGCGGGATTGTTTTCCATGAATTCGAAAGGCCGGCGCTCGAGAATAGTGTAGCCGTTTGCGCAAATCTTGCGGGTCGCCAGCCACGCCGTAAGCCACTGCATTCTTACAGCCTCTGCTGCAGCGTTGTTGTCGGGGTACTCGGGCGTCAGCTTGACGTCGAACCAAAGATAATCGCCCCCGCCCATCGGTTCACTCAACTGGCTAAGGCTGTGACGATAAAAGTCCGGGCTGTTGTGTATATCACTGCTGCAGCCGGCCAGCAGCAGGAATATGATTACCAACCCAATCTGACGCAGCCGCATGGAGCTTGCTCTGTCCATATGCCAATACTCTATTAATAAGAAATTCTGACCCGTCTGATCATACCGCGGCGCGCGGTGCTGTCGCACCCATTTGCGCAGGTGTGGCAGCACACTGCTAAACTGTTGCCGCGTATCCGTTTTGTCCAGGTTTTAATTGCAATATGCTCAAATCAACATTCCAGAAATTCATGCAAATGGAAGCTGCGGGCGGCATTTTTTTGCTTGCTGCCGCTGCGCTTGCAATGTTGTTCAAGAACTCCCCCAGCGGCAGCTTTTATGATGCCTTTCTGGAAACGCCCGTTGTAATCCAGATCGGCCAGCTGATTATTGCCAAACCCTTATTCCTCTGGGTGAATGACGGATTGATGGCAATCTTTTTTTTCCTGATCGGCATGGAAATCAAACGCGAGATAATGGTTGGCGAACTGTCCAAACCCAGCCAGGTCGCGCTACCCGGCATTGCTGCGATAGGCGGGATGGTGGTGCCTGCATTGCTCTACTACCTGCTTACAAAAGACGACCCGACCGCCCTGCAGGGCTGGGCAATACCCACTGCTACCGATATTGCTTTCGCATTGGGCATCCTGGCGCTGGCCGGATCTGGCATACCGGCCACCCTCAAGCTGTTCCTGATGACCCTGGCAATCATCGACGACCTTGGCGCAATCATCATCATCGCCCTGTTTTATACCAGCGACCTCTCACTGGTCTCATTGTCCGCAGCCGGCGCTGCAATTCTCGGCCTGTGCATCCTGAAGCTGCGCAGAGTCGAAACTATCGCCCCGTACATCTTGTTGGGCATCGTGTTATGGGTTGCGGTGCTGAAATCAGGTGTCCATGCGACACTCGCGGGCGTCATCCTCGGATTTTTCATCCCGCTCCGTGGCAAGGATGAGGAAGGCCATGAACATTCACCGCTGGACCAGATGATTCATGAGCTGCACCCGGTTGTCGCGTTCGGGATACTGCCCTTGTTTGCATTCGTAAATGCCGGGGTCAATTTGCAGGATATGTCGATCGGCGATCTTTTCACAGGCGTGCCGTTTGCTATCGCCGTCGGGTTGTTTGTGGGTAAACAGATCGGCGTCTTTGGCTTCACGTGGCTGGCGATCATTTTGGGCCTCGCCGCGAAACCCGCCGGAACCAGTTGGGCGCAGCTATACGGGGTGGCGCTGCTATGCGGTGTAGGTTTTACGATGAGTCTGTTCATTGGTTCACTGTCATTTGAGGAGACAGGGCTGGGTTACACGCGCCCGGACAGGGCCGGCATTATCTTCGGGTCGCTCCTGTCAGGCATAGCAGGGTACCTGGTGCTCCGCGTGTTCAAGTCACCGGGCGGCACAACACCGAGTCAGGCGCGGACGGATTGAAGGAAGCAACTATGGGTATTTTTCGTGTCAGACCAGTAAGCGCTTTACTCCTGGCGGCGCTGCTTAGTGCATGCGCAGGTGGCAAGGACGAGCAGGAAAAGGAAGTCGCAGCAATGCGCACCGAACTGGAACAGTTGACGAATGCGCTCGGCCGGCTCGAGTTTCGGGTATACCAGCTGGAAAACCAGCAGCTGCCGGAAAGCACGGAAGATGCTGCAGAAGCGGCAGCGCCAGCCGAAAGCGGAACCACTTCGGCTGCGGAATCAGCGCCCGACCCGACAACCTCACCGCGGCAAACCGATAAGCGCTTCGACCTCGCGCCCGTCGAATAGCAGGCTACACCGGTCGATTCGCCTCGAAGCCCGTATCTCCGGTAGTTGGCGTTTTGCCGCGCCGGACACGATGAACCAGATCGTCGCTTATGCCGAGTAATGCAGGCACGAACATCAGCACGAGTGTCGGCGAG
>Ga0316195_10000467_pt1 | contig 16171 bp, 18 predicted proteins | sample Phised1_MG_FD_204937 | JGI IMG/M metagenome (GOLD analysis project Ga0316195, IMG submission 204937) | Coastal sediment microbial communities from Maine, United States - Phippsburg sediment 1 | ecosystem: Environmental > Aquatic > Marine > Coastal > Sediment | place: USA: Maine | collected...
CCCAGCACCAGGAAAAAGCCAGTGAGCGCCCACTTGAAGATGCGCAACTTGCGCCGGGTCCCGGCTGCATCGGTGCCGTCACCCTCGAACCAGCCCCACTTCAGCGCCAGCCGGTAAAGGCCGACGCCGCCGTGGAATTCCACTGCAAACAGCATCACCAGGTAGAGCGGCCACATCAGGTCGGTCCAGACACGGTCGGCCGATTCGAACGGCCCGATGCGGTCGGGACGGGTCAGCATGATGTAGAGGTGCACCGACGCCATGAAAAAGAGGGCGAACCCGGTCACCACCTGCCAGTACCAGAGCGTCGTGTCTTCGTGTCGCATGTCCGTCAAATGGTCGCGATATGTGCGGTATTGGCGGTAATTAGCCGGGAACTTCCGTAACGCAAGAGCGGCGTGGACGACGAACAACGTGGCGATTGTCGCCACCAGCGCCGAGACCAGGCCGTAAATCGGCCGCCCGAAGATGAAATAGCCCTCGAACATCCGGGCCACCGTCCACATCGCGTCCTTGCCGAGCAGGATCGTCGCGACGAAGAACATGTGGACCCACATGAACAGCCCGAGCGCCAGGCCGGTAGCGCTCTGCATGAAATCCAGTCGGGCTGGCCAGCGGCGCAGGCTTCGTGCGGCAGAAACCGGCGCGGCTGTGGTCATTCGTTTCATCGCTTGCACGGAAATCTCGGTCAGGACTGGGCGTGTTGCGATTGAGAGCGATGCAACCTGTTGCGGCCATAAGTGTTTTCCGCGGGGCGAGGCAACTGCTTGCAGTCGATATAGTCCGCCCTGCAACTCATTCCAGAACCGAAATGACCGCCTACCTTTCCTTCCTCGTTTACCTGCTGGCGATCCTCGGCTTCGTGGCCCTGACCCTGTGGATGAACCGGGTGCTGGGACCGAAGCCGGAGCCGACGCCGCTGAAACTCGAGCCCTTCGAGTGCGGCGCGACGGCGATCGAGACCGACAACATGCGGGCGGTCCCGGTCAAGTACTACGCCATCGCGGTGGTCTTCATCCTGTTCGACCTGGAAACCGTCTTTCTCTACCTGTGGGCGCTGGCGGCGACGCCGCTCACGGGCTTCATGCTCGGGACGTTTGCGCTGTTCACCCTGCTGCTGGTGCTGATCATGCTGTACGTCTGGCGGTCCGGGTTGCTGGAAGAGGTGACGACTTGAGCGCGACGACGCCCGTGCCGCGCCAGGAGAAGAGCGCCGCGTTCGAATACCTGACCACCCGCAAGGACGAATTCGTCGGCTGGGCACGGAAGTTCTCGCTTTTCCCCTACCCGTTCGTGACGGCCTGCTGCGCGATGGAATTCATGTCGGTGAGCTCGACGCTCTACGACACGGACCGCTTCGGCGCCGCACTGCCGCGCTTCACGCCGCGCCAGTCCGACCTGCTGATGGTCGTGGGCACGGTCTCGCACAAGCAGGCCCCCATCCTGCGCAAGGTTTACGAGCAGATGTGCGAACCCAAGTGGGTCATCGCCTTCGGCGTCTGCGCGACGAGCGGCGGCTTCTACCAGAACTATGCCGCCCTGCCGGGCATCGACAAGATCATTCCAGTCGACCTGTACATCCCGGGCTGCCCGCCGCGGCCGGAGATGGTGATCGACGGCATCATGAAGCTGCAGGACAAGATCGCGTCCGAGCGCCACCCGATCATCAACAAGGATTTCTGAGCGTGATCACGGAGGGAAACCTGCTCGACCGCGTACAGGCCAGCCTCGGCGCGCAGGCGCTCGAGACTGGCATGGCTCACGGCATCCTGGTGCTGCAGATCGACCCGGCAAGCCTCGTTCCCCTGGTCGGCCGGCTCAAGCAGGAGTTCGGCTTCGACCTGTTCCTGGACGTCACCGCAACGGACTGGCCGCAACGCCGGCCGCGCTTCGACGTCGTATACCACTTCTATTCCACGCGTGACTTCGTCCGCGTGCGACTCAAGACGCGGGTCGAGGAAGCGGATCCGACGGTCGACACGCTCGTCCCGCTCTATGGCTCGGCGCGCTACATGGAGCGCGAATGCCACGAAATGTACGGCATCCGCTTCCGCGGCAACGACGACCTGCGCCCGCTGCTGCTGTACGAAGGCTTTGTCGGCCACCCGCTGCGCAAGGACTATCCGAAGCAGCGGGAACAGCCGCTGGTGCCGTATCGGGACGTGAAGCCATGAGCCTGCCGCCGCTCACCACGCTGCCGAACCCGATCCGCCCGGCGTTCACCAAGGGCCTCACGCCGGGGTCCGTGATCGTCAACATCGGGCCGTCGCACCCCGCAACGCACGGCACGATCCAGATCGTGGCGGAGATCTCGGGCGAACGGGTGGTGCGCACCGACGTGCACTGCGGCTACCTGCACCGCGGATTCGAGAAGGAGTGCGAATCGCACACCTGGCACACGCTGATCCCATATGTCGATCGCCTCAATTACTGCTCGGCACTGATCAACGACTTCGCCTACTGCGAGGCTGTCGAAAAGCTGCTGGGCATCGAGCTGACGCCGCGCTGCCGCCACCTGCGCACGCTGCTGTCGGAGTATTCGCGCATCGCCGACCACCTGACCTGCGTCGCCGCAGCGTTGATGGAAATGGGCGCGATGACCGCGTTCCTGTATCTGGTCACGATCCGCGATTACGTCTACGAACACATCGCCGACCTGACCGGCGCGCGCGTCACGCACAGCTATGGCCGCATCGGCGGCCTCGCCCGCGACCTGCCGGACGGCTGGCTGCAGCGGCTCGAGGAAATCCTCGACCAGATGGATACCTTCGTCGACCGCGTGCACGGGCTCGTGGACCGCAACCGGATCTTCATCGACCGCATGCGCGACGTCGGCGTGATTGCGACGGCGGAAGCCGTCAACTGGGGCTTCACCGGCCCGATCCTGCGCTCGACCGGCGCGCCGCGCGACCTGCGCAAGGACACGCCGTACCTCTCGTATGGCGAGCTCGAGTTCGAGATTCCCGTGGGCATCAAGGGCGACAACTACGACCGCTACTACGTGCGCATGCGCGAGATCGACGAGTCGAAGCACATGATCCGCCAGCTGATCGACCTGCTGCAGCCGGGTCCGCTCTGCGTGGACGACCGCCGCTGCACGCTGCCCGACAAGCAGGCCGTGTACACCGAGATCGAGGCGCTGATCAACCACTTCAAGCTGATCATGGAAGGGCCGCAGGTGCCGGCCGGCGAGACCTATTCCGCGCACGAGGGCGCCAACGGCGAGCTCGGCTTCTACCTCGTGAGCGTCGGCGGCGGCGTTCCCTGGAAAGTCCACTGCCGCAGCCCGAGCTTCGTCCACATGGGTGGCGCGCACAGGATGCTGGACGGCTACCAGCTCGCCGACCTCGTGCCCACGTTCGGTTCCATCAACATGATCGGCGGCGAGTGCGATCGATGAAGCACCTGATCCCCGAGTTCGAAAAGCTTCGCGAGCGGTTTCCGGCAGGCTTCGAGTCCTCGCTCGTGCTGCCGTGCCTGCGCCGCATCCAGGAAGATCGCGGTTACGTCGCGAATTCCGACATCGAGGAGCTGGCCGTCTATCTTGGCGTGCCGCAGATCCAGATCGAGGAAGTGCTGTCCTTCTACACGCAGTTCCGCCGCAAGCCGATCGGCCGCTGGCACCTGCAGTTCTGCCACAACATCAGCTGTTCGATGAACGGCGCCGAGAACATCCTCGCGCACGTCGAGCGCAGGCTCGGGATCAGGCCCGGCCAGACCACGCCGGACGGCCGCTACACGCTGTCCACCGTCGAGTGCCTGGGCTCCTGCGGCACCGCGCCGATGATGATGGTGAACGACGGGTACCACGAGAACCTGACGTTCACGAAACTGGACGAGCTGCTGGAGGGGCTGGAATAAGATGCCGGGCCGCCAGCTGATCATGTCCTTCCCCGTCACGGCGACGTCGCACACGCTGCCCGAGTACCGTGCGCGCGGCGGCTACGGCGCGCTCGCGAAGACGCTGGGGCAGATGAAGCCGCAGGACGTCGTCAAGGAAGTCACGGCCTCGGGCCTGCAGGGCCGCGGCGGCGCGGCCTTCTCCGTCGGCCGCAAGTGGCAGGTCGTGCAGCACGACGACGGCCAGCCGCACTACCTGATCGCCAACGCCGACGAAGGCGAGCCCGGCACGTTCAAGGATCGCTGGATCCTCGAGAACAACCCGCACGCGCTGCTCGAATCCATGCTGATCTCGAGCTACGCGCTCAACGTCCGCAACTGCTTCGTGTACATCCGCGGCGAGTTCGACCTCCCGTACCGTCGCCTCGCCGGGGCGGTCGAGGAAGCCTACGCGGCGGGACTGTTCGGCAACGACATCCTCGGTTCCGGCTTCGCCTGCGACATCGTGGTCTACCGCGGCGCCGGCGCCTACGTGGCAGGCGAGGCGTCGGGGCTGCTCTCCTCGCTCGAAGGCAAGAAGGGCTACCCGCGCAACCGGCCGCCGCGACTGACGGTCAAGGGCCTGTACCAGCGTCCGACGGTCGTCAACAACGTCGAATCGCTGTCGAACATCGCCTGGATCATCAACAACGGCGCCGAGGCGTTCAAGGCCGTCGGCACGCCCAAGAGCCCGGGCACGCGCCTCTTTTCCGTCTCGGGCCACGTCAACCGTCCCGGCGTCTACGAAGTCGAACTCGGTTACCCGTGGATGAAGTTCCTGGACGAGGACTGCGGCGGCATCCCGCACGGTCGCGCGATCAAGTGCGTCGTGCCGGGCGGCGTCTCGTCGAAGGTGCTCACCGGCGCCGACATCGCGAACCTGAAACTGTCGCACGAAGACCTGTGGGACGCGGGCTCCACGCTCGGCTCCGGCGGCATGATCGTCATCGCCGAGGGCACCTGCATGGTCACCTTGCTGCAGGTCCTGATGCGCTTCTACCACCACGAGTCCTGCGGGCAGTGCACGCCCTGCCGCCAGGGCACGGGCTGGCTGCACCGGATCGTCGACCGCATCGTCGCCGGCGATGGCCGCGCCGATGACATCGAGCGGCTCTATTACGTCTCGAAGTTCAACGACGGCACGACGATCTGCGGCCTCGGCGATGCCGCGGGCTACGCGTGCAGCGGCATCCTCGACAAATTCCGCGACGAGTTCGAGTACTACATCGAACACAAGCGCTCAAAGTTCGGCGGGAACCTGGAATGCCTGAGATCTTCATAAACGGGCAGGCCATCGAGGCTCGCGATGACCAGACGGTCATGGAGGCCGCGCGCGAGCACGGCCACTTCATCCCGTACTTCTGCTGGCATCCGCAGTTGTCGGTGGTCGGCAACTGCCGGATGTGCCTGGTCGAGGTCGAGGGCCGCGGGCTCGACATCGCCTGCAACATGCCGGTGACCAAGGGCATGCAGGTCTTCACGAACTCGGAGGAGGTGCAGGCGCACCGCAAGGCGATCCTGCAGTTCATCACGCTCAACCACCCGGTCGACTGCGGCATCTGCGACAAGTCCGGCGAGTGCACGCTGCAGGACTACCACTACGAGTACAACGGCCAGCGCTCGCTCTCGCACGAGGCGAAGGTGCGCTCGACCAAGTTCTACAACCTCTCGAACCGCATCCTGCTCGACAACGAGCGCTGCATCCTGTGCCTGCGCTGCACGCGGTTCACGCACGAAGTCTCGAAGTCCATGGCGCTCGGCGTCGAGCGCCGCGGCGACGTCTCGAACATCCGTCCGGTCGAGGACCGGCCGCTGAGCGAAGACCCGTATTCCGACAACATCGTCGACATCTGCCCGGTCGGCGCGCTGCTGTCACGGCAGTTCCTGCACAAGTCGCGCGTGTGGTTCCTGCAGCCGACGCCCTCGGTCTGCCCGGGTTGCGCCCGCGGCTGTACGGTGCAGATCTGGCACCGCAAGCCGGAATGGAAGCTGAGGGCACTCGACCAGCGGCAGAACGAGAACATCGCGCGCATCACGCCGCTGGACAACCCGGCCGTCAACGGCCCGTGGATCTGCAACAAGGGCCGTGACCTGGCGCAGATGTTCGAGCGCGTCCGCGCCGACGAACCGATGCTCAAAGGCCGCCCGGTCACGGTGCCGGCCGCGCTGGACGAGGCGCGCCGACTGATCGGCGCAGCCCGCCACCCCGTCGCACTGGTGTCGAACTGGGGTTCCAACGAGGAACTCGAGACCTTCAAGGACAAGCTCGGTGAAGTGTTCCACTGCTTCGTCAAGCAGGACTGGCAGCCGCAGCCGGGCGAGCGGATCGAGGACGACCTGCTGATCCGCGCGGACAAGAACCCGAACACGGCCCGGGCGCGCGAACTGTTCGGCCACGCGGAGCCCGGCTTCAAGGACGGCACGGACCTCGTGCTGGTCTGGGGCGAAGGCTTCGACTTCGCGCGGCTGCCGCCGCGCGCGCGAATCATCTTCCTGAACTCGTACCTGCAACCGGAGAACGGCCATGCGGACGTGTTCCTTCCGGTCAGCATCCAGACCGAGCGGCACGGGCACTACACGAACTTCCAGGGAACAGTGAGCGCGTTCGAGCCCTGCTTCGAGAAAAAGCCCGGCGTGCTGCACGCCGAGGACCTGATCAGGGCGCTGGCCGCGCCGGCACGAGGTCACCCGTGAACGCCCCGGACTTCGCCATCAGCCTGGTCTACATCGCCTACGCGCTGGCGGTGCTGCTGACGTTCGGCGCGATCCTGACCTGGGTCGAGCGCAAGCAGGCCGCGATCATGTCGGACCGCATCGGCGCCAACCGCGCCTACGTCCGCATCCCCTTCACGCAGGTGAAGCTGATCTGGCTCGGGCTGTTCCACGGCATGGCGGACGGCCTCAAGCTGCTGCTCAAGGAAGACTTCAAGCCCCTCGCCTACGACAAACTCGCCTACGCGCTCGGCCCGTGGCTCGCCATCGTCCCGGTGCTGCTGGTCTTCGCAGTGGTACCCTTCGGCGGCACGCTCGATCCCGGCCGCTTGTTCCCGGGCCTGGCCGGCTGGTTCGGCGGCCGCACCTACCCGATGCAGATCGCGCCGATCGACGCCGGCATCCTCATCGTCTTCGCCTTCAGCGGCATCTCGATCATCGGTGCGATGCTCGCCGGCTGGTCGTCGGCCAACAAGTTCTCGCTGCTCGGCGCACTGCGCGCGGGTTCGCAGCTGATCTCGTACGAGCTGGTGATGGGCCTGACCGTGCTCGGCCTCGTGCTGATCTTCGGCACCGTCAACCTCGCCTCGATCGTCGAGCGGCAGTCGGGCACCGTGCTCGGCTTCCTGCCGGCCTGGGGCATCGTCTACCAGCCCTTCGCCGCGATCCTGTTCCTGATCGCCGGCATCGCCGAGAACAAGCGCACCCCGTTCGACCTGCCCGAGGCCGAGTCGGAACTGATCTCCGGTTACTTCACCGAATACAGCGCGATGAAGCAGGGCATTTTCATGCTCTCCGAGTTCATCGAGATCGCGATCATCGGCGCGCTGTTCGTCACGCTGTTTTTCGGCGGCTACAACCTGCCATGGATGAACGACACAGGCTTCGTCTTCCCGGGCGGGCACGCCGTGCCGCTCAGTCACGGCTGGGTCGTCCTGCTGCAGTTGCTGACGTTCCTCGGCAAGATCTTCCTGCTCTGCAGCTTCCAGATCCTGGTGCGGTGGACACTGCCGCGCTTCCGCTGGGACCAGCTGCTGCGCTTCGCGTGGAAGTTCCTGCTGCCGCTCGCGATCGCGAACCTGGTCGTGACGGCGGTCGCGCTCTGGGCGCAGCAGGCATGAGGCCCGCAACACCATGACCACGCCCCGCAAACCGTACGTGCGCAGGCAGTACTGGAACGAACCCACCATGGGCTGGTGGGAAAACTTCTACCTGTTCGAGGTCGCCCGCGGCCTCGCCATCACCGGTGGCGTGTTCCTGCGCAACATGGGCAAGTGGATGACGGGGCGCAAGGGAGCGCTCACCTCCTATTACCCCGAGGAAACCCGCGCCGACTATGCGGCCGGCAACCGCGGCAAGCACATCCTGACGCAGCGTCCGGACGGGCGGCCGCAGTGCGTGGCCTGCAACATGTGCGCGACGGTCTGCCCCGCGCAGGTGATCGAGATCGACGCCGCGTTCGACCCGGACGACCCTGCCCACCCGAAGTACCCCTCGCGCTTCGAGATCGATTACTCACGCTGCGTGTTCTGCGGGTTCTGCGTCGAGGCCTGCCCGGAGGACGCCATCCGCATGGTCAAGGAAACGCCGGACCTGCCGGGTTTCGATCGCGACCGCATGTGGCTCGGCAAGGAAGAACTGCTCAACTGGCAGCCGCACGCCGACGTCGCGAAGCCCTACCCTGTCAGGCCGGCGGCAGAGCCCGGCAGGAGTCCCGACGCATGACCATCGAGCAGCTGCTGGTGTACTTCTTCGGCGCGTGCGCGCTGCTGGGCGGCGTGCTGATGCTGGTCGCACGGCATCCGATGCGCGTCGCGCTCGCCCTGATCAGCTGCATGCTGTCGCTCGCCGGCATCTACGCGATGCTGGGCGTGCACGTGGTGGCGGTCTTCCAGGTCCTGATCTACGTCGGCGCAGTCATGGTCTTCATGGTCTACGTGATCATGCTGCTCGACGTGCGTGATCCCTCGTTCCTGCGCCGCTACAGCCGCGTGCTGCTGCCCGGCGTGGTGCTCGGTGCCCTGCTCGCCGGAGCGCTCGGCATCTCCGCGATAAGGCTCGGCGCCGCCGCCATCCAGCCGGGCGCGAGCGCGGCGCCGTCCTACCTCGTCCAGCCGTTCTCGGTCGAGTTCCTGCGCGAGTACTGGCTGCATTTCGAGCTGACCAGCGTGCTGCTGGTCGCCGCGGTCGTCGCGGCGATCGCAATCATCCGCAGCGGGAGACGGTCGGATGGCTGACACCCAACTGCTGCTCGGCCTCAGCTTCGTGCTCTTTGCGCTTGGCCTCGTCGGCGTGATGGTGCGGCGGAACGCGCTGGTCATGCTGATGTGCATGGAACTGATGCTCAACGCGGTCATCCTGGCGCTGGTCACGTTCTCGCTCGAGACGGCGACCCTGTCGGGGGCCGTGCTGGTGTTCCTGATCTTCGTCGTGGCGGCCGCGGAGATCGCGATCGCGATCCCTATCGTGCTGCAGCTGTCGCGGCAACGAAGCTCCCTCGATGTCGAGGGCTACGATCGCCTGAAAGGATGATGCACGCCCGATGAAGCTGCTCACCGTCATCGTACTGCTGCCGCTTGCGGGCTTCCTGCTGAACGGCCTGCTCGGCCGCCGCCTGGGGCGCACGTTCGTCTCGGTCGTCGGCTGCGGACTGCCGCTCCTCGCATTTGTCGCGACGGTCAAGGCAGTGACGCTGCTGCAGGCGACGGGGCCCGACGCGGCCCTGCTCGAAGTGGCCTATCGCTGGGCGAGCTTCGGCGATCGCAGCTTCGACGTCGCGTTCTACTTCGACCGCCTGACCGCAGTGATGACGCTGATCATCACCGGCGTCGGCTCGCTGATCCACGTCTATTCGACCGGCTACATGAAGGACGATCCCGGCTACGCACGCTACTTCGCGTACCTGAACCTGTTCCTGTTCTTCATGCTCACGCTGGTGCTGGGCCGCTCGCTGCTGGTCTGCTTCGTCGGCTGGGAAGGCGTCGGCCTCGCTTCGTACCTCCTGATCGGCTTCTGGTTCGAGGATCCGGCCAAGGCGGCTGCCGGCAAGAAGGCCTTCATCACCAACCGCGTCGGCGACGCCGGCTTCCTGCTCGGGCTGTTCCTGCTCTACTGGGCGCTCGGCACCGTGAACATGGACGAGATCAACGCCGCGTTCGCCGCGCCCGTCGCGCCGGCCGTCTCGGCGAGCCTCGTGGGCGTGCTGCTCTTCATCGGCGCCACGGGCAAGTCGGCGCAGATCCCGCTGCACGTCTGGTTGCCGGACGCGATGGCCGGCCCCACGCCGGTCTCGGCCCTGATCCACGCGGCGACAATGGTGACCGCGGGCGTATACCTGGTCGCGCGCCTGCATGGCATCTACGAGCACGCGCCAGAGGCGTCGCAGGTGGTCGCGGTCATCGGCGTGCTGACCGCGTTCTTCGCCGCGACCGTCGCGCTGGTCCAGACGGACATCAAGAAGGTGCTGGCCTACTCGACCGTGTCGCAGCTCGGCCTGATGTTCCTCGCACTGGGTGTCGGCGCCTACGGCGTGGCGGTGTTCCACGTCTACACCCACGCGTTCTTCAAGGCCTGCCTCTTCCTCGGTGCCGGCAGCGTGATCCATGCGCTCGGCGGCGAGCAGGACATCCGCAAGATGGGTGGCCTGTGGCGCAGGATCCCGCTCACGTTCGGCACCTTCGCGGTCGCCACGGCGGCGATCGCCGGCATACCGCCGCTGGCCGGATTCTTCTCCAAGGACGAGATCCTCTGGTTCTCCCTTGCCAGCGAGCACGGCGGTTCGCCCATCCTGTGGGTGCTGGGGTCGGCCGCCTCGCTGATGACCTCGTTCTACATGTTCCGGCTGCTGTGGCTCACGTTCCTGACGCCTTCGCGCATGAGCCACGAGACCGAGCACCACGTGCACGAATCGCCGTTCTCGATGACGGGCGTGCTGATCGTCCTCGCCGTGCTGTCGGCGATCGGCGGATTCTTCGAGCTGCCCCACTTCCTCGAACCGCTGCTGCCGATCCCGGCGGTGCTGGAATCGCTCGAGCGCTACGAGCACACGCTCGTGTACGTGGCGGTTGCGGTCGCCCTGCTGGGATTCGTGGCGGCCACCGTCATGTACCGCGGTGGCCTGGCCCGCGGCGAAGCCCTGGCAGCGCGTTTCCCGCGCCTGCATCGGCTGCTCGACGGCAAGTACTACGTCGACGAATTGTACGAAACGGTCCTCTACCGGCCGCTCCACTGGATCTCCGATCGTGTGTTCCTGGGCCTCGGCGACCGGCTCCTGATCGACGGTTCGCTGCACGGCCTGGCGGCGCTCACGCGCCGCGCCTCCGGCCGGTTGAGCCGCGTCGAGACCGGTCAGTTGCAGTGGTACGTGGCAATGGCCGTCATCGGCGTGGTCGGCTGCCTCGTGTGGGTGTGGCGTCATGGGTGAGTCGACCTTGCTCAATTGGTTGCTCTGGCTGCCGGTGCTCGGCATGGCCGCAGTCACGTTGCTGCCCAAAGGGCGCGACTCCCTGGTGCGCAGCGTCACCTTCGGCTGCATGGTGCTGCAGTTCGTCATCGGTGCATTCCTGTACCAGCGCTTCGACGGGACGGTGGCCGGCCTGCAGTTCGCCACCGACGTGCCGTGGATACGCGAGTGGGGCGTCGGCTATCGCATCGGCCTCGACGGCCTGAACGTGCTGCTGGTGGCGCTGACGGCCTTCCTGGGCCCGCTGGTGGTCGCGGGCGCATGGAGCGCCGTGCACAAGGACGTGAAACTGTTCCACGTGATGGTGCTGTTCATCCAGTTCGCGATGCTCGGCACCTTCCTGGCGCAGGACCTCTTCCTGTTCTACGTCTTCTGGGAAGCGATGCTGATCCCGATGTTCCTGATCATCGGGCTGTGGGGCGGCGAACGCCGCATCTACGCCACGCTGAAGTTCGTCCTGTACACGGCGTTCGGCAGCATCCTGATGCTGGCGGCGCTGATCTACCTCGTGCTCTACACGCACGGTTCGTCCGGCTACCTGACCTTCGACCTGCGCCACCTGAGCGGCTCGCAACTGCCGCTCGGCACGCAGCTCTGGCTGCTGTCCGCATTCGCGCTTTCGTTTGCGATCAAGGTGCCGATGTTCCCCCTGCACACCTGGCTGCCGGATGCGCACGTCGAGGCGCCCACGACGGGCTCGGTGATCCTGGCGGGCGTGCTGCTGAAAATGGGCACCTACGGCTTCATGAAACTCGGCTTCCCGCTGTTCCCGGAGGCCGCACGGGCGATGATGCCGGTGATCATGACCCTGGCCGTGACCAGCATCGTCTACGGCGCGTGCCTCGCGCTGGTGCAGACCGACATCAAGAAGATCATCGCCTACTCGTCGATCAGCCACCTCGGCTACGTCATGCTGGGGCTCGCGAGCCTCGACCTCATCGGCATCCAGGGCGCCATCCTGCAGATGGTGAGCCACGGCCTGGTCGCGGGCGGGCTGTTCCTCATGGTCGGCATGATCTACGAGCGCACGCACTCGCGCGCCGTAGCCGATTACGGCGGCCTCGCCAGGATGCTGCCGGTGTTCTCGGTGTTCTTCACGATCCTTACGCTGGCCTCGATCGGACTGCCGACCACGAGCGGTTTCGCCGGCGAGTTCATGGCACTGCTCGGTGCGTTCAATGCCGCGTGGCCGGCGCACCTCGCGGGCAACGAACTGCCGCTGACGCTTGCCGTCATCGCAGTGTCCGGCGTGGTGCTCGGCGCGCTCTACATGCTCTGGCTTGCCCAGCGCATCCTGTTCGGCGAAGCCCGCGCACCGCATGCGCCGCTCGTGGACCTGAACGCGCGTGAGACCGCCATCCTCGTCGCGATCGTCGTTGCGATCTTCGCCATCGGCCTGTTCCCCGGCGAGCCGCTCGGCAAGACGGAACTGGCCGCGCGCGAGTTCCAGCAGCGCGTCGCCGGCGAGACGATCCAACTCGGGAGCGCGCGATGAACTGGCACGAGGTCGTCAAGGCGATGCTGCCCGAGCACCTGCTGCTCGCCGGGATGGTCATCCTGCTCACGCTGGAAATCCTGCGCGGCAAGCCGCGCGACGGCTTCGTCGCCGCCTTCCTGGCGCTGGTCGCGGCCGCCGCCGCAGCGCTCATGCTGCACGCCGAGGGTTACGCCGGAGCGCCCTTCAGCGGCCATTTCTCGGTCGGCCCGACCGCGGCGCTCGCCAAGTTCGCGCTGATCGCGCTGGCGCTGCCGGTCGTGCTGATCTCGCGCGATGACTTCGCCGAGACGCGGTACTACGTGCTGCTGCTCGCCTCGCTGTACGGCGCGTGCCTGCTGGTCTCCTCGGACAGCCTGCCCACGCTGTTCCTCGGTCTCGAACTGATGTCGCTGCCGGTGTATGCGCTCGTGCTGCTGGCCCAGTTGCGAGCCGACAGCGCGGAGGCGGCCCTCAAGTACCTGGTGCTGGGCGGCACGGCAACCGCGACGTTCCTGATGGGCGTCGCGCTGCTGTACGGCTGGAGCGGGTCGATGTCGACCGCGGTGTTCGCCGCTGCACTGGGTTCGTCGGACACGCTGCCAGTCGCGGGCGTCGTGCTGGTCGTGGCCTCGCTGTTCCTCAAGGCGGCCATCGTGCCGTTCCACGGCTGGGCACCGGATGCCTATGAAGGTGCCAGCGTGCCGGTGACGGCCTTCATGGCCACGATCATCAAGGCAGGCGTGCTGTTCGCAGCGCTGCGGCTGTTCGAGACCGCGCCGGTGACGCGCCCGCTCGTCGATGTGCTGGCTGTCCTGCCGCTGGTCTCGATGATCTGGGGCAACGTGGCGGCCATCCGGCAGACGAGCTTCCGCCGCATGATCGCCTATTCGTCGATCGCGCACGCGGGCTACCTGTTCTACGCTCTGCTCGGCGCTGGCCCGGGCCGCGCGCAGGCGATCATCTTCTACGTGGTCGTGTACGGGATCATGAACGTGCTGGCATTCACCGTGCTGCCGCGCGGCACCGACGACGAGCGCAGCGACCGGCTCGAGTCGTTGCAGGGCCTGTACCAACGCCGTCCGTTCGCCGCGATCATGCTCGGCGTCTCGATGCTCTCCCTCGCCGGCCTGCCGCCGCTGCCGGGTTTCGTCGCCAAGTTCCTGGTGTTCCGCAACGTGCTCGCGGCGGGTTACACGGGCTACGCGGTGCTCGGCCTCGTGGCGAGCTACCTCGGCATCTATTTCTACCTGCGCGTCATCCAGTACATGTTCATGAACCCGGCGACGGCGGACCAGCCTGCCGGGCACCCGCGGCGCCTGGCGCTCGCGGCGAGCCTGCTGTGCCTCGTGCCAGCCATCGCGCTGGCGTTCTTCCCCGGCTGGTTACTCGATCGGTTCTGAGCGGCAAGCCGCGTCTCACGGCCGCCGCTGAGGTTCGCAGCGGCCTCAGGCCCCCGCCCGCTTCGCAATCGGCGAATGTGAGTCGAGCACCTGCAGCCGCGCAGCCTGCAGACGCTCGGAGACCACCCCCAGCAACCGGTGCATGATCTTGTAGCCGAAGCCGGTGTCGGCACGGCAGCGCTCGAGCAGCGCGTAGCCGTCGAAAGCCAGCGCCTCGACCGGTTCGAGCGCGCGCGCCTGGAACAGCTTGCCGCGGCCCACGATGACCGAGGACCAGCCCAGTTCGTCGCCGCCCTCGAGCGTGTGCACACGCAGCGCCTTGCCCTGCGCCATCATCTCGAGCGCCACGCGCCCCTTGAGCAGCAGGAAGAACTCATGCCTTTCGTCGCCCTCCTGGAAGATCATCTCGTCCTGCGCAAAGCTGACAGGCCGGGCCAGCGACGCGAGCGTCGCACAATGTTCGGGCGTCAGGCCCTGCACGAACGGATGCTTTTGCACTGCAGCCAGGATCTGGTCGGTCATGACGCTCCCCTTCGGACGACGACGGTACACTCGGGCATGGATTCTACGCCCGCCACGGCGATTGGGCGCACCGCGAAGCGGAGATTGCCGCAAAGAGCCCGCCGCGCCGACAATACTCAGTCATGCAACCCACGCAACTCCAGGCCTCCCTGTACCAGCGGATCCCGCTGTCGCGCGCCATGGGCGTGACCGTGCTGCAAGCCGAGCCTACGGGCGTCGTCATGAGCGCGCCGCTGGCACCGAACGTCAATCACAGTGGCACGGTGTTCGGTGGCAGCGCGTCGGCCGTCGCCGTGCTCGCCGCGTGGTCGCAGGTGGAGGTTGGCCTGCAGGCCGCCGTCCAGCCCGGCCGGATCGTCATCCGCCGCAGCGCCATGGACTTCGAGCGACCGATCGTCGCCGACTTCACGGCCACGGCCGTCCCGCCGTCGCCCGAGGAGTGGGCCAGGTTGCTCGGGACGCTGCAACGGGGACGCATGGGGCGCATCGCCGTCAGGTCCGTGCTCGACTGCCAGGGTGAGCGCGTTGGCGAACTCGAAGGCGAGTTCGCGGTGATACCGGCATGAACGTGCGCGCGCCTTGCGCGCTGCGTGCAGCGCTGGCCGCCGGGCTGCTGGCAACCCTGCTGTCGGCCTGTGCTGGAGCTCCGTCGCGCTATCCGGTGCCGGCCTTGCCGGTCAGCAGGCTGGAGCAATTGCGGGCCGATGCGCTGCGAGCCGTGCCGCCGCAGGAGACCGGCGAGTTCCTGGACGCCGACCTGGTGGAAGTCATCACGCTCGATCCGAGCCTGAAACTGGACGTGCGTTACGCGGGCCCCGACAACTTCCTGCGCGCGCCGGTCTATCCGGAAGCACGTGTGTTCCTGCAGCGCCCCGCCGCCGAGGCCGTGGTGCGGATCAACCGCGCGCTCCGTGCCCAGGGCTACGGCTTGCTGCTGTTCGACGGCTACCGGCCGTGGTATGTCACCTGGATCTTCTGGGAGGCGACGCCGAACGAACAGCGCAACTTCGTGGCCGACCCGGCGACCGGCTCGCGCCACAACCGAGGCTGCGCGATCGACCTGAGCCTGTACGACCTGAAGACGGGGCTCGAGGTGTCGATGCCGAGTGCTTATGACGAATTCTCCGAGCGCGCGCACCCGAACTACGCGGGTGGCACGGCGGAGCAACGCGCGGCGCGGGACCTGCTGCGCACGGCAATGGAGGCGGACGGCTTTACCGTCAACGACGATGAGTGGTGGCACTACGACTATCGGGACTGGAACAAGTACCGGATCGGCAACGCGTTCTTCAAGGACCTGGCGCGAGCTCGTTGACGACCGTTCCGCGCCATGGATTCGAGGCAGGCACATCCGAACCTTGGCGAGAGGCACCAATGAGCAGACAACCTTACTGGTTTCCCGCAAAGACATACGGCTGGGGCTGGGGCCTGCCCGTCACCTGGCAGGGGTGGGTCGTCACGGTCGGCTACTTTGTGCTGCTGCTGGGTGGGATCCCGCTCATCGAACCGGCCAGGAATGCCGCCATTTACGCCGCGTACGCAGCCGCACTTTCTGCTGTCATGGTCGGCATCTGCTGGCTGAAAGGCGAGCCGCCAGGCTGGAGATGGGGAAAGAGGTGATGCCGGACCGGTCGCCCCGGCCAGGCCAGGTCAGGACCGTCCCGTCGCAGGCCTGACGGGGCACAACCAGGAGCGTTTCCGATGCGCCTGCGACAACCG
>Ga0316195_10000468_pt1 | contig 16166 bp, 12 predicted proteins | sample Phised1_MG_FD_204937 | JGI IMG/M metagenome (GOLD analysis project Ga0316195, IMG submission 204937) | Coastal sediment microbial communities from Maine, United States - Phippsburg sediment 1 | ecosystem: Environmental > Aquatic > Marine > Coastal > Sediment | place: USA: Maine | collected...
AAATAAAGGAATAAAATAATAATCTATGACGATTAATCAGGCAGAGTTTGTCATCAGCAATACGGATGTAAATAAATGCCCCAAAGAACTTTTGCCGGAATATGCCTTTATTGGCAGATCGAATGTGGGTAAATCTTCTTTGATCAATATGTTGACAGATCAAAAAAGTTTAGCCAAAACATCAGGAAAACCTGGAAAAACACAATTGATCAATCATTTTTTGATTAATAAAAGTTGGTTTTTAGTTGATCTTCCAGGTTATGGTTATGCGAAAGTTTCTAAAAACAAAAGAGATACCTTTCAAAAATTCATTGCAGATTATTTTATGAAAAGACAGCAACTAGTTTGCACTTTTGTCTTAGTCGATGTTAGGCATGAGCCTCAAAGCATAGATCTTGATTTTTTTACTTTTTTAGGAACAAATCAAATCCCGTTTTGTATCGTTTTTACAAAAGCAGATAAACTTGGCGGAACAACCCTGAAGAAAAATTTAATGAGTTACGAAAAGAAAGTGCTCGAACAATGGGAGACTATGCCGACTTACTTCATCACATCTGCAACCAATAAAATGGGAAAAGAGGAAATTCTTACTTTTATTGATGAGGTTAACAATTCTTTGAGCTAAACTTGATTTAATTTTCGGGATTGTTTCTGTGCATTTCTGCTTCATGTGCCTCAAACCATTTCGGCTCTTCCAAATCATTGTCGTAAATATAACCTGCAATTTTCAACATTTCACTTTTATCGAAACTTTGATAAGGCATCACTTTAAACCTTTTTACAGCACCATACATCATGGCTTTTTCCTCCTTAGGATCTAATGTCCAATTCACGATAGCTTCAACAAAATCATCTCTTTGAGGAAAAGATCTTAAATACCTCCTTTTTACTGCCGCTAAAGGTGGGGCAATTATTTCATCATGGGATATAGAATTTACCTGATGGCAGGCATAACACCTCATTTTTAACAATTCTAAAGATTCATTCTCACCTGAGAGTTTAATGGCTACTGATTTTTCTTTCGTGACAACCTCATTGGACATTTTTTTACTTTGACAGGATGAAAAAACAAAAGAAAAAACGACAAATAAAGTAAAGAAGTATTGAATTCTATGGCCCATATACTATAACTTAAGCTAAATCAAAGTTAGAGGTATTTCAATAATATTCCTCCACATTTAATAGTCAAATTTAATTAATGGTTTAGTTTTGTATAACTTTTTTAAGAAAATAAATAAGTGAATTCCGATATAAGCAGTGCAGATAATTTACAAGTTTTGTTCGAAGATAATCATCTCATTATCATCAACAAAAGAGTTGGAGATATCGTTCAAGGCGACAAAACGGGCGATAAACCTTTAAGTGAGATCACGAAAGATTATATAGCTAAGAAATATAATAAGCCAGGCAAGGTCTTTTTAGGTGTTGTACATCGTTTAGACCGACCGACTTCCGGAGCCGTCATTTTTGCAAAAACTTCTAAGGCTTTAACCCGATTAAATAAAATGTTAGTGAATAAAAAAATTGACAAAACCTATTGGGCTATTGTAGACGGAAAAATAACTGAAGCGCAAACATTAATTCATTACCTTAAAAAGAATCCTAAAAATAATAAAGCTACAGTTTATTCAACCGAGACTGAAGGGGCAAAACGGGCAGTTTTACATTTCACAATTTTAAAGCATTTTGATCGATATACTTTGATTGAAATTGATCTGGAAACCGGAAGACACCATCAAATTCGAAGTCAGCTTGCTAATATAGGACACCCCATAAAAGGAGATGTCAAATATGGTTTTAAAAGACCCAATAAAAATGCAGGAATAAACTTACATGCAAGAAAAATTGCCTTTACCCATCCCGTAAGTCAAGAACAAATTGAAGTATTTGCGCCTACCCCAGCGGAAGATCCTCTTTGGAATGCCTGATATCTTACATAACTAAAAAATCCACCATTCTGCCTTTACGCCAAAGTAGTAACCCCATTCTTTACTTCCTGTAAATTGTAGATAAGGAGAATAAAGGGTTTCTTGTGCGAAATCATTATAACGAGCCACAGAGGTTACAAAACGCAAATGTGGTCGCGCCCAAGTATCTCTTTCGCCCGTTGGCACATAAACAGGAGCCACACTAAATTTAAACATGCTTGCCCAAGGGTTATCTCCATCTTTTCTTTGAGAATAATGCAATTCGGTAATTAAATGAAAATAATCATTAAAATAATATTCATTTCTAGCACCAATTGTAAAATCAACCTTTCGGTTATATACCTCGTTGCCAAAATAAGTCGGCGATAAGCCATTCGCATCTGCGCCCCCTTTGCTATGGGTAAAAATAACATAGGGATTTAAAGTATTTTTGTCAGAGAAATTGAGTACTGTATGATTTACTATGGCCAAGGAATAAGCTCCCTTGAAACTCAATGAAATGGTATCAGGGGCACCAAAAGTTGCCCAAGTCCTGGACAAACCACCATCTCCTCCATTGGCAATTCTTGTTCCATAGCGAATGGTAAAGTCGTTAAAGGAACCTTCCTTCATTCTTTTCAGATCTAACCGATGTCTTGCCCCAATGACTAATCCATAATCTGACGGAAAATTAGTAATCACACCAATACTATCTTTGCCAATATCTTCATTTTTCGAGTCTGCATCTGCCATTCTATGATATTCTCCCAACAAAGTGATCAATTGATTTTCCTTTACCGGGATATCGTGCTCGACCGTTGTTACCAGTCTTTGTCTGAGGGCCGCACTTGGAGTTCCTGTTTCTATATTCAAATAAAAGTAAGGTGGTAAAGTAGAAGTTGTATCCGTTGAAGAGACAAACAAAGCTGCAAATCTTGTCCTTTTAAATTCGACACCAAAACCTTGCCCTGAATGATCATTAAAATAGAAATGGTCTGCGATATGAACATCGGCTCCACGGTAAAGTCTTGATCCTATCCAAACATTTATACCCGAGTTTACAATATTTCTCGCCTCGGCAAATAATTCCGGAAAGGCGAAAGTCAACCCGCCTAAACTACTTGTTGTACTATTGCCAATGGTGGCCAAACTTTTAGAATAAACCGCCAATCTCATTTGAACATTAATAACGGTATTGTCATCTTCTTTAGGTCGCCAATGAAAGGCCGGTGCAATTTCTACATAATCCTGTTCTTCTAATCTCCCACCTATACTACCCATGTTGTTAAGATTCAGTCTGCGGCCAATTGAACCTCCATTTTCAAAAGACCAATCAACTCCTACCCTTCCGTATGAACCAAAAGAGAATTTGTCATTAGTCACATATTGGTAAGCAATCTGTGCCGCCAGCTGAGAAGTAAGCATAAATAATAAAACTCCAATAGAGAATTTTCGGATTAGATCAGGCAAAGTGCAATTTGGTTTGGTTCTTACTCAAATATAATACTTTGAAGATTCCTGAGCAAACAGGACTTTTAAAAAGTATTTCTCCTTTTTCCTATAAAATATAATTTGTGTTCACAAAGTTTGACTTATTGTTATCCAGTAAATCGTTCAATATCACCTTGTTTAAATTCATGTTTTTACAGGCCACGAGAGTTCTGATCGAGAAGGATCTCAAGGCATCATGAACACTCAAAGTACTTACTGCAGAATCCTTTCTGCCTACAAATGGATATACATCGGGGCCACGTTGACATTGACTATTTATATTTACCCTGCAAACCTGGTTCACCATGACGTCGATAAGCGGTGCCAAAGTATCTGCATTGGTACTAAACAAGCTAACCTGTTGCCCGTAATCAGAATTTACAATTGCATCAATAGGCTCATTTACATCTTTAAAGGAAATGATAGGAACGACAGGACCAAACTGTTCTTCTTCAAAAACACGCATTTTAGCATTAACCGGATATAAAACTGCGGGAAAAACAAAGCTTCTATCGGTTAATCCACCTTTCGGATTGATAATATTGGCACCCTTCTTAAGCGCATCATCTATCAAACCATTGATATATTCAGGTTTATCCGGTTCTGGTAGAGGGGTTAATTTCACATTATTCTCCCAAGGAAGTCCGTAATTTAATTCTTCAACTTTTTCTACAAAAAGTTTATTGAATTCTTCAACTACATCTTCGTGTACAAATAACATTTTGAGCGCTGTACAACGTTGTCCGTTGTAGGATAAAGATCCCAAAACACATTCTTCTACAGCTAACTTCAAATCTGCATCCGGTAAAACTATAGCCGGATTTTTAGCCTCTAAACCTAAAACCAGTCGTAATCTGTTTTTCTTTGGATGATGACTTTGTAATGCATTGGCAGATTTGCTATTACCGATCAGTGCTAAAACATCAATTTTTCCGGTTTTTAAGATAGGGGTAGCCACTTCCCTGCCTCGACCAAACAAAATATTTACAACTCCTTTAGGAAAAGCCGCTGCAAAAGCATCAAGCAATGGCGTAATTAAAAGAACGCCGAATTTAGCCGGTTTAAAAATAGTCGTATTCCCCATGATTAGAGCCGGAATTAGCAAGCAAAAAGTTTCATTCAACGGATAATTGTAGGGTCCCAAACAAAGAACAACTCCTAGCGGGCCTCGGCGTATTTGTGCGTATACATCGCTATTCAACTCCAGACGAGCGCTATTTCTATCCAATTCTTTTAATTCGGCAATAGTATCGTAAATATAATCGATGGTTCTATCAAATTCTTTTTCAGAGTCGGGCAAGGTTTTACCGATTTCCCACATCAAAAAATTAACCACTTCAGTTCTTTTTTGAGACATCAGCTCGGCAAATCTTTCGACGCATTTAATTCTTTCTTCCACTCTCATGGTTGGCCAAATACCTCTCCCATTATCGAAGGCATGCAAAGCAGAATCTAAAGCAAGTAAAGCATCTTTTTCTTTCATTACAGGTATGTTCCCCAATAATGTAGGTGAATATTTACCATTTTCATTTCTTGTTTGGATAGCAGAATAGACTTCAGAAGTTTCTCCTTCCCAGATTTTGAGTTCACCGTTTAATAAATAATGTCGGTAAGTAAGTCCTTTCTGAAAATCGTATCGTTCAGGAATTGATTTATTTTCAAAGATGTTTTTAAGCTTCATAATTGTTAAATATTGAATCAAAATTAAGGATTATTGTTGGGAATAACATCTGATTTTTAAGGAGAAATCATAACCTTTTTAGATTTTAAACAAATCCTGTTATTAAATCAAAAATTGAAACAATTGCTGATTTTCATTTAAATACTCCCCCATAAAACCCAGTTCTCTCATTCGCTTTACCAAGGGAGCAAAATCTTCCTTCGATTTTAATTCAATCCCTACCACCGCAGCACTTCGATCTCGGTTGTTCTTTTTTGTATACTCAAAGAAAGTGATGTCGTCATTTTCCCCTAAAACATTCACAACAAATTCTTTAAGCGCTCCTGCCCTTTGAGGAAATGGAACAATAAAATAATGTTTTAAACCTTCGAAGAGTAATGCTCTCTCTTTTATCTCTTCCATACGGGTAATATCATTATTTCCACCGCTTAGTATACAAACCACAGTTTTACCTTTTATTTCTTTCGAGAAATAATCTAAGGCAGCAACAGACAGCGCCCCTGCGGGTTCAGCTACAATCGCCTTTTCATTGTATAATTTTAATAATACCGAACAGATTTTTCCTTCTGGGATGGTCACGACTTCCTCAATTTCATCCTTACAAATGGAAAAAGGCAGGTCTCCAATTTTTTTTACTGCAGCACCATCTACAAATTTATCTATACTGTGTAATTCGGTATTTTTGCCATATTTCAAACTGGTCTTTAAAGATGGCGCTCCCTCTGGCTCAACACCAATTATTTTTGTTTTTGGACTTAACTCTTTAAAAACACTGATGATTCCCGAAACCAAACCACCGCCACCGACCGGTACAAAAATATAGTCGATAGGCTCTTTCATGTCTTGTAAGATTTCAAGCCCAACGGTTCCTTGTCCTGCGATAATTTTTTCATCGTCAAAAGGATGGACAAAATCAATATTTTGAGACTGGCTGTACTCTAAGGCGATGGCATAAGAAGCATCAAAAGTATCTCCGTATAACTTAATTTCCACATTGTCTTTGCCAAAGTATTCAACTTGATTAATCTTTTGTTTTGGTGTTGTGGTCGGCATAAAAATGACTCCCGAAATACCTAAGAAATGACAGGCTTGAGCAACACCCTGTGCATGATTTCCGGCGCTTGCACAAACCACAGACTTTATGGACTTTGTCTCGACCAAATATTTTATTTTATTAAAAGCTCCTCTAATTTTATAAGATCGAACGCGCTGTAGATCTTCTCTTTTAAAAAAAATATCGGCATGAAATCTCTCTGATGAGTTCAGCATTTTTTCAAGAGGCGTATGCTTAACAAGATCTTTGATATTGTTGCTCGCTTCTATAATTTCTGTAATGGGGATATTTGCGCTCATAATAAAAAAGAAATTCACCGATTCTAAAAAATTAGAAATCGGTGAACTATCAAAAAACTAATTTTTTAACTAGACAATTTTTGTCATGGCCGTCATAGACGCTCTTAAATCATATCCAATAATTTCTACTGGATGAAATCTAATTTCTTCGTTAACGGCGATTAGCAATCTATTGTCTACTCCTGTATCCTTTCCTTCGCCAAAATGCTTGCCTATTACATCGGTATCGATTTTTTTCATGAAATCCTTCAATAAAGGCTTACAAGCATGATCGAATAAATAGCAACCGTATTCTGCCGTATCAGAAATAGTTCTGTTCATTTCAAATAATTTCTTTCTGGCGATTGTATTTGCGATTAACGGTGTTTCATGTAACGATTCGTAATAAGCAGATTCTTCAATAATTCCTGCATCCGTCATCGTTTCGAAAGCCAATTCAACACCCGCTCTGACAAAGGCAACCATTAAAACACCGTTGTCAAAATATTCTTGCTCGCTAATTTTTTTACCGGTAATAGCTGTTTTTTCAAAAGCAGTTTCACCGGTAGCAGCTCTCCAAGTAAGTAAATTCTTATCATCATTTGCCCAATCTTCCATCATTGTTTTCGAAAATTCACCACTCATGATGTCATCCATGTGTTTCTGAAACAGCGGACGCATGATTTCTTTCAATTCTTCTGAAAGTTCAAAAGCTTTGATTTTTGCAGGATTTGACAAACGATCCATCATATTTGTGATACCACCGTGTTTTAGCGCTTCAGTGATGGTTTCCCAACCGTATTGAATAAGCTTTGCAGCATAAGATGGTTCGATTCCTTTTTCTACCATTTTGTCAAAACACAAAATAGAACCCGTTTGAAGCACACCACAAAGGATGGTTTGTTCACCCATTAAATCAGATTTTACTTCTGCCACAAAAGAGGACTCAAGAACTCCTGCTCTATCTCCTCCAGTTCCGACAGCATATGCCTTTGCCTGTTCAAGTCCAACTCCTTGAGGATCATTTTCAGGGTGAACGGCAATAAGTGTAGGTACGCCAAATCCTCTTTTATATTCTTCTCTTACTTCAGATCCTGGACATTTTGGTGCGACCATAATCACCGTGAGGTCTTCTCGAATCTTCATTCCTTCCTCAACAATATTAAACCCATGAGAGTATGATAAAGTTGCTCCTTTTTTCATTAATGGCATTACCGCTTTCACAACTGAAGAATGTTGTTTATCTGGAGTAAGATTTAAAACCAAATCTGCTGAAGGAATTAATTCTTCATAGGTTCCAACTTTAAATCCATTATCTGAAGCATTCAAAAAAGATTGTCTTTTTTCTTTGATAGCTCCGGCCCTTAGTGCATAAGAAATATCTAAACCTGAATCGCGCATATTTAAACCTTGGTTCAATCCTTGTGCACCACATCCTACAATTACGATTTTTTTCCCCTTCAGTACAGATACTCCTTCAGAAAATTCTGAGGAATCCATAAATCTACATTTCCCCAATTGTGCCAATTGCTCTCTTAAAGAAAGTGTATTAAAATAATTTGCCATTACTTATTGTTTTATTTTTAATTAAGTTGTTTTTTTAAAATATCAGAAATTCTCATTTCATCTTTGGTCACAGAAATCCTGCCCGACCGCACAAATTGCATAATCCCGTAAGGTAAAAAGTCGCTGTACAATTGTTCAATTTCTTCTTTCCTGCCCGATTTTTCTACTACAAAGAATTCACGATTCACCGTAACAATCTGGGCGTTACTTTTTTTGATGATATTCTGTATTTGCCTTTTATCAAAAAGCAAACTTGACTTGATCTTAAACAAGGCAGATTGTAAATAAATTGAATCTTCATTTGTGTGATAATAGGCTTTAATAACTTCAACCTGTTTTTCGATCTGTTTTACAATTTTTTTGACTTGTTCTTCCGGCATATAAGCTACGATGATAAATCGGGAAACACCCTCAATCTCAGAACTTGATACGGTCAAACTCTCAATATTGATATGTCTTTTCAAAAAAATGGTTGCGATTCTGTTCAGTAATCCCAGGTTGTTTTCAGTGTAAACTGAAATCGTATATAAAATATCTTCCATCTTTTTTTTATTTTAATCTAATTTCAGACACAGATGCTCCGGTAGGAATCATCGGAAATACATTACCCTCCTGAACTACGCGAACTTCTAATATGTACGATTTATCTGAAGCGATCATTTCCTTTATTGCACCTTTCAAATCTTCTCTTTTCGATACTTGTTTCGCTTGGATACCATAACCTTCGGCAATCTTTATAAAGTCGGGATTAACCATGGTTGTATAGGCGTATCTCCTATCAAAAAACAATTCTTGCCATTGTCTTACCATTCCTAAAAACTCGTTATTCAAAATGATGATTTTAACGGCCACATCGGTTTGTAAAATTGTACCCAATTCTTGTATGGTCATTTGGAAACAGCCATCACCAATTATGGCCACAACTTCTCTGTGTGGAGCTCCCATTTTTGCACCTATTGCTGCAGGTAAAGCAAAACCCATCGTTCCCAAACCACCTGAAGTGATCTTGCTATTTGATTGTTTAAAAGCACTATATCTACTCGCAATCATTTGATGCTGACCAACATCAGAAACCACAACAGCTTCTCCCCTGGTTTGCTCGTTCAAATATTTAATCACTTCAGCCATTGTTAGGCCCTCTGTTTTCGGATTCAATTGATCATCAATGACTTCTTTGAATTCAATATCATATAATTCATCAAATCTTTTTTCCCATTCAGGATATGATTTCTTTTCAATTTTCGACAATATTGCAGTAAGTGTTTCCTTTACATCCCCTAATACTGCCACATCCGTTTTTACGTTTTTATCGACCTCTGCCGGATCTATTTCGAAGTGAATCACCTTTGCTTGTTTGGCATAGGTCTTTAAATTCCCAGTAACGCGATCATCAAAACGCATTCCGATTCCCAAAAGGACATCGCATTCATTGGTTAAAACATTTGGTGCATAGTTTCCATGCATGCCAACCATCCCTTTGTTCAATGGGTGTTCTGTAGACATTGCCGACAAACCCAAAAGCGTACTGGCACATGGAATACCTGATTTTTCAATAAAATCCTGGAACTCTTTTTCTGCCTTTCCTAAAACAATTCCCTGACCCCATACCACAAAAGGCTTCTTTGCTGCATTAATTATTTTTGCCGCTTCAATTAATTGAGATTCTTCAATCTCAGGAACCGGGTTGTAGCTTCGAACTCTTTTGCAAGGAGTATATTCAAAATCAAATTCTCCAAATTGTGCATCTTTCGTAATATCGATTAAAACAGGACCTGGTCTTCCAGATTTTGCAATATAGAATGCTTTTGCCAAAACTTCAGGAATTTCGTGGGCTTTGGTAATCTGATAATTCCATTTGGTCACTGGAGTACTTAAACTGATGATATCTGTTTCTTGAAAAGCATCACTTCCCAATAAATGAGAAGCTACTTGTCCGGTGATACAGACGACAGGTGTAGAATCTATTTGGGCATCCGCAATTCCCGTGATCAAATTCGTTGCACCCGGACCTGATGTGGCAATGGCCACACCCACTCTGCCAGATGTTCTCGCATAGCCCTGAGCGGCATGCACAGCACCTTGTTCGTGTCTGGTGAGCACATGGTGCAGTTCATCTTTGAATTTATAAAACTCATCATATACAGGCATGATCGCGCCACCGGGATAACCATAAATCAGGTCAACCCCTTCTTCAATCAAACATCTCACTACCGCCTCAGCGCCTGTTATGTTTAACTTTTCCTTTTTATCTATCACTTCCTTGGGTTTTGTTGTCGTTTCCATGATAACTAATTTGTCTAGAATTTATCTGTTACACAACCTTCTGAAGCTGATGAAACAGTTTTTGCATATTTATATAAAATCCCTTTTTGATGTTTTAAAGCAGGCGCTTTCCAGTTTTTTCTACGCTTACTCAATACGTCATCACTGAGATCAACGTCAATAGTGTTATTCGCCGCATCGATAATGATCAAATCACCGTCTTCAATCAAAGCGATATTCCCACCACTCTGCGCCTCCGGTGTAATATGACCGACTACGAATCCATGTGTGCCACCTGAAAATCTTCCGTCAGTAATTAAAGCCACTGTTTTACCTAATCCCGCACCCATGATCATTGAGGTTGGCTTCAGCATTTCAGGCATTCCCGGACCACCTTTAGGACCAACATACCTGATCACAACCACATCCCCTTTACTCACTTTACCTGCTCCAATTCCAATATTAGCTTCCTCTTCTGAATTAAACACTACTGCTTTTCCTTTGAACAAATTACCTTCTTTACCGCTGATCTTAGCTACCCCTCCTTGTAAAGCGAGATTCCCATATAAGATTTGAATATTTCCTGAAGATTTTAAAGCATTTTCCGTTGAATAAATTACTTTTTGGTCTTCTTCAAAAGTAATTGCTTTTACATGCTCCAAATTTTCGGCTAATGTTTTACCTGTAACAGTTAAACAATCTCCATGGAGTAATCCTTTTTCCAATAAATATTTCATCACAGCAGGAGTTCCACCCACACTGTGAACATCTTCCATTAAATACTCACCACTTGGCTTTAAATCGGCCAAGAGCGGAGTTCGGTCACTCACCCTTTGAAAATCCTCTAAAGTGAAGTCGATTCCTGCAGCGTGAGCTATGGCTAAATAATGCAGAACTGCGTTGGTTGAACCTCCTAAGGCGTTCACCAGTGTAATCGCATTTTCAATGGACTTTTTAGAAATAATATCGAGTGGTTTTAGATCTAGCTCTAACAAATTTTTAATGGCCAGCGAAATTCTTTCACTTTCGTTATCCTTGTGAGGATTTTCTGCCGGTAGAGAAGAATTGTAAGGTAAAGCAAAGCCCATTGCTTCAATAGATGAAGCCATGGTATTTGCTGTGTACATCCCACCACAAGCACCTGCACCCGGAATGGAAGCTTTTATGATTTCTTTGTATTCTGTTTCGGTAATTTGTCCGGCAATCTTCTGACCTAATGCTTCAAATGCAGAGACGATATTTAGTTTTCTTCCTTTGTATTTACCAGAGGCGATTGTCCCTCCATAAACCATTAACGAGGGTCTATTTAATCTCAACATTGCCATAATGGCTCCCGGCATATTCTTATCGCAACCAACTACCGTGACCAAAGCATCATAACTCTGAGCATTCATCACCACTTCAATAGAATCTGCAATAATATCTCTCGAAGGCAAGGAATATCTCATACCCGGAGTACCCATGGAAATCCCATCGCTTACTCCGATCGTATTAAAAATAAGGCCGACCTGACCATTTAAATTTACCTTTTCTTTGATTTGCGCAGCCAATTTATTGAGGTGCATATTACAGGGATTTCCGTCATAACCTGTACTTGCAATACCCACCTGTGGCTTTTTCATATCCTCATCGGTAAGACCCACTGCGTAAAGCATTGCCTGGGCCGCCGGTTGAGTTTCATCTTGCGTTAACCTTTTACTGTATTTATTTAATTCTTTCATTTATTCTCAAAACTTGGAGTATTCTCTTAGATATTTTATGCTTTTTAACACTAATCCTTACGGATGCCAAAAGTATTAAAGCCATAGAGCAACTTTATTTTTATATTGATTTTGTTTACAACACCCAAGTATGAAATAAACATCCTAACTATCTGATTTAATGATATTTACACTATCATTATTACAAGGTTTAAAGAGATAAAAAACTTATTTGTGATATATAAATAAAAATAAATATTGAAGAAATTGGCCAATCCTTTACAATGAAAAAGAAAAAAGTAATAAATAATTGAAAATTATTTCATTCTTAAAAGAGCCTTTTGTCTGATTATTTCTTCCACAGGTTTTCCCTGAATCTTACTTTCCAGCCATGAGATCAGATCTAAATACATGAAGGCCCGCTTTTCATAAGGATGATTTTCAAAGATTTTTAAATCTTCATGAAGCTTGACAAAAGCGCTTTTCAGCTCATGTGGATAAATATCACTTAAGCTCCTTAAAAAGGAAATTACCTTTCTTTGAACGCCATAGAGTTCGTTCATTTTTAATAGAAATTTATAGGTAGATTTGATCTCTTCTTCTAAGTTCTGATCATAACCGGCTTCGTAATGTGCGATCAAACTGAGCATCCTGCTAAAGCATAAAAGATCCTCTCTCATCGTGAGATCTTTATTTTGAATGATCTTATTCAAATAGAAGATACATTCATCAAACTTTTCTGCACCAAAATACATACTCGCTATTTTGTAATAGAAAATCATGACATGGTGCTCATCGAACTTTTTCTTATAAAAAGATATTTCTTTGAGTACTTCAGGAATTATATCTGTTCCAATCGTAAACTCCCCTTCAAGAAAATATAAATTGATCCTATTTTGGTAATAGATTAAAGATGCTAAAGAAGAAGTATTATCATTTAAAGTGAATAATTCTTGATCCATTTCCTTTTTAAAAGAAAACAAAACACTTTTGAATTTTTTTATTCGCTGGATAATAAATAAAGATTCCAACAAATAATTTACCCCTTTTAAATAAAAAACCGGATTTACCTTTTTCATCTCAGGATTTTCATCGAAAAGACCTACCCATTTTTTAGCGTATTTATAACACGATAAAAAATCTTGGATGATAAAACTATACCATAAATATGCTTTGTAAAGAAATAATTTTTCTTTAAAACCCATTTCTTTCAGGTTATACTCAGGAATTCTGCTTTCAAAAAAATCCTTTATTGTGGCATAATCTTCCTTACTTTTTGCATAGCCCTTTTTAAGCATATAGCTATATAACTGAAGTGATAAGTTTGAAAGTTTACTGAGCAAAACCGAGCTTTTACTCAACCTCATCGATTCCTGTATCAAATCATCTGCTCTAGAGTCTAAACTCCTAGTAATATATTGAGATTCAATTACTTTTTCTAATTCAACAATTTCATAAGCTAAATTATTCTCGAAATTTTGAAGTGCATTAGACTTTGCCTTCTCCAGTATTTTCAAACTTTGCTTGTGCAAACCTTTGTTGAACAAAATAGTGGCAAAATCAAGTTGTTCTCTAATTTGCACTTTGACATTTTGCTGAGATGGATTCAACCGCAAACTGATCAAAATTTGCTTGTATAAATGTGCCTTTGCATTAGATAATTGCTGTTTTTTTATTTTGGTTTTATTCAATATTACCTGCTCATCAAACTCTTCCAATTTATCCAATACATCAAATAAGGCCATAAAATTTTTCTCGGCATTTACCCCCAATCTACCCGCATACAATTTAAATTGTCGTTTTTCCGATTTAGACAATGTTTTTACCAATCTAAAAAGGGCATCATTTTTTACCATAGGCATCGTAATAAAAGCAACTCAAACCATTAATAAACAGATGATTAAACAATTTTATAGATTTTTGAATGTAGTAAAGGAAACCTCAAAAACATTCTCTATACATAATACATCCTTATTTTTGAACATCAAAATTCTTAAATTTTATTCACAAATGAGCAAAGAAAGGGTTCAAATATTTGACACTACTTTACGAGATGGAGAGCAAGTACCTGGCTGTAAATTAAATACAGATCAAAAATTAATCATAGCCAAGCGGTTGGATGAACTAGGAGTGGATGTAATAGAAGCGGGTTTTCCTATTTCTAGTCCGGGAGATTTTAATTCGGTCGTTGAAATAGCCAAATTGGTACAAAATGCAACTGTTTGCGGATTAACCAGAGCGAATAAAAAAGATATTGAAGTTGCTGCAGAGTCATTGAAAATGGCAAAAAAACCTAGAATTCATACTGGTATTGGAACTTCTGAATCGCACATTAAATATAAATTTAACTCTACACCTGAAAAAATCATCGAAAGAGCAGTTGAGGCCGTTAGGTATGCAAAATCTTTTGTAGAGGATATTGAATTTTATGCTGAGGATGCGGGTAGAACGGACAATGAATACTTGGCCAGGGTTTGTGAAGAAGTGATTAAAGCGGGGGCAACCGTGCTTAATATTCCTGATACTACAGGCTACTGCTTGCCAGAAGAATACGGTGCCAAGATTAAATATTTAAAAGAAAATGTAACAGGGATAGATAATGTAATTATTTCTTGTCATTGTCATAACGACCTCGGTTTAGCCACGGCGAACTCCATTGCAGGTGTTCAGCACGGAGCACGTCAAATAGAATGTACAATCAATGGAATTGGAGAGAGAGCGGGAAATACGGCTCTTGAAGAAGTGGTGATGATCTTGAAACAACATCCATATTTGAATCTTGTCACAGGCATAGACACAACATTATTATATAGTACAAGTCAGTTAGTACAGCAAAAAATGGGTATTTTAGTTCAACCCAACAAAGCTGTGGTTGGAGACAATGCTTTTGCTCATAGCTCAGGTATTCACCAAGATGGCGTGATTAAAAATCGTGAAACTTACGAAATTATGAATCCTGCTGATGTAGGTGTGTCTCAATCTTCAATTGTTCTTACTGCCAGAAGTGGACGAGCAGCTTTGGCATACAGAGCTAAAAATTTGGGTTATGAATTAACAAAAGATGAGTTAGATGTTCTTTATCCTGAATTTTTAAATTTTGCCGATCTACACAAAGAAGTTGGCGACGAAGGAATTCATCAATTAATGGAAGAATGTAGAATTAATTTTTCTAAATTGCAGTTGTAAATAATTACATCCGCATGAAGTTAAAAATTGCCATCCTACCCGGTGATGGAATCGGTAAAGAGATTACAGATCAAGGAGTTAAAGTTTTGGAAGCAATTGCTACAAAGTTTAAACATGATATAACATTTTCCTATGCTGACGTTGGTGCTACGGCGATAGAAAAAACCGGTAGCCCATTACCCGATAAAAGTCTTGAAATTTGTAAAAAAGCAGATGCTGTTTTATTTGGCGCAATTGGCGACCCAAAATACGACAATAATCCCGATGCAAAAATAAGACCAGAACAAGGTTTATTAAAACTGAGAAAAGGTCTAGGATTGTATGCTAACATCAGACCTATAAAGGTTTATGATGATTTGACATACAAATCTCCCCTAAAAGAAAAAGTTATCAAAAACACCGATTTTGTTGTGCTTAGAGAACTTTCAGGAGGGATGTATTACGGTGAAAATAAGGTGAGTGAAGATGGCTTATCTGCTTCAGACGAATGTATTTACAATGCTTTTGAAATTGACAGAGTAGCTCATTTGGCATTTTCGATGGCAAAACAGCGTCAGAAAAAACTGACCTTGATCGATAAAGCCAACATGTTTGAAACTTCCAGACTTTGGAGAAGACGTATTATGCTTATCGCCAAAGAATATCCAGAAGTAACGTTAAATTATATGTTTGTTGATAATGCTTCCATGCAAATGATTCTAAATCCAAGACAATTTGATGTTATTTTAACCGAGAATCTGTTTGGTGATATATTATCTGAGGAAGCTAGTGCTATTGCCGGATCAATCGGATTGTCCGCCTCGGCATCCATCGGTGAAAAATCTGTTTTATTTGAACCTATTCATGGCGCTTATGTCAAAGCAAAAGGGAAAAATATCGCAAATCCACTTGCCACAATCCTTTCTGTAGCGATGTTATTAGAACATTTTGAATTATTTGAAGAAGCGGATGCCTTAAAAACTGCCGTAAATAAATCCATAGAATTGCAGATTACAACTCCGGATTTGAATACTTCTCAAAAATTTTCAACTTCTGATGTGG
>Ga0316195_10000469_pt1 | contig 16143 bp, 18 predicted proteins | sample Phised1_MG_FD_204937 | JGI IMG/M metagenome (GOLD analysis project Ga0316195, IMG submission 204937) | Coastal sediment microbial communities from Maine, United States - Phippsburg sediment 1 | ecosystem: Environmental > Aquatic > Marine > Coastal > Sediment | place: USA: Maine | collected...
GGACCTGGATTCTCGAACCACTCGGCGACGGAACTCGTCTGCTCAGCCGCACCCGTATGGATACCCGGCAATCACCCCCGCTCGCACGTCTTGGGGTCAACGTCCTCCTGATCCCGGCATCCTGGATCATGGAACGCAAGATGCTGCTCGGGCTTCGCGAGAGGGCCGAAGGTTCGCAGTCGGGAGGCTATTCCGGCGTTGTGCGTGGACGGGATTTGCCCTGGACGTTCCTGCCGAGTTCGCGGCAGTTCAGGAGCGGCCTGAGGGCGATTGCGGCTCGTTGTGGATTGGTGGCTTCGCCGCCGTCTCTCGCAGCTAGCCCGAATCTGGCATCGCGCACTCTGGAGATGTTGCGATGAATCGGTGCAGGCTGCGGTTGGCCGTCGCTCTTGTCATTGCGGCGCTCAACTGTGCCGACATGGGCGGGTCGAATTGCCCAGATACCATGGTGTCGCCGATGGCCAAGACTGGATGAACGAACGATGGGCAGTGATGTGGACTCGAGAGCAAGTCGTTCCGCATTAGAACACCTGGATGCATTGTGTGCCATGCAGCCTGACCGCAGGCCGGGCAGTCGAGGGAATCATGTCGCAACCGAGTATGTGGCCGCAGAGTTCGTTCGGTCATCGTGGAGGGTTCAGGCCCAGGAGTTCGCGTGTCTCGACTGGGAGACCGGTGGTGGTTCAATCACAGTCGGTGGCTCGACTCTCGAGTTGACACCGAGCCCCTATGGTCTCGGTGTTGTGGCTCGCGGTCCGCTTCGTGTTCTCCGATCTGTCGGGGAGTTGGAGGGCACGGACCTGGCTGGTTCGATCGTGGTGCTTGCCGATGATCTCGCATCGGAGCCTTTGACGCCAAAGGCATTCCCGTTCTATGGGTCTGAAGAGCACATGGCGATCGTCGCTTCACTCGAGCGGTCCCAACCCGCAGCCGTCATTGCAGTCACTGGTTTGTACCCGGACCTATGTGGGGCTCTCGACCCGTTCCCGCTCATCGAAGATGGCGACTTCACGATCCCGACGGCGAACGTGCGTCCCGCCGATTCGGCGCTTCTGCTCAACGGTGAAGGGTTGATGGCGTCGGTCGAGATCCGGTCGGAGCGCAAGCCGTCGGGAGCCCGAAACATCGTTGCTGTCCGGGGGCCTCAGAATCGTCGCGTGACAGTGGTCGCCCATGTCGATACCAAGCCAGGCACGCCCGGCGCAGTCGACAATGCCGCGGGGGTCGTCGTATTGCTCGTCCTCGCCGACTTGCTCACACCTGGTAGGCATCACCTTCTACCGATTGGTGTTGAGCTTCTGGTTGTCAACGGCGAAGACCACTACGCGGCACCGGGAGAGGTCGCCTGGCTCGAATCGAATCGAGACAAGCTCGACAACGTGGAGTTGATGATCAATATCGACGGGATCGGATACCGCGAGGGCGGCTCCGCGTTCTCGTTGTACAACGTCAACAACGAGATCGCAGAGCATGCGAGGCGGACTTTCGCCACTTGCGAGGACATCACCGAAGGTCCACAGTGGTACCAGAGTGACCATGCGATCTTTGCGATGCAGGGCAGAGCCGCTCTCGCTCTAACCACCGAGCGCGTCCAGGAGATGCTCGCTGTTCTGTTCCACACAGAGCATGACACACCCGACAAGGTCGACGTCAACCGGATCGTCAGCATCGCCACCGCCCTGGAAACGATGCTGACCCGTTGGCCGAGAGTTCCGCCCCCGGCGCAGGGCAGCAGCGACGGATCACCAGAATCGACGGCACCCATGACCTGACACGACCATCGTGTGCTGCCCACGTGTGTGGTGAAGTGGGCGGCTCCACCTACCATGGTGCTGTGGTCGGTCCTCAGCCCCGTGGAATCATCCCGTTGCTTCCCAACGACTACTTGGCGGCAGGTGGGGTGCTCGGTCGTGCGTTCCTGGATGATCCTCTCTGGTCGGTTCTGATGTCTGATCCTCAGACACGGCAGGCCAGGCTCGCCCAGATGTTCACCGGATTGGTCAAGACGACTGCAGCGGCACGTGGGGTGGCAGAGACGACACCGGGACTGGAGGCGGTTGCCCTCTGGCTGCCACCAGGCAGGGAACTCGGCTGGTGGCCGATGGTGAGATCGGGCATGTCTATGCCTCGCTTTGTGATGGCTCTGCCCACTCAGGATCGCCGTCGCATGATCGCCGTGCTTCGTCAGGGGGATCAGCGCAGAAAAGAACTCATGCCGAGGCCGCACTGGTATCTGGAGGCCATCGGCGTCGAACCTGAACACCAGGGAGCGGGACTCGGTTCTGCGCTGGTACGAGCGGGCATGGCGAGGGCAGACCGGGACAAGACGCCCGTCTACTTGGAGACCGAAACCGAAGGCAATGTCGCCTACTACGAACACCTCGGCTTCGACGTCGTCGAGCGGATCGTCGCCACCGGCCTGAATCTGCCGCTCTGGCTCATGATCCGTCCATAACCGGCTGGGCGGCTGAGGATGTGATCTTCCATGCGTGCCTAGCCGCCGTTGAAGTCTGGGTTACCGCGGTTCCGACCGGGGCGTGGTCAGGTCCGCCGCTGCTCTCGCGTCACTGTTGTGCCTTCGCGAAGGGATCGGGTCGCCTGCCGTTGCCCAAGCGACGCTTCGCAGGGAAGGCGTCAGGGGGTCGCCCGTTCTCGGCGCCCCTGGGCTTCGCGACACCTTCTGACGGATGTGTCCGCTGGTGGGGAAGCGCCTATGCCGGTGTCCGTGCCTCGTTGCGTGCTCGCCGAGTTGGTCTTTGTGCTCTGGCAGCGGGGGGATATGTTGTCAATTGTGGTGGTTGCAGGTTGTGTGTCGCCAAGATCGTCGCCTCAAAGGTCTATTCGGGTAGCAGTCCATTTTGGGAGCTCGATATGCGAGAGCCGCAGCAGACCCCCTCCCGAGAGTTCTCCCGGTTCGTCAAGGAAGCCGAGCCCCGTTTGTCATATGCGTTCTACGCGGCGTACGGACCGGAGGTCGGCGCCGATGTCACTGCTGAGGCGCTGGCGTATGCCTGGGAGAATTGGACCCGGATCCAGGCAATGGACAATCCGGTCGGGTATCTGTATCGCGTCGGCCAGAGCAAAGCACGTTGGTACCACCGGCCCAGGGTGTGTTTCCCACCGCCCGAGCGGTCCGTGATCCCTGAGGTCGAGCCGAAGCTCCCGAAGGCGTTGAAGCAGTTGACCCGAAGCCAGCGGACCTCGGTGGTCCTGGTGCACGGGTTGGGGTGGACCGAGGAAGAGGTTGCCGCGCTCACCGGACGGTCTCGTTCGACGATCCGTACGCATCTGGAGCGCGGCCTCACGCGACTTAGGCACGAGTTGGAGGTGACGATCGATGCGTGATCTACACACGGAGCTTCGCGACTACATCGAGTCGACGATTGAGCGGATCGATGTGGAAGATGTGATTGCCGTCTCGATGGGAAATGTGCCTGAGACGCGATCGACTCGCCGTCTCCATCCTGCCTGGGCATTCGGTGCGGGTGCCGTGGCGGTTCTGGTCGTGCTCGGAGCGGTTCCGCTGCTCTACGGGGCGTTGAGCAACGGTGAACCGGACGCCGCGGTGACGATCCCAACGACGACAGTCGCAACGGCACCAACGACCCCCGTTGCCCCCACTCCTACGCAAGCAGGACCGGCCACCCCGCTGGGAGACACCGTCGGAGTACAGGCCTTCTCTTCTGTGGTCGCAACGGATGATGCGGTATGGGCGGCAATCCGGGGTGGGGCCATCCGGTGGGACAAGGCCAACGGCGAGGCGACCGTTCACACCGATGACGCCTTGCCGCTCGTTGCAGCCTGGCAGATCGGCGAGGCGCCCAACGGTGACATATGGATGGGCAACTCCGGATGGATGGCGCGGTTCGACGGAGAGTGGTCCCTCTTCGAATTCGACAGGACGAACCCACCGTGGGGCCCTGAGGGCTTCGATGCCGACGGCAACGTGTGGTCCGTGATCGGGATGTCCGCGATCGGCCGCTTCGACGGTTCAACGTGGGAAACCCTCACTCTTCCCTCACCCGAGCAGTCTGTCGAGCCGTTCAATCTCGCGGTCGCACCCGACGGGACCGTGTGGGTGATTGCGGGGGTCACCGAGCCGGATGATCCCACGCGAATCATCTATGAGTTCGACGGCGAGACGTGGATCGCGCATGATGAGCTGAGAGGGATCGGAGGGTACGGTGCATCGCTCATCGTTGACCCGGCCGGGGGAGTCTGGGTCGGACCCACCGGAACCGTTGCCGACCCCTCGGCAGTGGGGGTCGCACACTTCGACGGATCGACCTGGAGGCTGTACACCACGGAGGACGGGCTCCTCGACAACCTCAGCTTCGTCACCGGCGCAGGTGACGGGGTCGTATGGGCCAGCTCCGACGGGGGGCTCTCCCGTTTCGACGGATCGTCGTGGACCGCCTATCCCGACACGGCCGACCGGCACCCGGCAGCTGTCGACCCGAACGGCATGCTCTGGATGCCGACGGCGGATGGTGTGGCCGGATTCGACGGTACGGAAACGGTTGTCTTCAACGCTCCCACGCTCGGCCAGCGGCCGGCCGAGACGGCCGAACCGGCGGGCGCGTGGAATCCAATCCTTGCGGAGACGGTCGCAGGTGAGGAGCCCGCAACGGTCGGTTGTCCGACGACAAGCGAAGGAGATGCGAGCGTCCTTCAGAGTCGTCCGGCCACCGGATGGGCCGGACTGCTCGCAGGCGTCTTTGACGCCGCAACGGGCAATGTGCTGTTCGTTGACAAGTCAGGGGGCACCTGGGCATTCGACGTTTGCACGAACACGTGGTCGGCGCTGACGCCAGAAGGAGACCCATGGACGAGCACCGCACGGGAATCCATCTACCAGGGATTCGTGTATGACGCCGACTCGGCGCTGACGATCGGCTTGGGGTACTCCGACAAGTTGGCGGTCTATGACAGCGACGAGAATGTCTGGGAGTTCCGCAGTCACGAAGGTTTCCGTGACGTTCTGTCTCTGGGTGTCGTCTATCACTCGCCGTCGGGGCTGGTCGTGACGACCATCGACGGGTCGCTGTGGGCGTACGACGTCGAGGCAGACGCGTGGACCGAAGTCGGCGATCCACCGTTCAGCAGTGCGTGGGAGGGGAGGGAGTTGCTGGGCTACGTGGCGGCGATCGACCGATTCCTCTTCGTGGCCCCGGGCATGACCGGGCTGGTGGATCCCGGAACCGGCGAAACGACCAAGATCTTCACCGAGACTCCGAACGTCGATCTCGGCTGGCCCGGCGCGCAATACGGCGCCGCGAACGGAACGGTCTATGTGACGACCCACGGGCCGAACGGAATGTCGCTCTGCGGTTTCAACACGTCGACGTTGAGCTGGGACTGCTACGACACGGCTGGGGCAACGGGTTCGGACATCGCCGCGTTCGGCGCAATCGTTGACGATCCAATCAACGATCGCGTGCTCCTGATCCATCGGATCTACGGGGAATGGTGGGTGAATTCGGAGGGCGCCGTCTGGTCGTTCGATCCGGACACGGGAGCATGGGACCGAATCCTCGACTCCGTCGGGGACTGAGTCCGGCCCAACTGACCACGGTGTCGATCACGGGGCGCCTGATCGGCATGATGGGCGATCCGGTGAGAAGATCCAAGCCTGTCTCCGAATTGCTCCGGACGGTGCCATGCGAGATTCTTCTCTCAAGGCGCTGGTCCGGGAGATCTTGCCCCAGTGCGCACGGCGGGTCTCGACGCTCTTTGATCAACGTGTCGGGCTCGGACCATCGGCGAGTTCCAGAGCGACACCACCGGTCAAAGGCGTCGCGACGAGCACGTCCACAGCCGCCCCAATCCGGTGCCGCCTCAACTCGTGGGCGCATCACCTTCTGGGGGAGGTTGGATAGCTGGTTGGCTTGAGTCGCGCACGCGTCGACACGGATCTCATCGGCCGCCCGGACGGCGGGTGACCGCCCGGAAGCACGACCACCCCGTCTGCGGACGCCGGCCTCTCCATCCGAACCGCGCCGCCGCTTGAAGGACCCGGGCCTCTCGTCGCACTCTTCGCACGAGTGGGCGCGCCTCCGAATCTGGATTAGACGGCTGAGCGAGAATCGGGGAAACTGGACTCCCCGACGCGAGGGAAGGCTACGCATGGCTCATCAGACGGTGAGAGCGGGCTACGAGCAGCTCGTCGATCGCCTGAACCGTTTCCCGCAGGGCGCGCCGCCCTCCGACGTGCTCTATGCCATCCTGAAGATGCTGTTCAGTGAGCGTGAGGCCGGGCTCGTGGCGCTCCTCCCGATTCGACCGTTCACGGCCGAGCGAGCGGCCCGCGTCTGGAAGACGACGCCGGCCGCGGCGACGGCGATTCTCGAAGAACTGGCTGGGCGCGCCATCCTGCTCGACATGGAATCCGCCAATGGCACGCGAACCTTCGTGCTGCCGCCACCAATGGCCGGGTTCTTCGAATTCTCCCTCATGCGCGTGCGTGGCGATCTCGACCAGGAGGTGCTCGCCGAGCTGTTCTACCAGTACCTCAACGTGGAGGAGGACTTCATCAAGGCGCTGTTCGCCGAGGGCCAGACGCAGCTCGGCAGAGTGTTCGTGCACGAGGCGGTCCTGCCGATCGACAACGGGATCCAGGTATTGGGCTACGAGCGAGCCAGCGAGGTCGTCCGCAGCGCCTCACACCGTGGGGTGGGGATCTGCTACTGCCGCCACAAGATGGACCACGTCGGTCGCGGCTGTGACGCGCCGCGCCAGATCTGCATGACCTTCAACAACACGGCCGCATCGCTGATCAAACACGGCTTCGCCCGCGACGTCGATGTCGAGGAGGGGCTCGACCTGCTTGCCGAAGCGCAGGAAGGGAATCTGGTCCAGTTCGGCGAGAACATCCAGCGAGGCCCGAACTTCATCTGCAACTGCTGCGGCTGCTGTTGCGAGGCGATGATCGCGGCGCGCCGTTTCGGCATCCTGAATCCAATCCATACCTCGAACTACCTCCCGGAGGTCGACGCGGAGCTGTGCAACGGCTGCGGAAAGTGCGTCAACGTCTGTCCGGTGGAGGCGATGAGCTCCACCTCGGCCAACGACCCGCGCCGTCCGAAGAAGAAACGAGCGAAGGTCGACGAGCGCCTCTGCCTCGGCTGCGGGGTGTGCGTGCGCAACTGTGATCGTGACGGCATCCGACTCGTCGCCCGCCCAGAGAGGGTGATCACCCCAGTCGACTCGACGCGACGGGCCGTGATGATGGCCATCGAGCGCGGCAAGTTGCAGAACCTGATCTTCGACAACCATGCCCTCGCCAGTCACCGGGCAATGGCAGCAATCCTCGGCGTCATCTTGAAGGCCCCCCCGGTCAAGCAGACGCTCGCCAGCCGGCAGATGAAGTCGATCTACGTCGACCAGCTCCTCGCCGCGAAGCACTGAGTACCAGGAGAGGAACTTGCCGGTGAGGCACCGCCGCGCCAATCGGAAGCGGCTGTGGCCGATTGGCTGTCTCGGCATCGACCGGCGGCTCCGCGGCAGCATATCCCCATAGGCCCGGCGGCTACAGTCAGGCGCGAAGTTGATGGCAACCATTATCGGGGGTGAAGGGCCAGTGCCTTCTCCCGGGGCGGATCTTGCCTGAACCAGAACGCTGACCCCGACCGCGACGAGGAGGACAACATGCAGACCATCAAGGAGGCCACCACCGAGTTCCTGGCCAAGAAACGCATCGCGGTCACCGGTGTATCCCGCAACCCCAAAGGACACGGCAGCAACGTCGTCTATCAACGATTGAGAGCACGTGGCTACGAAGTGTTCGCGATCAACCCGAATGCAGACGAGGTCGAGGGTGACCGGTGCTACCACGACCTGCAATCCGTCCCCGAGGGGGTCGAGGCAGTGGTGATCGGAACGCGACCCGAGACCGCGGATGCCACCATGCGCGAATGTGCCGCACTCGGAATCCACCACGTGTGGATGCATCGCGGACCCGGACCCGGGAGCGTGTCGGAAAGTGCAGCCGCCTACGGCAGAGAACAAGGCATCAACGTGATCGACGGCGGCTGCCCGCTCATGTTCGACCCGACCGCCGACTTCGGCCACAAATGCATGAAGGCGGTTCTCACGCTGACGCGAGCGGTCCCACGCAAAGTCTGACAGGAGGCCTGAACAGACTCAGCCCACGACCGCAATCGCTCGAAGCGATGTTTCGGATCTCACGATCAGACCGAACTCCTGACCGATTCGGATATCGAATTTGCCCGCGATCATCCACGCATGTGGCGGTCGAGATCGGGACCGCCAAGGATCACGCGAACGAGGCAGTCACTCATGCGTTCGACACCGTCTACCGCCACATGACGGAACGGCGGTGGCTCGCGCCGGGCACACAGCGGCGGTCGGCGTTCAGCCCGCTCACTCATTGGGTGCTTCCTCCGGGCCGAGAACGTCGGTCGCTGCGTCGTCAGCGAGGGCCTGCCCGGCTTCTTCGTACAGATTGCGGGCAACGGCGACGCCCGCGGCGCGCAACTCGGCAATCTGGTCCGGGTATCTCGCGATCGCAGCAATACGAGCGTCGGGCAGGAACTCCCGAATGCGATGGACACACTCCAGATTCGCGCCGTGGTTGCTCATCGCGGCAATGACGAGTTCGACCTCGGGGTGGAAGCGGACGCGCTCCCAGTAGTCCCGATCGAGGGCGTTACCTCGCACCACGTTCCTCCCATTCTCCTGGTGCATCGCCACCCGGTCTGCGTCACGGTCGACGCCGACGGCGACTGCTCCCCGCCGTTCCACGATCTCGTTGTAGGCACCGGTGCCCACCCTGCCCATGCCGAACACGATGACCCTGGCATCGCCGCAGTCCACGATTGAATCCTCTGCCAACGTTGGCCGCCGTTCGAGCCTCTTGAGCCAACCGAGCCAGTGGTCATAGAACTCGTAACGATGAGAGTCGGCGACCGACGCGACGACGAACGAACCCGCGACGGCAACGGCGACCGTCGACACCCAGACTTGATCGACCAACCCCTCGGCCAGCGCCGCTGCTCCGACGATCAGACCGAATTCGCTGAATGTCGAGAGTGTCAGAGACGCGTGAAGCGACGTGCGTGCTCTCAGACGGAACCTGGTGAACAGCCAGAGGAAACCGAACGTCTTCGCCGGGAGCAGCAGGATGATCACCAGGCCGATCCCCCACGCGGCCGCGGAGGGAGAACCCGCCAGCCCGATCGAGAGGAAGAAGCCGACGAGGAAGAGGTCCTTGAAGCTCAGGAGGCGGTCGGCCATCTCTCCCGATCGTGGATGGCCGGACAGCAGCAGGCCCGCAACAAGGGCTCCGAGTTCGGGTTTCAGATCGAGCAGTTCGAACACCCCGGCGCCGACTCCGACGGCGAGCGTGAAGCCAAACAACACCAGGACCTCGCCGTGTCCGCTGTGGTCTAGGAACCAACCGGCGATCGGGCGGAGCAGAACGAATGCCGGGATGACGAGAAGTGCCCACGGTGATGGCCACGTTCCCTCGGCCAAGACCAGGAACGCGACGGCGAAGATGTCCTGCAGGATCAGGGCACCAACGGCGGTGCGCCCCGCCAGTGAGTCAGATTCGTTGGTGCGCTCGAGCGCCTGGACGGCGAATACCGTGCTCGAGAATGAGAGGGCGAAGGCGACCAGGGCTGCCGACCCCGGATCGAGATCACGCGCGAGCGGAATCCCCAGCGCTCCTATCGCCAGCAGCAGCGAACCCACGATTCCGGTCGCTGCGGCAGCAAACACGGTGGCCGTCGCCCAGACCGATGGGCGGGCAAGCGTCTTCGGGCGGAGCTTCAACCCGATGCCAAAGAGGAGGAGGAGAATCCCGACTTCGGAGACGACCTCGATCGCTTCGGTGACCTCGTATCCGAAGGAGTGGAGGACGAATCCTGCGGCGAGGTAGCCGACGAGTGGGGGCAGGCCGAGTCGCTTCGCGGCAAAGCCGAGGAGGAATGCGGTTGCGAGAAGGGCTGCGTCCATGACTGCGCTCCATTATGCAGCGTCGCGTCTTCGTGTGTGTTCCGTTCGGCGAGGCACCGCGACTGCGGCGGACATCTCCAGTCCGTTCAGCGGAGTCGCCACCGCTCATAGCCGGCTTGTGGGGCATGTTGTGGTTGGTGGTGCGGGCACGCACGCCGATGTCCATGTGGCGGCGGGCAACGAGGCGATCCGACGCCCTATTCGTCCGTTCGCCAGTAGGCGAGCCCACGATCTCCGAACCACAAGGCGATGCCAAGGGGGATCACACCGAGAAGACCGTAGGCGTTGTAGCCACACCAATAGACCCCCTGGCACGCATCAACCACGGACACGGCGTTGTTGAGCATCACCCCACCGACAAGAAGAGCGCCCGGAACCCCAAAGAGTGCAGCACCGAACAGATACGGTACGGCCAGGGTACGGGATCGTGTCATCTCCTCACCCTACCTATCGGGCGGTGAGCACCCGGGCGTCCGACCATTCGATACGGTCCCGACAGGCTCTGCATCCCAGAGTCGAGGGCATCGGCAACGACTCGTGACTGATCAATGTGATCGTGGTCGGAGGCCCAGGACTCCGTGAAGGTTCGGGGATCTGACGGAGGTCTGTCTAGAGGGCGTCTCGAATTGCGGCGAGTTCGTCGAAGTCCGGGCGACGGAATTCCGCCGTGCACTGAGCATCCCGCGACCGGTCGTGGGCGGCTAGGCGTACCCGGCCATCAGGTTGGTGTCACTCGGCTGATGGACGGCCCGCCGATGGCGGTGTGGTTGCGTTGACGGTTGTAGTACTTGAGCCATGGTTGCAGAGCTTGGGATCGTTCGTCGCTGGTGGTGAAGACTTGCCGGTAGGTCCATTCGGTTTGGAGGGTCCGGTTGAATCGCTCGACCTTTCCGTTCTGCCAGGGGCAGTGGGGGCGGATCGTGATGTGGTCGGCCCCGATATCGGCGAGGACTTCAGCCACAGCCCCGCTTTGGGTGTAGGACCGGTGGTTGTCGGTCATCACAGCGCGGATCTGTTCGATCCCATGGGCGGCGAAGAATTCGGCGGCTCTGGAGCGGAACCCGGCAGCAGTTGTGCCTTTCTCATCGTCGCAGATCTCTGAGTACGCCATCCGGCTGTGATCGTCGACCGCTGAGTGGATGTAGTCGTAGCCGATCCGGGCCTTCTTCTTCGCCGAGGTGGATCCCATCTGGCGTCCCCACGCTTTCCAGCCGCCACCGTCGGGGATCCGGCCGATCTTCTTGACATCGACATGGATCAACTCACCCGGGTCCTCGCGCTCATACCGCACCGCCGTCGTCTTCGAGGCACGGATCACGTCACCCGTGAGCGGGTCACACTCAAACAGATACGGCATCTCGTGCCGTCGAAGGATCCGGCTGATCGTCCGAGCAGGGACACCGAGCTCGTCATCGTGAGGGAGGCGGAGTTCCGCGACGCGGCGTACCACGACCACACCCTCTTCAGCATCCTCCGCTCCGAGTGGGAGGCGCGGCGTTGCTAGGAGCGCTCGGTCAGTACTCCGAGAAGAGCGCCTATCTCGAGGTGGTTCTCCAACGTGTGACGCAACGGCAATTCGGCATGGACCTGGTAGCGATTCCGCCTGCCGATTCGTTCATGCGAAAGGTAGCCGGCCTTCTCGAGCTCGGCGACAATCCGCTGTGCTGCGCGCTCGGTGATCGCAACCTGTTCTGCCACATCACGCAAGCGCACATCCGGGTTCTCGGCGATGCAAAGCAGCACATGGGCGTGGTTCGTGAGGAAGGTCCAGCCGTGCGTTCCAGCCATGGCGACATCATACGTTATCAGAAACGTGAATCGCGCTACCGAGGCCCGTCGAGCGCGTCGGTTGCCGGATCGTCGCCGAACAGCGCCATGATTCGCGCTTCCATCGCGACGATGTCCCGGACCGCGGCATTGGGGTCTCGCACGTCAAGAACGTGAACGTACAGACTGCGATCGTGCACTTCGAGGGCGACGGTGCCCGGGGTGAACGACAGCGAGTTCATGAGGAGCGTGACCTCGCTGCGGGTTCGTGCCGTCATGGGCACCTCCAACACCGCAGGGCGGATCTGATCGGGACGGAGGCGGAGAGCGAATATCACGTCCCGGGTCGAGACCGCCATCCGACCGATGAAGTAGACCGCGAAACGCGCTGCAGCCACGGGATGCAGCAGAGCGCCAGGCCATCTCGGGGCCACGGTCCGAAAACCGTATGTGATACCGATGGCCACCGCCACGCCGCCCACCACCACATTCGGAGCCACCGAACCGAACGCCGCGACCCATACGGCCAGTAGCCCGAGCGCGAGCAGCGAGCTCCTGCCGCGGACGCGCCTTGCCGGTGTCGATTCTGAGAGTGGGGGCTCGATGGCGAGATCAACGGTCGCCGGGGCTCGCGGCGTCTCGGGATCGTGATAGGCGGCGCGGGCAAGGAGGCTCATTCCCAGAGGACCCGAGAGGAACAGAAGAGCGACCACGATCAGCAGGATCAGCGCACCGCCCAGCGCACCGGCCTCGATGCTCGCTGCGGTCGTGGTGGCGATGACTCCGACGGTGGCGGCCTTCGTAGCAGCGTGCATGCGCGTGAACACATCAGGGAAACGAACCAGGCCGATCGCGCCGAGCGCCATCAGGGCCGAGCCGGCGAGAAGGAGCCCACCCCCGATCACATCGATGATCATCGTCTCGTCTCCTCCTCGATGTACCTGGCCACGATCACGGTGCTGATGAACGCTGTCAGCACGATCACAACGAGAACGGACAAATACGTGGTGTCTCCGGTCGCCACGATGTAGAGGCCAAGTCCCCCAGCGCCTGCGAAGAGCAGCGTGTCGAGGGCGACCATACGATCCGCCACCGATGGTCCGCTCACAACCCGCACGAGGGCCGCAAGGGCGGCAAGCCCGAGGAGAAACGCTGAGATGGTGATGGCAACGGTCATGGGTTCATGCCTCCCACCATCACTGCGCCAACAGGCCCGGCCAGCAGATCGTCCGCTGCGCGCTCGGCATACGCCACGAGCGGCTCGGCGCCGATGGCAATCACGAGGCTGACGGCGATGAGCGTCGCGGTTGCCGTCGCCATGCCGCGTGGCGTCACACGCGGTGGGCGGCTTGCATCCGGTGCTCCCCAGAACACCCCCGCCCAGATCTTCGTCATCGAGAAGAGCGTGAGCATACTTGCGACGAGCGACACGCCAACGATGAGCCATGCCTCCGCTGCGAAGCCGGCCTCCACGAGCGCAAGCTTGCCCACGAAGCCGGAGAATGGCGGAAATCCGGCAAGGCTGAGTGCCGCAGGGAGGAACAGCGCAGCGATGATCGGCGACCGACGGGCGACACCGTTCACGGCGTCGATCGCGCCAGTGCCCTCGGACTCCTCGACGAGGCCTCCGACGAGGAAGAGCGATGCCTTCACGATGATCTGGTGAACGATGAATACGATTGCCGCTGCGACGCCCGCAGCGGTCCCGAACCCGAGACCCATGATCATGTAGCCGATCTGGCTCACGATGTGGAATGACAGGATCCGCTTGATGTCCGTCTGCGCAATGGCGCCGAGCACGCCCACGATCATGGTCAGGCCTGCGATGGTGAGCATGAACGGCGACAGGCCGTCGCTCGGGAATAGCAGAGTCTGGGTACGGATGATGGCGTAGACCCCGATCTTGGTCAGCAGGCCGGCGAATAGGGCCGTGACGGGTGTCGGCGCAACGGGATAGGAGTCCGGGAGCCAGAAGAACAGTGGGAAGATGGCCGCCTTGATCCCGAACACCATGAACAGCAACCATCCGAGGCCTCGCCGAAGGCCCGGGTCCACGGCGTCCAGACGGCCGGAGAGGTCAGCGAGGTTGACGCTTCCCGCCACACCGTAGATCAGGCCGATCGTGATCAGGAACAGTGCGGACGCGACGAGTCCGATGACCACGTAGCTGATCGCCGTCCTCGTCTGTGTGCCATCGGTTGCGTGGGTCAGAAGCACGTAACTCGCGGTCAACATGATCTCGAACGCGACAAACAGCGTGAACAGGTCTCCGGTCAGGAGTGCCAGGGCGACGCCTGCGCCGAGGATCTGGTACACCGCGTGGAACCCCCGGAACCCCTCGTCGGTTGCTCGCTGGCTCACGGCATACGCGAGAACGGCGACCAGCGCTACAGTCGAAACGAGGAGGAGCAACACTGAGAAGCGATCCGCAACGAGTTGAATCCCGATCGGCGGCGTCCATCCCCCAACCGCGACCGTGACACCACCCTCACGGTCCACGACGAAGATCAGAGCCGCTGCGACAACGACCGACGCGCTGCATGCAATCAGGCTGATGGCGCGCTGCACGGCGACGCGACGCCCCACCACCAAGGTCAGGGCGCCTGCAAGGAGGGGGATCACAATGGGGAGCGTTGCCAGCGTCGTCACTGCTGAGCCTCCCGTCTGCGAGCGATCCTCAGATCCTCCGTGTCGTCCTCAACCTCATCCGAACCCTGCTCGGTCCACGATCGATACGCCAGGGCAAGCAGGAAGGCCGTGATGCCGAAGGTGATCACGATTGCCGTCAACACGAGGGCCTGTTCCAGGGGATCCGAGTACGGGCCGACGCTCTGGTTCTCGAGCACGGGTGGCGCGCCCGGTGCCCCACCTGAGCCAAGCAGGACGAGATTGGCCGCGTGGGCAATCAGGCCGAGGCCGACGATGATGCGGCTCAGCATCCTCTGGAGGATGAGATACGTGCCGGCTGCGAAGATAATCCCGGCGGTGAGGGCGATCGTCCAGGTCATGCGGAATCCGATCCGAGCCTGAGAATGGCGGTCATCACGAGTCCGATCACCACGATGTACACGCCAATGTCGAACAGAAACAACGTCGACACCTTGATGTCGCCAACGACCGGGGCACTCCACTGGGCATACACATAGGTCAGGAACGTGTCTCCGAACACCAGGCCGATAGCGCCGGCCGAGATGGCGAGGATCAGACCGAGACCCATCGCCATCTCTGGATCGATCGGAAAGGCGCGGCGCACGCCCCTCCGACCGAACGCGAGAAACACCAGGAGGAGCGCCGACGAAGCGATCAGGCCGCCGGCGAATCCACCACCGGGTACGTCGTGCCCTACGACGAGCAGGTACACGGAGAAGAGCATCAGCGTCGGAACCATCGTCTGTGTGCCGGTTGCGAGGATCGGTGAGAAGCGGATTCTCATGACACACCGCTCCGGTCTCGCCGCGACCGCGATGGTCGAATGAGTGCCACGATGCCGAGGCCGGCTGCGGCCAGCACCGTGATCTCACCAAGGGTGTCGAGGGCGCGGAAGTTCGTAAGGACGATGTTCACCACGTTCTTACCGCCGGCATCAGGCGCCGCAGCGATGTACTCCTCGGCAATGAGCCGATCGGGTACGGCGGCGGACGTGGCGAGTGCCGCGAACGTGATGACGGCGCCGCCGAACAGCGCCACGGCGATCCTGGCGCGTGGCGTGATCGAGCGGGGTTCTGCTCCGAACCTTCTCGGCAGCTTGACGAGGACGAAGGCGAACAGTGCAACCGTGAGTGTCTCGATGAGAAGCTGGGTCAGGGCGAGGTCGGGCGCAGAGAAGATCACATAGATCCCTGCGACGGCGTATCCGACAACACCGATCATGAGGGCCGCTGCCATGCGCCGCTGCACGCGGGTCGCAGCAACAGCGCCGGAGGCAGCCACCAGCGCGAGGACGATCTCACTAGGCCGGTTCCACAAGGGCAGTGAGAACGTGGGGTCCCACGCGAGGAGCCACGTCGTCGCGGGTACCGCGAGGACGGAAACGACGATCACTGCGAGATACACGGGAAGCGACCCATTCTGGACGACGCCGGTAACGGCATTGGCCGATCGAACGAGACCTCGCAGGCCTCTTGCGTATACATCAGCCATCGCTGGGAGGCTCGAGGGCCGCCGCTGCCAGCCCTGTGCCCTCTCCGTTGCCAGGGCGAAATAGAGCGACACCCCTGCAATCAGAACGAACGACGAGACGGCGAGGGCCGAAGTGAAGCCCGGCCACAGCACGAGCTTGACGCTCTGGCCGGCGGCGCCCTTCACTGCGGATGCGAGCGGCTGTGGGTTGATGCCGAACGCCACGGTCAGGGCGCCGAGCACGACCGGCGCCAGCGTCATGACGACGTTCGGGCTCGC
>Ga0316195_10000470_pt1 | contig 16139 bp, 12 predicted proteins | sample Phised1_MG_FD_204937 | JGI IMG/M metagenome (GOLD analysis project Ga0316195, IMG submission 204937) | Coastal sediment microbial communities from Maine, United States - Phippsburg sediment 1 | ecosystem: Environmental > Aquatic > Marine > Coastal > Sediment | place: USA: Maine | collected...
TGGAACAAACTGACGGGTACATCCGTCATCACCTGGAAAGAGCCGCCCACAAGCAACCAGCCGGTTCCGGCAAGAAAACCACCCACAACCGGATAAGGCACGTACCGCACCCATCGTCCCAACCGCAGCCGGCCCATTAAAAGCAGGCAAAATCCAGTCATTAGGGTACATAGGACAATCGTAATCCAGACCGTCCATAAAAGTTGTTCGCTTGTCTGGACACCCTGTGAACCGGCCACGATTGAACCGCTCATTACCGCGAGCAGTACAGATGAATTAGAATCCGGTCCGGCACTGGCAAAGGGAAACGAACTGGCCAGCGCCACAACGATGGACAGGATGGATGCACTGACCAGGGCGATGCTGATGCCGACAAATAAATAGTTTTCAAGCGAACCGGAAAAAATTAGAGCCGCATAGGAAACACTGGATGTAAGGGCCATCAACCCGGCGAGCAACCCCGATATTAAATTCGGCAAAATTGGAGATGAATTGAAAGACTGTTTTTTCACTGCGACATCATGAGAATCTGTATGTCCGCGCCCTAAGGGGTCGGCTATTTATAATCGGCACAAAAATCTCAATACGGATTAGCGGTCAGATTGTGTTGTCGCGAATTTTTAGAATACGCGGCAAATGTTTAAGATTATGAATAGCATTCTGGTGGAAAGGATCAACACAAATCATATCTAACCGTGGATAATGGCAAACTCCTCAACCAGCAATTCCTCGGTAATCAAGTCCTCTTCCTCATCCGTCATGCCTTGGATTTTAATATTAGCGTCTTTTTCACCCTTATGACTGTTTTGATTCGATTTTTCGTGTTTTCTCGCCATTGTCCCGCTCCTTTCTGTCTGCCAATTTAATTGACCTCCAATGGGAGTGTTTGACTTCTAATGTAATACATTTGGGCTTTCTGTCATTGATAAATCGCGCCAATTCGTTGGTCAAAAGCGCCACTCTGACATGCCTTTTAAATGGCAAGGCGATTAAAAAGATAATTTATTCAAAAAAATTAGAATGTTACCTACCGCCTTGCTTCGAACTGGAAAGCTGTGTATAAGGGTGCTGGCTCTTGAGAAAAATAGAAAAACCGCATGACGCAATTATTGAGTTATGCGGCCTTCTTTTTTGTCAAACCACAGATAGAAGCTAACGTATTGTAAATATGCTAATTATATCCTATAACAAACAAATTCGACATGCAAAAAGGAGAAAAAAATGACCGATCCCAACATGGGGAACATGCCCGACTTTACTATCGACAAATCCAATCTGTACCGCGAAGAAGGCTATACAGATCTTAAGGTCGCTTCCATCCGCAAATTGATCCCCATCAACAGCGATGGCTCCGACGATAAAACCCGAACGGCCATTTTTATCGGCAGCACCCAACTGATGTCCGATTACGGCCCCTTACCGATCCAGGCGGCCTTGCAGGCCAATAATTTCCAAGAGGCTCTGGATATGTTTCCTGCCGCCATGCAGCAGGCCATGGTTACAACCATCGAAAAACTGAAAAAGATGCAGGAACAGGAGCAGGCCAAGAAAGAATCACGTATTATCGTCCCGGGGCAGTAAACCACCGTTTCGCCTTTCGCGCCACGGGGTATCAAAATGGAGATTCAAGTCGACTGTTATGCCGGATTCCGGGGGGAACAAGAACCCCGGTGCTTCCGAATAAAATCGCGCACGATAGCGATCGACGCCATCCTCGATCAGTGGTTGGCCCCAGATCATCGCTACTTCAAGGTCAAGGGGGACGATCGTGCGGTTTACATCCTGCGTCATGACCCGTTCGCATGGAAATGGGAGCTCACTTTTTATCAAAGGCCATCATAGCATGATGCCGCCAACCAGCGAAGAGCCATCTCGAATCAGGATTTTGAGATGGCTCTTAGTGGGTCTTCCTGTTCATCAACACTTCATAAAGGGCTGTCACCTGAATAAAAGTTTCCGGATCACCGCCGCAATCCGGATGGTACTTCAGCGCCAACCGACGATAGAGGCGTGTCAAAGCCTCACGATTCATTGCTTTTAATTCTTTCCAGGCAACTCCGAACAGGCGCCCGGCGTCTTCCATCTTCGCTTGGACTTTAGGCGGTGGCCGATGACGTCGATGGCGGTTCATAAACTCCCACATCGCTTCTTGCATAGGGGACCGGCGCGGAAGTTCGAAATCAAAGAACATGATCGCATAACGGATTAAATATTCCTGGAGTCGGTCCGTAGTGGGCATTCCGGCCCAGAAACGCGAGTCATCGTTGAGCCGGCAGATCTCATCGATAAAATATTCATCCAGGGTCGCCAGGTTCCGCCGTCCCGGTCTTTTGCGGGCGCCTGGTTCCGAAAAAAATCGCTGAAGATCGAAGATCACATACACGTAGGTCGCCCGTTCCCTGAATGAAAGAATGCGTTCCTGCACCAGAAACGTCTGTTCGAGTTCGTCGCGCGATTTATCGTGACATGCTGCAAACAAGCGGGGCGAAGCACGATGAATATGGAGCTGCTCGGTCTGTCCGGATTTCAGATATAAAATGCGACGTTTGTCGAACAGGTGCACGGCTTGGACAGCTTCGGCCCTGAAGTCGCAGGTCTTGGCCGATTTAGGACTGGTACGATCAAAACCCTCGATAACCCGCCGGATTTCAGGATCTAAAAATTCCCAGAAAATTTTATCGAGATCTTCCTGGCTCGTCTCGAATCCATGTGATACGAGGGTCTCTTCAATGATATCGTCATAATAGTACCCGTGCCCGCCAGGATAGATGATATACTGCGAGGGATCGCTTCCCAGATCAAAAAGATCCCGGCTCTTATAACAGGAATCCTTTGCATAAGACGCGCGAATATAATAGCGGGTTTTATGGTCAATGGTTTTACGGGCCAGATACATGCAACTTTTCCTTTACTTCAATAGACATGGCTTCAAAGCTTTGGATCATCGTTACCCGACAAGCGCATTACCGGCACCCCGGCCCTGCGGATATACTTAGGTTCAGGGGACACCCGACAGCGGATGACAGAGCGCGTTTTGAAGCTATTGATAAATATAATGACGTTATACCGAATTCCAAGCACTAACTGTGAACCGGCACCGCACCATAAAGTCTAACACCCTGAAATAATATGAATTGAAATTGAGCGGGCTTGCCATTAAGACGATTATCTGGCATATAGCTATTGTTTTACACTTTGGTGGGAAGCGTTCGCTGCCGATGCTGTGGTTCAAACCCAACGCACCTAAGACGAACAGTCCTGCTTAAGTGACCTATTGCGCCAATTAATCGCGTCAGGTGATTGGCCGATACCCTGCCATCCGTGGAGCTGATATGATGAAGAGACCTTCACGCAGAATCTGGATTTGCGTTGCACTACTGCTTGCAGCCCTTCTGCCATCTTGCGCAGCCAACAAAAAAATGACTGTCGGCGCCACGGCCATGCTGCTGGAGGACGTGGCCACAGCCACCAGTAAGCAATCCGACCTGAAGGTGGTTGAAAAAGGTATGCCGGCCTATCTCATGCTCATGGACGGTATGGTGGAAGCCGTACCCGCCAATGAACGCCTGCTGCTCGCCGCGGCGCAAAGTTACGCTTCTTACGCTTCCGCTTTTATCGAAGATAAAGATCCTGAATATGCCCTAGCCCTGTTTCAGCGGGCCCGCGACTATGCCATGGCAGCGCTTGCCGAGCGAGGTTTGCAAAACCCGGCCACAATTCCCTTTGAAACCTTTGAATCACAGGTGGCGGCCCTGGGCCCCAAGGATGTCCCTTATCTGTTCTGGTGTGCCGCCAATTGGGGCAGCTGGATTTCTCTGAATCTGGAATCCATGGAGGCCATGGCCGAACTGCCGCGTGTCGAATCGATGATGCGGCGGGTCTTGGTGCTGGATGAAAGTTTCCATTATGGCGGACCGCACCTTTTCATGGGAATCTGGTATGCCGCCCGGCCGCCAATGGCCGGTGGCGATCTTGAACGGGCGCAGGAACATTTCAACCGGGCTTTGGAATTGGGCAAGCATCAGTTTTTAATGACCGCTGTTTATTTTGCAGATTACTACGCCCGCAAGACGTTCGACAAGCAACTGTTTACAGAGACGCTGCAAAATGTTCTTGAAACGCCGGTGGACACTATCCCTGAGCTGACACTTTTAAATACCGTCGCCCACCGCAAAGCCCGGCAAATGTTGAAGGAAGCGGACGACTATTTTGAATAGAAGTCATCTCAAAGTTCTAATGCATTCATCGTATATGAAGGCGCTGGAGACAGAAAATGAAAAATAATCGATCACTCATATTTTTATGCTGTGGGCTGCTGACGCTGAGTTTGATCTTCGCTCCGGTCTCTAGTGCAGCAAAAGAAATGATCATCAAAATAGCCACCCTGGCCCCTGAAGGCAGTACATGGGTCAAAACCTTCAATGCGATTAGCGCTGAGGTAAAACAAAAAACCGAAGGACAAGTCCGTCTGCGAATTTATCCCGGTGGTGTCCTGGGAGACGAAAAGGACATGCTCCGTAAAATGCAAATCCAACAAATTCACGGTGCCGCGTTGTCTTCACCCGGGCTTTCCGCGCTCTACAAGGAAATCGACATTTTCCAGATACCCTTTTTGTTCGAGGACCATGGTGAGGTCGATTACGTTCTCACGCATATGGATTCCTTTTTTAAAAAGGGTCTGGCCGAAAGCGGTTATGTTTTACTCGGTTGGGCCGGCGGTGGCTTTGTACGGTTGATGACAATGAATCCGGCAACGACTCTGGAGGACCTCAAACAGGCCAAAGTATGGACCTGGGAAGAAGCACCGATCTCCAGGGCCATTTTCGAGGAAGCCGGCGTAACCGGCATCCCTCTTTCCGTACCGGATGTCATGGTCGGACTCCAGACCGGGTTGGTCGATGTTGTTTATGCACCGCCGGCCGGTGCCATTGCGCTGCAGTGGTTTACCCGCATAAAATATATTACCGATCTGCCGTTGATCTACGTGACCGGTGGCGTCGTGATTAAAAACAACGTGTTTGAAAGCCTCAAAACCGATCATCAAAAAATCGTGCAACAGGTTTTTGACGAACATTTGCGGAAGTTAATCGGTGCCATCCGCCAGGATAATCAAGAGGCCTTGCAAATCATGGTCAAGCACGGCGTCCAGATTGTCAAACCACCCCCCGACCAGATTGAAGTGTTCAAGCAGATCTCCGCACGTGCGCTCGAAGATTTACCCGAATCAACCTTTGCGCCTGCTACCCTGGCGGAAGCCAACCGATTGCTGCAAGAATACCGGACAGGTAAGCCGTGATGCATTTCCTAAATCGAATCGACAGAGCGGTAGCGCAGGCCGAAAAGCTGATTGTGGTCGTGCTGCTGAGCCTGATGATCCTGGTGGCCTTTGCTCAAATTGTCCTGCGTAATTTCTGGGCCACCGGTTTTGCATGGGGTGACCCCTTTGTTCGCTATATGGTTTTGTGGGTCGGATTTATCGGTGCCGCCCTGGCGACCCACCAAGGCAAACACATCAAAATCGATGTGCTGTCCCACTGGCTGCCGCCACGCGCCAATCTCGCATTGCAAAGCCTTCTCAACCTGATCTCTGCAGGTATTTGCGGATTGCTGGCAATGGCTGCTTTTCGTTTTGTACGGTTTGAAGCCCAACTCGGGGGCACATCTTTTATGACATTACCGGCCTGGGTCCCGCAGGTCATTATACCCGTTGCCTGCGGCATTATCGCTTTGCGCTTTTTCTTGGCTGCCGTGGTTTCGTTGACTCTCTTTTTGCATCCGACAAACACATCCGGACAGACAGGGCCCAAGTGACTCTCATCTTTGCAACCTTGATCTTTATTGCTCTGCTGCTCTTCGGGGCACCAATTTTTGTGGTGATTTCCGGCCTGGCCCTGTACCTGTTCTTCAGCAGTCAAATAGACCCCGCTGCAATGATCATTGAAATGCACCGCATGGCCACGACGCCTGTGCTGGTCGCTATCCCGCTTTTTACTTTTGCCGGCTACCTGCTTTCTGAAAGCGGTGCTCCCAAAAGACTGATCCGGTTCTCCGATGCGCTCTTGGGCTGGCTGCCCGGTGGCCTGGCGATCATTGCGCTAATCACCTGTGCCGCTTTTACCGCTCTTACCGGTGCCACCGGCCTGACCATTATTGCATTGGGAGGCCTTTTGCTGCCAGCCATGCAGAGCGGGAATTACCCCGAAAAATTCTCCCTGGGATTGCTGACGACTTCCGGGACGTTAGGCCTTTTATTTCCGCCCAGCCTGCCTTTGATCATCTATGCGATTGTCGCCAAGGTTCGCATCGACCATCTTTTTATCGCCGGAATTCTGCCCGGCCTGTTATTGATAATTGTATTGTCGCTCTTCAGTGTCAAAAAAGCCGTGCGGACCCGAGTCCCGCGAACTGAATTTAAAGCTGTCTCGATCAAGAAGGCCTTAAGGGATGCCGTGTGGGAGCTGCCACTGCCTTTTATCGTTCTGGGTGGTATCTATACCGGATATTTTGCGGTTAGTGAAGCTGCGGCGACCACAGCGGTTTATGTGATTATCATAGAAGTGCTTGTTTATCGTGATGTTCCCTGGCGGGCAATTCCGGGCATTATGTACAAGAGTATGGTATTGGTTGGAACAATCGTGATCATCCTGGGTGCTGCCATGGGCCTGACCAACTATCTGATCGATGAGCAAATCCCCATGCAGCTGCTCGATTACTTCAAAGCCCACATCGCCAACCGATACGTGTTTCTGCTGGTTCTCAACCTTTTCCTGCTGGCCGTGGGATGTACCATGGGTATTTTTTCCGCTTTGGTGGTGGTCGTCCCCCTTTTGACTCCCATTGCCACCGCCTATGGCCTTCATCCCATTCACCTGGGAATAATCTTTTTGACCAATCTCGAAATCGGTGCGTCCCTTCCACCGCTGGGAATCAACCTGTTCATTGCCAGCATCCGCTTTGAAAGACCGGTTTTGCGCCTTTACGCGGCCTCCCTGCCCTTTATCGCCATTTTGCTGCTCGGCTTGGCGCTGATCACCTATTTCCCCTGGTTTAGTCTGGTGTTTATAAACTAGATAGGAAGTCAATCAAATCCAACCACCGGGATTCTTTGCCGTGGTTTGCTCCCACTGGTGCATGACATCGGCGAGTTTATCAGCAACCTGAGGGTATCGGTTGATCACGTTGTAGGATTCATGGAAATCTGTCGCCAGGTCATAAAGAAGCGGCCAGCGATTACCCAATTGATCTTTGCCCAGTCTATCCGGAACCGAAGCCGTGTCAAGGGGGACGGGCCACACGTAGCGGTTGGTCTTGCGTAAATATTTCCAGCGGCCCATACGAACACCCTCAAGCAAATCGTAATGATAGAAAAAGATCGCTTTACGGGGTGATTTGATTCCTTGGCCTGCGAGCAGCGCAGTGATATCAACGCCATCGATGAAGCGGTCTTGGGGTGGTTCCAGGCCGGCCAAAGACAAAAAGGTCGGAAATAGATCGATATTCATAACCGGCTCCGTGCAGACACTGCTCCGGGGAATGTGCCCTGGCCAGCGCGCAATAAACGGAACCCGAAATCCGCCCTCGTAGCTCTGGCCTTTACGACCCCGCAATGGACCAGGGCTTCCTTCGAACCATGGGCCGTTATCACTGGTAAAGATTATCAAGGTGTTTTCGGTTAGCTTGTTTTGTTCCAGGCAGTCCACCAGTTGGCCCACGCTCCAGTCTACCTCTTCCACCGCATCACCAAACTTACCGGCCATGGATTGTCCTGCGAATTTTTTGGAAGCATAGAGAGGCTGATGCGGAAAAGTATGCGCGAAATACAGGAAAAAAGGGCTATTTTTGCTTGCTTTGATGAACTTTAGGGCCGCCTCGGTATACACTTTGGTCAAGCGGGCCTGGTTGGCGCCGATGTCGGGTTCCAGTTCCTTTTCGTTATGATACAATGGACAAGGCGCCATGTCATTGGAGTGTGGAACGCCCAGGTAGAAATCGAACCCATGACGCAGCGGGTTGAACTCCGGACTTTGACTGTAGTCCCCCAGGTGCCATTTACCCACCATGCCGGTTCGATATCCTGCCGTGCCCAAGGCTTCCGCCAGTGTCAGTTCTTGTGATGCAATCCCGGGTGCAACGGTTTGCTCTCTCAGGTCAAGCCCTCCGAGACCCCGCAGAATCCATCCCAGTTTGCGTGCCAGCTTTCTTTTTAGCGGTTCGTTTTTGGGATAGGGATTACCGATGACACCGGAGCGAAAGGGATAGCGACCCGTCATCAAGCCGGCGCGCGAAGGCGCGCAAACCGGACTGCAGGCATAATAATCGGTAAACCGTATTCCGCCACCGGCAAGCCGATCGATATGGGGTGTCTTGATCGCCTGGCTACCAAAGCAACCCACATCCCCGTATCCCAAATCATCGGCATAGATGATAATAAAATTCGGCTTAGGGCCGGTGATCCCAATTTTGGTTTGTAGCACCGGCGACTGGCCCGGTCCGCTGCCGAACGTTGCATTACCTGCATCACAGCCAATCAGGGCGATAACCAGGCAGGCTAGCGCCGCTACACACCCATGAAAGACCAAAACCTGATCTCTTGTTGTTCGGTGGTTTTCAATCACCATAACAGCCTCCTCACCAAGTAAGCTCGGATTTAAGGCAAATAAAATCGTGGAGCGATTTTATTATTTGCACTGGGTTTTGCAGCCGCATTGCCCGCCATAAGATCCCGGCAATGATCAGGATGACCGCTTTTGATAAGACAGGTTTGCATCTCATTTTTCTTATATAGGGTATATCGATCACTCAGTCAACAAACCCCTTAATACGTTTCATCTTATTTGTTCTGGTGAGAATATATAGACGATAATAAATAAAACATATTGACATCATATATATTTATATATAGTATTAGTTATAATATACTATTTGGAGGTAATACATGAACCAAAAGGATGAATTTACAACCTTCGAGGTCGTAAAAATCGTCGGCATTAAACTGGAGCGCCTGCAGGACTGGATGAAACGCGGCTTTATAAAGCCGACACACCAGGTCCGCATAAGCCGTGGCCTGAAAAGCTATTTCGACCGCCTGCAACTGTATATTATCGAGACCTTTCACTACCTGGTCCAAAATGGCATCAACCGCCAGGAAGCAGCCCAATGGACCCTGAACATTCACAAACACGTTTCCAGCGATATCGCCGCGACCTCGGAGGCAGTATCCGGCCCGGAAGAGACCCAGCCCAGTTTTGCGAGCCAAATGCCAACCTTTATTATGGTGCTTAAAGGTGATTCCCCTTTTGGTTCAGGACTATCTATTGTCATTATCAAAGATGATCGCCACATGATCGAGCTGAATCGGGCGACTAAAACTGACGCCATCCATATAATCAATTTTTCCAGCATTATTAATAAAATTGAATCAAAAATCAATTCGTTAGGACGTGTATGAAGTATTGTAAAGTATATATTATACTATAATCTAACAATTCAATTTTAAAGGATTTATTGCAAATTTTTTCGAAGATGTATAATATAAAACCGTGAACCTTCTAACGCGTCTTTTTTGTGTGCCTTGCGCTTCGCGAGCGAAACAAATCTTCGCACCTGCACCGCTATCGACCAGACCATTCGGGTAAAAGGTTACTTAATATGGAATCCATCTTGATTTATCATTATATTGTGACCATATTGGTTTCGGTACTGTTCGTGTTCAAGGTTTTCGTTAAGCAGAACACCATTTTAATAAATACCCGGTTGTCGTGCCGGAATCTATTTTTCAACGGTAAATTAAAACCTATGCTGCCCCGTAAAATGATGCGGCTGTTCGGCTTTGGCGTCTGTCTTTTAATCCTATTGGGGTGCAATCCCTTTCAACCCAAGCCCCGCTCACCGGCGACCGACCAATTGCCTAAAGCCTATTCCCTTTATTCAGGCCAAACGGATTCGAACCAAAACTGGTGGAAAGAATTCGCTGATCCGGAACTGTCACAACTTATTCAAACCGCCTTATCCGACAATTTTACCCTGCAGGTCGCCTGGTCTCGTTTAAGTCAGGCCCGGGCGCTGGCGGTCCAGGCAGGCGCTGAACGGTACCCGGATTTAACCGCCAGCGGGGATGCACAGGTTGGCCGCCTGCAGTCAAGCAACGGATCATCAACCCGCAGCGATATCGAAACACTTGGTCTTGGGCTTTACAGCGCTTACGAACTCGATCTGTGGGGGAGGGTTCGAGCCCAGCATGAAACAGCCCTTTTGCAGACCGAGGCATCCCGTGAAGACATCAACACCGCTGCCACAACCCTTGCCGCGGAGGTGGCCAACCGCTGGATTCAAATCATCGCCCAACGCATGCAAAAGGACTTGCTGGAAAAACAACTGCGCATCAACGAAACCCTTTTGGAATTGGTCGAATTGCGGTTCCGCAATGCCCTGGTTTCGGCGCTGGATGTTTATCAGCAAAGACAGGTCGTTGAAAATATCCAGGCGGACCTCCCTTTGGTGGAGGAGACCGAACAGCTGCTTTTAAACGAGTTGGCTGTTTTGCTGGGCAAACCAGCCCGGACGCCTTTGACGATTACCCGCTCACAACTGCCAGAACCGACGCCGCTGCCGCCCACCGGTCTACCGGCCGATCTGCTTGCAATGCGACCAGATGTTCGTGCCGCTGGTCTTCGCCTTCAAGCGGCTGACTGGCAAATCGCCGCAGCCAGGGCCAACCGACTGCCGTCCTTGAGTTTGACCGCCCAGGCCCGATATGGCCAAAGTGAAATCGATGTCCTGTTTGACAATTGGCTGTTGAGCCTGGCCGCCAACCTGACAGCACCTCTGATCGACGGCGGGTTTCGTGCCGCCGAAGTCGACCGAACCCGTGCCGTGGCCGAGGAAAACCTGGCTTTCTATCGCAACACGGTCTTAACGGCTGTCAAAGAAGTTGAAGATGCGTTGGTCAGTGAAACCAAACAGCGCGAGCACATTGACGCCTTGCGCCAAGTAAATACAACCGCTCGCAGGGCGCTGGAAGAAGCGGGTGTGCGCTATCGCAACGGTTTGAACGACTATCTACCGGTACTGACCCAGCTACTGGCTGCGCAAAGCCTTGAACGCGACCTGATTCGCGCCCAGGCAGGCCTTTTAACAACACGTGTACAGCTTCACCGTGCTTTGGGCGGAATGTGGCCGGAAAATTTCTTGCCGCCTCAGGCCCGCCCGCAAACCCATGAGCAAGATGCCAGATCATTACCACGGAGTTAACATGAACGATATGCCCATAAGCACACCCGAAGTACCCTCTGAGCCGCCCGCTGTCCGATGGTGGAAACGGTCCCTGCGAATTTCGGTCGCCTTGCTGATCGTCGGGGCCGGAATTTCCGGCGCTGCTTATCTGAAAAAATCCGCGCCTAAAGCGACCAAGCGACCGCCGGCCAAATGGATACCGGTGGTTCGCGTTGAATCCATGCAACCGTCCCGCCACCAAGTGGTAATCCAAGCTATGGGCACCGTTATTCCTTCCCAACGAGTTTTGCTTAAGTCACGGGTATCAGGGCAGGTAATTGCCGTCCATCCTGAATTTGTGGAGGGCGGTTTTTTAGTTGAGGGGGCTCGCATCGTTCAGCTGGACCAATCGGATTACAAGCTGGCCCTTGCCCAAAAACAAACCGCTCTCATTGACAGCCAGTATGCCCTCAAACTTGAACTGGGACGCCAGGACGTTGCCCTGCGCGAATGGCAGCTTTTAAACAACCAGGATAACTCTGAGGATTTTGACTCCGCCCTGGCCTTGCGCAAGCCGCATCTGGAAAAGGCCAAGGCCGATGTGGCCGCAGCCGAAGCCGCCCTAGCGCGGGCTGCCCTCGACCTGGAGCGTACGGCCATTAAAGCCCCTTTCAATGCCATGGTCTTGTCCAAAGCAATCGATAAAGGCTCTCAGGTTGGACTCCAGGAAGCGCTGGCCGAACTCGTCGGCACCGACGCTTATTGGGTCCAGGCTTCCATCCCCATCGAACGGCTGGATTGGATTCAAGTGCCGCACCGCATTGACGATCCCGGTTCGGTCGTCAAGGTCTCATACGGCCAGGGACATGTGATCGCCGGGACGGTTGCCCGACTGATGGGCGACCTGGAGTCCGAGGGTCGCATGGCACGCCTGCTAATCGCAGTGCCCGATCCCCTGCGCCGGCGGTCCCCCAGCCTGGAAAGCCCACCGCTGCTGCTCGGTCAATATGTGCGGGTCGAAATTCAGGGGCGTGTATTGGATGATGTTTTTACAATCCCCCGTACAGCCTTCAGGGACGATAACACCGTTTGGCTGGTAATCGATGATGACAGACTGGACATTCGCACTGTATCACCCGTTTGGCGAGATTCCGAGACAGTCGTTCTGCGCAATGAATTAAAGGCCGGGGACCGGTTGATTGTGACGGACCTGCCGGCACCGGTGGCCGGAATGGAAGTCCGGATCGAATCAGACCGGCCGGTCACTTCACCGCCTGACCGAGGTGGTTCAAATGGCTAAAAAAGCAACTTCGCTTAAGACCGCCAAAGGCCCCATCCGTTGGATGGCCGGTCATTCGGTGACCGCCAACCTTCTCATGCTGGTCCTCCTTGTGGGCGGGTTTTATTCGGGGCTTCGGATCAAACAGGAAGTCTTTCCGGAATTCGAACTGGATATGGTGACGATTACGGTGCCTTATCCCGGTGCCAGCCCGCAAGAGGTCGAGAGGGGCATCCTCCTGGCCGTTGAAGAAGCGGTCGAAGGGCTGGAAGGTATCGACAAAGTGACCTCCCGGGCGCGCGAAGGATCCGGCACGGTGACGGTCGAAATGCTCGAAGGGGAAGACATTCAACGCTTAGGGCAGGACATCAAATCCGAAATCGATCGGATTTCGTCTTTTCCGGAAGAGGCTGAAGATCCCCAGGTGACGATTGTGGCCCGCAAGCGCTATGTTGTCTCCTTGGCTCTGTATGGTGATCAAAGTGAATCGGTATTGCGGGAATTTGCCGAGCATGTCAGGGAACTCCTGCTGCAGGCCCCTGAGATTACCCAGGTATCGTTGAGTTCTGTCCGTAACTTTGAAATCAGCATCGAAATCGCTCAAAATACACTGCGTGCCTACAACCTGACGCTGAACGAAGTTGCCCAACGCATCCGCCAGGCCAGCGTCGAACTACCCGCCGGAGCGATTAAAACCGCCGGAGGCGACATTCTCGTACGCATGAAAGAACGCCGTGATTTTGGACACGAATTCGGACAACTGCCCATCATAACCACGTCCGACGGCACCCAGTTATTGCTCGAAGACATTGCCACCATCAAAGACGGATTCGAAGAAACCGACTATCAGTCGACCTACAACGGCCAGCCGGCCGTTCTGATTGAGGTGTCCCGGATCGGAGAACAGACACCCCTAACCGTATCCAAAGCGGTTCGCCGTGTTGTTAGCGAACTCAATCAAACCCTTCCCGGCGGTTTGGCCATCGACATTCGCAACGATCGTTCGGAAATTTACCAACAGCGTCTTAATTTAATGCTTAAAAACGGTTTGCTGGGGTTGGGACTGGTTTTCATCCTGTTGGCCCTGTTCCTGGAACCACGCCTGGCTTTCTGGGTCAGTTTGGGCATTCCCATCTCTTTTCTCGGGTCTATCCTTTTTTTGCCGATGGTCGGCGCCAGCATCAACATGGTTTCCCTGTTTGCTTTTATCGTGACCCTCGGTATCGTGGTCGATGATGCTATTGTGGTAGGCGAAAATGTCTATTATCACCGCCAGCAAAAAAAACCCTGGTTTCAGGCCGCGGTTAAAGGCGCGCGCGAGATCTCCATACCCGTTATCTTCAGTGTTTTGACCAACATGGTGGCCTTTGTGCCCATGTTTTTCATCCCCGGCATCATGGGTAAGGTTTTCAGACAAATACCGATCGTGGTTATCTGTGTCTTCAGCATCTCGTTGGTGGAAAGCCTTTTTATTCTGCCCGCTCATTTGGGCCACCAGAAAGCCCGCAAGGCTTATGGTATTTTTGCCTGGCTTGAAAATCGACAGCAGCAGTTCAGCAAGGCTTTTCTAAATTCCATTGCTCGCTATTACCGGCCGCTGCTGGGTATGGTTTTACGCTGGCGCTATGTCTCCGTAGGCATCGGTGTGGCGATTTTGATTCTCGCCGTCGGGTATATTCGCAGTGGGCGGTTGGGCTTCGAACTGTTTCCCAAAGTTGAATCCGATTATGCCAAGGTCACAGCGACCCTTCCCTATGGCAGCGCCTTTGCCAAAACCGAAGCGGTTCAGCAAAAACTGGTCGCGGTTGCCAAGGCTGTGGGGGCGGCCCACGGCGGCCCGCAATTATTGGAGGGTGTCTTCGCGACCATCAACAGTAATGTGGCCGAAGTTCTGGTGTATTTGACCCCTCCGGATGTTCGGCCGATATCCACATCCCAATTTACGGATCAGTGGCGCCGGCAGGTAGGCCTCGTTACCGGCCTGGAATCGCTCAAGTTTGAATCCGATGCCGGAGGTCCGGGGCGCGGTGCGGCGATTTCGGTCGAGCTCAATCATCAGGACATGCGTATTCTGGAAAAAGCCAGTGCGGAACTGGCCGCGGCCCTATCGTTTTACCCAACCGTCATCGATGTGGACGACGGATTCGCACCCGGCAAACAGCAGATCGACTTCCGGATTCGACCTGAAGCACGCTCTTTGAACTTGAGTGCCCAAGAGGTTGCGCGGCAGGTCCGCCACGCCTTTTATGGTGCCGAAGTCCTGCGCCAGCAACGCGGCCGCAACGAAATCAAGGTCATGGTGAGGCTCCCAAAAAACGAGCGCATTTCCGAATACAACCTGGAACAGATGATCTTGCGTACTCCCAGCGGTGGCGAATTACCCCTGCAAAATGCAGTAACTGTGACCCGGGGCCGCGCTTATACTGATATTGTCCGCCGGGAAGGCCGCCGGATCGTAACCGTTGAGGCCGATGTCCGACCACGCAGCAAGGCCGGTCAAATTTTAGCTGCCGTCAAGGCGGAAACCTTACCGGCCCTGCAGACCAAATATCCGGGGCTGGGGTATAGCTTCGAAGGGCGCCAGGCCGACCGGCGTGAAAGCATGCAAAGCCTTTTCAAGGGGCTTGGCATTATCCTGGTGGTCATCTATGCCATGCTGGCCGTACCCCTGAACAGCTATATTCAACCGGCGATTATCATGACCGCGATTCCGTTCGGTATCGTGGGTGCCGTTATCGGCCACATTATCATGGGGTATAGCCTCAGTGTGGTCAGTATGTTCGGCGTGCTCGCTTTGACCGGCGTGGTGATAAACGACTCCCTGGTCCTGATCGACATGGCCAACCGCCAGCGTCGCAACGGTTTGCATCCCTATGCCACAATCCTGATGTCCGCCCAACTCCGTTTTCGACCGATCATATTAACGACCCTGACAACCTTCGGCGGCCTGACGCCAATGATCTTTGAAACTTCCCGCCAGGCACGCTTCCTCATCCCCATGGCCATATCGCTCGGTTTCGGCGTCCTGTTCGCGACCCTCATCACGCTGGCCCTGGTCCCTTCAATCTACCTGATCGTTGAAGATCTAAAGCGAATAGCCGTCAAACTGACCCGGCCATCCATCGAACAAAAACACACCGCCGTTTCCGGCACGCGATCAGACCACAAATAATATAGCGGTTGTCAAAATAGCGTTCCGATTGGGGAGCGAGGCACTCTGGTTTTTTAAAAGGCCTATCAATACTAGCCCATATTTGAAAGCAAGGTATGAGAGGATTTCTTGTGGATTAAGGGGCCAAATCCGAACCATCTTCGACCTGTGCTTTGCGCAGGCGATTCGTTAAAACCAGAACCATTTCGCGGGCAAAATAGATGTTGGTCTCCAAGAGCTGTTCAAAAACATCGGGGGGGATACGGATGAGAACCGTTTCTTCCTGTGCACGGGCCGTGGCCATCCGGGCCTCGTCAAGCAGATACGCCATTTCACCGAAAACCTCGCCTTCCCCGATGGTGGCAATCTGTTGCTCACCGTCATTTGTCGAGCGATAGATTCCGACCGAACCACGGTAGACATAGTAAATATGGCGGCCGGTATCGCCTTCAAAAAACAGCGGGTCCCGGGGTGCGTAATGGGCGGCATATTTTTCAA
>Ga0316195_10000471_pt1 | contig 16134 bp, 14 predicted proteins | sample Phised1_MG_FD_204937 | JGI IMG/M metagenome (GOLD analysis project Ga0316195, IMG submission 204937) | Coastal sediment microbial communities from Maine, United States - Phippsburg sediment 1 | ecosystem: Environmental > Aquatic > Marine > Coastal > Sediment | place: USA: Maine | collected...
CCAATTTTATGCGCCGGCAATGACGGTTGAGTGCACGGCAGGACAGGCGCTGGTGCTCGCGACCACATCCTGTTCCCAGGCATCGAGGCACAGCTGACGCCCGTCCCGGTCCAGTTCGCCGAGGCGTTCGACGTAATTGAAAAACGCTGCAAAATCATTGGCGTGTGCTGTCAGAATACGCACGAAGGCGTCTACGCGAGTGTTGTAGGCCGCCACTGAACCGAGCCTGGCATTGTTCAGTTCCGCGGCAAACCAGGCGGTGAAACCCGTTTCGATGCCGTGCCGTGCCGCGATCGCCGTGTGCATTTCACGCGCCCGCTGAAATCCAAGCGCCTTTTGCACGCGCTTGTCGTCGTCGGCCAGGTCGCTGGCGTAGAGTTCGCCGAGCCGAGCGCGGGTTGCAGTGATCAGGGCGATGACCTCGCCGCGATACGCCAGCCAGCGCGCATACTCCTGCTCTGCTTCGTGTTGCTGGGTTGCCTGCAGCCACAGACGCGTGCCCACCTGCTGCACCGCCGAGGCCAGCGATTCGTTGAAGGTAGTATCGTCGTCGATGTATATGCGTTGATGGGTCAGTTCGTGGAATAACAGGCCTGCCAGCCGGTAATCGGGCCAGTCGATGAAGCTGCTCAGCACCGGATCATCGAACCATCCCAGCGTCGAGTAAGCCGGTACGCGGCCAATATAGACTTCCAGGCCCTGCAGCTTGAGTTCGTCGACGTACGCCAGCAGCCGCGCTTCATCGTAATAGCCGCGATAACTGGCGCAGCCAATAACCGGGTAACACCATTGCTGCAGCCGGGTCGAAAATTCCGGAGCGGCGAACACGTTCTGGATCACGTATGGTTGCGCTAACTGCACGTAGCTGCTGTAGCTGCCATTGTCCGGCAGGTCGAGCCGTTCGACGGAAAACTGGCGAATCTCGCGAACCAGCTGCAAACGCTCCCGCAGATTGCTGCTGGTCTGCTCGGCGGCGAGCAAGCTGTCGATGTCGACGCGTTGCTGCATGATGCCGAGATGGCCGCTGGCATTTTGCCAGTAGTAGCCGAAGTCGGCGCAACCACAGGCGAGCAGCAGTAAAGGAATCGAAATTAGTGAACGCATAAAGTATTCTCTCACACAGGCTTCGTCCACAGAAAACAGATACGAGAAATTTCATGATCATATCCAGCCAGTTTGATGGCGGCAATATCGACTGCATCGATTGCAGCGACCCGACACGGGTCGAGCTCGAGATTCGCGCCGACAACCAGTCCGAGTTCTACCAGTGGTTTTACTTTCGCGCCGCCAATGTTCGCGATGTCGATTGCCGTTACCGGATTCGCAACGCCGGTGCATCCGCCTATCCGAGCGGTTGGCAGGATTATCGTGCGGTCGCCAGTTACGATCGCGAGTTCTGGTTTCGCGTCGATACTGCTTTCGATGGTGAGAGCCTCGTAATCGAGCACAACAGTACCGAGGACCAGGTTTATTTTGCCTATTTTGCCGCTTACTCGATGGAGCGCCACGCCGACCTGGTCGCTTTCGCGCAAACCAGCGAGCGCTGTTGCGTGCAAACCCTGGGCGTGACCCTCGATGGCCAGGCGCTGGATTGCCTGCGCTTCGGCGAGCCGGCAGCCGATCGCAAGACGGTGTGGATGGTTGCACGCCAGCACCCCGGCGAGTCCATGGCGGAATGGTGGATGGAAGCCATGATCAATCGCCTCGTCGATCACAGCGATCCGGTCGTCAATGCGATATTGCAGAAAGCGGTCATCTACCTGGTGCCGAATATGAATCCCGACGGCAGCAGGCGGGGACATTTGCGTACCAACGCGGTCGGCTCCAATCTCAATCGTGAATGGGACAAGGCCAGCCCCGAGCGCAGTCCGGAAGTGTTGTGCGTACTCGAAAAAATGCAACAAACCGGCGTGGATATCGCTTTGGACGTGCACGGTGACGAGGCGCTACCCTACAACTTCATCGCCGGCACCGAGGGCATACCGAGCTGGAATAGCCAGCGCCAGCAGCAACTCGACCTGTTCAAGACGACGCTTGCCAGCCTCAACCCGGATTTCCAGGTGGAAAACGGGTATCCGCCAAACGCGTCCGGCACCGCCAACCTGAGTTACTGCTCGAATGCGCTGGGAGAGCGTTTCGGTGCGCTGGCCATGACGCTGGAAATGCCGTTCAAGGACACCACGGCAACGCCGGATCAAATCCAGGGCTGGAGTCCTGAACGTTGCGCCAAACTCGCGCATTCCTGCCTCGACACCCTGCATCTTTGCTGGGACCGGGTGATGGATTGACAGGGGTTAGGGCATGGCATTCAAGTCGATAGATCTGCCCGGGCGCAGGCGTTTCATCAAGTCAGGCGCCGGCCTCGCCCTGGGCGCGGGACTCGGGCTGAAACCCCTGTCGGCACAGCCGGCGGGTTTCAGGCTGATTGCCAGTCATGGCCAGGTCAAATTCAGCGCGCAGCAGGATAAGCCTACACAGGTCATGCATTACAACCAGTCGATACCGGGCCCGGTGCTGCGCATACCGCGGGGCCGAGAGTCCGTGATACTGTTCGAAAACGCCCTGGACGCGTCCAGCTCGGTGCACTGGCATGGCCTGCGAATCGACAACGCGATGGACGGTGTGCCGGGCATGACCCAGGCGCCGGTGCAGCCAGGCGAGTCATTCGAATATCGGCTGACGCCGCCCGACGCCGGCAGTTACTGGTACCACACGCACCAGCGCTCCTGGGAACAGATGGCGCTGGGCCTGGCGGGTGCGCTGATTGTCGAAGAGGACGAACCGCCGCAGGTTGACCAGGACCTGGTGTTCGCAATCGACGACTGGCGACTCGACGACGCGCGGCAGATCGATCGAAAAAGCCTGGGATCGATGCACGACTGGTCGCATGCCGGGCGCATGGGTAACTTTATTACCGTGAATGGGCAAACCGAAACCCGGTTCGCGGTCGCCCGCGGCGAGCGCATTCGCCTGCGCCTGGTCAATATCGCCAATGCGCGCGTGATGAACCTGCTGCTGAACGAAGCACAGGTTTCGGTGATTGCGATCGATGGGCAACCGGTAACGCCGTTCGATCCTGAGGATGGCCGCATTCGCCTGGCGCCGGGGCAGCGCACCGATGTCATCATCGATATGCAGGGAGAGCCCGGGCAGCGCTCGCTGATCGAACTCGTCATCGGCGAATATGCTTACGAGGTGGCGAGCTTTGTCTACGCGGATACGCCGCGGCGCGAGCAGCTGCTGGAAAGCCCGATTCAGCTGGCGCCGAACCCCCTGCAGCAAACCCGATTGCCGGACAAGTTTCTGCATGTGCCCCTGCTGATGCAGGGTGGCGCAATGGGCGGCATGCGCAGTGCGGTATTCGAAGGCCGTGAGATGGACCTGCGCGAATTGATCGAGCATCGCCAGGTCTGGGCGATCAATGGCATTGCCGGTTTGGCGAAGGAACCGTTGTTCCGCGTCAGGCGCGGAACCGCGATCAGTCTCGATGTTGTCAACGACAACAGCTGGCCGCATGCGATGCACCTGCATGGCCACCATTTTATCCATCACGGAACTCCGGGGGTCTGGCGTGATACCGCGTTGTTTGCGCGCGGCGAAGAGGGCAGCATGCGCTTCATCGCCGACAACCCCGGCAAATGGCTGATCCACTGTCACATGGTCGAGCACATGGCGGGTGGCATGGTCACCTGGTTCGAAGTTACCTAAATATTGAGATATTAAATTATGGACAAGATCGATATTCAGTTCACGTTGTTCTCGGCGTTCTATACGCCTTTGATCATGACCATGGCGGGCGGCTTTCTGCAGCGCGAGGGCCTTGATTACGAATGGTCGATTTCGCCACCGGGTGTGCCCGCGGTTGCAGCGGTTAGCGCCGGTACGGCGCACGTCGTGCAATCAGCGCCGAGCCAGGCCTTCAACTCGATTGCGCGCGGCGAAAGCGATTACCCGCTGCATTTCGCCCAGGTCAACGAAATGGATGGATTCTTTATCAGTGCGCGCGAGGCCCAGCAGGATTTCGACTGGCACCAGCTCGAAGATGCCGAGGTCGTTATTTTCGGTGGCGGCCAGCCGAATGCAATGCTGCGCTACGCCTGCCATCGCGCCGGTATCGACTTCAGCCGTATCAGGGCGATTACGCCGGGTGGGGCGGACGCGATCGACCAGGCTTTCCGTGACGGCCAGGGGCAGTTCGTGCAACAGCAGGGACCTTACCCGCAACAGTTACAGGCCGAGGGTGTCGGCCATGTCGTCGCCCAGGTTGGCCCCCTGATCGGGCCCTGTGCGTTTTCCAGCCTGGCGGCGTCGCGCGAATGGCTGGACAGCGATATGGCGCGTGCGTTCACGCGTGCATATGCCGCTGCGCGCCGGTTTCTGAACGAGGCCCCGGCCGCGGAAATCGCAGCGCTGGAGCAGTCCTGGTTTCCGCAGGTCAGCGCGGAGGCCCTGCAGCAGTGTATCGCCAGTTATCAGCAACTCGGCTGCTGGACACCGCACGTCGAAATTACCCCGGCCGCGCTCGAAGTAACGCTGGACGTGTTCGAGTTCACCGGTGGTATCACCGAGCGTTATGCCTATGAGCAGGTCTGTGCGCCGCCGCCGGTAATCTGACAGCCTGTCACGAATCGAAAATTAAATCACTGCCGAATCCGGCGCTAATAGGATTTGGATTATTTGGCCTGAAACAGGCACATAAAACTGCAATATAGGAGGCGTAATGAGCCTGGATAAGACCCGTATCAGAAACGACTTGCAGAGCGACGCCGAATGGGCGCATCTCGACAATGCAGGTGCTTCGCTAATGCCGCGCTGCGTGCTGCAGTCCCAGATCGAACATCTGCAACTGGAGGCTGCGGTTGGCGGTTACGAGGCAGAACGGCGGCGATTCGACCAGATCGAAGCAGTTTACGACTCGGTGGCACGCCTGATTCATTGCCGTCGTGACGAAGTGGCCGTCGTCGAAAATGCCTCGGTCGGCTGGATGATGGCGTTTTATTCGATTCGATTTCAGCCGGGTGACCGCATCCTGACCGCCGAGGCCGAGTACGCGTCGAACTATCTTGCCTACCTGCAGGTTGCCCGTGACCAGGGTGTCAAGGTCGAAGTCATTCCATCGACCCAGAGCGGCGAAACCTGCGTGGACTCGCTGCGCGCCATGATCGACGAGCGCGTGCGCCTGATCTCGATAACTCACGTGCCCACCAACGGCGGGCTGGTCAACCCGGTTGAGGCGATAGGCGCAGTCGCGCGCGAGCACGGCATTCTCTACCTGGTCGATGCCTGCCAGTCGGCGGGCCAGCTCGTGCTCGACGTCGATGCCATTCAGTGCGACCTGCTGACCGCGACCAGCCGCAAGTTTTTGCGGGGCCCGCGCGGCGTTGGCTTTCTGTATGTTCGTAGCGACGTGCTCGATAGCCTGCACCCGCCGATGATCGACCTGTTTTCGGCGCAATGGCTTGCCGCCGACCAATATGAATTGCGTGCGGATGCTCGGCGTTTCGAAAACTGGGAAAACAACTATGCCGCAAAGCTCGGAATGGGCCGCGCTATCGACTACGCGTTGGAGATCGGTATCGATGTCATTGAACGCGAAGTGACGCGTCTCGCCGACAGCTTACGCGATCTGCTGGCGGCCGTGCCGGGGGTCACCGTGCACGATATCGGCGCGCGCAAATGCGGCATCGTGACGTTTTCAGTTGCCGGAGTCGAGGCCAGTGCCATCGAAAGCCATTTACGCGAGAATGGCATCCTGGTTAGCGTCAGTTCGCCGAGGAGCACGCTGATGGACGCCACGCGGCGGCAGTTGCCGGAACTCGTGCGCAGCGGCGTGCACTACTTCAACGAGGAAGCCGAACTGGAGCGGCTCGTGAATTGCGTCAGCGACCGCGCAAAGGCGGCGGCCGCGGACTGAGCCTGCCTCAGATTTCGGCGACGACTGCGCTCAGCATGTTGCGTACCTCGCCCGCGACCGCGTGCAGCGCATCGTTTTCGATTGCCTGCATCGATGCTACCGGATCGACCGCGCTGACCTGGATGCCGCCTTCGACCTCGCGCAGGATGACGTTACAGGGCAGCATTGCACCGATTCGAGGTTCCATGCCGATCGCCTGGTAGGCCATCTGTGGATTGCAGGCGCCGAGAATGCGGTAGCCGGCCATGTCGGCGTCGAGTTTTTTCTTCATGGTGGCGGCGACGTCGATTTCGGTGAGTACGCCGAAGCCATGTGCGGCCAGTGCGGCCCGGGTCCTGGCATCGACGGCATCAAAATCGGAGCTGTCGATCAGGCGATCAATCGTGTAACCCATATCTGTATTTCCCTGATTGGTTATGACCGGCTTTGACCAGATCAGGCGTAATCGAAATGCCCGATCGGCAAAGGTTTCAGAACATACAGTATGTTTGGGTTGTGTCTTGCGAGTTCAAGTGGCGCGATGCCTCTTTCTCATATCGAAGACTGGCCTCAGGCCGAGAGACGCGGCATCCGGGATGCCGCGCGCGAACGGATCAGTTCTGCATCTTCGACATGATAGTGTAGATGGCGCGGTCAAATACGGACGACGATTCGAGGCAGTTGGCTCTGCCGGCGCGCAGTTCCATGGCGAAACCGTTGGTCGTGAAGTTGCGTACCTTGTGGCCCTGGCGATTGACGAAGACGAGGTTGCCGGTGACGTTGCTTTTCCAGGAAAGGCGTGCAACCAGCGTCTTCGAGGCAGCAGTGGTGAACTCGACCCAGCTACCGATTTCTATATCCTGTGCGGTCGCGAGGTGGTCTTCGCCTTCGTCGATCAGGTCAAACTCGTCATCGTCATCGGATTCCATGATGATTTCTTCGGCGACCTTGATCTGCCCCTGTTTGACGTCCGTGCTGAATTGCTCGAGATCCTCGATCACTTCACCGGTCGAGACAAGATCGATCAAGGTGATGGAATCCTCGGCCTCTTCATTCTTGATAATCTCTACTTCGCCATCCTGATCGGTGGTGAATTCGAGATCCGGCGCCTGCGTCGGATCGATACCCTGGGCTTTGGCGAATGCCGCGGCGCCGCCATCTGCGGGCCAGACAGTCTCGTCGTCGACACGGGTGACAATATTCTTCGAAGTCAGCTTGACGATTCTGGCGTGTTCGCCCGCGAGCATCTTGAAGATGCGGTTTTGCACCTCGGTTTTAATGTTGACCAGGTCCATGCCTTTTGACATCGCCCGTAGCAGTGCCGGAATGGTCTGGATGATCCGGGCGCGGTCGGGTTCGCTGTGCTTCGGAACCAGCGTCCACACGAAAGTGGTCGAGATGCGCTTCAGGTTGCGCCAGTGGTTTGACGATTCGCCAAGCGACAGGTAAGCGTTGAACAGTACGGAGGACCAGGTTGTTTCAAGGAAATCGATGACGTCAAAGCTCAACTCGCGGTTGCGGATCAGTCGGGTGATCAATTGCTCGGATGCATCGCGTGCGGCCTGGATCTGCTGATCTTTCTGTTGTTCCTGCTGCTTTAGTACCTCGATAGCTTTATTCGAATCCTGCTGTTCCTGCTGCAGGAAATTTTCGAAGTTGATGTAGGCTTCTTCGAAAACGCTAATGTCCCGGTCGAATTCGCTGATCAGGAAATTGACGATTTCCTCTGTCTTGTCGATGAGCGCCTGACCGTCTCCATGGGTGTCGGTCCAGCCCAGCGAGGCGCGTGAAATCGAATCCAGCAGTTTGCGTGCCGGGTGTTTTTTCTGATTGAAAAAATCCTTGTCGAGGATGGCGACCTTCAGCATCGGTATTTGCAGGCGGCCAATCAGTACCTTGATTGGAGCTGGCAGGGCGTCGTCGTCGAAAAAGAAATCGAACAGCATCGAAACCACGTCGATGGTCTGGTTGTCGGCGCCACTGACCTGGTGTTGGTTATGCTCGCGAAATGCCAGCAGTTGCTGTTGCGAGGCGGTGCGCAGGTTATCCGGATCGGTCTGGATCGGCAACTGGTTCAGCGTCGACCGGGATTGTAACTCGGTCAGGGCGTTCACGAAGTTACCCATTGCGACCTGGCCTGTTCCTCCAGGCGCAGCAGTGGTAGCTGCACCCGACACCGCGCCATTCACGTATGCCGGACCGCCCAGCGCCTGTTGCAGCGCGGCAAACAGGTTGCCACCCGCATTGCCATCAACGGCGTTACCGTTGGTGGTTTGAGCGCCTGCCGTGGCCGTAAACGCAGTCGCGGTGCCGGATTCAGCGCCTGCCACCGAGCCGCTGTTCTTGATCCGATTGGCCATGAAACGGGTGGTCTGTTTCATGCGCTCCTGGTCGGCCTTGAAGCCGGGCAGTATGCCTTTTTCGGCGAACAGTTCGTTCACTTCCTTGTAGAAGTGGCCGAGGTTATTGATGACGTAGCGCTCGAACAGCTTGTAGAAGATCAGCTTTACCTGGATATCGGTTTCCAGCACGGCCGAGGCGTTGTGAAAGCTTTCGCAGATCGCGCGCGGATCGAGCGGGTTTTCATCGTCGGCAAAAGTACTGCGTTTCAACACCAGCTTGAGGCGCTCGCTGACGGCGAACAGGTCGTCTTCAAATTGCGGGCGCGCCCTGGAAACCATGTTGCTGATAGCGATATTGTCTTCGAGATCATCCAGTTCGATCAGCGTCAATTCCTCTTCGTCTTCGGCTGTGCCGATGGCGCTGTCGCCGTTCAGAACCCGTTCGAAGCTCAGCTTCATCTCGTCGTTGAAGCGCTGTTTCAGGCCGTCACGCTTGAGGCGGATTTCACGCATGGCCTCGAAGTACATGTTGCGTTCCCTGTCGTTGTCGACCTTGTCCGACAGTGCAAACAGGGCGTCGTCAATGTTTTCCATCAAGACCCGAATCAGATCACCCAGCCCCTCCTGGGAAAAGCGTCGGATTGAATTGTAGACCGGGTTTTTTGATCCTCTGGCGCTTACGACTTCGAGTTTCGTGGCTTGCATATCGGGCGTGTTCCTCTTTGGATCTTCCGTGAGTCTTATTGGTTTCTGTGCTCGAAAACCCGGTTCTTGCGGGTGCCTGTAATCCCCGGAAATATGTGACGAATTTCACAGGTAACGAGCGGTAAAACAAAGCATAGACGTTAATTCGGCGTGGATACGACCGCTGGTAGCGAAAATGCCACCGTCTGTCGGCAGCTGTGACCTGGAGGGGGCCGCCGGATCAGGTCGGGGTTCAGAAGTACCAGGCCAGCTGTGCGAACGCCGAGGTACCGAGTGCCAGCGGCCGGCCTTCGATTCCCGAATCGATACCGCCAAACTCGCTGCCCTCGTTCCCTGTGGGCAGGTTCAGCGCCAGCAACAGTTGCAGATCCTGTTGCAGGTCGTGCTGGCTGGACAACTGCAGTAATCGTGAATTGTCGTCGAGGTTGTTGAACAGGCTGGTGGTGAGCAGCCACAGTGGTGTCAGTTCCACAGTGGCGGCCGCGGCCAGGTAATTTTGTGCGAGCGTAAACAGTTCGCCTCGCAGAATGCGCGCCGTCAGGTCGGGGTTTTCGGCGAGCGCGGACGGTGCATAGTCGCCATCGGAGATGCCGAAGCCGTTGTAAAAATACTCGGCGACCACGGTCATATTTTTCTGCCAGGCGAGCAATGCATAAGACCAGTTTACGACGGCGCTGGTTACCGTACCTTCGGCGCCATCGGTCAGCATCAGGTCGGCACGCCAGATCGCCTCGGCGAAGTCCAGACTGCCGCCGACAGCGACGATCGACTCGTCATAATGCCGGGCCGCGAGCAGATCCAGTTCACGGCTGCCGCTGAAGACGTGGTACTTGGCTGCCATGCTGGCGACATCGCTGCTGATATCTCCAGCCTCGTCGCGGCGCCCGACCCAGACCGCCTGCAGATCGTCGCCGGATGGAAACAGGTATTGTGCATAGAGCATGTCGTCACCGGTCTTGTACTCGGTGTCGATGGCGGACGGGTCGAAGGGATTGAAAAAGTCGACCGGGTTGTAGATCAGGCCGTTTCCCCAGGAAATGGCCTGGCGGCCGATCTTGATGGCGGTGCTGCCACTGGTGTGGCTGAGGTACAGGCGATCGAGGCGATGTTCGACCAGTCGATCGTCGCTCTCGCTGATGATATGGGTCAGGTCGAAAATCCGGCGCGCATCGTCCGGCAGCCCCGCGCCGCTATAACCCGGCCGATCGAGCAGGCGCGACAGTTTCAGCTGATCGCCCTGGCGCGCGAGCAACTGGTAGTCGATCTGCCAGCTCCAGTTGCCGCTAGCGTCGGCCAGGTTGGCGCGCAGGTCGAGTCCGGTGTCTAGGCTCGGATCGTCGCTGAAATCCTGTAGCAGGCTATCTGCGGGCAGGTTGATGATCGATGCCTGGGGTTTGACGTGGCCGCGCAAGTCCCAGGCGTCTGCGGAGTAGGCCAGGCAGCAGAGTAAAGGCATGCAAAGCAGTCGCAGCGCATGGCGAGGTCTGGCGCAGCGCATTCTCACCGGGGTCGGGGCAAACGACCGCGCCAGCGCGACAAGGAGTGGGATTATGCTCCGGCTACTGCGGTTCATCGCTGATGATGCGGCCATCCTGCATCTTGATGAGGCGCCGCGCGTAGCTCATCACGCGCTTGTCGTGCGTCGCGATGACAAAGGTGACGTGATGATTCTCGTTCAACTCGACAAACAGTCGCATCAGGTGCTCGGCAGCATGGCTGTCGAGGTTGGCGGTGGGCTCGTCTGCCAGCACCAGGTCAGGTTGCGAGACGATGGCGCGCGCCACGGCGACGCGTTGTTGCTGACCGCCCGATAGCTGTGCCGGCCGGCGATCTTCGAGCCCCTCGAGGCCGACTTCGGCGAGAATAGCCCGCGCCTTGCGCGAACGTTCCTGCGCGGCCACGCCCTGTACCTGCATGACGAATTCGACGTTCTCCTCTGCGCTGAGTACCGGGATCAGGTTATAGGCCTGGAATACGAAGCCGATGTGATGCAGGCGAATATCGGCGAGTGCGCCCCGATCGAGCTGGTCGATGCGTGTTTCGCCCATGTGGATTTCGCCACTGTCGGGTCGGTCGAGCCCGCCGATGGCGTTCAGCAGCGTGGTTTTACCCGAACCGGACGGACCCGAAAGGCACAGGAACTCGCCCGCCTGGATATCGAGATCGACGTGGTCGAGGCCGATGATGACTTCCTCGCCCTGGCGAAAGGTTTTACAAAGTTGATGGCAGTGTATTGCGCTCATGTCGTTTCGTCAGTTGCTGTTGAGTGCCCGCACGGGGTCGAGTTTTGCCGCTCGCCAGGCCGGTAAAGTGCTGGTCAGGATGCCAAGCAGGATGACAACGGAATTCGCCAGCAGCATGTCGGACAGGTTCAGACTCGGGTAGAGGATGCTGCCGGCGCCCATCATCGCCATGCCCTCGGCGACCACGGAAACGTCGACCCCGTCCTGGATGGGTATGATCGTAGCCAGCGCCAGCAGATTGCCGAGGCCGAGGCCGATCAACAGCAGCAGCAATGATTCCAGCAGGATCTGGTAAACGATGAGTGCGGGACGCATTCCCAGCGCCTGTATCAGGCCGATTTCGCGCACGCGTTCAAAGATCGCCATCACCAGCGTGTTCACCAGGCCGAAGGACAGCGCCAGAAAGATAATGATTATCCAGACCAGGACAAAGCCATCCATCATGTTGTACATCGGCGCCAGGTAACTGTCGATCTCGTACCAGGTACGGATCTGCAGGTCCGCTGGCAGCAGTTTCCGCAGTCGTTGCCTGAGCGGGTCGACCTGACGGAAATCCTCACCCATAAAAACAAGCTGTGATACGCGACCGTCGATACGCAGCAGTTGCTGCAACGTGTCCCGTGCGGCGTAGACGTTGAACTCCTCCAGCCCGGGTAGTTTGGCGCGGTAGATCCCGACGATGCGAAAACCGCGCTCGCGAATATTGTTGGCAGGATCCTGGCTGGTGACTACCACGCGCTTGCCGAGTCCTGTCTCGAGCCGTTCGAGGAGCCTGGCGCCGACGATGATGCCCTCGTCCGCATCGGATTCGAGAAACCGGCCCGCGCTAATCAGGCCTGGCAGGCCGCTCAGGCCGGCCTCGGCGTCGACCTCGATGCCAATCAGGTTAATGCCGCGAGTTTCGCGTTCGCTGGCGATCACCGCGGGCACGCGGATGCGCGTCGCCCAGTTCACGCCGGGGAGTTCGTCCAGCGTTTTGCGCATACTCGCATCCGGCTCGACGATGCTGTTGACGACACTGGGGTCGTCGAGGAAAGACGCGTGTTGCACCTGGATATGGCCGGGCAGGTTGCGAATACCCTGGTTGAGCATGTCGTCGACCATGCCGCGCATCAGCGCGGTCATGAAGATCATCGCCCAGACGCCGACCGTGATCGCGCCCAACATGATGGTAGTACGGCGCTTGTTGCGCCAGAGGTTACGCCAGGACAGGGTCAGCAGTGCGGTGAAATGCAGATTCATCGACAGGGCTTCATACGGCGCGCATGGCGTCGATCGGTTGCAGCCGGTTCAGCCGCAGCGCCGGATAAATCGCGGCCAGCAGGCTGCCGGCGGCGACAATGCCCGGGCCGAGCAGTAGCGACAGCACCGAGATGGTCGGGTACATGCGCTCCGGCAGGTTGAACTTCGCGCCCATTTCGGCCATGCCCGGGTAGGTAAACCCGACCACGCTGAGCCAGGCCGTGATGGCGCCACCGAGCATCACGCCAATCGATAACCCAAGCAGGGTCATCAAGCCGGTTTCCAGCATGACCAGCCGCGCCAGGCGCGACGGTTTCAGGCCCAGCGCCATCATCGTGCCGAATTCCCGGGTGCGCTCCAGCACCGACATCAGCTGCGTGTTGAGCACGCTGAAGGCAACCAGCACGATGAGCACGCTGTACATAAACCAGGCGCTGGTCATATCAGCGGCAATGGCCTGGCGCAGGCCCGGCTGCAATTCGTCCCAGTGCCGCGCCACGGCGTCTGGCGTATCCGCCAGCAGCGTATCCAGCCGGGCCATCAGGTCATCGACGTCCTCGATATGCGCTGCTCGAATGACGACGCTGTGGCCGGCGTTCTGCATCGCAAAGCTGTCTCCGAAAAAACCGAGGTTGACCTGCGCGATGCTGCGGTCGAGATCCGCGTTGCCGGATTCGAAAATGCCCACCACGGTGACAACGCCGGCGGCAAACGAGTCGTCCATACCGCTGCCGAGAAAGCTGATTTCATCGCCGATCTCGACCTTCAGATTACGCGCCAGTACCGCGCCGATCACGATTTCCTCGCGTCCGCCGGGTTGCAGGTAACGCCCTTGCCTGACCAGGCCGGGCAGGGTCGACACCAGCGGCTCATGCTCCGCATCGACGCCCATGATCTGCAAACCGTAGGATCGGTCCTGGCTCGACGCGAGCGCGAAACCGGAGGCCCGGGCGCTGATGCTGTCGAGCTCGAGCTGCACGCGCAGGCGTTGCGCCAGCGCTTCGATATCGGGCAGCGCATAGCGCATTTTCGACTGCTCCAGGTAGGCGGGGTGCTGGATTTGTATATGTCCGGAGAAGGCCTGCAGGCTGTTGTCGATCATCATGTCGTAACTGCCGAATTGCAGGGAGATGGAAAACACCAGCAAAGTATTGGAAAAGGCCATCGCGGCGACCGTCAGCCAGGTGCGTCGCCCGTGTCGCCACAGGTTACGCCAGGCCATACGCAGGATGACATTGTTCAACGGCGCGGGTTCCTGAGGTTGGACAGGGTGAACAGGTCGGGGGCTATGTCGATATCGAAGTCGACACTGTCGACCTGCATCTCCGTCCACTCCTCGGGCGTCTCGAGCTTTTGCATGCGCATACGCGTAGCGACGTTGCGACCATCCATGAACTCGATCGCAGTGGTTTCCATCGCTTTCACCAGGACGCCGTCCTGGTCCCAGAATTCCTGGCGCAGCAACAGGTAATCGTCACGTATGACGACGACTTCCTTGCCCCAGACCACCGCGGCCTCCTCGTGCGGAATGGATTCGATGGTGTATTGCCTGTGTCCTTCGCGTACCACGCTATCGAGCAGGCGATGATCGTACTGGTCGATGATGTCGGTCGATTTGCTGATGTCCTTGTTGGTGAAATCGCTGCCCATCCAGCTCTGGTTCATCATCGACGGCGGCACCTTGAGAATGCGATTGATTTTGGGCGAAAACGTCCACATGCTGTTGTCCTGCACCAGCGTGCCGTTGCCGGCGTCGCGCCTGGGCGCAGTGACGCGGACCAGTGACAGCTTGTCGCCCTCGGTCCAGGCTTGCATCGAAAAACTGCGCTGCCAGTCGCTGCGATGGATTGTCATCGTCATTTCAGAGTATGAACTCAAGCCGCGCCATTGATCCATCGCCGCGCGAATCAATGCTCTCGGGTCGGGGAGTTCGGCTGCATTGACCGGGGCGCAGAGCAGCGTCGCAAGCATCAGCACAAGGCCGTGCAGACCGAACCGGTACTGTGCTGATCTGCAATCATTCGACGACATTTTCATTTGCCTCCTGGATTCGCTGCTGCCGCATGGCGCCGCGCCAATAGCCAGCGTTGCACGATATGCCAGTATGCCCCTGTGCGCTTTATACCGGCTTAACACATAACATCATCGGGCGAGATTATGCGCGTTCAAGCCTCCGCGCGGCTTGAGCCAGATCAATCGCTAATTCGGCGTCGGGGCTGGATTTTCGATAGCGGCGGAGTATATTGGCAACACCTTGATACCGGATACCGTGAAAATGAGCAACGACGTCAAAGATAACCTGAAACGCCAGTCTACCTGGATGCGCGGACTGTACATGCTGATTTATGCCGTATTTTACACGATCGCCGAGATCGTTTTGTTTGCCATCATTATTTTTCAGTTTCTGCTGCAATTGTTCACCGCCGATACCAATGATCGTTTGCGCAAGCTCGGCCAGGGTATAAGCACCTATATTTACCAGATTCTGCAGTACCTGAATTTCAATAGCGAATACCAGCCCTATCCGTTCGGCGCCTGGCCGAAGGGTGAACCGAAGGCGCTGCAGCAGGCCACCGAAGAGCAATCGGCCGGCAACGACTAGCATCGTTATGCGCCGCGTTGCCAGCTGGCAATGATGCCGGCGGCTACGATCATCAGGATACCTGCGGCGACCAGGGTGCCGGGTATCTCGGCGAAGAACAGGTAGCCCAGGATCGCGGCGAAGCCGACATAACTGAAGTCAAATATCGCCACCGTCGATGCCGGCCCGAGCTGGTAGGCGACGGCGGCACCGATACTGCCGGCCAGGATCGCGGCCGCGAGTATGCCCATGGTGCGCCATTCGCTCAGCGACATCGGGGTCCAGGCGCCGAATAGAAACGGATTCGACGCAACGCTCTCCGCCGCCGGATTCCACAGCGCGAGGCACAGCAACGCCAGCGCGCCGATACCGATAAAGCAAATGTTCATCCACAGCGACAGCACGGCCGCTTTTTCCTGGCGGCACTTGCTGCGCGTCAGGATCATCGCGACCGCATACAAAATCGCGGCAACCAGCGGTAGCAAGGTCCAGGCGTTGAAGTCGTCGGCCTGCGGTTGCAGTACCAGCACTGTACCGGCAGAGCCGACGACCACCGCCAGCCAGCCTCGCGCCGAGATTCTTTCGCCGAGAAACAGGGCTGCGAACAGGGTAATGAAGATTGGCAGGGTGTAGAACGCCGCGGCGGCGACGGCAAATTCGATGTGCGGCAGAGCCGCGAAGTAAAACACCCACATCACAACCAGCACCATGCTGCGCAACAAGGTCCAGCCGAAGCGGCGCGGCATAATCGGATCGGCGTTGCGGTAAACGCGCACCAGGTAGAACAGGAAGGGCATCAACAGGGCTGAACGCAGCACAAAAATCTGCCACAGCACGAAGGTCGCGCTTTGCTGCTTGATCAGTGCATCCCCGAGCGCCAGCCCAAAGCAACCCGCGACGATGGCGCCGATGGCAATTTTCAGGTTATCCGCTTTCGGGGCTTCGAGCACCTTGACCAACCGCTGAATAGGGAGTGCCAATAGTCTGTATTAAAGCTTGGCGCTACGCCAGCCATTGTCTTGTGCATCACACGCGGCATGGCTATGATGCGCAGTCTGGAAAAGCCTACTACGAGGTCTGTCATGAAAGTCTGTGTGCTCGGCGCTGCCGGTGGAATCGGCCAGCCGC
>Ga0316195_10000472_pt1 | contig 16134 bp, 12 predicted proteins | sample Phised1_MG_FD_204937 | JGI IMG/M metagenome (GOLD analysis project Ga0316195, IMG submission 204937) | Coastal sediment microbial communities from Maine, United States - Phippsburg sediment 1 | ecosystem: Environmental > Aquatic > Marine > Coastal > Sediment | place: USA: Maine | collected...
ACGTAGGCATCCAGCTTGTAGTAGACCACCGCGAAGCGCTGATCCGGATTTCCTTCCTGACCAGGGATTATGCCAGTGAAACCCTTGAGTCTTGCGGGGCTGATTTCCCGGCCGTCGCGCAACTGCGAAATGTTGAGGTAGTTATAGACATACTCCTCCGGCGTTTGGGGCGTGCGCGCAAGCGGCTTCATGCTCAGCCGGGCTGCACCACCCTCGGCTTCGCCGGTTACGGTTTGTGTCTGGCTGTTCTTGCTGTGCGTCCAGCCTTCCGGAAAGTTGAAGCGAACCATTAAGCTCGTGTCGGAGTAGCGCTCGGGCTTCGGCTCCTTTTCCTTGAAGTTTTCTCCCCATACCAGACCTTCGGTAATCTGCCGGTAGCGGGCCACGCCCGAGTCGCGTGTGACCGCAGATTCGGTTGACTTGGCCTTGCTGACCGCACTCCGCAATCGTGTGTCGTTACGCGGATGCGAGGCGAATATGCCGTGATAGGAACGCCGTGGCGCCCCCTTTTGCGCCGCGCGCTCCTTTTGCAGGGTCTCGAGGTCCTTCATGGTCCCCAGCATTTCCAGCAACTGGTCCGGATCATAGCCAAGTCGCACCATGTAGCGGGCAGCCGCTTCGTCGGCCTCGAGTTCGTTGTCGCGGCCGTGCCCCTTGATCAACGAGTTCGCATACGCCATGCCGGCCTGATACACGTCCTGGCTGCCGGAGAGCGCTCCGGCCAGCGAGGAGAGAAAGCGCGCACCGCCGCTCACGGCCGGCATCCAATCGACATGATTCTGGGTGATGTGGCCTACTTCGTGAGCCAGCACCGAAACCAGCTGCGCTTCGTTCGCCACGTAGTTGAGCAGGCCCCGGTTCAGGTAGACGTAGTTATCCGCGGTCGCGAAGGCATTGATTTCCTGTGAGTCAAGCAGTGTGAAGGTGAACTTCTCGCCCGCCATTTCCGAGGCCGAGACGATTTCGTTGACAAGGCCCTCGACATAGGCGGTCAGCTCGGGATCGTCATACGCCCCCATCGACGCGAGCATTTCCGCGTGAATTTCCTCGCCACTGGGGTTACCGAAAACGGGCGCGGAAGCGAACAGCATGCAGATCGCGAGTGCTTTCCAGGCGAAATGACGCAACTCACCCCACCTCCTGAGAGAAATAGCCCCTTAACTGTTCTCCCATGCCCTCACAGGCCTGGCTTTTCACGCGGGTTAGCAGGGGGATGGGCGCAACGACGCCGATCAGGTACGAGGTACCCTCTGAATCCACCCGGATGCGGGCTTCCTCGGTCAGGTCCGACAGATCCCAGACGACCGCTTCGAACATAACGTTCTTGTCCCAGGATTGATATCCGAAGCAGCCTCCCCCGGCCCCGGTTATGCCGCAAGCCATGCTGCCGGTGCGTCCGTGTGATTCCACTTCACCGTCGAGCCATACCAGGTAGCGGATCCTCTCTTGCTGCACTTTTTCCTGGATAACCGGGTCCTGCATGAGCTTCTTGAGGCGGCTGAGGTGCTTCGGTGCAGTCCTCGGCTCGAACCAGGGATACAGTGCGTCGACGAATTCCTCTTCCGGTACGACCTCAAAACTCGCATTCTTCAGCCGGTCGCCCAGACAGTCGATGAAGCCGCGGTCGGTTTCGTAGTGCCCGGCGTCGCTGCGGCCCAGGATCGCCACCTTTTCACCGACGCCGATTTTGATCGGCTCGGTGGTGGGCCGATAATCGTCGATGGTGGTAGTGGATGCGCAACCGCTGATCGCCGCGGCCGCGACAAGTGATGTGAATACTGGATACTTCACGGTTCGGTCATCGTTGCGGATTGCTGCTGCATCCAGCCATAAAGCGCCGGAATCCTGAAGAAGTCCAGCAACAGCTTGGCTCCTGCGTCGCGCAGCGCGACGACGGCGGCTGCCTCGATCGCCACGCCCCGGGATAACAAATATGAATCCGGCGTCTTGCCATAGGCGGGAAGAAACCAACTGTCAATAGGCATACCATCGGCGGTCTCAATGTCCAGGTTGTACTTGATCCATACTTCGTACACGTTGAGATACGAGTCCGACGGCGTGGCAAGCTGGACTTCCCGCACCGAGGGAATGATCACGAGGTCCGTATCCGGTCCTGCGTCCTCTTTCGAGGATACCACGGTCAGCGGCGTGAACAATCCGCTGAAGGCCTTGCTGAACAGGTCCACCTGGGACGCCCCAAGCTCTATCGTGGTCTTCGAATTGGGGCGCGCCTGGTAGTTGCGGAATTTACGGTCCAGGACGAGCACGGCGCTCATGTCCATGGGCTTGGATACAACCGTGGGAAACTCGTGCTTCACCCGCACGTTGGTAGTGCAGCCGGACACAAAGGCCATCGCCACACACAGCAGACCGGTCATGAGACGCAGATGTTTCAGCTTGGGCTCCTCCGCGGCGTCACGGCTGCAGTTCGGTCAGGCCGATGAAGGTCCCGCCGTTGTTGTAGCTCAGCTCGCGCATCAGCGCCGCGAACTTGATGGCCGCCCCGCTCGGCGTTCGCCCGCGCGTAAAATGCACCGGGAAGCCAATCGCATGGATGCGCACCAGCCGTTCCGAGCCGAGTTGTGCCTGATTGAGGTTTTCCACGGCCTTGACCACGGCCCGGATCGATCGGCCGGAAAAGTCGTCGCCGAGGGTGTAGATGCTGATCTTGCGGTCCGGCCGGTAGTAGGTCTGAATGGCGGCGTTGATCCCCTCGACCGGGCTGGAATTGCTGAACGGCGCCCAGGTGTTGAGCTCGTTTATGATACGCCGGCGGGTCTCCGGGCTGTCTTTCATCCAGGCCCGGCGGGTGTCCTCAAACATATACTGTCCCATGTCGTTCATCACCTGAATGCCTTTCACGCTGGGGTAGATGTTCAGGATGTTCAGCATTTCGACCTGCAGCCGGCGCCACGCAGCCATCTGCATGCTGCCCGAGGTGTCGATGACGAAGATGACGTACTCACTGTCCACCGGCACGCCGCCGATGAGCTGACTCTCGACGCGGTCATCCGGCGCCAGGCGCTGCATTTCCTCGGTCAACACCTGCAAAGCCAGCCTGAGTTGCTCCTCCTCCACGATTTTGGACTGCGCGATCTCCCTGGACTGCTTCTCCACGCTGGCCAGCTGGGCTCTGAGCCGGGCGATGCGTTGCTCAAAGTCCGACAATTGTTCCTTGCGTGACTTCAGGTCCTCGCTCAACACCACCGATTCGCCGCGGGCGTCGAACAGCTTTTCGGTCAGCTCCTGCACGACTGCCTGCAGATTTCGTTCCGCTTCATGCAGCGCGGCCGGGTCGCCCACGGGGGCGATGATCAATAACAGCACGATGGCCCCGAAGCCACAACTGATGACGTCCAGGAAGGACACGCTGGCTTCCGGAATGCTGCGACGCCGTTTGATCACGGCCAGTCCCTGGATGGCGCGATAAAGGCGCCCTTGGTGCTCATCGCAAACTGCCAGAACAGCGCCGCTGCTTCAGGATCGCCCTCCATTGGAAACAGAATCGTGTTCACCGGGACGCCGAGAGGCAACTTCTCGACCGCGCTGAGGAAGTTGCGGCGACGCTGCTCGCCACTGACCATAACAGATCCGGGCGGCGATTTGCCCTGGGTCGGCAGTCCATCGGTCAACAGGAACAGGTTATCGGGATTCTCCTGAAAGTCCTTCAGCGCCGTGATCGCGTTTTCCAGGCTGGTTCCGCCCTCAGGCGCGAATGCCCTGAGGCCGTCGACCGCTTCCTCGAGCTGCAGCGAATCGGCGGCATCCAGCCACTCACCCTCGCTGCCGACCACCGCCGGGAAGGTCTCGGTGTTGAAGATATAGACCTGAAAGCGGCTGCTCGCCGGCAGCTGGGCCAGGAGCCATTCGACCGTGCGCACCGTCCACTGCCATTTGGGCGCCTCGACGCGCTTTTCCGGCTCCATGTTACGGCGGCGAACGGCATTCACAACCGTGTCCGCCAGCATGCTCGCGGAGCCGTCCACCAGGATCATGACCCGTTCCCCACCCAGCGTCAGGCCAGTAAGATACTGGCGGTTGCCCTCGCCGAGGAACTGGCGAACCTTGTCGCCGAACTCGATCTCTTCCAGTTTGGACGTTTCGCGCTCCAGTTCCTCGACCTGCCGGCGCAGCATGGCGATTCGCTCCTCCGGGTCGGACTGGATGCTCTCTTCCACTTCTTCGAGATCGGTCAGGTAGCGCTTGCTGAGACCCTGGGCGCTGACCAGTTGCAGCTCCAGTTCCTCGATGCTGTTGAGCAGATCGCTCCGCTTTTTCTCCGCGTCCTCCACGTCTTCCTTCAGCATTTCCACCTCGGCGCTCAACTTCGGGTCGGGCCGGACTTCCTCGACGACATTGTGACGCAGAATCAGGAACAGCAGCGTTACCGCGCCGAAGCCACAGGCCATGATGTCCAGGAAGGACAGACTGAATGCGGCCATGCGTCGATCCTTAATCATGGCGAACGTGGATCAGCTTGAGTTCGTGCCCCCCGATCCGGATCGATTCGCCCGGCCGGCAGGTCGGCGGTAGAGACGCGTCCGCGGCCAGATGCAGCGTCTCGAGCGAGCGGTTGCGCAGCACCACCGTCAGCGCTGCGCCATCGTCCAGTTCGCCGCTGATACGCGGGCCGTTCTCGCCGATGCGGATACTGACCGGCTTGTTCAACGGCATGGCCCGGTCGCCGCAAAGCAGATGCGTGGCAAGCCGCTCCCCGTTGACGTCCGGTACCCGGGCCGCCAAGGCATCGGGCTCGATGCGGTACAGAGCACGCACGCGGCGCAGGTCGTCAACCTGGTCAAGAATCTCGCCATGCTGCGAAAGACATCGCTGGGTGCCCGCGGTCTGGTCTGCAACTTCGGCCTCGGCGAACTCGTCCACCAGTCCCGCCAACACAGCCGAGGCGTGTGACAGCAACAAGCTGCAGCTTTGCCACTTTTCCAGGAAGGAACGCACGCTCGCGAGCCGTTCGCCCACAAGCGCCGCGACCGCATCCCGGCGCAGGATGCAGGGATGCTCGCCATGCTCCGAGGCCAGCTTGATTGAAATGTCCGGCTCCCAGCGCAGGCGGGTCAGCCAGTGGGGTATCTGGTCGAAGATGGCCTGTTCCGTTGTCGACGAATGCAGTGGGTCGAAGCGGTAACTTTCGATCATGAGGTCGCTGATGTGGCGCGCGAGGGAATTCTGGATCTGCGCCATGCCCAGGCCCGGGAAGATCTCCTGGTCGACGATGCGGATCGACCCACCGCGAGGGCGGCACACCGTCAGCACCGACTGATGCATCTGCAGGTCCACGTACAGGGTGTCCCTCTCCACGTCCACGCAAGACCCCAGCGCGCTGTCGATCACGGCGGCAGTTTGGGACGGCAGAGCTTCGACCATGCCCAGCAGCAGCGCAAGCTGTGCGTGCGCGAAGCTGCCCGGCGCCAGCACGAGCAGCGATTCAGGCGAGCCGGCGTTCAACCATAGCTTGCGCAATTGCGCAAAGGCGATGTCTGCATGATGCCGGGCAAAGCGGTGGCGGCTGGGCAGCGGCGCCTGGCTGAGATGGCACCAATACTGGTTGTACACGTGCTGCGGTTCGCGCCACGCCACGGCACGCGCCTCTTCGCCGGTCACGATGCCTTCCCGGGTCAGGCGCGCAAAACCGGGTTCGGCATGCAAGGCGCCGTCCTCTGCCTGGACCAGCAGCGACTGATCGTTGAGTTCCAGCGCGGCGAGCGTCATGTGGACAGCGACTTGAGAAACCGCAGCACACGGTTCTCGCAATAGGCGTAGGTGTCGAGCACCAGGCGTTCCTGCATCAATTGCAGCTGGTGCATGAAGAACATCACCACCATGCTGATCAGGAGGGCGACAAAGGTCGAGTTGAAGGCCACACCGAGGCTCGCCGTGACGCCGGCGATATTGCCCGCCATCGCCTCGTGGGCCTTGCCCAATGCCGATCCGATCCCGCGCACGGTGCCAATGAAGCCGATTGATGGAATTGCCCAGGTAATGTAGCGCACCATGGACAGTTCAGAATCCAGGCGGCTGCTTTCCGCCTCGCAAGCCGAGTGGGCGGCTTCGGTGGCCGCCTCCACCGATGAAGTCACCTGGAAGCGCGACAGCGCCGTGCTGAGCGCCCGTGGCAGCAGGTAGCTCTGCTGCTGCTCGGGCAGTGATTGCAGGGGCCGTACCAGCTGGCCGGTATCGTCAGGCAGGACGCGGGTTCCTTCGGACAAGGAAACCAGTGGCATCTCCAGCATCCTGGACTCACGCATGGCGGCCCGCGTCTTGTAACCCATGATGGCCAGCGCCCAGATCATCAGAATGAAGCAGGCTTCCTGCTCGAAGTCCTTGATGACGACCCAGAATGAGCGCGGCACCACGTACTCGCCACCGGCCGCCACGACTTCGGCGGCGTGGTTTAGAATGCTGTCCGCATTGGGCCGCACCACGGTAACGTACGCCGCATGCACCAGAATGATCGCCAGCATCAGGGCAACCAGCTGAAAGAACAGTTCGTTGGTGTTTTTCCTCATAGGGTCATTTTATACATGGTTTCCCTATATATCCGCAGGCAGCGGCACCGGGTAGTCCTCGGAAATCTCGTCGCCGGGCCTGAATACGTCTTCGGGCGATGCCTGAACAGCGGACTCCTCTTCCTTGTCCGCCTCGGTGCCCGCAGCGGATTCTCCGGGCAGTTCTTCAAGAACCTGCTCGTCCGCTGCAGCCGCTGCGGGTGGTTCCTCAACCGGCTGAGCCTGGGCGATGGCCACCGCCCAAATCGCCAGCAACAAGAGCATCAACGCACTTCTCACGATTGACTTCATGACGGTCATGGTTCCACCATGGCCTGGTCCACGTAGCGTGCGATTCTGAACCCGGTTTCCGAATTGCCGTCACTGCCCTCGCTCCGAAAAGCCAGGCGCAATTCCGAGCGCGAAGCTCTGGCCCAACTCGCCCCGCGAATCACGTACCGGTTGCCGGCGTCCGGGCCGGTGGGGTCCACTAACGGCTCACCGCGCACCGGGCGAATTTCGAAATAATCGTTGACCCACTCAGACACGTTGCCGCTCATGTCATGGAGTCCGTTGTGGTTGGGCTCGAACGACCCGACCGGCGCGGTCACCGGAAAGCCATCGTTGTAATTTGACAATACGAACGTCACGATGTCCGCCGCGCCCTGGCCGGCGTAATTCTCCACAACAGCCGGCGGCGGATACTCTTCGGTACCCCACGGGAACATCATGGCGTCGCCTTGCGGGCCGATGCGGGCAGCAAAGGCCCATTCCGCCTCGGTGGGCAGGCGGTAACCATGGGAATCCGGATTCCAGCCCGTCACCTGCCCTTCCTCTTCCAGGTAAAACGGGGGCAGGCCGTCGCTGCGGCTCAGCCAATTACAAAACAACGCAGCCTCGTTCCAGGACACGTTCACCACCGGTTGGTCGTCCATGTCCAGGGATTGACCGCGCACCGAACTGGAGGAATGGTCACTCCGCCAGCGTCGGTACTGCCCGTTGCTGATTTCGCGCGTTCCCAGGTAGAACGGACGCTCCAGGCGAACGTTGCGCTCGGCCTCGTTGGCGCGGCGGCCAGGCTCGCGGCGCGCAGCGCCCATGGTGAACGTGTCGGCGGGACGGAAGAGCTTGAGGCTCGCACCCACGGACGAAGTGATTTGCGGCGGGCGGGTCGCCCAGTAGGCCTGCTCCAGGGTCAACAGGCGAATATCGAGTGATTGATCGAGATCCGAACGCGGCCTGATGGTCAGCGTGCGGGTTTCATAGCCGGCTTTGCGGACCGTCAGCTCATGGTCGCGGGCCGTCAGCGCCAGCGTCTGGCTGCCGGGTTCGCGACTGCGCCCGTCCACCACCACCTCGGCGTCGGGGGGGGTAACCGAGAGCCGAATCTGGCCTATGATCGGGACCAGGTCCAGGGCCAGGCTCGAGTGACCCTCCGGTTCCGTCTGCACGGTGCGTACCGCCTTGCTGTAACCTTCGAGAAACAGTTCCACGCGGTGCTCGCTCAGCGGCGAAACTCCAACGCTGACCGGAGTGGTGCCACGGAATTCGCCATCAACGCGGACGTGAGCCCCCGCCGGCGACGTGCTGATGTCAACGATTCCGTCAGCTACCACCAGTTCGATCGTGGGGTGAGTCTCGATTGAGCCCGCCTTGACCGACACCTGCCGTTCCCAGGTCTTGTAACCGCTCTTGGCGATGCGCAGTTGACTGCCGGTTTCCAGCACCTCGGTCGCCAGTGGCGTGTTGCCGACCCGTTGACCGTCAATGAGGACCTCGGCGCCTTCCGGAACGGTGCTGATCTGCATCTGCCCCCAGGCCGGCTCCAGCTCCACCTCTACCGACTGACTGCGGCCCAGGCCCTCGATTTCGATTTCCTGCTGCAGGGGAAAATAACGGTGCTTGCGGAATTCGACGATATGCGGGCCTCGCTGGATGTCCTCTACGAGCCCGGGCGCGGTACCGACGGCTTCGCCGTCGATGAAGACCTCGATGCCGTCCAGCCCGGAGCGTACATCAAGTTTTCCTGGCAGTGGTTCGAGCACAAGTTCTACTTCTTGCGTGCGTTCGCCGGTGACTTCGATGGAGGTGCTGAGCGGATGATAGCCATCGGCTTCCGCGCTCACCGGATGCGTTCCCCGCAGCAACAGGTAATTGTCTCCGATGTGGAAAGAGAGGCCGCTAACGGTAACGCTCGCAGCGGCCGGATCGACCCGAAAGATCACGGCCCGCGCGGCCAGCAAAAAGGCGAAGCTCAGCGCCGCAAGGACCAGCACGACGCCCAGCCCCACATAAACAGGCGAGACCCCGATCTCTCGCCGCACAGCCGGGCCGTCCAGCGGCACGAATTCAATGGCGGACAGCGGCCGGGATTGCTTTTCGTCAACCATGGTCGTAGCTGTGGCGCCGGCGCGGCGCGGTCATCCGATAGGTTCCTCGCAGCGCACCGCGATCGGTTCGCCCCCGGGCTCTCCCGTCACGGTGAATTCAACCCGCACGTCGCGGTAGCCGCTTCGGGTGCCGGCCGCCACGTACTTTCCCGGCCGCAATTTCACGGACACTTGCTGAAACGTTCCCAGGTCGGCCACGCGAAACAGCACCACGTGGGTCTGGTTGTCGGAGCGGAACACGACGTCCACCGCCGAATTAGCCACTTTCAGGAGGGCGTCCAGCTTCGTGATCTGCCCGCGGAGCCGCTGTCCCGGATTGGAAATTCCTCTCGCATTTTCCAGCGCTCCCTGCGCGGCGCGGAACTCAGCCTCACCCGACAACCGCAGCGGCTCCTCGATATACGCGTTCAATTGCGTATCCAGATCCGCGCGCACCCGTGCCGGGATGAGCCCTACCCTCGCGTCAACGAGCGAGGGATCCTCCTCCAGCAACGTTTCGTAGATTGACACTGCCTCCTGCCATTCTTCGCGCGACTCCAGATCCGCCGCGCGCTCGAGCTCGCTTCTGACGCTGCTGCCGGATTCCCGGTTCTCCACCTGCGCCAGCGCCTTTTCAACCGCGGCGTCGCCCGGGTAGATCTTGCCGGCCTCGAGAAATGCGGATCGGGCACCGACGTAATCCTGGCTTTCCAGGGCCGCGAAACCGCGGCTCATGTGCCTGCGGAAGGCGCTGGCCGTGACTTCCCTGTTCGCGAGTGCGAGCGACTTGGCGGCTCGCCGGTGCGATGGATCGAGGCCGACGGCCTCGCGGTACTCTGCCTGTGCCACCTGGAAGGAGTCGCGGGTCATAGCCTGATCGCCGGCCTCGATGTGCGTGGCGACCTGCGCCAGGGTTTCACCGCGCTTCGCCAGCTCCTGCACTTCCGGATCCTGCGGCGCTATTGTGGTGGCCAGTTCGATGGAAGTCGAAGCGACGTTTAGGTTGAGGGACTCGATGGCGGCCTCAGCGTCGACCTTGGCATCCGCGAGTTTTTGCCGCCCCAATTCCTCGATATCGCCCAAACGGACACGTGCCAGTCTGAAATGCTCGAGCGACGACGCATAGTCGCCAAAGCTGTAACGCTCGTCGCCGGTCTCGATCGTGTCCAGAGCCTGCTGGAATTCGACCTCCGCCCAGCTTTCCACGTTGCGTCCCCGGAGCCGGTCCCGGATCGCCACGATCTCAGCCAGCACGCCCTGTGATTCCTGCCGGTAGCGGGTCAATTCTGCCGCCGTCGAGGGAGATACCGTTGCCGGCGAGGCCTCGGGAACAACGGGCAGTTTATCCACGTCTCCCGCGACCCAGGGCTCGGTCACAAATTGCGGGAGCAGGAACACTGTGCCGGCCAGGGCCAGAGCCAGGACGATCAGTGTGACCCTTTGGGTTGTGGAATTATTGGAGGGGCTGGTCCGCGAGATCGGCATCCGCATAGTGTCAACAGGCCCTAATTGGAATTGCCGGACAATTGCTGCGTGACGGTGCCAGGGAGAGTGCGTTCCTGTTCATAGATACGCTGCAGCATCTCACGCCACTGCTCGTATTGCGTCTGCACGGTGCCGGTCAGCGTCACGGTGCGGTCCTCCAGCGCAATCACCTGTGGCGCGATCACCGCTTCCAGCGATGACCCCATCTCCGCGACCCTCTCGGTTTGGTCCGCTGCCTTCTGCTTGGTGTCGAGGCCCTGCTTGAGCGCGTAGCCGCCGGCCGCGGCCGTGGCGGTGCTGCCGTCGAACTGCATCCGGTTGATAGCGCTGACGCGCCCGTAAATGCCCGCAATGATCCCGGCCATGCCGGCGATCATCTGCCGGTTGGCGCGCTTTTTGAGCTGCCGCGCCTTGACGACCGAGTCGTAGGAGGCGCGCCGAAAGTCCTGATACGGCAAGTGCATCTGGCGGGAGAATACGTCGTAATAGTCCTGCATCGTATCTACGTACAGGTAGTCGCGTTCGCGAATCATGCCGATTCGCTCGAGGATGCTGTCGTTCTCGGCAGGCAGCCGTTCGATGGTCAGGATGCCGTTTCTGTCTTCTCCGATATGTTCGCTGAATGCCTCGGGCGAGAACTCGCGCGCGAAGCGGAGTTCGGAAATCTGCCTGAGCCGCATTGCCTCTTCCTGGCTCATCTCCTCGCGGACGTCGAGCACGTGGTTGGCGATCGTGGTGAACAGGTTCTGGAACGGGTCGGCCAGGGTCTTCAGCCGCCGGTCATAAGTGTATTTTCCCACCACCTGCCGATGGCGCTCCTTCAGCCATTGCCGACCGCTGGTATCGTATACGCGGATTTCGAGATCCAGCGTTTCACCGTCCGACTGAAGTATCGTGCCCGTGATGTAGACGTCCATTACCACGTCGGAGCTGGGCACTACGCGGATCGCGCCCCAGGCGCCCGACTTCTCCATGGTTTTCGCCAGTTGATTGGAAAAGTAGATGGTTTCCGCAAAGCGTACTTCGGGAAAAACGGTATCGTCCTCGTCGGTCAAGCCGAGGCCATCGTTCAATGGCGGAATGGCCACGTCGAGCAAGGCCTCCGACGAAATCGGCGCGGATGGCGTATGGATCGGCGCCAGCGTAGATGAGGTTACCTTGTCCACGGCGGCATGGGCGGCGCCAGACGCCAGTATGGAAAGAACCAGTATCCATCCCCCGACATGACCGTGTGAGCGTCTGGCGACCCGGCGCATGATGTTACCTGGACCCCCTGATCCGGCGGTATTCATCCCAGAGTTTCTCCCGCAACACGGGATCCCGCTCATTCACGGCTGCTTCGCGAATCTGGCGCAACACGATGTCGTCGCTGCGGCCATCACCGATGTCTTCGGGGATTGGAATGACCTCATCGCCACCTTGCGCGCCGCCGCTCGTGGACGGGCCACCGGCGACCTTGTCACCTTGCTGTGCTCCTTCGCCGCCACCGCCCGCGACGGAGCTTTGGCCATCGGACTGCTGGCCCCCGGAAGCTGCGCCGGAAGTTTCGCCCTCGCCGCCACCGCCCTCTCCCTCGCCGCTGCCTGAAGACCCACCCGAACTGTCCGAGCCGCCGGAGGCGGCGCGCTGTGCGATGCTCTGGTTCTCGGCTGACCCACCTGCTTCTCCCGGGTTACCTTCCTCGAACAGTGGTTCGTCACTCGGCGCACCGGAACCGCCTCCACCCATGGGGTCGAGGATGTCGATTTCCTCTTCACCGCCGCCTCCGGCGGCTCCGCCCGCGACGGCTTCGTCAAAATCACCCAGCGAATCCTCGAATTCTTCGTCCAGACCTTCGCCTGCGGACGAACCCATATCCCCCGAAGGCCAGGGCAGTTGCTCACCCACGGTCATGCCCCCGCCGCCGCCGGTGCTGCCGGATTCGGATGAGGAACCCGAAGGACCGGACGAGGACGACTCACCCTGCTGGCCCGCCGAACCCTGGCTACCTGATGAACCTCCCGAGCCCTCGCTGCCCGATGAGCCTTCCGAACCCTCGCTGTCCGCTGAGGCTTCCGAACCTTCACTGCCTGCTGAGCCTTCCGAACCTTCACTGCCCGAAGAGCCGGAAGAAGACTGCGAACCCTGCCCGCCGGAAGAGCCGGAAGAACCCTGCGAGCCCTGGCTAGTGGATGAACTCCCGCCGCCTTGCGGTATGGTCGTCGCCTGCGGCATGGCGCACGCAGCCAGCAGCGTGGCCAGGAAAGCGGCGAGGATGCAGCGGGTGAACTTCACGTCGACCACTCTTGCGGTGCGATCGCGTATTGCCAGATGAAGTCCTTGATGGTGACGACCTCGCCCTCTTTCACGGCGGGGCGGAAGAGGATCCCACGCACCCGCCTCTTGATATTCCCGAGGTCATTTTTCGACAAGCCCTGCGGCGCGTTCAGCACTTCAACGTAGCGCACGCTGCCCAAGTTTGTGACGGTCATGGAAATGTCGAGGTTCATTTCCTGGAGTTCCGCCGGCGCGTCTTCGAGGAAGCCCGGCGTGAGATCGAAAAAGTACACTGGTTTCGGCTGAGCCATGTAGCTGTCGGCCAGTTTCGCGTGCTCCTCGCTTTCCGCCAGGACCTGATAGGCCTGTTCATAGTGGTCCCAGGCATCGCCGGACTTGCCGAACACCAGGAACCAGTCAGCCAGGTCCGCCAAGCCCCCCGCGTACTCGAGTGGCGAGGATGATTCCTGCGCCAACAGCGATTCCAGGTATTTCTCGAACGCCTTGCGACCTGAGCGGAAATGATCGCGTGTGGATTCCTCAACGCCCTCCCGCGTTTCCAGGAAACCTTCGGAAACGGCCGAAAACATGTCCTCGCTCATCATATAGCGCACGGTCTGGAAATGAGCTTCGCCGAGGCGCCGGTAGGCAAGCGAGGTATCGGGATGACCCATCCCCTTCGACGCTTCGGTGATTTGCGCCATCTTCCCCGTCAACTCCATGGTCCTTTCGTAATCCGGATAATCCACCACGTCCGAGCCTGGCGGGCGCATCACTTGGTACCACTGGTAGATGCGCTCGAGCACCGGCAGCAGCTCCGGACTGTCTTCACCGTAGTACTTTGAATTGATGTGGTAGATGGTGTGGAGGACGTCGTCCGCGACTTCCATTTTGCCCAGAATGGCCTCCATGTTGGCGATCAGGTAGAGGCCATTGGACTGTTCCGGGCTGTTCGGGCCCGAGTTTACGCGCACAACCATCACGCCACGCTGAAAGGCATCCCTGGCCTGCTCGAAGTCCCCGCTGTCAATAAGAGACTGACCCAGGCCCACATACAAGTCCGACAACTCCGTTGCGTACGGACCGTATTCGGCCTCGATACGGTCTATCGCATTGAGGTAGTCGTTAGCCGGTTCGCGGGGGGGCACATAACCCCAGTCCTCTTCCTGCGCCACTGCGGGAGCGAGGAACAACAGACCGGTCAGGATGCAGCCGAGACCGAACACGGGCCGCCGGTGGCGCGACCCGAAGAGCGCTGTCGTACACGCTGACATGGCCTGTATTGTGTGGTTGCTCACAGGCATTCGGCTTGTTTCACATGTTAAATGGCTTACACCTTTAGCTTACACTGCTTTACGATTTTTTTGGAACTCCCAAAAGACGGGCTCCAGCCAAAAGGCGCCGACCCGACCGGATTGCCCGTCGTCAGCGGCGAGCGTCGTTTGCTGAGGGTAGTGTTTGGACCCGGGGTCCGACCGCCGTTGGCCGTTCCGCCCAGAGCAGTTGGCGGTGTTGGCTAATCCTGAGCCGTGACTTATCCGGCCCCGTCAAACCGCAGCAATTCCTCGCCGCCCCCGACGGAGTCGCCGGCTGCGAAATAGAACTCACTGACTGTGCCTGCGGCCGGGGCGCAGATGCGGTGCTCCATCTTCATCGCCTCCATGATCAACAGTGGCTGATCACGCTCAACGGCAACCCCCGGCTCGACCAGCAACTTGACGATGACTCCGGGCATCGGCGCGAAGAAGGCGCCAGCGATGAGGTCGGCCGAGTCTTCGCCAAAATCGGGCTGCGCCAACGCGAACTGCATCGCGCCGCGCTGACTGAACAGTGTGAAGCGGCCGTCGTGCGGCACCACTGCCACGCGTTGCCGGTAGCCGTCGATATCCGCATAGAGTTCATTACCCTCCAGCCGCCCGGCGGCCATCACCGACTTGTCGCCGACCGTGATGCGGAATCGGCGGCGCTCACCGCTGCCGATTTCGACCACCGGCACGTCATGGGCGACGCCATTCAGTACGATCGCACCCGTGTGCACGGCAGGCTGGTTGAGTCGCCAGGCGTTCGAGGTGTTCCAGGGCGAGCCAGGATCGGCCTCGCCAGCGCGGGCCCGGGTGGCCTGCTCCATGCGCAGCAGCAGGTAAAGCGAAGCCAGCGGCAGATCCTGTACGCGGTCTTCCGCGGAGTCGTGGAACAGGAGGTCGCGGTGGCGTGCGATGAAACCGGTATCCAGTTCAGCCCGCGCAAACGGCGGACAGGTGGCCAGGTTATACAGAAAAGACAGGTTGGTGCGCAGACCACTGACGCGGTAATCGGCCAGGGCCGACGCCAATCGTACCAGCGCCCGCTCGCGGCTCTCGTCCCAAACCACCAGTTTTGCGATCATCGGGTCGTAATAAACGCTGACCTCGTCACCCTGCAGCACGCCGGTATCGACCCGTACGTGACGGCTCTCGCGGGGCGGCTGAAGGTACGTCAATGTTCCGCTCGCCGGCAAGAAATCGTTCTCAGGGTCCTCGGCGTAAATCCGCGCCTCGAAGGCATGGCCGTTGATCTGCAGTTGGTCCTGCGCCAGCGGCAGCTTTTCACCGGCGGCTACCCGCAACTGCCATTCCACCAGATCCAATCCGGTGATCATCTCGGTCACCGGGTGCTCCACCTGCAGGCGGGTGTTCATTTCCATGAAGTAGAACGAGCCGTCGGCGTCGAGGAGAAATTCCACCGTGCCGGCTCCTTCGTAATCGATGGCCAGCGCCGCCTGTACGGCCGCCGCGCCCATCTGTGCACGCAAGTCGGGCGTGATACCCGGCGCTGGCGCCTCCTCGATCACCTTCTGGTGCCGCCGCTGCACCGAGCAGTCGCGTTCGAACAGGTAGACCGCGTTGCCGTGCCGGTCGCAGAACACCTGTACTTCCACATGCCGCGGGCGCTCGAGGTACTTTTCAACCAGCATGTCGTCGTTGCCAAATGCAGAAGCGGCCTCGCGCCGCGCGGCCGCCAGGGCCTCGTCGAACTCGGCTTCGGCCTCCACCAGTCGCATGCCTTTTCCGCCGCCGCCGGCCACCGCCTTCAACAGCACCGGGTAGCCGATATCGGCGGCCGCACGCTTCAACCTGTCCTCGGACTGGTCCGCTTCATGGTAGCCGGGCACCAGCGGCACCGCGGCCGCGCCCATGATGGTCTTGGCCGCCGACTTTGAGCCCATGGCCTCGATCGCACTCGTCGGGGGACCTATAAATACTATTTGATTGTTCTTGCATTCATTTGAAAATTCAGCATTTTCTGATAGAAATCCATAACCGGGATGAACTGCCTCGGCGCCCGTCCGGCGGCAGGCCTCGATGATCCGCTCGGCGCACAGGTACGATTCGCGCGGCGGCCCGGCGCCGATGTGCACAGCTTCGTCGGCCATGCTCACGTGCAGCGCTTCGCGGTCCACGTCGGAATAGACAGCGACCGTCGCGATGCCCATGCGGCGTGCGGTGCGGATCACCCGGCAGGCGATTTCGCCGCGGTTGGCA
>Ga0316195_10000473_pt1 | contig 16130 bp, 16 predicted proteins | sample Phised1_MG_FD_204937 | JGI IMG/M metagenome (GOLD analysis project Ga0316195, IMG submission 204937) | Coastal sediment microbial communities from Maine, United States - Phippsburg sediment 1 | ecosystem: Environmental > Aquatic > Marine > Coastal > Sediment | place: USA: Maine | collected...
ATCTTGAGGTTGTCGGTCATCCTGGCTGGCGCGACACCTGATCCGACCGCCGCGTCAAATACCGTTTTCGGCGTCGCAATGTCGGTAACTTTGCCAATGGGCGAATACTTTGCGGACAAGTTATTGAACCTTGGCCAGAATCGTTACGTTTTCCGACCACAAGCCGGCTTCGTGCACACGCGGGGCCAGTGGTCTTTTGAATTGACAGGTTCAGCGTTCATTTATACTGACAACGACGAGTTTTACGGCGGAATAACACTCGCGCAGGATCCCCTTCTTGCTGTGCAAGGGCACGCCATCTACAGTTTCAAAAAGCCGGGGTATTGGGCGTCCCTTAGCACAGCCTACGGCTGGGGTGGCGAGTCCGTTATCGCCGGCAGTCGCAGCGATGACGACAGGCGCCAGTTTCTGTCGGCGCTTTCCGCCGGCGTCCCACTCGGCAGTCGGCAGTCCGTCAAATTGGCCTACATCAGGAACAGCACCAACGCGAATACAGGTGCCAGTACGAACACCGTGGCGCTCGGCTGGTCACTGCGCTTCTGACGGAGCGCCTTTTCTGCGGAACAGTGTGTAAAGGTACATCTGTTCGACGCCGCCCGGAGTCACATGCATTTCCCTGTGACTGCGCCGCAGCTCGAATTCGTCCCCGAGCAGACCTGCCAATTGATGTTGTTCATACCGTTGCACCGGCAAGCCGCTGCATTTGGCCGGTGCTTCGGGCGCAAACGCCGCGATGACGGCGTGCCCGCCTGGTCTCAAGGCAGCAATCAGGTTGTCGCGATAGGCTCGTTGCAGTGCCGGGTCCACGAAGAAATGCAGTACCGCGCGATCATGCCATAGCTCGAATCGGTGTTTTGGCATCGAATAGGTGGTGACGTCGCCGGGCAGCCACATGATCAGTTCGGACTGCCTGCCCAGGCGTTTTTTCGACGCTGCAAGCGCATTTTCGGAAATATCCAGGATCGTGATCGACTCATAACCCGCGTCCACGAGGTCGTCCACCAGCGTGGATGCGCCGCCGCCGACGTCAATAAGTGGCGAACTCCTGTCCAGACCGAGTTCCTCGATCCAGGCCAGCGAAGTATCAAGTCGCGGCTTGTACCAACCAAGTTTCTCGGCAAGTCGGGTCGTGTACACCTGTTCCCAGTGATCCTTTGGATGCATCGGTCATTCTGCCTTGAGTAGAGCTGATCCTGATTGTATAGAATTGTGCCCGATACGTTGACTTGTCTCGAGGCTGCGGAGATGATCGATCAGATTCTGTTGATAATCGGCATTACGACGCTGGTCCTCGTCAGTCCCGGGCCCGACATGATCCTCGTCATGCGAAATACCCTGCTCGGCGGTCACAGGGCCGGCCTGCAGACCTCGGCCGGGATTCTCAGCGGCAATCTCGTGCATATTACCTACTGCGTTCTCGGCATCGGCTGGCTGATTGCAAAAAGCATCGTCGCTTTCAATGTCCTCAAGTACTGCGGGGCCGCCTATCTCGTGTACCTTGGCATCGCCAGTTTTCGCACCCGGCCTGCGTCGCTCGCGACGGAACCTGTGCCAAGCCGACACGGGCGGACCTGGTTCGTACAGGGCTTTGTCAATAATGTACTCAACCCGAAGGGAACGCTGTTTTATCTCGGCGTGTTTACGCTGGTCATTACACCGGAAACCCCTGTCAGAAACACGATCGTGCTGATTGTCACCATGAACCTGGTTTGCGTCATGTTTTGGCTGCTTTTTGTCTACACGGTCGATCGTCCGGCGGTGCGCAAACTTATCGAGCGCTCGCAACAGACTGTGCACCGGGTCTTCGGCGCGCTGCTGATATTTCTCGGCGTACGCCTGGCGTTACTTGATCGTTAAGTGGCTGGCTGCGGTTACAGGATGGTTGGGTTTGGCGCGTCGCCGTAAACCTCTTCCGGGTCGAACACTTTCTCGGTGTCTGTAAACTCGAGCTCTATCCGACCCTCATTCTGACCGGCGACATATTCTTTACCGACCGGAACCTTGCGATAGAAGCAGGAGCGGTAGCCAACGTGGCAGCTTGCACCGCCGGCGACGCTCACCTTCAGCCAGATACAGTCCTGATCGTCGTCAACCATCAGTTCGATCACTTTCTGCGTAAGCCCGCTGGTGGCGCCCTTGTGCCACAGCGTCTGCCGGCTGCGACTGTAGTAATGTGCCTCGCCGGTCTCGATAGTGCGCTTCAGGGCGTCGGCATTCATATACCCCTGCATGAGGAGCTCGCCCGAGCTCGCGTCCGTGGTTACCGCCGTGATCAGGCCGCGATCGTCGAATTTCGGTGCAAGATCGACGCCTTCCTCGACCTGCTCGATGGACTGGCGTTCCTGAAATTCGGGGGAGCGGCTGAGCATGGTATCTCCTGGCAGGAATTGGGGCCGAAGATTATAAGTTAGTCCCGTGCTTCTTCGCGAGCGCTGTTATCATTGCGCCTTTCGTCAAAGTACTGCAAGCCTGTTGCCGCGACCCGTATGACTATTTACCTGCACGACACCCTGCAAGGGAAAAAACTGCCATTCGCACCTCACAAGGAAGGCGAGGTGACGATGTACCTGTGCGGCCCGACCGTCTACAACTACGCCCATATCGGCAATGCACGCCCCGCGGTCGTTTTCGACCTGCTTGCGCGAATTCTGAGGCGCCGATACAAGCTGACCTATGCCCGTAACATTACGGACGTCGACGACAAGATCAACCAGGCGTCGATCGATACGGGTAAACCGATAGACGAGATTACGGCGCAATACATCACGGCATACAACGAAGATATGGCGGCGCTTGGCGTTCTGCCGCCCGATATCGAGCCGCGCGCAACCCAGCACATTGCCGAAATGATCGACATGATTTCGACATTGATCGAAAAAGGATTTGCCTACGAGGCCGAGGGGCACGTGCTGTTCGATGTTGGATCCGATCCTCAATACGGGTCACTTTCCAAGCGCGACCTGCGCGAGATGATTGCCGGTGCCCGGGTCGAGGTCGCTCCGTACAAGCGCTCTCCGCAGGACTTTGTGATGTGGAAGCCGTCGACTCCGGAGCTCCCCGGCTGGAAATCTCCCTGGGGTCGCGGTCGACCCGGCTGGCACATCGAATGCTCCGCCATGTCCGAGAAGCATCTTGGCAAGACGATAGACATCCATGCCGGTGGCCAGGATCTTGTCTTTCCGCACCATGAAAATGAAATGGCACAGAGCACCTGCGTCCATGACGGGGCGCCATTTGCTCGCTTCTGGGTACATAACGGATTCCTGAGCATCGACAATACCAAGATGTCGAAATCGCTCGGCAATGTGCTGCTCGTGCACAACATGGTCAAAGAGATACCGGGCGAAGTCATTCGCCTTGCGTTGCTGAGCGCCCATTACCGCCAGCCGCTTGACTGGTCGGACGAAACAATCGGCTCCGCGAAACGCATGCTCGATCGTTTTTACGGTGCGTTGCGCGGTATCGACGTGCAGGGGACTGAGCCGCCGGATGCCGTCGTCGATGCGCTCGAAGACGATTTGAATTCTCCCCAGGCGCTGGCCGAAATGTTCAGCGTGGCGCGCCAGCTCAATAAATCGGGCAGCGAATCAGAACGGCGTATGCTTGCGGGCCAACTGCGCGCCGCCGGTGACCTGATCGGTCTTTTGCAGTCCGACCCGGAAGCCTGGTTTGCCGGCAGTGACGACGGAGAATTCTCGGCTGCCGCTATCGAAACACTGCTGGATGAACGCAGGGAAGCCAGGGCCAATCGCGACTTCGCCGCGGCCGATGCCATTCGGGACAGGTTGAGCGCCGCCGGTATCGTGATCGAGGACAGCGCTGACGGGCCGCGCTGGCGTCGCAGCTGACGAAATGAACGAAGTAGCAAAAGCTCAGCAAGTGTTGCTTGAAGAGTTCCAGTTCTTCGACGACTGGATGGATCGCTATCAGTACATTGTTGATCTCGGACGACGGCTGCCGGCGTTTCCCGACGCTGAAAAAACGGACGCGAACAAGATCAAGGGTTGCCAGTCGCAGGTGTGGTTTATCGCTGAAGAGCGGGACGGCAGGCTGCATTTCCAGGCAACAAGCGATGCAGCCATCGTGTCCGGGCTGATTGCAATTCTGCTGCGCATTTACAGTGATCGAAAGCCGCAGGAGATCCTCGATACGGCGGCGGACTTTGTGACAGCGCTGCAGCTTGAACAGCATCTGAGCCCGACTCGCAGCAACGGCCTGGCGGCGATGCTGGAAGCCATCTACCGGTTTGCGCGCGAGGCCGCCCGGGCCTCCTGATATGAAATTCATCGGCCAAGTCCTCGCCTGGCCTTTACTCGGACTCGTCTGGGTATATCGCAACGCGCTGTCGCCGTTGCTCGGCAGCAATTGCCGGTTCCAGCCCACCTGCTCGCAGTACGCCGAGGAAGCGTTGCGCGCGCACGGTGCGTTCAAAGGCGGCTGGCTCGTCATTCGGCGTATCGCTCGCTGTCACCCCTGGGGCGGGTCCGGCTACGACCCAGTGCCGGGCACCGGGGAGCCAAAAGATGAAGCCCGGTGACCTGCTGAAAGAATGCCTTTTCCCATTCACCAGCGCGACCGTGCTGATGGCGATCATCGGCTTCGGCGGATTATTCTGGGTTGCTTACGCGGGCAAGATTCTCGGCCTGTGGCTTGCGTTCATCCTGGTTCCGGCCGTAATCCGCTATGCAGTTTACCTGCTGGAAGCCCGGGCCCATGGCAAGGAAACGCTCGTTGCCGGCATTGAAATTTTCAATATCGCTGACAACTTCTGGGGCCTGTTTCCGCTGATATTGCTGAGCGGTTTTGCCTGGCTCGAATGGTTCCTGGTAACAAATGTGTCGCCGCTGTTGGCAGCGCTGGTGCTCGGCGTTTTTTTCCTCGTTTACCCGGCATCACTCGCTGTTCTCGGCATAACCCGGTCACCTCTGGCCAGCGTCAATCCGAAAATGATGTACCGTATGATCGTCGCGTGTGGCGTCGATTATGTCTGGATTCCTGTCGTATTGTTCCTCTTGCTGGCATTGGCGGCATTGGTCGTATCGTCAGGTCAACCGACGCTCATTGTGATAGTGATTGCGCTCTACATATTCTTCCTGATGTTTACATTGACGGGCGCCGTGTTGAGTGCCAATGAAATCGCCGCCCAGGTTGGCATCGAGGCACCACTTGAAAAGTCGCCCGAGACATTGCAGGGCGACCTGTTGGCGGAACGGCAAAGAATTGCCAATCATGCTTACGGCTTTATCAGCCGTGGTAACCGGGACGGTGGCTTCAATCACATCCGGCAGTGGCTGGCATCCGAGACGGATTTGGACGGGGCTGTCCTGTGGTTTTTCAACGAGATGATGCGCTGGGAGAAAAAGGATCCGGCACTTTTTTTCGGCCAGGAATGTCTGGCGCATTTCCTGCATCACGAACGGGATGCTATGGCGCTTAAACTGGTATCACGATGTCTGCATGAAGATCCGCAGTGGTTGCCGAAATCCGAGGACCGACAGCACGCCATTGAGCTGGCACAACGATTCGGTCGGGACGATTTGCTGCGATCATTGCAGCGATGAGCGAATTGCCTGTTTAGACAGCCGAAAATTTCGGTAATGCGTGATCGCCAGGGTGATGGAACCCACGACGGTCATCGTTCGATCGAGCAGAAGTCCGTAAACGCTGTGTGCGATGGTGCCACCAATCGTGAGTACGATCAGGCCGGCCGCGCCCCAGGCAACGACCCCAATATTTCTGTGTCGGCGATAGCCAAGAATCAGCGCAATGATGCTGACCGGCAGGACTACGATCAGTAATTCCGCGTGCAGATGGTCGTCGCTGAACTGGCCGAGAAATGGTAGCACCGCGACCAGGAATGGCAGCAGCAGGCAGTGCAGCAGGCAGAGGCCGGATAACGCTAACGCCATCCGATCCAGAATCGCCGACCGTGCGGAACTGTTATCCATCTTCACTTGCCGATATGCTCAGGGAATGGGCCGGGACCGGGCGCCAGGCGCTGGTCATCATGCGCAGAATGCGGCATGGTATATCATAATAAAAAATCATGCAAATATATGAATTTTAAAGAGATTTTGATCTAGTTATGGACAAGAAGCTGCTCTCCATCCTGTGTTGCCCGATAACCCACAAGGGTTTATCGCTTGCGCGCAGCGACTATCTGGAGTCAATCAACACAGCCATTGGATCCGGCCTGCTGGCGAATCGCGACGGCGTTGTGCTCGAAGACCGGCTGAAAGAGGCGCTTGTCACCGATGATGGCAAATTAATGTACCCCGTCAACGATGGAATACCGGTCCTGCTGGAAGGTGAGTCGGTGTCGCTCGAGCCGCTCAAGCGTGCCTGAATGCCTGTGACGCCGACGTCCAGGGCAGGTATCATCTGATGATCAATCAATCGCCGTTGTCTGCGTGAAAATAGCCGCAAATCAACTTTTAGGCCAGCTCGATAAAACCCTGTTGCCCTGCTACCTGGTTACCGGTGATGAACCGTTGCTCGCGCAGGAGGCCCTGGACGCTATTCGCGGGGCGGCGCGACGGCAGGGATTCGGCTCGCGGGAACTCTTCGTTCAGTCGACCGGTTTTGACTGGAGCGAATTGTCGAGCGCGGGCGGTAATCTCTCGTTGTTTGCGGACAAGCGCATCATTGAATTGCGCCTGCCGACCGGCAAGCCTGGCATCAAGGGCAGTGCCGCGATCGCAGATTTCGCGACAACCGTGGCGGACGATCTCCTGTTCCTGGTTAGTGCGCCCAAACTGGATCGCAGCGCAGCCAATGCAAAATGGGTAAAGGCACTCGAAAGTCACGGTGGTCTGGTTCAGGTCTGGCCGGTGGATAACCGCGAACTGCCGGGGTGGATCAATGCGCGAATGCAGCAGGCCGGTCTCAAGCCCGACCGGGACGCGGTGCGGCTGATAGCGGACCGGGTCGAAGGCAATCTGCTTGCCGCACAGCAGGAAATTGAAAAGCTGCGCTTGCTGCACGGTGAGGGTCCGGTTACGGCTGCGGACGTTGACACGTCCGTTGCAAACTCGAGTCGATTCGATGTTTATAAACTGGTGGATGCGGCCGTCGCCGGGAATGCCGCGCGAGCCGTGCGTATTCTTGGTGGCATACGAGTCGAAGGCGTCGAGCCGGTCATCGTAATGTGGGCGCTAACGAGGGAGATCCGCTTGCTGGCCGGTCTATCGGACAGCATTCGCGCAGGCACAGACCTGAGCACAGGCATGCGCAAAGCGGGCGTGTGGCAAAGCCGCCAGGCGCTGGTCAGGGCATGCGTCAGTCGCCACCAGCCAACCGAATTCTATCGCCTGCTCAAAATGGCGCGGGACGCGGACGCTGCCGCGAAAGGCCAGAAGCGGGCAGATCCGTGGCAGCTGGCAACGCAGATAATCATGGATCTGGCTGCCGGTGGCGCGCGTGCGGCATGACCTGGGAGTGTTGAGTTGAGTTCGATGGGGATTTTTGGCGGTACGTTCGATCCGATTCATTTCGGGCACCTGCGCACGGCTTTTGAGATGCTGCAGGCGCTGCGTTTTGACGAAGTGCGGTTCATGCCTTGCGGAAATCCGCCGCATCGCGATACGCCGCATGCCGACGCGGAGCTGCGGCTTGAAATGGTTCGTGTCGCGACGGAAGCGCAGCATGGCTTCGTCGTCGACGATCGGGAACTGCAACGTGACGGGCCTTCGTATTCGGTCGATACGCTGGCGGCGCTGCGCAATGAATTTCCGCTGCGCCCGATGGGTCTCATTATCGGCATGGATGCTTTCCTCAGTCTGCCGAAGTGGTACCACTGGCGAGAGATTCTGCAGCTGGCGCACATTGTCGTGGCGCATCGGCCCGGCTGGCGTGCTCCCGACATGGGACCGCTCGGCGAATTGCTCGCCGATCGCGGTACGCACCGCATTGGCGACCTGCACCAGGCGAAGTCCGGACACATCTACATTCACGATGTAACTCAGCTGGAGATTTCGTCGTCTGAAATCCGGCACCTTGTGGCATCGGGCAGAGACCCCCGGTTCTTGCTGCCTGACGCCGTGCGCGACGTGATCGATCGAAGCGGCTGTTATGCGCGCGTGCCGCTAGACGAATCCGAGTAAACGAATTTTTTGAATTGAACGGTGGGTTAATGAATAGCGAACAACTAAGCGACCTTGTGGTCCAGGCACTTGAGGATCTGAAGGGCAACGATATAGTGCGACTGGACGTGCGCAACCTGACGACCGTAACCGACTACATGGTGGTTGCCAGCGGTACGTCGAACCGCCATGTCAAAGCGCTGGCTGACGCGGTCGCGGAGAAATCCAAAGATGCCGGGCATCGGCCAATCGGCGTGGAAGGTGAGGAGGGCAGCGAGTGGGTACTCATTGACCTCGGGGATACGCTGGTCCACGTCATGCTGCCGCGGGTGCGGGAGTTCTATAACCTCGAAAAACTCTGGTCCATCAAGCCGAAATCCGATCGCGCTGCCGTCGACAGGTGACACTTGCACGTTCGCCTGATTGCCGTCGGTGATCGGCAGCCATCGTGGGTCGATTCCGCCTTCTCCGAGTACGCCGGGCGATTGCCGCGGCAGTGGCAATTTTGCCTCGATGAGATTGCGACGCCGAAGCGTGCGCGGACCGGTTCGACGGCAGCCGCGGTCGATGCTGAAGGCACGAAAATTCTCGGCCGGCTCCGGCCGGCAGAGCAGCTGGTTCTCCTCGACGAGCGTGGCAGGCAATTTTCGAGTCGTGAGCTGGCTGGCAAACTTGAAGACTGGCAGACGGTAGGCCAGGACCTGGCGTTCGTTATTGGCGGGCCGGATGGAGTCTCGCCGGGTGTCCGACAACGGGCCGACCTGACCTGGTCATTGTCAAAACTTACGCTTCCGCACGGCCTAGCAAGAGTGTTGCTGGCCGAACAACTTTACCGCGGCTGGTCGCTGACGACCGGTCACCCGTACCACAGGGACTGAAATTGAAACCCGCACAACTGCATCTGGCTTCGTCTTCGCCGCGTCGCCGCGACATACTGACGGCACTTGGCCTGGCGTTCAGTCACGCTGGCGTGGACATCGACGAATCCCGTATCGCGGGCGAGGCCGTGGATGATATGGCAATGCGGCTTGCCCGCGAAAAGGCCTTTGCCGCAGCTACCAGGCGACAAGAGGGCATTCCCGTGCTGGCAGCCGATACCATTGTCGTACTGGGCGATCGCGTCTTCGGCAAGCCCGCGTCGAAAGACGAGGCGCTGGACATGCTGGCATCCCTCTCCGGCACTGCTCACCGGGTCATTACGGCGGTGGCCGTAATGACGGCAGCGGAGCTCGGTATGGCAATGTCGGATACGGAGGTACGATTTCGCGACATAAAACCTGACGAGGCACTGGCTTACTGGCAAAGTGGTGAGCCGGCCGGAAAGGCCGGAGGCTATGCAATCCAGGGCCTGGGTGGAATATTCGTCGAGTCTGTAAAGGGCAGCTATTCAGGTGTCGTTGGATTGCCGGTTTTTGAGACTGCCGATTTGTTGCGTCAGGCAGGCATCGACGTGCTCGGAATGAATACTCAATCATGACAGAAGAGTCGCAAAAGGAAGAAATCCTGATCAACGTGACGCCGCGCGAGGTGCGCGCCGCGTTGCTCGAAAACGGCATCCTGCAGGAAGTGACGATTGAACGGGACTCCCGTCGCGGCGTTATCAGCAATATCTACAAGGGCAAGGTATCGCGGGTACTTCCGGGGATGCAGGCAGCATTTGTTGATATTGGCCTCGAGCGTACCGCTTTCCTGCATGCCTCGGACATTCTGCGTAACGGTCCGGAGCAGAAAAGCAACGGCGAGACGCCGACGCCAGACATTCGTGAACTGGTCCGCGAAGGGCAAGAGGTGCTGGTCCAGGTCGTCAAGAATCCGCTCGGCACCAAGGGCGCCCGGCTGACGACTTATATCACCCTGCCATCACGCTTTCTGGTCCTGCTGCCGATGGGTACCGGCGTGGGAGTGTCGGCGCGCATCGATGACGAAAACGAGCGCGACCGGCTCCGTGCCGAGGTGGAATCCTTTATCGATGACGAGGACGGATCCGGCGGCGTGATAGTGCGAACGGCAGCCGAGGGCGTCAGTCGCGATGCGCTGCGGGCGGACCTGGCATTCTTGCGCAAACTCTGGGCGGCAATTCAGGCCGAGTGCAGGACCGCAAAGGTAAAAACACGGGTGCACGAAGATTTGCCACTGCCGATACGTGTACTGCGTGACCTGGTGACCAGTGACGTCGAACGAATCCTGGTGGATTCGGAGGCCGATTTCCAGAAAATGCGCGCCTTTACCAAGAGTTTCCTGCCCGAACTTACGCCCATGCTGGAACTCTACAAAAGGCGCCGGCCAATATTTGACCTGCACGGGACCGAAGACGAGATAAAGAAAGCGCTTGGGCGAAGTATTTCTTTAAAATCAGGCGGCTATGTCATTATTGACCAGACCGAGGCGATGACTACGATCGACGTCAATACGGGCGGCTACGTCGGGCACCGCAACCTTGAAGAGACCATTTACCGGGTTAATCTCGAAGCAGCGGTAACGATTGCCCGCCAGCTGCGTCTAAGGAACCTCGGCGGAATCATCATTATTGACTTTATCGATATGGAAGAAACGGATCATCGCGAGCGCGTTTTGCAGGTACTTGAACAGTCGATGGCGCGTGATCACGCCCGGCACCAGATTACGCCCGTGTCGCCCCTCGGGCTGGTTGAGATGACGCGCAAAAGGACCCGGGAAAGCCTGCAGCACGTGCTGTGCGAGGACTGCGATCACTGCGGCGGCCAGGGTTTCAATATGACCGCCGAAACCGTTTGTTTCGAAATTTTTCGCGAGATAATCCGGCAGCATCGCCAGTTCGAGTTCGATGAGGCCCTGGTGCTGGCACACCAGGACGTTATCGAGCTATTACTCGACGAAGAGGCCGCCGGGCTGTCGCAGACCGAGCAGCAGATCGGCAAGCCGATCCGGCTGCAGCCCGAGTCGCTGTACCTGAAAGACCAGTTCGACGTCGTTCTCATCTGAAGAACCGCCAAACGGAAACCATGAATCAATTGCTGCGAAAACTGATCAGAGGCCTGGCCTATCTTGGCGCGGCGCTCGTGATTGTGCTCGCAATTGCCGTTGGGATTTTCCGTCTGATGTTGCCGCGTTTGCCCGAATACCAGGAAGAAATAAAAAGCTGGACCAGTTCCGCCATCGGCGTGGACGTTGATTTCTCCGGCATGAATGCGCGTTGGCGACTAAGCGGCCCCGAGCTGAGTTTCTTCGACGCCGACCTGAAGCACCAGGACACAGGCATCAGCATCGTAACGGCCGAAGAAGTGAGCATCGGTGTCGGGCTGCTGCGGCTGATACGCGATCGCGAGTTGGTCGTCGACCGAGTGCAGGTCAGAGGCGTTTCTATTGATGTCAGGCAGGATGACAGCGGCGAATGGATATTTCAGGGTATTCCGGTCGACGAACTCATCGGCAATCGCGCCTTGCCGGCGGGCACCGTCGGCGATATCGACTTCGTCGGTCAAAACCTCGAGGTGCAATACGAACATCCGTCTTCCGGCCAGCTGGTACCGATCACCGTCAATTCATTACGCGTGTCGAGAAATGACGAGGAACTCGACATTGAAGCCGATATCAATCTGACGGAAGAATTCGGCAATCGACTCGAAATTTCCGCCACCCAGGCAACCGATGATCCGGTCGACGGGCATTGGCGTTTATATGTCGAAGGGGATTCGCTGGAGCTCGCCGGATGGTCCCGGTTACAGCAGTTTGCGTTGCCGGCGATCAGCGGCGGTAGCGCCGATTTTGTTCTCTGGCTGGACGTGGTGCAACACAAAGTTGCAAGCGCAACCGCCAATATCGTTGTCAATGGAATGCAGGCAGGTGAAGCTGGACCTGCCGCCCCGCTCGATATTCAGGGGAGCTTCGAGTATTCGGTCGATGATGAGGGTTGGTTGCTCGCCGCCAACCAGCTGAAAATTAGTTCAGACGACGGTGACTGGCCACAATCGACACTGCAGTTGCGAATACTGAATGACCCGCGAGGAGACGTTGTCGGCGTGCGTGCCAGCGCAAGCTACTTCGACCTCGACGATCTCAAGTATCTGAAGTCGTGGTTACCGCAGGACCAACAAGCGATACTCGACGATTACGCACCCTCTGGAGCATTGCGAGATGTCAGCGTTGAGCTCTCCGGTTTGCAGGCAGAGAACCCGGAATTTGACGTCTCGGCGGAGCTCATGCTGGCCGGCATCGCCGCCAGGGACGACCGACCGGGTGTGCGCGATTTCAGCGGCAGTGTCCGCGCCGATCGTGACGGTGGTCGACTCGAGATTCAGTCCGGCGATGTGACGCTCGATCTTGGCGCGCATTTGCTGGCGCCGCTGGTGCTCGATGAGGTAGCGGGGACGGTCATCTGGCGCCGCAGCGTGGAGGGCATTACCATACTTTCCGATAGCGTCCGCATCCGAAATGCCGACCTCGAAAGCCGCATGAGCCTGCAGGTTTCCATTCCCGCCGACGGCGCTTCCCCGGTCATCGACTTCGACAGCGACTGGAGTGTTTTTGACGTCAGTTCTGTTGAGCGTTACCTGCCGCTTCGCCTGATCAAGCCAAAGTTGTTTGACTGGCTTTCCAATGCGCTTGAGTCCGGATACGTGCGGCGGGGTACGACGCGATTCAACGGTGCGCTGGATAAATTTCCTTTCGACAATGGCGAGGGCGTATTCCGGATCGACGCAAGGCTGGAGGACGCGGTGCTCAACTACGCGCCGACCTGGCCGTCGCCACAGTTTCACCATCTCGACATCGTCGTCGAAAATACACGCTTGTATTCCGTCGAGAACCTGGCATTTGATGTTGGCAACTTGGTCGACGATGCTCGCCTCGAGATCCCGGACCTTCGTCAACCCGTGCTCAGTGTAGAAGCGTCCGCCATTGGGTCGCTCGAATCGATACGCGCGTATGCACAGCAAAGCCCTATATCAAATTTGCTCGGCAACAAGCTTGACCTGGTCGAGGTGGATGGCGACGCGTCATTCGATTTATCGTTGACGGTGCCAATTCAGAAGGTCGAAGACTATGATTTCCTGACGCGCATTAAAGTCGATAACGGAGAATTTCGAGTTCGTGGCTTTGCGGCACCGATAACGGAGCTAAACGGCTCGGTTACTGTCACACGCACGGAACTGGAAGCGGATTCGCTGCAGGGTCGCTTTCTAGGGAACCCCATCAGTCTCACACTCAGGCGGTTAGAGGATGAGCGCGCCGGTCACAGTGTCATCCTTGACGGCGTGGGCAAAGCCACTGCGCTGGCAATCGAAGAGGAGCTTGGTCTCAATTTGAACGGCGTGGTCGAGGGCGACTCCGATTACCATGCAAGCGTTCGGTTTCCGAACGCCCAGGCCGCTGAGCCCGCGCCACTGCAGATCATTGTCGAGTCAGATCTTTACGGAGTTCAGGCAAACCTGCCTGAACCGATTGGCAAATCGGACGAAGAGGTTCTGCCGATGTCGGCGAGAATCGAGTTTCCATCGCCCAACCAGATAGAGACGTCGGGCAGCCTGGCCGGCGATATCAACTGGATGGCGCGTTTCATCAAGGCAGGAGATGCCTGGGATTTTGATCGGGGCGTGCTTGCGGTCGGTGAGTACCCACGCGATCCGGATGTCCGGGGTTTGCATATCCACGGTCAACTAGCGACGCTATACGTCCATGATTGGCTCGCGGAAGGCAGGCGCGGCAGTGCAAACGGCGGGATCGGCGCGCGAATTCGCTCAATTGATCTGAACGTTCAAAAGCTGTTCGTGGCGGGCCAGGAATACAATAATCATCGCGTCGAAGTAAACCGCAGCGGCCAGGATTGGATCATCCAGCTCAGCGGCGCAGAGGCAGAGGGACTGATCAGTGTCCCCTATGATTTTTCGGCAGGCAGACCGATGACCATGGAGATGACGCGACTCATTCTGCCGGGTGAGGAGAATCCGAGGATAAGTGAGTCGACTCTCGATCCGAGAACATTGCCGGCCCTGTCCATCGTTGCCGACGAATTTGCCCTCGGCGACCGTCACTTTGGCAAACTGGAAGCGGAATTTGCTCGTACAGAGCGGGGCCTCGAAGCTGCCAATCTGAGGACCACCGACCCGAGTTTCACAATTTCCGGAAATGCGGGCTGGGTGAATGAGGTCAATGAAGATTTGGGGCAGCGGACCTTCATCGACGTAACACTAAAAAGCACCGATCTGCAAAAGACTGCCGATCGTCTCGCCTATGACCTTGCCGTCGTCGGGGACTCGATGCAGGTGGTGCTTAAACTGGGCTGGCTGGGCGGACCGCGGAAGGATTTCATGGCGGCACTGAACGGCACGGTTGGCGTCAATATTGGTGCCGGGAGCTTAGACGAAGTGGATCCGGGCGCAGGCCGGGTGTTCGGCCTGATGAGTATAACGGCGCTGCCGCGCCGGCTGTCGCTCGACTTTAGCGACGTGTTTGAAAAGGGATTCGGTTTCGATCAGATCGCCGGCGACTTCAGACTTGTCGATGGTGATGCATTTACGTGTAATCTGACACTGACCGGACCCGCGGCCGACGTAGGTATTGTTGGACGTGCGGGCCTGGAGACGCGGGATTACGATCAGGCGGCTGTCGTGAGCGCGGCTGTCGGCAATACGTTACCGGTTGCGGGATTCTTTCTGGGCGGGCCGCAGGTCGCCGCGGCCCTGCTGGTGTTTTCGCAGATATTCAAGAAACCTTTGAAGAACGTTGGCCAGATATTTTACTCGGTATCCGGCTCGTGGGATGAGCCGCTTATTGAATCGGCGGGCGACCTGGAATTTGCGCAGATCAGCAGTCGCGCCGGATGCATCAAGAACTAAGGGAAGGTAAAGCTTGACCATGACTACTGAAAACGCCATTGAGACTGCGATATCGCAAATGCTTGAGCCTGCGGGCCTCAACCAGAACCATCTCGCACACGCGCTGGGATCCCTGTATCGACGGGATGTAGATGCAGCGGATCTTTATTTCCAGATCAGCCGCAGTGAATCCTGGACGGTGGAAGACGGGATTCTCAAGGAAGGCAGCTTCAACCTTGACCAGGGCGTCGGGGTGCGCGCTGTTTGCGGCGAAAAAACGGGCTTTGCCTACTCGGAGGACCTGGTGCTGCCGGCGCTGCAGGGAGCGGCTGATGCTGCCCGCGCCATATCGCGGCACGGCCAGTCGAAATCCATCCAGGTCGCAAAATCGGGATTGATGAACCCGCTTTATCCGCTGACCGACCCGACGACCAGTATTTCGGATGCGCAAAAGAAGGCGCTGCTAAGTCGAATCGATGCGGAAACGCGCAAGCTCGACAAGCGGGTCGAGCAGGTAATCGTCAGCCTGAGCAGCAACCAGGAGCTGGTTCTGGTGGTCGCCGCCGACGGCACGTTTGCAGCCGATGTAAGGCCACTGGTCAGGCTTAACGTGACCGTTATTGTTGAGCAGAACGGTAAGCGAGAGCAGGGCTATTCCGGTGGTGGTGCGCGCTCGGATCTCGACTATTTTCTTGATGGCGACAGGGCCATGGACTTCGCTCGTGAGGCGGTGCGCCAGGCCGTCGTGCTTCTCGATGCCAAGCCGGCACCGGCCGGCACAATGCCGGTCGTACTCGGCGCCGGGTGGCCGGGTATCCTCCTGCACGAAGCAGTCGGGCACGGACTGGAAGGCGACTTCAATCGCAAGGGAACGTCCGCATTTACCGGTCTTGTCGGACAGAAGGTGGCATCGTCGCTTTGCACCATCGTAGACGACGGAACCCTGCCGAACCGGCGAGGGTCGCTTGCGATCGATGACGAGGGTACACCAGGACAGTACAACGTCCTCGTCGAAAACGGCATTCTTCGCGGCTATATGCAGGACAAGATGAATGCGCGGCTGACGGGCGTGCAGCCAACCGGTAATGGCCGGCGCGAGTCATTTGCGCACATTCCGATGCCACGCATGACCAACACCTATATGCTGCCGGGCCCGCACGATCCCCAGGAAATTATCCAGTCAGTCGAGAAAGGGCTTTACGCGCCGAATTTCGGCGGCGGCCAGGTTGACATCACCTCCGGAAAATTTGTCTTTTCG
>Ga0316195_10000474_pt1 | contig 16120 bp, 16 predicted proteins | sample Phised1_MG_FD_204937 | JGI IMG/M metagenome (GOLD analysis project Ga0316195, IMG submission 204937) | Coastal sediment microbial communities from Maine, United States - Phippsburg sediment 1 | ecosystem: Environmental > Aquatic > Marine > Coastal > Sediment | place: USA: Maine | collected...
CGAGGACGGGGTCGCAGCGGCCTGGTTGCCTCTCGGTGGATTGTCATTCGAGGACCTGCGAATCCTCATCGCGACCTTCGACAAGGTCTATCCCCACACGACGCTCTGGTATTTCACCCCGTACCCCACGCACTTCGTCATCGTGGTGGGCACGCCGACGGGGACCACGGTCAAGCTCGACGAATTGGCGCGAAAGATGGACAAGGTGAGGGCGGATCTTCTGACGATCCAGGTGGACAGCGAGTATGAGATTGCCAGCATGCTGATGCTGGGAGAGCAGGACGTCGATGACCTCGTTGCAGGAGCGCCAGTCCACACCGACGATCATCCGATTCTCGAATTTTCGGACATGGAACTCTACATGATGGTCGATGTCGAGCCGAACCTGGGTGGTCTCCTGCAGTACCAGAAGGAAGACCTCGGCCAGTACTTCATCGGAACGGAAGGGCAGTTGCTCACCCTGGACCAGCACTTCACGGAAGCCAGGCGCAACTTCCGGAACTATGTCCGCAGGTACGAACGGGCTCACCGCGCCGAGATCGATTGATGCGGGTGGGTGGCATGATCCGGGTCGAATGCCGACCGTGCCTGAAAGTCGCCTCATTGCCGCGCAGCTGACTATTGGGCAGCAGCGAGGCCCCCAAGGGGTGCCCAAGCGCCTCTTGTCCTGGGTTGGCGCCTTTCAGCTCCGGTTCTGGAACCGTTCGATCAAGATGCGATCGAGCGGTTGACGGCGCTGGCCCGTCAGCGGGCCTTGGCCGAATTCCGGGCGGTAGCTTCGGACGAGGTTCCGCCGGGCAGGGCGGTTCGTCGGCCAGCCAGAAAGTCCGCCCCATCCCGCGGACTGGTGGCGCCGAACCGGGCCATTCCTCGTACGAAACCCCGCGCTTCAGCGCTCACTGGCCGCGCGCGGACCGGGTCTTCATGACAGGGGTCGCCGTGGACGATCAGCCCTCGAAGAACCCCATCTTCACGCCGGCCAGGGTGATGACGTCGTTATCCGACAACCGGCGGGCCTGCGGCCCGGTGGGTTCGCCGTTGACCAGCGGATAGTCGCCGTCCTTGGCGCTCTCGACGTGCACCAGGGTATAGCCGTCGGCCCTCCGGGTGATCGCGGCCACCTGGATGCCGGGCCGTCCAAGGGTCGTCAATGCCTTGGTCAGTTCCAGTTCGCGACCGGCAAACTGACCGGACAGCACCTGCAGCTTGGCCGGCGGAATAGGCTTGCGAGCAGCGGCGGGGGCCTGTGCGGCCGGGGCAGGCGCTTCAGCGGCGGCGCTGGTCGCCGCGCGCAAGCGCTTTTCGCTGACCTGTCCGGGGCCGATCACCATCGTCCGCTCGAATTCGTCCTGCTCGTCTCCCTCGACCTGGCTGTCCACGTAGCGCAGGTGATGGTGGCCGATGGTGATGACGTCACCATGCTGCAGGGCGTGTTTCTTGATCAGCTTGCCGTTGACGTACGTGCCATTGGTGCTGTTCAGGTCCTCGAGGAAGGAGTCATTCAGGATGTTGATGATCAGCGCATGGTGGCCGCTGACCGCCGCGTTATCGACGCGGACATCGTTATCGGGCAGTCGCCCGAGGGTGTACCGCTCCTTGCTCATGTTGTATTCGGCGAGTACCGAACCGTCGAGACTCAAAATCAGGCGCGCCATCGTGGTCCCCGTAGCCGGCTAACCGAACCAGCCCAATATTCTGTCAAGTATGCCCTTTTTGGCGGGGAACGGCTCAGTCACCTGCACCAGCATGACCGAGATGTTGTCCCGCCCTCCATTGTCGTTGGCCAACTGCACCAGTTGTTTAGACACAGTATTAAGATTAGAGCCAAACGTACTGATAGTTAAGTGAATATCCTCGTCCTCCACCATGTCGGTGAGGCCGTCGGAACACAGCACGAAGTAATCTCCCTTGTGCACTGGCTGCTCGGATACTTCTACCTCGACGGTAGGTTCGACGCCGAGTGCACGCGTCACATAGTTCTTGTTTGTGACCCGCTGGGCCTCCTCCGGCGTGTAAAAACCACGATCCACCAGCTCCTGCAGGAGGGAGTGGTCCATGGTGACCTGCTCGAAGCGGTCGGCCCGCAGCCGGTACATCCGCGAATCGCCGACGTGGGCGATGATCACCCGGTTGTCGTGCAGCAGGCCGGCCACCACGGTGGTGCCCATGCCCTCGCACTGCGCCTGGGTCTTGGAGGTCTGGTGGATGATCTTGTTGGCGCGCGCGATGGAATCGCGAAGGATCACCCCGGGACGGCTCAGGCCGGAGATCTTGTCCACGCCCGTCAGTTCCTGCGACGCGTAGGCCTCGCGAACGAGGTTCATGATCGTCTTGACCGCGATCCCGCTGGCGACTTCGCCAGCGTTGTAGCCGCCCATGCCGTCGGCAAGCACGAACAGGCCGATATCGGCATCCCAGGCGATCGTATCTTCGTTGTGGTCACGAACCCGGCCGGTATCGGTCATGCCGACGGCCCGCAGCTTGCCCTTCAGTGAGACGTGCTGGTTCATCTCAGCGCAGCGTCGGGTCGATCTGGCGACCGCAGTCGTGCAGGGCGAGGCCCATGGCGGCGGCCGAGTCGAAACGTGCGTCGGGATCCTTCTGCAGCGCCCGGTCGAGCGCCTCGGCCAGCGATCCGGGGAGGTCGGGGCGGATCGTCTGCAGGGGCGGGTGCGACTGCATGACGATGGCATTCATGAGGCCCGGCATCGAGTCCGACCGGAACGGGAGCATGCCGGTCAGCAGCTGGAACAGGGACACGCCGAGCGAAAACTGGTCCGAGCTGCCGGTGACGGGACGACCATCAAGTTGTTCGGGTGCCATGTACGACGGCGAGCCCAGGACGATGCCTGTCCTGGTCGCCTGGCTGTCAGCGAAACGTGCTACCCCGAAATCCATGATGCGGATGCGCCGGCTGTGCTGGTCAAACACAATATTGGCAGGCTTTATGTCGCGATGCACGATTCCGCGCCGGTGCGCGAAGTGGAGGGCGTCCGCGACCCTCGCACACATCTCCGTGGCCATGCGGGGCGGCAGCAAGCGGCCCTCGTAGGTGTGCGTGGACAGGCTGACGCCTTCCACCAGTTCCATCGCGAGGTAGACCTTGCCCTCGCACTCGCCTGCTTCGTAGGTGGTGACGATATCGGGGTGCTGCATCTGCGACGTGGCTTGCGCCTCGCGCAGCAGTCGCAGCTTGGCTTCTTCCAGCCGATCCTCGGGCCAGTCGTCACCGAGGGAGAGGATCTTCAGTGCCACCACGCGGGAATCATTGTCGTCGCTTGCCTTGTAGACGGCCGCCATGGCGCCGCGCCCGATCTCCCGCTCGATCCTGTAGTGGCCGAAGGCCTGGCCCGGCTTCATGGTGACGCGGGACCGTGACGGGCTGGTCTTCGAGGCGAGGGACGCTTCCAGGGGCTGGGGCAGCCTGGGCATCAGGCCGCCGAAGTCATCGGCTCCTGCGCTCGCGGAGCCATCGGGCTCGCCGCGCATCCAGCGTCCGAGATACGACTCGCCGCTCATGAAAGGGCCCGCTTCAGGAATTCTGGCATCCGGGAATCATAAACGGCCAGAGGTGCCTCCGGAACCTTTGTTGTATGCGCTGCCGCGAATTACGTGTGGATTCTTGAACCACACCTCAGTCCTGGAGAGCCGCGTGCTAGCATCCGGCGTCCCCTGACAGCGGACCCCAGATGGCCAAGTCGCGCAACATCTTCGTGTGCTCAAGCTGCGGCAATGAGTCGCCTCGCTGGCAGGGCCAGTGTCCCTCCTGCGGCGAATGGAACACGCTGAGCGCTTACCATGCGCCTGCCGCGACTCGCCGCAGTGCCGGGCCGCGCGCCGCCGCCCGCGGAGCGGCTCCGCGCGGGCTTGCCGACGTGGTGTCCGAGGACGCGCCCAGGTTGCCGACGGGACTGAGTGAGTTCGACCGCGTCCTGGGCGGCGGGCTGGTGACCGGTTCGGTGACCCTGATCGGCGGCGATCCCGGTATCGGCAAGTCGACCCTGCTGCTGCAGGCGGGCGCCGCCCTGGCGGGGACGGCGCCGGTGCTCTATGCCACCGGGGAGGAGTCGGTCCGTCAGGTCGGCCTGCGGGCACAGCGCCTGGGCGTCGCCGGGGCGCCGCTCCAGTTGCTGGCCGAGACATCCGTCGAGCAGGTCCTCGCGCAGGCCGAGGCGGTAGCGGCGCGGGTGCTCGTGATCGATTCGATCCAGACGATGACCGCCGAGACGCTCGAATCGGCGGCCGGCTCGGTTTCGCAGCTGCGCGAATGCGCTGCCCGACTGGTCGGTTACGCCAAGCGCACGGGCACGGCCGTGCTGCTGATCGGTCACGTGACCAAGGAGGGCTTGATAGCCGGCCCGCGGGTCCTGGAGCACATGGTCGATTGCGTTCTTTACTTCGAAAGCGACTCGGGCAGCCGCTATCGCGTCATTCGTGCGGTCAAGAACCGTTTCGGGGCCGCCAACGAGATCGGCGTGTTCGCCATGGGGGAGGGCGGGCTCAAGGAAGTCCGCAATCCGTCCGCCATCTTCCTGTCCCGCCACGAGGAGCCGGTCGCGGGCTCGATCGTGACCGTCGCTCGCGAAGGCACGCGCCAGATGCTGATCGAGGTGCAGGCGCTGGTGGATCCCAGCCACGCGGCCAACCCGCGTCGCGTCGCCGTGGGTCTCGATGGCAACCGCGTCGCGATGCTGCTCGCCGTCCTGCACAGGCACGCATCGGTCGCGCTGCACGGTCACGACGTCTTCGTCAACGTGGTCGGCGGCGTCCGGCTTGGCGAGACCGCGGCGGACCTGCCGGTGCTCGCCGCCGCGCTGTCCAGCCTGGAAGGCAGGGCCTTGGCCCAGGAACTCATCTGCTTCGGCGAAATAGGCCTGGCGGGAGAAATCCGTCCAGTGCCCTTTGGCGAGGAGCGGCTGCGCGAGGCGGCCAAGCACGGATTTCGCAGGGCCGTCGTGCCCCGGGCGAATGTGCCTCGCAAGGGGATCGAAGGCATGGACGTCGTGGGGGTCGGCCGGCTCGTCGAGGCCGTGCAGGCCCTTCGATGACCCGGCAGGCGCGGGCGCCCCGGCGGCCGCCTGTGCGTGCGGCTAGCGGGGCGCCGCTGGCCAGAATCGGGCGGTGCGGACCGTGTTGTCGGCGATCTGCAGCACTTCGACCGGGTGATCGCTGAGCTTGAGGCTGGTCCCGGCCTCGGGGATCGTCTCCAGGTGCTCGATGATCAGACCCGAGATCGTCCTCGGCCCGTCCGTCGGCAGGTCCCAGCCCAGCGTGCGGTTCACGGCGCGCACCGCGGCACTGCCGCTGATGACAAAGCTGCCGTCGTCATGCGGCAGCACGTCGCGGCTCAGCGAGCCGGGCTGGGTCGTGAATTCGCCGACGACTTCTTCGAGGATGTCCTCGAGCGTGACCAGCCCGAGCACGTCGCCGTATTCGTCAACTACGAAGGCAATGCGCCGCTTGAGCTTGCGGAAGGCGATCAGCTGCGCCTGCAGCGTCGTGCCCTCCGGAACGAATAGCGCATCGCGCCGTGTGGCCACCTCCCTGAGCCGTTGCCGGCTGAGGCGCCCCGCCGCCAGTTCGTTGGCGATTCGCTTCATGTGGACGACGCCTATGACCCGCTCCAGGTCGCCCTCATACAGCGGCAGCCGCGTGTGCGGCGTACGGGACAGCAAGTCGATGATCTCGTCCCAGTCCAGCCTTATGTCGACGCCGACGACGTCGCTTCGGGGAACCATGATGTCCTCGACGGTCGACTGCTCGAGGCTCAGCAAGGCCTGGACCATCTGCCGGCGGTCTTCCGGAGCCGTCGCCAGCAGGTCGGCCATCTCCTCCAGCGCCCCGGCAAGCGTGCCGTCGTTGGCCGCGACTTCGCCGCGGTCAGCCGGCATCAGCCGGGCCAGGGGCTTGAGAAGAGTGGCCCAGGCGGTGGCGAGCCACGCCGCGCGCGCACCGAACAGGCGCAGCCGCCCCTGCTGTTCGACGAGATGCAGGAGCGAGAGCGAGATGACCGCCACCACTGCCGGTACGACGGAACCGGAGGTGCCGAAGGTAGACACCAGCGCGACGATGGCCACCAGCAGGATGACGCGCAGGACGGCGCCGGCCCGGCGCATGCGCACCGGGTCACCTGAGCTCCGCAGGTGGGCATTCCAGTGCCGCGCCGTCGCGGCTTCGACCCCGCGCGACAGGCCCGTCAACGCGGCCTCGAGCAAGGCCAGCAGCGCGACCAGGACCACGACCAGGATGGCCGCTGCAACGGGGCTGATGGGCAGGCTACTCAAATGGGGGGCGTCGGGTGGCCACGGCCCGGCCATTGCAACAAGCGGCGGCCGCCTCCGTCAAGGAGACTGTCATCTCAGCCCCAGTGGCGGTCGAGCAGGACCTCGAGGATGAACTTGGTCAGGAAATAGGACATGGCCAGGACCACGAAGCCCGACAGGACGAGCCGGCGCGCCTTGCGACCGCGCCAGCCGAAGCGGTATCGCCCCAGCAGCAGCACGCCGAATATCGCCCAGGCGATCAGCGCCAGCACGACCTTGTGTACGAGCCTCTGGCCGAACAGGTCGGTCACGAACAGCGCACCGATGACCAGCGTGGTGGACAGCGCGACGAAGCCCAGGGCCAGCAGCGTGAAGACCGCGTGCTCCATGCTCTCCATAGGCGGCAGCACCGCGAGCCACTTCGCCGGCCGGCGGCTGCGCAGGCTGGCTTCCTGGGCGGCCAGCACCAGGGCGAGGACGGCGGCGGTCGCCAGCAGCCCGAAAGCCAGCGCGGAGAGCGTGATGTGCGCCGCGAGCGGCCAGCCCGGGTCGATGGTCTCGCGGACCGTCGAAAGACTTCCAGTGCCCAGCGCAAGGGCGCTGGCCGTGGCCAGCAGGATGGCTGCGGGGGCCCTGAAGTGGAGCTTGAAGGACAGCAGCGCGCCGATTGCGCCCACCACGAGGCCGAACATCGACAGGCTGTCCGCGATGTCCAGCGCGTAGCCCTCCTCGGCCCGGAGGGTCGTCGACAGCCAGCCGAGGTGCGCCAGAACCGCCAGGGCCGCGAGCCAGGCGCCGACGCCGGCGGCCCGATCCGGTCCGCGCCACGCAGTCCAGGCCGCGAAGCTCGCGGCCACGATGTAGAGGCCTATGACGACTATTCCGTACACGCTGGTTTCGCCTGGGATGATGAGGCCGATTGTACGGCAACGCCGCCCCGGTACGCAGGGCCTATAATCCCTTACCCTGCTGGCCGGCCCGGAACGGGCGCGCCGCACTCCCATTCGAGGCCGACCAAGACATGTTCGAGACGCTGACCGATCGCCTGTCCCGTGCCGTAGACGCCATGCGAGGCAGGGGCCGCCTGACCGACGAAAACATCACCGACACGCTGCGGCAGGTGCGTCTGGCCCTGCTCGAAGCTGACGTCGCGGTTCCCGTCGTCAAGTCCTTCACGGATGCGGTCAAGGAACGCGCGGTCGGCGCGGAGGTGACCCGCAGCCTCACGCCGGGGCAGGCGTTCATCAAGATCATCCACGACGAGCTGGTCCGGGTGATGGGTGAACCCGCGCAGGGGCTGAACCTTCGTGGCCAGCCGCCCGTCGTCGTGCTGCTGGCCGGGCTCCAGGGCGCGGGCAAGACGACGACGGCGGCGAAGCTCGCCCGCCACCTCATCGAGACGAAGAAAAAGAAGGTGCTGCTGGCCAGCACCGACATCTACCGGCCGGCCGCGATGAGGCAGCTCGAGCTGCTGGCCGCGCAGGTCGGGGCCGATTATTTCGGCGCCGAGGCCACGACCGCCCCGGTCGAGATTGCGCGCTCGGCCCTCCAGCACGGCCGCCGCCATGGCCACGACGTCGTCATCGTGGATACGGCGGGCCGACTGCACGTCGATTCCGCGATGATGGACGAGGTCCGGGCGGTGGATGCGGCCGTCGATCCACTTGAGCGCCTGTTCGTCGTGGACAGCATGGCCGGCCAGGACGCGGTCAACGCGGCGCGCGCCTTCAACGACGCGCTGGCGTTGACCGGCGTGATCCTGACGAAAGCGGACGGCGATGCGCGGGGCGGCGCGGCGTTGTCCGTGCGCCACGTCACCGGCAAGCCGATCCTGTTCCTCGGCGTCGGCGAGAAAACCGAGGCGCTGGAGCTCTTCCACCCGGAACGCGTGGCCTCGCGCATTCTCGGCATGGGCGACGTCGTGTCGCTGGTGGAACAGGTCCAGTCCCAGGTGGACCAGGACCAGGCCAGGAAGCTGGCCGAGAAGCTGACCAAGGGCCGCGGCTTCGACCTCACCGACCTGCGCGAGCAGCTGGGGCAGTTCCAGAACATGGGCGGCATGGCCTCGATCATGGACAAGCTGCCCGCGGGCATGATGCCGCCAGGCGGGGTTGGGCAGATCGATGAGAAGCAGATCCAGCGCCAGATAGCGATCATCAACTCCATGACGCCCCTCGAGCGACGCCGGCCGGCCGTCCTCGATGGATCCCGCAAACGCCGCATCGCGGCCGGATCGGGGGTCCAGGTCCAGGACGTCAACCGCCTGCTCAAGCAATTCACCGAGATGGAGAGGATGATGAAGCGCCTCAAGGGCGGCGGCCTGCGCAAGCTGATGAGGGGCCTCGGAGGGCGCATGCCCGGCGGGTTCCCCGGGGGCTTCCCCCGGCCCCGGTGAGCCTGGACGGCGTTTGCACGTAACTATTTAACTCTTGGTCATTTTTAGGTAACATGCGCGGCTCTTTGGCGGGCGGATGAATCCGGCCGGCCAATCGTGCGCACCCAGGGGGTGCGCGTAGCCTTTGATCCCGAGGACAGATTCGATGGTGACGATTCGATTGACGCGTCGTGGTGCCCGCAATGCGCCGTTTTACCACGTCGTCGTCGCGGACAGCCGCAAGCGGCAGGGCGGCCCGGTGCTGGAGCAGGTCGGCTTCTTCAACCCCGTGGCGCGCAAGCAGGACAAGAAGATCGAGCTCGACCTGGCTCGCATCGATCATTGGACCGGCACTGGCGCGCAGATGTCGGACCGCGTACGTGCGCTGGTGAACGCCTACCGCAAGCAGGCGGTCAGCGCCTGAATTCACGATGAACAGCCGGGCCATGACGGGTGATCCGTCGGGGCCGGCCGGGCCGGTGACGCCGGGCGTGGTGCTCGGCCGGATCGCCGGACCTTTTGGAATCAGGGGCTGGGTGAAGGTCAAGTCCTACACCGAGCCCGCCGAGGGCATCCTCGGTTACCGGAACTGGCATGTCAGCGTGCCGGGTTCAGGGCCGAGAAGGCTCCTGCCCGTCGAGGGACGCCGCCACGGCGAACTGGTCGTGGTGCGGCTCGAGGGGATAGACGATCGGGATGCCGCCGCAGCCCTGGTGCATGGCGAGATCAGCGTGCCGCGAGGTGACCTGCCGCCGACGGGTGAGCGCCAGTACTACATGGCGGACCTCGAGGGGCTGGAAGTGCTGACGATTGACGGACAGCTGCTGGGACGACTCGACCACTTCGTCGAGACGGGCGCCAACCCTGTCATGGTTGTGATAGGTGAGCGTGAGCGCTGGCTGCCGCTGGTGCCGCGCTGCCTCAAAGAGGTGGACCTCGCTGCCGGGCGCATCGTGGTCGACTGGGATCCGGACTTCTAGGACGACCGCGTTGCACTTTGAAGTCGTGACGCTGTTTCCGGAGTTCATCCGGGCCTACCTCGAGGCAGGAGTCGTGGGTCGCGCTGCGATCCGGGGCCTGCTGCAGGTGGGTACCGAGGATCCGCGAACGCATGCGGCGGACGTGCACCGGACGGTGGACGACCGGCCCTACGGTGGCGGGCCGGGCATGGTGATGAAGCCCGAGCCGCTGGCGGCGGCGATTGGCGCTGCTGCGGCCAGGTTGCCGGCGGGGAGCCCGGTGGTGGCCTTGAGCGCGCAGGGGAGGCCTTTCGACCAGCGCAGGGCCAGGGAATTTTCGCGACTGCCCGGCTTGCTGCTGGTGGCGGGACGATACGAGGGCGTGGACCAGCGGGTGCTGGACTCGCTGGTGGACGAGGAACTGTCGGTCGGCGACTACGTGCTGTCGGGTGGTGAGTTGCCCGCCCTGGTCGTGATCGACGCGGTAGCGAGGCTGTTGCCCGGCGTGCTGGGTGATGCCGACTCGGCGGTGCAGGACTCGTTCTCGGACGGGTTGCTGGATTGGCCGCACTACACGCGGCCCGAGGACTGGGCCGGGATGCCGGTCCCCGCGGTGCTGCTGGGTGGGCATCACGAGTCCATCCGTCGCTGGCGTCTGAAGCAGGCGCTTGGGCGGACCTGGCAGGGCCGGCCCGCGTTGCTTCGGCAACGCCGATTGAATGACGAGGAGCGCGGGCTTCTCGAGGAATACTGCGCCGAGGCGGGTGTCGAACCGCCTCATCGCTTGGATTGACTCGACATCGGGGACAAACCCATGAGCAAGATCGTTCAGGACATCGAAGCGCGGGCGGCGACCCGTGAATTGCCGGACTTCGGACCCGGCGACACCGTCATCGTTCAGGTGAAGGTGAAGGAAGGGGACCGCGAGCGCGTCCAGGCCTATGAAGGCGTGGTCATCGCCCGCAAGAACCGCGGGCTCAACAGCTCCTTCACCGTGCGCAAGATTTCGCACGGCGAGGGCGTGGAGCGCGTGTTCCAGAGCCACAGCCCGTCCATTGCCGACGTCAAGGTGAAGCGTCGCGGCCAGGTCCGCCGCGCCAAGCTCTACTACCTCCGCGATCGTTCGGGCAGGTCGGCCCGCATCGAGGAAAAGATCGGCTGATATCTGCCTGTCGGCAGGCAGACACGACGATCGGGGTCCCACCGGCCCCGGTCGTTTTTTTATTCGGGCTGCCACCCTGCGCCGGCGCGTCGGGTCCGCTAAACTGGCCTCCTGCCACGACCCCGATGGCCTCAAGGACGGTTCAGCATGGCCCTCTTTCGCACGATAGGTTCCTTCTTCAAGGGTATCTGGCGCGCCCTCGACGGCCTCAGGAAGGTCCTGCACCTGATCCTGCTGCTGGTCCTGTTCGGGATCCTGTTCGCGGCAACCCGCTCCTCCCTGCCTTATGTGCCCAGCCGCGCCGCGCTGGTGCTCGCGCCCCAGGGAGCGATCGTCGAGCAGCTGTCCGGCGACCCGATCGATACCGCGATCCGCGACGCGTCGGGCGAGGGCCCGCCGGAGACGCGGCTGCAGGACCTGCTGGACGTGATCAAGGCGGCGACAGACGATGATCGTGTGAGCGCCATGGTGCTCGATCTCAGTTCGCTGGAGCGCGCCGGGCTGCCGATGCTGCAGGACCTCGGCAAGGCGGTGGACACCTTCCGCGCTTCCGGGAAAAAGGTGTTTGCCTGGGGAGGCTATTTCGACCAGCGGCAGTACTTCCTGGCGTCCCACGCGGACGAGGTCTACCTGGACCCCTATGGCGCGGTCATCGTCGAGGGTTTCGGCTACTTCCGCCAGTACCTGAAGGGAACCGCCGACAAGCTCGGCGTGGACATCCACGTCTTCAAGGTCGGCACGCACAAGTCGGCGCCGGACACCTTCACCCGCAGCGACATGTCACCCGAGGACCGGGAGGAAGCCCAGGTCTGGCTGAAGTCCCTGTGGGACGCGTGGAAGTCGGACGTGGCCAGGGAGCGTGGACTCGAGCCCCAGGCGCTGCAGGACTACGCCGACAAGGCCGGGGCCGGTGTACGCGCGGCGGACGGTGACCTGGCGCAGTACGCCCTTTCCAGCGGGTTGGTCGACGGGCTCAAGACGCACGAACAGTTCGAAGAGGTCGTCACCGAGGACGCGGGCTACGACGAGTCCGAGCACAGCTTCAAGTCGGTGGACTGGCGTTCCTACCTGGCCGTGATGCGCTCCGAGCGCGCGTTGCGCAAGGAGGCCGACCATAACGTCGGCGTGGTCGTGGCGGCAGGCGAGATCCTGGACGGTGAACAGCCGCCGGGGACCGTGGGTGGCAAGACCCTGTCGGACCTGCTGCGAGACATTCGCTACGACGATTCCATCGACGCGGTGGTACTGCGCATCGACAGCCCGGGCGGCAGCGTGTACGCCTCGGAGATGATTCGCCGGGAAATCGATGCCCTGCAGGAAGCCGGCAAGCCGGTGGTGGCGTCGATGTCCAGCATCGCCGCCTCGGGCGGTTACTACATCGCGGCGCCAGCGGCCCGTATCTTCGCGGCACCGACCACGATTACCGGGTCGATCGGCATCTTCGCGATATTCCCGACCCTGGACCGGACACTGGGCAAGATCGGCATCACCTCCGACGGCATCGGCACGACCGCGCTGGCCGGCGGGGCCCGCATTGACCGGAGCCTCAACCCCCAGGTCGCCGAGATCCTGCAGTCCACCGTCGAGTCTGGTTACCAACGTTTCGTGTCGATGGTCGCCTCGAAGCGGGAGCGCCCGTTCGAGGAGATCGACGGCATCGCCCAGGGCAGGGTCTGGTCGGGAGCCGACGCCAAGGCCGCCGGCCTGGTGGACGAGTTTGGCAGCCTGCAGGAAGCCGTCGAAGCCGCGGCGACACTGGGGCAGATCAAGGGCGACTACGGCGTCAAGTGGGTGGCGCCGTCCCTGACATGGCGACAGGCGCTGGCGCTGCGAATGCGCGTGGCCGCGGCCAGCAGCCTGAAGTGGACCGGCTTCGATTTCGGGCTGGCGCGTCTGCCGCTGCCGGACCCGGTGACCGCCGAGGCCCAGCGCCTGCTGGAGCTGGGCGCGCAGGGCCGCCCGATTTACTGGTGCGCCTGCCGGGTAGACTGAGCAGCTGGGCGGTCAGGCCGCCCAGTCGAGGATGACCTTGCCCGAGCGGCCGCTGTTCATGGTCTCGAAGGCACGCTGGTAATCGTCGATGGCAAAGCGGTGCGTGATGATGGGGCTGATGTCGAGTCCGCTCTGCAGCATGCTGGCCATCTTGTACCAGGTCTCGAACATCTCGCGGCCGTAGATGCCCTTGATGACCAGGCCCTTGAAGATCACCTCGTTCCAGTCGATGGCGACGTCGCTGGGGGGGATCCCCAGCAGGGCCACGCGACCGCCGTGGTGCATGGCCTTCAGCAGGTCGCGGAAGGCCGTCGGGTTGCCCGACATCTCCAGGCCGACGTCGAAGCCTTCCTGCATGCCGAGATCGGCCATGGCGCCGGCTATGGAGTCGCGAGCCACGTTCAGGGCGCGCGAGGCGCCCATCTTGCGAGCCAGCTCCAGGCGGTAGTCGTTGACGTCCGTGATGACGACGTGGCGGGCGCCGACATGGCGGGCGATCGCGACCGCCATGACGCCAATGGGGCCTGCGCCGGTGATCAACACGTCCTCGCCGACCAGGTCGAAGGACAGTGCCGCATGGGTCGCGTTGCCCAGTGGGTCGAGCACGGAGGCGATCTCGTCGCTGATCGCGTCCGGCAGCTTGAAGACATTGGTTGCCGGCAGGACCATGTATTCCGCGAAGCAGCCCGGGCGGTTCACGCCGACGCCAACGGTATTGCGGCACAAGTGGCGCCGGCCCGCGCGGCAGTTGCGGCAATGACCGCAGGTGATGTGGCCCTCGCCGGACACGCGATCCCCCGGTGCGAAGCCGACGACCTCACTGCCGATCTCGACGATCTCGCCGCAGTATTCATGGCCGACCTGCATCGGCACGGGAATGGTCTTCTGCGCCCAGGCGTCCCAGTTGTAGATGTGGATGTCTGTGCCGCAGATGGCGGTCTTCTTCATGCGGATCAGCACGTCGTTGTGGCCGACGCGCGGGGGCTCGATGTCCCGCATCCAGATGCCGGGGGTGGCCTCTGCCTTGACCAGTGCCTTCATGGGAACCTCAGCGAATGACGCCGAGCTCACGCCCGGCCGTTGTAAATGCGTCGATGGCGCGATCGAGCTGCTCGATGGTATGTCCGGCACTCATCTGCGTGCGGATCCGCGCCTTGCCGATCGGCACCACCGGATAGGAGAAACCGATCACATAGATCCCGAGTTCCAGCAGCCGCTCGGCCATCCGCACCGCAAGCGGGGCATCGCCGAGCATGATCGGGATGATGGGGTGTTCGCCGGGCACCAGGTCGAAGCCAAGCGCCTGCATGCGCTGGCGGAAGTGCCGGGTGTTGTCCCACAGGCGGGAGCGCAGCTCCGGCATGGAATCGAGCAGTTCCAGGACCCGGATGCTGGTCGCCGCCACGACCGGCGGCACCGAGTTGGAGAACAGGTAGGGGCGGGAGCGCTGCCGCAGCCACTCGATGACCTCGCGACGGCCGGAGGTGTAGCCGCCGCTGGCGCCGCCGAGCGCCTTGCCGAGCGTGCCGGTGAGGATGTCCACGCGTTGCATGACGCCACAGTGCTCGGGAGTCCCGCGGCCGTGCGCGCCCATGAAGCCCGTGGCGTGGGAATCGTCCACGACGACGACCGCGGCGTAGCGGTCCGCGAGGTCACAGATCCCGGCGAGGGGTGCGACGGTGCCGTCCATCGAGAAAACCCCGTCGGTCACGATCAGCCGGGTGCGGGCGTCGAGCGAATGCTTCAGGCAGTCCTCGAGCTTGTCCAGGTCACGGTTGTCGTAGCGCAGCCTGCGTGCCTTCGACAGGCGGACACCATCGATGATGCTGGCGTGGTTCAGCGCGTCCGAAATGATCACGTCGCGTTCGTCGGTCAGCGTCTCGAACAGGCCGCCGTTGGCATCGAAGCAGGACGAGTAGAGGATCGTGTCGTCGGTGCCCAGGAACCGGGAAAGTTGCTGCTCCAGCTCCCGATGCGGGGCCTGCGTTCCGCATATGAAGCGCACCGAGGCCATGCCGTAGCCGTAGCGGTCGATGGCCCGGTGGGCCGCCTCCCTGAGCAACGGATGATTGGCCAGGCCCAGGTAGTTGTTGGCGCAGAGATTGATGACCTCGCTGCCGTCGGCGAGTCGAACGATGGCCTGCTGACCGGATGAGATCACCCGTTCCCGCTTGTACAATCCCTGGGCATCGAGCTCGGCACCCTGTGCCGCGAGCCGGTCGAGAAAAGATTTGTCCACGTTGAGGTATTCCCTTTGTGGGCCCCTATTATAGGGCAGGTACACGGCAGGGCGGGCGGGGCAGCGCAATGCGGGTAAAGGACGAAGGGATGCCCGGGGTAGTGCCGCTACGGATCGACAAGTGGCTGTGGTGCGCGCGCTTCTTCAAGACCCGGTCGCTGGCTGCCGATGCCGTCGCCGGCGGGAAGGTGCACGTCAATCGCGAGCGGGTAAAGCCCTCCCGGACCGTCCGCCCCGGGGACCTGCTTGAAATCACGGTCGGCGTCGATGTCGTCACGGTGGAAGTACATTCCATTCCGGTGCGGCGGGGCCCTGCCCCGGAGGCCCGGCAGTGCTATGTCGAGACCGAGGCCAGCATCGCGCGGCGCGATCGCATGCGCGAGCAGCGCCGGCTTGCGGCGATGGCGGCACCCCAGACAGAAGGGCGACCCGACAAGCGGACCCGCCGCGAACTGCTGCGCTTCCAGCGCGAGCGGGGTGACCAGTGAATCGATCGACATGCGGCCGCGTACCGAGAGCCACGTCACGTTTTTCGTGCCCCGCCTGCCGTACCTTGTAGGAGCAAGGCAATCCGGGGTGCACATGGACAGGAAGTCAGATCCAAGACGGCGCGCGAGGGGTAACGCGCCCGTACCCGTGGCCGACTCGACGCCGGGTACCCGCACCCTGAGCTGGGAGGAGAAGGCCCTGTCCAGCGTCAGGTCGCATGTGCGCGAGTTGAGTGGCCCGGGGGCAGCGCAGGCCGGCTGGGAGACCGACACCATCACCCGCCTCGAGGATTACTTCGACCTCGACCAGGTTTGAGCCCTGGCGCCGGGGCAGGGCATACTGCGGGCCGGTTCCCAGCGGACGCAGGCTCGTGCCCAGACTCATTCCCGCCCCAACGGTCGTTCCCTCGGCCGGAACACGCCCCAAGCGCATCGAGGAGTTCGTGGGTCGCCTGAATACGGCGACGCCGGCCGTCAGCATCGCGCGCATGGTGTCGCCTCCCGGCTGGGTCGAGCCGGGACAAAGGCCGCAGTTCGACGAGTACACGCTGGTGCTCGAGGGCAGCCTCACGGTCGAGAGCGAGAGCGGTTCGCTGCAAGTTGCGGCGGGCCAGGCAGTGCACGCACTGGCCGGCGAGTGGGT
>Ga0316195_10000475_pt1 | contig 16120 bp, 16 predicted proteins | sample Phised1_MG_FD_204937 | JGI IMG/M metagenome (GOLD analysis project Ga0316195, IMG submission 204937) | Coastal sediment microbial communities from Maine, United States - Phippsburg sediment 1 | ecosystem: Environmental > Aquatic > Marine > Coastal > Sediment | place: USA: Maine | collected...
GTCTTTTTTGGCTTTGTGGTGGTTAGAAGAAAAAATGATTTTCTCTCCGTTGGGATGAAAAAACGGTGCCCAGTTCGCACTACCCAAATCAGTTATTTTTTTAAGTTCAGAGCCATCGAGATTGCAAATATATAACTCCATATGAGTGGGCATGACCAAATCTTGCGCGAGCAGATCTTTATATTCTTTAATTTCTTGTTCAGTTTTAGGTCTTGACGATCTAAAAATCAACTTCTCTCCATCAGGAGAAAAAAATGCACCGCCATCATACCCAAGTTCGAAAGTAACTTGTTTGACATCAGAACCGTCAAGGTTCATTGTATATAAATCCAAGTCGCCATTCCTGGTTGACGTAAAGACGATTTTATCTCCTTTTGGAGATACTGTTGGTTCAGCGTCATAACCCGGCGTATGGGTGAGTTGGTTTAACTGATTTCCATTCAGATCTGCCGTAAAAATATCAAAATCTGCATATACAGGCCAGACGTATTTACCTCCGTGATCTTCTTTTTTTGGTGACGGCGGACAAGCATCACCACCTAAATGAGTAGAGGAATAGATGATCACTTCATCTCCGGGAAGAAAGTAACTGCAAGTCGTTCTTCCTTTACCGGTACTTACCATTTGTGGTTTTCCATCTTTTGTCGTTTCATCGACTCCCATGGTAAATATCTGATCGCACTCCAGACCCCACTCTTTATTATTCGATTGAAAAGTAATTCTAGAATTATCAAAACTCCAATAGGCCTCGGCGTTATCTCCTCCAAAAGTGAGTTGTTTTATATTCTCCAAATGCTTCTCTTTTGGGTAATGTATTACATCAGTTACGCGAGTAGCACCGCTATAGCCGTCACTTTTATATTCAGAATTACCATGTGCTTGAGATGATTTATGCTGACTGCTTTTACAAGCCAGAAAACTAATAAATATAAGAGCTATAAAAACTTTTAATTTCATAAGATCAATTTTAAAATGTTGCAAACTTAAAACAATATCGGTTTAAAATGGCAGCAAAATATTAATAATTAGCGATAAAATACAGCTTGATAATAAAACTTTCACAAAATCGATAAATGCGCTAATTTTGCAATCGATTATGGCAAAGATTGGAAATATAGAATTAGGAGATTTCCCGCTGTTACTGGCTCCTATGGAAGACGTGAGTGATCCGCCTTTTAGAGCATTGTGTAAAGAGCAGGGAGCAGATGTTGTTTATACGGAGTTCATTTCTTCAGAAGGACTGATAAGAGATGCGGCAAAAAGTATTCAAAAATTAGATATTTACGAAAGGGAAAGACCGGTAGGTATTCAGATTTTTGGGGCCAATCTAGATTCTATGCTGCGAACGGTAGAAATTGTAGAGCAATCAAAGCCGGATTTTATCGATATTAATTTTGGTTGTCCGGTAAAGAAAGTTGTGAGCAAAGGAGCCGGTGCAGGAATTTTAAAGGACATCCCTCTAATGGAAAAATTAAGTCGGGAAATGGTTAAGCATACGGCTTTACCCATCACTGTAAAAACTCGTTTGGGTTGGGACGACGAAACAATTTATATCATGGAAGTGGCAGAAAGATTGCAAGATGCCGGTGTTCAGGCATTAGCCATTCATGGGAGAACCAGAGCTCAAATGTATAAAGGAAGCGCCACGTGGGAACCCATTGCCGATGTAAAAAATAATCCGCGAATTCATATTCCGATTTTTGGAAACGGAGATGTAGACAGTGCCGAAAAAGCAAAATCAATGCGCGATGACTTCGGTTTAGATGGCGCAATGATCGGTCGTGCAAGTATTGGAAATCCCTGGTTTTTTAAAGATGTAAAGCACTTTTTTACTACTGGAAAGCACCTTGAACCTCCCTCTTTAAAAGAACGAGTCGACGTTGTAAAACGACATTTGTCAATGGCCATTGACTGGAACGGAGATCATGCCGGACTTTATGAAACCCGAAGGCATTATTCAAATTACTTTAAAGGTATTCCTAATTTCAAAGAGTACAGGCAAAGAATGGTAACCGGAGAATCGAAAGAAATTGTTTTTGAGGTGCTCGATGAAGTACTTGAAAAATTAGCCTAGTTACTGACCAATTTTTTATTAATCCTGCCACTTGCTAATAATGCGGCTGAATAGCCCAATATGATGATTGTGGCTATCACAATTAAAACATTGCTCCAATAGAACTCAACGGGATAAGCCAAATATTGGGTGATCATAATCAGTCCTAATTTTTTCTGAAGCAAAATCAATGGAATGGCAATGAGCAGTCCGATTAACAGACCTACCATGGTCAACAAAAATCCCTGGAGAATAAAAATTCGTCTGATATTTTTGATGTCTGCGCCAAGATGATACATTGTTTTTAAATTAGCTCTTTTATCAATAATCATCATTACGATTGCGCCGATTACATTGAACAAGGCAATGATCAAGACTAAAGTAAAAACCAAATAGGACGCCAAATTTTCTGTATTCAGCATTTTATAAAAAACTGAATTCAATTGTTCTCTGGTTTGGACTTTATAGGCATCACCCAGACTCCTTTGCAATTCTTCCTGAACTTCCTCCGTGAACTTTGCATCACTTAATTTAATTTCAACCGAAGTAATCTGATCTGGTTTATAATTGAGCAATTCCTGTGTGAGCGATAAATTTGCAAAAACATATTTGCCGTCGATCTCTTCTGTAAGTTTAAAAATACCGATCGGTTGAGTATTTACGCTGGTAAAGGCATTTCTAGGATCGGTTATATATCCCTTTCCAGGTTTTGGTACAAAAATTTTCAAAGGATCCAAAAAGTCATAGGCTCCAACAGACAGCAAGGAGGAAATCTTACCCCCGATGACAACTGTATATTTTTCTTTATAATTAACCCATTCTCCAAAATAAACGGCAGTATCCATACGATTCACATTAAGATACTGTTCGTCAATTCCCTTTATAATTGCGATGTGAGACTTATCGTTATAATTAAAAAACGCGCGCTCCTCTATCACTTTGCTATAAGCAGCAATTTTTTCTTTCGCCAAAATTCGGGCTATAGAATCATTAAATAAAAATGATTTACCTCTAACTGAACTGACCTTTAAATCGGGATCGGATACCTCAATAAAATTTAAACTAAAACTTTTTAAACCCGAAAAAACAGACAAAACAACAAATAAAGCCATGGTACTCACCACCACTCCAACAGTGGCAATAATCGTAATTATGTTTATGGCATTGTTGCTGCTTTTAGAGACCAAATACCTTTTGGCGATGTAAAGCGGGAAATTCAATTTATTTCTTTTTCTTTTCTTTAAGAATATCGGGGTTTTTAATGGGATTTTCGTTTCCCTTTAAAGCCTGATCTATATTATCAATATAATCTAAAGAATCATCGATATAAAAATGAAGTTCAGGCATTTTTCTCAACTGATTTCTAGTGAGTTGCGCCATTTTATATCGAAGTTCGGATGATTGATCTACGATGTCTTTAAAAATATCCTCTTTTAAATTTGAAGGAAAAATACTCAAATAGACTTTGGCTTCATTCAAATCTGCTGTCACTTTTACTTTAGTTACAGAAATCAAAACTCCTTTACCTCCATCTTGAGCTTCCTTTCTCAATAAATTAGCAAGATCTTCTTGTAAAACTCCTGCAATTTTCTTTTGTCTATTGCTTTCCATAAATGCAAAAGTACGTTATAATTCTTTGAAAGATTACTTAAATAGTAGAGGTAAATCTAAAAAACTTTAATTTTACTTGTCTGCCCTAGTTCAAAATGTTTTACTTAGAAACAAGTTGAAGTTTTAATAAAAATATGGGCAACGAAGATAATTACTCCAAAAAACTGTCTTAAATATAAATCTGAGACCGGCGTCATTTTTATTGTTCAAATCCATCTAAATAATTACCTTCGCAACGGTTAACTTTATCAGTATTTATGAGTGAATCCTTCGAAAAATACCAAAAACGCAGATTGAGATCCTCTTATTTTTCTGTGATCATTAGTATAGCACTTGTTTTGTTTCTGCTTGGTTTAATTGGATTACTCTTATTGCAAACCAAGAAAATTTCCGATTATTTTAAAGAACAGGCTGCAATTACCTTGTTCATTAAAAATGAAGTAAAGAAGGAAAGTATAGCGAAATTGCAGGCTAGCATAGATGCCGAACCTTTTACAAAATCAAGCAAATTTGTTTCAAAAGAAGAAGCTGCTCAGATTTATAAAGAAGAAAACGGAGAAGATTTTATGAATTTCTTGGGTTACAATCCTTTACAAAATTCTATTGACATTCATTTAAAAGCCGATTATGTTTCTCCCGAAAAAATGTTGGAAATAGAAGAAATTTACAAGAAAAATGCATTGATCTCTGAAGTTTCATATGATAAACCGCTAATTGAAATGCTTACAAAAAATGTAAAAAAAATTAGCATCATTATATTGATTTTTAGCGCCTTGGCTACCTTGATTGTGATTGTTTTGATCAATAGTTCTATTAGATTATCCATTTATTCAAAAAGATTTACAATTAAGACCATGCAAATGGTGGGTGCCACCAAGCGTTTTATAAGAAGACCATTTATATGGCAGACTGTAAAACTTGGGATCATCGGTTCAATGATTGCCATGTCGGCTTTGGCTGCTGTTATATATTATTTCGATCAATATTTCCCTCAATTTGAACTAATAAAAGAAGAAATAAAACTCGGCGCACTATTTGGCGGAATATTCCTTTTGGGTATTTTGATTACCTGGATAAGTACTTTCTTTGCCACCCAAAGATTCCTTAACCTCAGAACAGACGAACTGTATTTTTAAAATTTTGAAAATGGCTAAAAACGACCAGAAAAACACAACTGAATTCTTATTTGAGAAAAAAAATTACCTGATTATGATCGTGGGGATTGCCATTATTCTGTTTGGATTCGGACTCATGATTGGCGGAGGTAGCGAAGATCCCGAAGTTTTTAATGAAGAATTATACAATTTTAGAAGGATCCGTTTGGCACCTACTTTGGTTTTAATCGGTCTGGGTATTCAGATCTATGCCATTTTTGCCAAATCAAAAAAGAACTAGTTCTCCTTAATATCACAACATGAGTTTTATAGAAGCCATCATTCTTGGGATCATCCAAGGACTTACCGAGTTTTTACCCGTATCATCTAGTGGGCATTTAGAATTAGGAAAGGCTATTTTTGGCGAAAATTTAGTGCCCGAAGAGAGTCTCACTTTTACAGTCGTTCTGCATTTTGCAACGGCCTTGAGTACCATCATTATTTTTAGAAAAGATATTATCGAGATACTTAAAGGATTGTTTCAGTTTGAAGCAAATGATGAATTTCAGTTTGCTGTGAAAATAATTATTTCGATGATTCCCGCCACTCTCATCGGCTTGTTCTTTGAAGATGAAATTGCTTCCCTGTTTAGTGATAACATCTTGTTTGTGGGCTTTATGTTATTGATTACAGCCGGATTACTTCTTTTTGCGGATCGGGCTAAGAATACGACAAAAAAAGTTACTTTTCAATCCGCCTTTATCATTGGAATTGCTCAGGCTATTGCTATTTTACCCGGTATCTCAAGATCGGGAGCCACGATTTCAACTTCTGTTTTATTGGGAATTGACAGAACCAAAGCAGCTCGTTTTTCCTTTCTGATGGTCGTTCCTCTGATCATGGGTAAAGTCGGCAAGGATATTTTAGGTGGAGAAATTAATTTCTCAGGAGCAAATTTTTATGTCATGGCCGCTGGTTTTATAGCAGCTTTTGTCTCCGGACTCTTTGCTTGTCAATGGATGATCGCTCTGGTAAAGAAAAGTAAATTGAGCTATTTCTCTATTTATTGTGCTATTGTTGGTCTCATCGCTATTACTTATGCACTCGCTCAATAAATGACTGCTGAAGATTACAAAAACGGTCAAATTCTATTGGTAGACAAGCCATATAAATGGACTTCGTTTCAGGTTGTAAATAAATTGCGCTGGGCGATCAAAAAAAAATACGGGCTTAAAAAATTAAAAGTAGGACACGCGGGAACATTGGATCCCTTAGCGACAGGCTTATTGATTATTTGTACGGGCAGTTTTACCAAGAAAATAGATCAGTTCCAGGCACAATTAAAAGAGTATACCGGCACCATTACGCTGGGCAGCACAACACCTTCTTATGATCTAGAAACCGAAATTGACAAACCTTACCCTATTCAACATCTGACTGAGCAGAAGATTTTAGCAAATACAGCTCACTTTCTTGGAGAAATTGAACAAATTCCCCCTATTTTTTCAGCTTTAAAAAAAGACGGGGTGCGGTTATATGAATTGGCCAGAAAGGGAGAAAGTACAGAAATAAAGCCTAGAAAAATTACTGTTTTCGAGTTTGAAATCGTGAAAATAGAAATGCCTGATGTATATTTTAGAATTGTATGCAGTAAGGGTACCTATATCAGATCAATCGCACATGATTTTGGACAAAAGCTGCAATCCGGCTCACATTTAAGTAGTTTGAGAAGAACTAAAAGTGGCGAATTTGATGTAATCAACGCTATTGATCCTGTCAAATTCGTTGAAGGATTACAGTTAGAAGAAATGTGATATCCAACTTTCTTCGGCAGTCGATTCCCATGCCTCTTCAAATTCTCTTTTTGTATGCACAAAATGATTAAAGACAATGGTACTTTTAGCAACACTTTTACTTTTGATCAGTTTTTTAAAATCGGGTACTTCTTTACACTGAATATATTCGCCTTGTTTAAAAAATACCTTTACCTTATCGATCAAAGAGATACTGAATTTTTTTTCAAAGTATTGAATAACTTCAATTAACTGGTCATTCATGACCAGATCAAAGGGCCTTTCAGACGAAATCATGATGACGATAAATCTGTCGAAATATATCTGAAAATTAGATTTTAAGGGAAAATCAGATAAAAAGGAAGTCAATGAACTTTCGACTTCCTCAATCTCTTGTGGGTACATTTTTCTTTCAGCAGGAAAAATTAAAACTCTTGCATCCTCTTCTATATTTTCAATTTCCACCAACATTTACTTCATTTTCCTTAAGATCTCCACTAATTCCTCTTCTATACTCTGTCCTTTATCTCTATTATACCAAACCTGTAAATCTTCTTTGATTTGGCCATCTATTTTACCATTTTTTTCTTTGTACTCATCCAACAAAGCCTTTGCCCTTTTCGACCTTGGGCCCCAATGGTCGATAACCTCGTTATTCTTATCTAAAACAATTAATTTCGGGATAGACCTGCTTCCGTCGGTCAAGAACTGTTGCATGAGTGGATCATTTTCATCCCGGGAAACAATTTTGAGGTTGATTTTTTGATTCAATTCCGCAAATTTGTTGAGCACCGGTAAAGACTGAGCCGCATCACCACACCAAGATTCAGAAAGCACTAACCAAGTAAAATCATTTTCAATTTGAGCCACTTCTCGTTTTGCAGTTTCATCCAATTCAATTTGTTTGTCTAGACGTTTCATTCGTTTATCATTCAAACGATTGTAATGCATTAAATCATCTGCACTTTCTTTATTATTAAACTCTGAGACTAACTTTTGTAAATGGTTTCTATATTCTTGGTAATTCATTGCCTTTTGCAGGCTGTTTTCAATAATTTCTTTCATCATTTTAAATTTTCTCTGCTTTTAGACGGAAATATTTCAATACCTAACGAATGATAAATTGCAATCCTTCTAACATTACTTTTACCATTTTTTCTAAATCGAATTTATGCTCCCAACCCCAATCCTTTCTCGCCTGACTATCATCGATAGAATAGGGCCAACTATTCGCAATTTTTTGTCGAGGATCTTTTTTGTAGGTAATGTCAAAATCCGGTAAAGATTTTTTTATTTCCAAAGCAATTTCTTCCGGAGAAAAGCTGATCGCAGCTAAATTATAAGCTGTATATGAATCAAAAGGTTCGTGTTCCATCAACTTCACGGTAGCGTCGACTGCATCTTCCATGTACATCATAGGCAAAGTGGTATCCTTTTTTAAAAAGCTTTGGTAAGTCCCGGTTTGTAAGGCGCCGTAAAATATTTCTACGGCATAATCTGTTGTGCCGCCTCCGGGATTGGTCTTATAACTTATTATCCCGGGATATCTCAGCGTTCTTACGTCTACACCAAATTTATTATGATAGTATGCACACCAGTTCTCTCCTGCTAATTTACTAATCCCATAAACTGTACTTGGATCCATAACCGTAACCTGTGGTGTCTTGATTTTAGGAGAAGACGGGCCAAAGACGGCGATGGACGATGGCCAAAAAACTTTATCTATATACTTTTCCTTTGCGAGTTCTAGGACATTAAATAAAGTGTTCATATTCAACTCCCATGCTTTCTGAGGATTCTTTTCTGAAATAAATGAGAGCATGGCAACAAGCAAATAAACCTCTTTGATATCGTGTTTTTTAACGACTTCCAAAATATCATTCTTATTAGAAGCATCGAGTATTTCAAATTGTCCACTTCGCATGACCTCAAAATTTCCATTTCGAATATCTGAGGCAATCACCGAAGAATTTCCATAAATTTGCCGTAGTTTTAATGTAAGTTCTGTACCAATTTGTCCGCTTGCACCAAGAATTAATATTTTATGTTCCATGCCATTATTTTTATGCAAATATATTTCAATTCCGCGGGATATGGTAAATTGAAAGCAGTTTGGTAATAAGTATTACAAAACAGAATAATTCCTTAATCCATTTTATGAAATATTTATATTTTACAATAATTCTCTTCCTGTTTTTGATTCATTTTTCTTGTAAAAAAGACGCTTCTATTGAAGTGCAGAATACACCTATTTCGATTCAGGATTCTATAAGAACCAATTTGAATTACAGCATAACTGAGAAATTAAATCCGGCAGCACAAGAGTTGTCCAAAGAATGGACAGAATATAATGAAGTCAATAGATTCCTCGAGAATAATGGTTCAAACTCAAATGAACAAGCACTTTTTAACGCCAAGGAATTTGCGGGTCTGACCGAAAAATTAAAAGACACCATATCAGTACAGGAATTAAATATTCCCGCGTTAAAAATTCGCTTAAATGTATTACACAATGAAGCGCTCAGACTGCAGGATATGGCGACCATTTCAGTGATTTCCGCTAAGGAAGTAAATCTGGAAAGGCAAAAGATTTACGATGCGTTTTCTGCGGTAAATTTTAAATTGAATAACCTTACCGATCAAGCTAAAATAAATGACAAATTAAAGCAATTTGTAGATGAAATGGTTTTAGACACAACAGTGAGGACCAATCTGGCAGAACCAGCCTTAGATTCGCTAAAGACGCCATAAAAAAATCCGGAAGAACAAAAGTCATTTCCGGATTTCTCCCACTAACTAAAACTAAAATTTCAACTAATCAACATTATCGTGTAAAAACGAATTATTCGAACGCAATTGAATTTCATCGTTTTCATCAATACCGAGGGTATATCTTGATTTATTCTGGTTGTTATCTGATGAATGGCTATTTTCTTTGATATCTACCCCCAAACGTTTGTAGGCAGGTTGATTTTCCATTTCATCAATATTCTTATTAATCTGGCTGCTAAACTTATAGTTGAACGTTTTCATTTTCTCTCTCCTTGCGTCTGCTCTTTTTCTTAACTCTTCAATGGTCAAAGTGAGCGGAGAAACTTCATCATCCACAATTACTGATGAAGACGGAACTGAATCAGTTGTTTCCCTATTTTTTATTTGAATATTCATTTCCAGATCTTCTTCCTCCTCTTTCTTTGATCTGCTCATTTCTTTCAACACTTTCATTTCTGCCGGGAATTCTTCTTCAAATTCCAACGTATGTCTTATATGGTGAGCCGTAGATTTAATCTCTGGCTTAACTTCTTCTAAATCTACAATTTCATAATCGTTAATAGAGAATATTTTTTGAGCAGGTTTTTTTTCTTCAATTGGCATGTCGAAAGTAAAAGTAAACTGATTTTCATTTTCTTCTTGCTTTTCTTCGACGACGGGTTCTGTCATATCATTGATCACAAAATCCTTTTCAACCTGATAATTCATTTTAGGCGCTACTGTGGGCTGCTCTTCTCTGGGTTCTACCTCTTCAAAGACAACGGCCATATCATTTAATAGCGCTTCTTTTTTTGGTTTAATTTCAGGTTCGACCAATATTTCGGGCGATTTCTTTTGTATAACCGGTTGTTCGTTTATCTGAGGTTCTCTTTTTATGGTATTCTCCAACTTATCTTCAACCAAGGTATGCACTATCTTTTTAGGATCTAAACTTTGGATTTGTCTCTCTTGATCAGCGTTAAATCCCGTTGCAATAACCGTTACAGCAATTGCATCACCGAGATTTTCATCTTCCCCAACACCCATAATAATATCGACATTGGTTCTTGCTTCCGATTGGATATAATCATTGATTTCTCCAATTTCATCAATAGTCACTTCAGAACTTCCCGATACGATCAAAAGCAATACTCTTTTAGCTCCGGTAATTTTATTATCATTCAATAATGGAGAATCGAGTGCTTTTGTAATGGCGTTTTGCGCTCTGTTATTACCGGAAGCAGTAGCCGATCCCATGATCGCGGTACCACTGCTAGATAAAACAGTCTTGGCATCTTTTAAATCGATATTTTGTGTATAGTGATGCGTAATTACCTGTGCAATTCCTGTTGCAGCTGTAGACAAAACTTCATCTGCTTTAGAAAAGCCTGCTTTGAATCCAAGGTTACCGTATACCTCTCGCAGTTTATTATTATTGATCACAACTAAAGAATCTACGTGCTCCCTTAACTTTTCGATTCCTTTTTGAGCTTGTTCATTTCTCATTTTTCCCTCAAATGAGAAAGGAGTTGTCACAATTCCAACAGTTAAAATGTCTAAACCTTTTGCGATTTTTGCGATGACCGGAGCAGCTCCTGTTCCAGTTCCACCGCCCATACCCACAGTGATAAAGATCATTTTAGATCTAACATCGAGCATGGCTTTAATGGCTTCTATACTTTCTACGGCAGCTTCTTCTCCAATACTAGGATTGGCACCAGCACCCAATCCTTCGGTTAATGTTGCTCCAAGCTGTATTTTAGTAGGCACAGGGCTTGTCTCAAGTGCTTGGGCATCGGTATTACATATCACAAAATCGATACCTTCAATGCCTTTGCTAAACATATGGTTTACGGCATTACTTCCTCCGCCACCTACACCAATTACTTTAATGACGTTCGATTGGTTTTTCGGTAAATCGAACGAAATTTGTTCAAAATCTAAATTACTCATAACTTTTTCAAGGGATTTACTGGTTTATTCTTTTTTATTTATTCTGCGTTTTCTAAAAAATCTCTGAACTTTTCGATCCATTTTTCAAAAATGGTCTTTCTCGGTTCTTTCGAGACAATTGGCTTTTCTTTACCTGCTTCACCTGTTTCCATTTGCCTCTTGACAGCAATTTCTGCTTTCGCCTTCTTCTCTTTGTCTGCCAATCCTTTCATCAATAATCCAACTGCTGTTGCAAACGCAGGACTGGATAAATCTGTATCACTTGTGCCCGACAAGTGTTCATTTGGATAACCAATTCTAGTATCCATACCAGTGGTATATTCAACTAATTGTTTGATATGCTTCAATTGAGCACCTCCTCCTGTTAACACGATACCGGCAATTAATTTCTTCTTATTCTCTTCGTGACCGTAATTTTTGATCTCTAAAAAGACTTGCTCTATTATTTCTATCACTCTGGCATGAATGATCTTCGATAAGTTCTTTAATGTAATTTCCTTTGGATCTCTGCCTCTTAAACCGGGAATAGACACAATTTCATTTTCTTTGTTCTCTCCTGGCCAAGCCGATCCGAATTTTGTCTTGAGGAGTTCAGCTTGTTTTTCTATGATCGAGCAGCCTTCCTTTATATCATCTGTAATCACATTTCCACCAAAAGGAATAACCGCCGTATGCCTGATAATTCCATCCTTGAAAATGGCTAAATCAGTAGTTCCTCCACCTATATCTATTAAGGCCACACCAGCTTCTTTTTCTTCATGGCTTAATACCGCTTCCGCAGAGGCGAGTGGTTCTAACGTTATACTCGACAACTCCAAGCCAGCACTTTTGATACATCTTCCCACATTTCTGATCGAAGAGACCTGCCCCACAACTACATGGAAATTGGCCTCCAATCGGCCGCCATACATTCCTATGGGGGTTTTAATTTCAGACTGTCCGTCTACTTTATATTCCTGAGGTAATACGTGGATAATTTCTTCCCCCGGAAGCATCACTAATTTATACACCTGATTAATGAGTAATTCAATATCAGATTCATCAATGACCTTTTCAGGGTTAGTTCTTGTGATATAATCGCTGTGATGTAAACTTCTAATATGCTGACCGGCAATTCCAACAACAACACTTTTTATTTTTTCACCAGAAATTGATTCTGCTTCTTCGACTGCCTGTTGAATGGATTGAATTGTTTGTGTAATATTATTAACAACACCTCGGTGAACACCTAGACTTTTTGCTCTACCCGTACCTAAAACCTCCAGTTTATTGTATGCATCTCTTTTGCCTACCATAGCTACTATTTTGGTAGTACCAATATCTAAACCAACAGCAATGTTATCTTTACTCATGACTTACTTTTTAGAACAAACAATTTGATTATTAAATGACAGGTTGATGGTATCATATTTTTCCAGTGTATTATTGGCAATAGCATCTTGATAAAAAGCTTTTAATTTACTTTTCTTTTGCTCAAAATTGTGCATTGACCCGAATACAATGGTTTGTCCCCCAACCCTTGTGTAGAGCTCAAATTGTTTTATTTCCCCTTTTTTTTGCTTTATTCCAATGATCTGCTTTTCTAAAAAAGGATCATTCTTTATTTTATTCGCCAGCATTGTTAAATCTTCACCCACATCATTCAAATCCAAATCAGCTATAATTGGTACACGGGAAGAATAATTTCCAGATAACGGCATTTTCTTTCCAAATACATCTAAATAAAAAGATTCAGATTCATTAACCACCCTTAAAACAGGTGTCTTCTGTGTAATTATTGCCCCCAAATTCCCTTGCAGGGTATAAAAAACCTCTGCGTTTTGAATCATTGGATTCGATTCAACCGCCTTTTCTAAATTATTCAAAAGTAAACTTTCTAGTGATTGATTTTCTTGGTTTTCCAAACTTTGTATTAACAATTTATTAACCATGTCATAGGTGATAAACAGGTTTTCACCATTTTCAAATACTACATCAATTTGTTGCATTTTTTTCTTCGAATTTCTTTCTGACGCAAATCCATATAGAAACACAACCACTATGATGAGGAGGATCGTTGTGACATAAGAAATATACTTTTTCATCTTTTTTGTGTTATAAAACTATGGCAATCTATTCTTCAAATAAACCAAGTAAAATTGCCATAGCTGTCAAAGTATTTAGCACATTGTTATTTTAATATTTTTTCAATTTCGTCCACAATATCATTTGTCGCATTGGGCAAAGCCAGTTTTTTAATATTCTGAGACATCTTTTCTTGTACATTTTTATCGCCAATCAACTCAGTTAGCACCTCTTTAAACCTGCCCAATTCATTTTCTTTTAACATGATAGCGGCATCTTCCTTTACCAAGGCCAAAGCATTTTTAGTTTGATGATCTTCTGCTACATTTGGGGAAGGAATAAAAATCACAGGTTTTCCAACAATGCATAACTCTGAGATTGTTCCAGCTCCGGCTCTGCTCACTATAAAATCGGCTGCTGCATATAACAAATCCATTCTTTTGATAAAAGAAAGTGTTTGTACATTTTCCCTTTCGCCGTGATGTTTATATTTTTCGATATAGTAATTTCCTGTTTGCCATAGTATTTGAAGGCCACTTTTTAGCAAGTCATCCAAATGCTCATTGACCGTTTCATTGATCTTTCCAGATCCCAGGCTTCCACCTATTACTACCAGTGTTTTTTTAGAAGGATTTAAACCAAAAAAATCAATGGCTTCCTTACGTTTTCCTTCAATTGAGATCAAATCTTGCCTCACCGGATTTCCTGTCTTGACAATACTTTCTTTTGGAAAAAAGACCTCCAGACCATCATAGGCTACACATATTTTTTTTGCATTTTTTGAAAGCCATTTATTCGTTATTCCCGGATAAGAATTTTGTTCCTGAATAACAGTTGGTATTCTATTCTTATTTGCAATAAACAAGGTTGGACCCGAGGCAAACCCACCGGTTCCGACAACCACATCAGGCTTATGTTCTTTCATTATTTTATGTGCCTCTCGCAGACTTCCCAACAATTTATAGGGAATAGATAAGTTTTTCAACGACATACTTCTTTGAATTCCGGCAATATCCAGTCCGATGATTTTGTAACCCGCCTGTGGTACTTTTTCCATTTCCATTCTATTTTTTGCACCCACAAAAAGTATTTCCGCATTCGGATTGCGACGCTTTATTTCATCCGCTATCGAAATAGCAGGATAAATGTGCCCTCCTGTACCTCCTCCACTCATGATGACTTTAATTGATCGTTTCATGCAAAATATCTAAAGGATTCTCCAACTCTTCATTTTTTTCCTTTTGCATTTCTGCAAAATTTACTTCTGATGCACTTACACTTAAAATGATTCCTATCGCAAAACAGGTCATCCAAATCGATGTACCTCCAGTGCTGATGAGCGGTAAGGGCTGACCCGTTACGGGCAACAATCCCACAGCAACAGCAATATTGATAAACGCTTGAAAAACAATTGGCACTCCAACTCCGATGGTCAAAAGTGTTCCAAAAACAGTTTTTGTTTTTGTAGCAATTACAAAAATTCTGAACATCAAAAACAAATAGGACAGAATAATAATTACTGCACCAATTAAACCGAATTCTTCAACGATAATGGCATAAATAAAATCTGAGGAAGATTGTGGCAAGAAGTTCTTTTGAACACTTTTACCAGGTCCCTTCCCTTTTATTTCTCCTGAAGCAATGGCTATTTTTGCTTTTTCTGCCTGATAATTATCGTCTGTTTCACCCGAGAAGAAATTTTCAATTCTGTTGTTCCAAGTTTCTATTCTCGTATTCTTCATCGTATCAGGAAAAGCCCGTGCAAGTAGAATAAAAACTGTCAGGGCAACAAGAGCCATGCCCAAAATATTGAGTATATATTTAATTGGATAACCCCCAATAAAAACCAGCAAGAGGATCATTGCAAAAGCTATGGCTGTTGTAGAAAAATTGGCTGGCAAGATCAAAATTAAGATGATTCCAACCGGAATCCATAAATACAAAAAACTCTCCTTAAACTTGATCTCTTTATCCTTGTTTCTCGCCAAATACCTGGCCACATACATCATCAGTACAACAATTGCTAAGGTAGAAGTTTGGAAACCAACTCCGACAAACGGAATCTGTATCCATCTACTCGCATTTGCTCCTCCAATAACCGTTCCTTTGGCTAATGTAAAAACCAGCAAAAGTAAAACAACAGGCATCAAAAGAACTGACAATCCACTAAAATAACGATAAGGTATTCTGTGTACAGTAAACATAATTACAAACCCGAGCAGCAATAATACAGCATGTTTGATGAGGTAACCAAAGGTGGTCCCTTTTCCTATTACATAGACCAAATTGGTACTAGCACTATAGACGGGCAAAAAAGAAAAAATAGCCAAAACCGCTACAATGGCCCAAATTGTTCTATCTCCTTTTATGTTATCTAGCTTAATATTCATTTTATCTATAGACTTCTAACCGCTGCTTTAAATTGAGCACCTCGCTCTTGAAAATTTTCAAAATATCTGTCACTGTTGGTTGAGGGCGACATTAGTACCGCTTCACCGTTCTCAGAGAGTTTATAGGCAATCTGAACAGCCTCCTGTATAAAAGAACTCTCAACAATATAGTCAACTACATTACCAAAAGTATTTATGATATTTTCGTTATGGTAACCAATGCAGACAATGGCCTTGACCTTTTCACGAACAAGTGGAAGTAAGGGCATATAATCTGCATTTGTGGTATCTCCTTCAACGATCCATACAATTGGCATATCTATACAATCCATTGAATAGAAAGTGGCATTTACAGATTGAGCTCCTGCGTCGTTTATATATTGAACCCCATTGATTTTATAAACCGACTCC
>Ga0316195_10000476_pt1 | contig 16093 bp, 16 predicted proteins | sample Phised1_MG_FD_204937 | JGI IMG/M metagenome (GOLD analysis project Ga0316195, IMG submission 204937) | Coastal sediment microbial communities from Maine, United States - Phippsburg sediment 1 | ecosystem: Environmental > Aquatic > Marine > Coastal > Sediment | place: USA: Maine | collected...
GAACGCTTTCAGGCGCTACCGGAAATCTGCCATCGGTTACCGGCGCCAGCCGCAGCACCGTTCTGGGCGGCATCTACCACCCCTGAGCCCATGTTCAGGAGAACTCCAGCGTTACCGGGCTTTTCCTCAGCAGCGTCTGTTCCTGGCGCAGATCTGCAAGGGTCAACGGATGCTGTTGCAGCCAGCCTGTGGGGAAACGCACGTGCAGAGTCTCTCCCGCGACGCTGGCCGACAAGATCGGCACGTCATCAGGGGCCCGCGTGCGGTGCAACACTACCGCCAACCTGAGTAGCAAGATCAATCGATAGGTCTTCAGGTGCCAGCCGGGTGGAAGTCGAATGACAGTCTCCGGATACAATTTGCGGCGATGGTTGCACACCAGCGCAGACAGCAAATATTGCTCTTCCTTGGGAAACCCCGGCATGTCGGCATTCTCCAGCAGGTAAGCACCATGCTTCTGGTACTGGGAGTGAGCGATGTCCAGACCCACCTCGTGCAATCGAGCGGCCCAGCACAATACCTGTCGCGCCAGGGTAGAGGTCAGGTCCCATTGAACGGAAACCAGGTCCAATAGACTCAGGGCGGTCATCTCCACCCGCTCAGCCTGTTGTGGATCCACATGGAAGCGCGTTTGCATATTGCTGACACTGCGCTCGCGGGCATCTTCATGCGCCAGGCGGCCCAGCAGGTCATACAGCAAACCTTCCCGCAACGCGCCTTCTGCAACCCGCATCTTTTCGATACCGAAGGTGACAAACAGTTGACGCAACACCGCCAGACCGCCTGGCAATACCGGTCTACGCTCCACCGACAGCCCATGAAAATGAGGCCCGCTGACACCGCCCTCGGCAAGCAACATCGCCTTGAGCTCGTCCAGACCCGCCAGAGTAATCTCTCTATCGCCCCGCAGTTCCTGCAACAGGTGGGCAACCGCTCGAATGGTGCCCGAGGCACCCACCACACTCTTCCAGCCCAATTGGCGGAACGCGTTTTTCACCGGACGCAGCTCGAGACTGGCGGCAAGTTCAGCCTCGTGGAACGCCTCTGCCGATACATGGCCGCGCGCGAAATAATGATCGCTCATACTTACGCAGCCCATGTGCAGGCTCTCCAGCGCCAGGGTTTTCATGCCTTCGCCCAGAATTATTTCGGTGCTGCCACCACCGATGTCCAGAACCAGTCGACGCTCCGGATCTGGTGGCAACGACTGCGCCACACCCAGATAAACCAGGCGCGCTTCCTCGATACCCGAAATGACTTGTATGGAATGGCCCAATGCCTGCTCGGCCGACTGCAGGAACTCACTTCGGTTGCGAGCCCGGCGTAAGGCGTTGGTGCCCACGGCCCGAACATTTTCCGATGGAATCTCAGCCAGCCGCTGGCCGAAGCGTGCCAGGCATTCCAGCGCTGCGCTGGCCACAGGCATGCTCAGCCGGCCCGTTTCATCAACCCCGCTGCCCAGCCTGACCATCTCTCGCAATCGGTCCACCACGACCAGTTGGCCATCGCTCAAGCGGGCAACTACCAGGTGAAAACTGTTGGAACCAAGATCTACGGCCGCAAGAAGCTCTCTGCTTTCGGCGGACTGCTCAGCCATTGGTCACCCTGTACACACACGGGTTATAGCCCAGCGCCAGATCAGCGCTGAGGGGTATTCCTGCCAAAAAGAAAATTCCTAGACGCCGAAGGAGGAGCCACAACCACAGGTTGTAGCGGCGTTGGGGTTCCGGATCACGAACTGGGCACCCTGTAGATCTTCCTTGTAGTCAATTTCCGCGCCCATCAAGTACTGAATACTCAGCGGATCCACCAGCAAGACGACACCGCCATTCTCGATGGCCACGTCACCCTCCTCGGATTTCTCGTCGAAAGTGAATCCGTACTGGAAGCCGGAACAGCCACCCCCACTCACATAGACGCGCAATTTGAGTTCGGGGTTCCCTTCCTCGGTGATCAACTCACCGACTTTCCTGGCTGCGGAATCGGTGAAGACCAGCGGTACGGGCATTTGGCCCGGATAATCTGTTTGTGTTTCGCTCATAGTAGGTAGGATATGGTGCCAATGCCCGGCGGATCAAGTGGCATCTGCGCCAGGACCCTCTTTAATCTCTCCTGCAGCCTTTGCCTTGGCCGGCTTCGCTGGCTCGGCGTTTGCCGACTTGTGCACCAGCTTCCCATTGATTTCCGCGCCCATGGCCATTTCCAGGAGGTTATAGTGCACATCCCCCACGACCTTGGCTGAGGGTCCCAGTTCCAGCTTCTCCCGGCTGATAAGGTCACCCTTCACGGTTCCGTTCAGAGCCACAAGGCCAACTTCTACGCTGCCTTCCACGCAACCAGTCTGGCTTATGCTCAGGAAAGAGCCCTTTCCGTCCTCGCAGCTCACGTCCCCTTCAACCTTGCCATCGATATGGAAGCCGCCCTTGAAAGCGACATCGCCGCGCACCACTGTATCTGCTCCAACCAGAGTCTGGATGGGAGGGTTGTTCTTTTTCGAACCGAACATGCTGTCTCCTAAAATCGTGCCTGGCAGCTGTCTCGTCTAGCCTACCTGCCACTCAAAAGCGTGCCTGATGGTGCGAGCTGAACGGCCCTTGGGGCGCACCTCAACATTCACCGTCTCTGGCTCAAAATTCGCGGGCAACGTTACCAGTATTTCCAGTTCCTGGAAGTAGCGGAACGAAAACGCCAGTTTTTCTGCAGCGTTATCCCCCGCTAAAAGATCAGCCAAACCAAGGTTGGCGACCTCGCCCCGGCTTTTGCCCTCAACGCTCAAGTCTACAATACCGGTAACTCGTAAACCGTGATCCTTTGCCTGAATTAGTACCAGCCTGACCAGAAATTGACCCGCCGCGGGCCCTGGGGTCACTGCAAACTTTTGCACCTTCAGGCCTGCCACGCCATCCTCAGGAGAAATAATGCCCTTATAAAAGGCCAGGCTCTCGGCCTGTTCCTGGATCGTGCCCTGCAAAACCTGCAAGCGCTGCTCTATCTTCTGATAGGCCTCGCTGTCTATATCTCCGGAGGTCTGGAGCAGCACCAGCTGGTCACGCTCCTGGGCCAACTTGCGATTAAGTCGCGCAATCTCCCTGTCTCTCTGCACTAGCTCGTTATGGCTGGCAACCAGGTCATAACCACCGCGAAACCGGCCAAATTCGAAAATACCATAGGCCAGAATCAGCGATGCCAGGATCAAACCAACAGCCAATAACCGGTTACGACCGGGCCGGTGGGGTTTGACTATCAGGTTTGCCGGCAACTTGGCCACTATGTGTTCTCTGGAATTCGGGGTGGGCTAGTGTAGCCCCACATTCGCGCACTTGCACCCTGCCGGGAAGTCAGTCGTCCTGGTTCGCGCCCAGGGGCTCTGTCCGACGCTGACGGTGATAACGTATCTTGCTGCCCACCCACGGAGGACGTGGCGGCGGGTCTTCGGGAAAGGCCAGCACCCTGAGCTGGTCCAGCGCCCTTGCGTAAACGCCGCGCTTGAAGAAAACCACTTCCCGCACCGGTTCCCAGTAGTCTATCCAGCGCCAGCGATCAAACTCCGGCGCATCGGTCGTGTCCAGGCGGAATGGCCCGGCTGCGTCTGTGAGCCTGAGCAAGAACCAGATTTGCTTCTGGCCGATACACACCGGCGAGGTTTTGCGCACAAAGCGCTTGGGCAAACGATATCGCAACCATGGGCGGGTGGTACCGATGATCTCGACGTCGCTTTCCCCCAGGCCAATTTCCTCCTCGAGTTCCCGATACATCGCCTGCTCGGGTGACTCATGCTCCAAAATGCCACCCTGGGGAAACTGCCAGCCTGCCCGTCCAGCCCGACCGGCCCAAAACAGACTGCCTTCGCTGTTCATCAAAATGATGCCCACGTTGGCACGAAAACCATCGAGGTCTATCCAGTCGCTCATACTATTGCTTGCATATTGGTCCCGATTGCAGCGCATTGTTCCACAAGCTCCGCGCTGGCGACAGGGCAGCCTGCCCAGTTTTCACTTCCGTCTCTTTTCCTGAGTGCTATTCTGTCGTCCGTATGAATTCAACCAGCGAACAACTTTCACCATGCCTCGTCTAAGACCCGCGGTACTGATCCCGTTTCTGGCCCTGCTGGCATTGCTTTGCATGGCTGCCGCCCTGCTTATGGGAAGTGTCGAATTCGATTTTGGCGAGATAATCGCGGCACTGCTGGGCAAGGGCGAACCCCTTACTCGAACCGTTATTCTCGAACTTCGCCTGCCCAGGGCACTAGCCGCCTTCACCACCGGCGGGCTACTGGCCCTGGCCGGTTGCCTGATGCAAGTGCTGTTGCGAAACCCGCTGGCCGATCCGTATATCCTGGGGATATCAAGCGGTGCTGCCGTTTGCGCCCTTGCAGTAATGGCTTTGGGTTTGGGTGGAATCTGGCTGGATGCGGGTGCATTTGGCGGGGCTACCGCCGTGACTCTGCTTGTATTTGCGCTGGCCCACGGCCCGGGCGGCTGGACACCCACCCGCTTACTGTTAACCGGCGTGGTCATCGCCTCGGGGCTGACTGCGTTGATGAGTCTGATCCTGGCGCTTAGTCCGGAAGGCCAGCTGCGAGGCATGATGTTTTGGCTGATGGGAGATCTCTCAATGGCCAAATCCGGTGGTAGAAATATTCCCGTATTGGTCCTGGGGGTGGCGATGGGGATGATATTCGCCCGACATTTGAACGTCTTGTCCCGCGGCGAATTGCCGGCCGAGGCACTGGGCTTGTCGGTCAAGTCCGCGCGTATCGGCATTTATCTCGGCAGTTCCCTGATCACGGCACTGGCGGTCACCACGGCGGGCAGCATCGGCTTTATAGGCCTGGTCGTGCCTCACCTGGTGCGCCTGGTGGCCGGCCCCGACCACCGCGTAGTGATCCCGGGCTCTGTGCTCCTGGGAGGAGCCTTGCTGACATTCGCTGATTTGCTGGCCAGAACCCTGGTGGCTCCGATCCAGTTACCGGTGGGCGCGCTGACCGCGCTGATAGGTGTACCGTTATTTTTGCTGCTTCTGGGCCGCCAGCGACAGATCGTCTAGTCAGCCATGCGCACGCAGTCTCGACCATCGGCCTTGGCCCGGTAGAGTGCGACGTCGGCGGCCGACACCAGGCCCTGGCCCAGGGTGGCAAGATCAAGCGCTGCGACCACCGGCATAGTTTCGGCGATACCCATCGACACAGTTACCGTCAAGGCCTGTTCCTCTGTTGCCTGCATGGGCGCCGCAGACACGGCCTTGCGAATACGTTCGGCAAGCCTGAGCGCTTCCCTGGCCCGCGTGGCAGGCATGAGCACGGCGAACTCTTCTCCGCCGTAGCGGGCAGCTACGTCGCTGGTCCGAATCTGCGCCTGCACGCGCCTCCCAATCTCCCGCAGCACCCGGTCACCCGCCTGGTGGCCATAAGTATCGTTAACCTGCTTGAAATGATCTACGTCCAGCATCAGGCAAGTCAGCATCCTCTGGTCGCGCTGGGCCCGTGCGATCTCTTCAACAAGGCGCGTCTCCAGATAGCGTCGGTTATACATCCCGGTGAGAACATCGGTGAATCCACTGCGTAATATCCTGGCCCGGTTGACGGCATTCTCAATCACAAAAGACGCCACGGTGCCCAAGTGGGCAAGAAAACTGGTGGCATGATGGCGGGTGAACCGGCGGTCATCAACGCTGGCAAAACATAGACAACCTATCAGATTCTCTTCCCGCATCAGGGGGATCATGGCCACGCTTGCCAGCTGCGCCACTTGCCCAAACAACATCTTGTGGTCCCCGCCGAGGTATGGCCCCAGCCATACCGAACGCAATCGCTGTAACTGTGGCGTCACGGCAGTCATGGAATCCACGAGACGTACTCCCGGGACCTCAATTTCAGCACCGGCCTCGCTTACCAAAAGATGGCGTAATTCATGCTCCGGGTCCCAGAGCACCAGGCTTACCTCGTTCAAGCCGTAGGAATTGGCCAGGCCCACCGTCATTTTCTCGAGCAACTCGCGCAGAGACCTGGCCTTTAGCAGGTCGATTTCCCTTTCCAGCAGGCGCAGGAATATTTTTTCGTTGTCGGCCGCGGCACTGCTTTGGACGAGTAGCTGCTCCCTGAGCTTTGCCACTTCATCCTGGTTGCTCATATGCGGCTTTCCCCGGCCCTCTCCTGCCGGTCGTGAACATACCTGCGACCGGACCGCATTAATTCAACAAAGTCCTCTTCATGACCGCCTCGCACCAGGCCAATAATTCTCACCACTGCATTCTCAAGCGCGGCGAGGGCTTCCTCTCCGTACTCGTTGAGGTGTTGAATCTCAAAATACAGGTGGGGATTTTCCTGGCTGAGGCTGGCGGCGATATTGAACTGGGAGTCAAAAGTGGTACTGGACATCTTGATCAGTTCAGGCGCCGCTTCGCCGCTCTCAGCAAGTGCGGTAATGAAGGCGATATTCAGCGCGTGCGACAGACCCAACACATAGGCGATCAGGCGATCGTGATCGTCCAGCCCAAGCACAACCTGCTCAGCCATGGTTGAGGCAAACAAACTCCGCGCCTCCCGGGTCGCCTCGGCACAGCCGACATCGACGAACACCACATGCCTGCCGGAAAGAAGTTCAGTATTCGGGCCGAACATGGGGTGCACAGAGGTCACTCGGCAACCGGCCTGGACCAGGCTGGTCAAGGGCTTGCGCAAGGGTGTTTTCAGGGAACCCAGGTCAAAAATCAGACCAGCCGGTTTGAGTTGGGCCAGTTCCTCGAGAATCCCGGCGGTCACCCTCAATGGCGTGGCCACCACGATTATTTCCTGGTCGAGTCCTGCATCGTGCCAGTCCATCCAGCCCCCCGTCTCCAGCGCCGGATCGGCAATTTCTACCTTGAAGCCCTGGGAGTTCAGAAAACTGGCAAACCAGGCCCCCATTCGACCTGCGCCACCAATAACCAGGGCACGGCGACCACTGCCCTGCCCCTCTGCGGCCACCCTGTCCTGCTCCTGCGCCGTGAGCGAGGAGCGAATCAGCATGGCCAACAGCTCTTCCGCCAGATCGGCCGATAATCCCACCTCTCCCGCGAGCTGCCTGGCCTGGTTCAGCACGTCTTTTTCGCGGGCGAAGTCGCGCGTATTCTCACCCCTGTCGCGCTTGAGTTCCCCGATCTTCTTGACCGTAGCCTGACGCTGAGCGACCAGTTCGAGAATCTGGCGATCCAAACCGGACAGGCTATTTCTTAATGATTCCTTGGACATAATTCCTCACGGGGTTTCCACGCAGGTTTTCCGCACACGGCAATCTCGTTCAACATAGGGCAGCAGGCGCTCAATCAGGAAATGGTGCCAGACCTTGGCCACGCTCTCGGGCCAGCCCTGATCCAGTTGTCCGGCCGCCCTGGCCGCCAAGACCAAACACCAGCTTAATCCCGGTGCTCTAGCGCAGGAACAAGCGTTCCACCAGGGCCTGGAGGCGGCCGCCATAGGGCGGGTGCAGGAGCGCAGACGTATTCAGCCAGCGCGGACGTGACAATACCCCCTTGGCGTGGGAAAACGTCAGGAAGCCTTCGTGTCCGTGATAGGCGCCCATACCCGAGGGCCCAATCCCGCCGAAAGGCATGTCATCCACCGCCACATGGAATATAGCGTCATTGAAGCAGACTCCACCGGAATGGGTACGTTCCAGCACCTGTCTGCGCGCGTTTTCGTCATTGCCGAAGTAATACAGCGCCAGTGGCCGCGGTCGACTGTTGACAAACTGTATGGCTGACTCCAGGTCCCGATAAGCGATCACCGGCAGGATGGGACCGAAAATCTCTTCTTGCATCAAGCGCATGGAATCCTTGGCGCCCAGAACCAGTACCAGTGGGAGCTTCCTCTTCGCAGGGTCAAGCTTTTCCCCCCCGGGATTCACCTCGATTAGCTGGGCGCCCTTTTCCCGAGCATCATCCAGCAAGGCGGACAGGCGCTGGTACTGGCTGTCGTTGATGATGCTGGTGTAATCATCATTTTCAGCCAGGGTACGATACAGGCCAGAGAACACCCTGGTTAGGGCGGCGACAAATTCCTGCTGCCTGCCCTCCTGGACCATCACATAGTCCGGCGCGACGCAGGTCTGGCCGGCATTAAGCGCCTTGGTGAAAGCCAGCCGCTCTGCCGCCATTTCCAGGTCACACTCGGGACCAATTATTGTGGGGGATTTCCCGCCCAACTCCAGTGTGACCGGGGTGAGGTTTTTGGCGGCTGCCTGCATGACCAGGCGCCCAACATTGGTGGACCCGGTAAACAGTATGTGATCAAAAGGCTTGGCAGAAAACGCTGCAGCCACGTCGGCACCACCGTTGACCACCGCCATCACCTGCTCCGGGAATACCGAGGAAATGAGTTCCTCCAACAGGGCGCCGGTTTGTGGAGTGGCCTCGGACATCTTGATCATTACGCGGTTGCCGGCGGCCAGGGCATAGATGGCCGGGCCCATGGCGAGGAAAAGCGGATAGTTCCAGGGCACCAGGATGCCCACCACGCCCTTCGGCTGGTAAACGACCTTGGCCGAGGTGGTTTTGAACAACAGTCCAACGTGCCGTCGGGAAGGTCGCATCCAGCGACGCAGGCGCTTGGTCGCGTACTTTACGCCCTCCACCGCAACCAGCATTTCTACCATCATGGTCTCAGACCGTGAGCGACAGCCAAAATCAGCATAAATGGCGTCCGCAATGCGCTCCTTGTTGTCCAGCATCAAGGTCTTGAGCAAATTCAAATTGGAAATGCGTTCCATGGCATCCGGAAACGGGCTGCTGGCAAAGCCGCTTTTCTGGAGTTGAAATATTCGGTCCAGTTGTTCAAAGGTAGAATCCCGGTCCGGCTTTTCAAAATTTGCAACCATCAGTAACCGCCTCACTTAGCTGTGCACTAACCCAATATAGAAGCACAGATTCAAGCCGCTGTCCCCTCTGTTATGATCAATTACCGGGGAGGAAGGAATGACCAGGTGATTTTGCGTGACACCCCTGGCGGCGAACTCCAGTGTCTCGCTCAGGACATCGCCATGTTCCGTAGAGAAACCGTATCGCCAGGCAAAGGAGGAGTCAATTCATGTCCACGCGTAAACGCTCTGCACTGATCGCCGGTGCGTCGGGTCTGGTTGGCGGCTTTTGCCTGCAGCGACTATTGCAGGATGAGCGTTACAGTATGACTTACTCACTGGTCAGGACCGCAACGCGACAACAGCATCCGCGTTTGAGCGAACGACTGGTGAATTTCGACAAGCTGGATCAAACGGTCGACTTTCCGGCGGTGGACGACGTGTATTGTTGCCTGGGCACGACCATTGGCCAGGCCGGGTCAAAAGAGGCCTTCGAAAAAGTCGACCTCGACTATGTGGTCGCCGTGGCCTCTCTCGCTCGAAAAAACGGCGCGCAGCGCTGCATGCTGGTGTCCGCACTGGGCGCAGACCCGGTTTCCAGCGTTTTTTACAACAGGATAAAGGGCCGGATGGAAGTGGAATTGCAGCAACTGGATTTCCCCGCCCTGCATATCTTTCGACCTTCACTCCTAACAGGCCCGCGCAAGGACTTTCGCCTGGGCGAGCGTCTTGCCACACCCCTGGCCGTGCTGCTGCGCCCGGTGTTAAGGGGGTCCCTGGCCAGGTATCGGGCCGTGCATGCTGACCACGTGGCAAGTTGCATGGTCAAGGCAGCCTTCAGTCCCGTGAAGGGAGTGGAGATCCACTATCCTTCCGAGACCGGCAAGTCAGGTGGGCCCTAGCTGAGGCCGCCGCAAGATTGCTGAATGAATTAGCCGGATACCCGCCGGCAATGCTATAAAGCGCAGCATGCTTGCCAGTTCAAATCTAGATGTCTGCGTCGCTGGTCGCGTCCTGGTGCGTGACCTGAATCTCTCGACCAGCGGCGGTCAAAATATCGCTATGCTGGGCCAAAATGGGGTGGGTAAAACCCTTACTCTACACACGCTGGCGGGACTCCGAGCTGCGTCCCGAGGTGAAATCTGCCTTGGCGGCCTGCCTCTGAAAACTCTGGGCCGCCGCAAGGTGGCCAGGCACCTGGGTCTGCTCATGCAGGTTTACGAGGATCCATTTCCAAGCACGGTACTGGAAACCGTGCTGGTTGGGCGTCATCCGCATATCGACTTCTGGCAATGGGAATCTGCTGCCGATGTCGACCTGGCCAGACATGCGCTGGGACTCATGGACCTGCAGGGGCTTGAAACGAGGAATATTCACACCTTGTCGGGTGGCGAACGCCGCCGACTCGCTATCGCAGCAGTGCTGGCGCAACAGCCGGATGTCTATCTGATGGATGAACCCCTGAATCACCTGGACCCTCAACATCAGCTGCATGTTTTGCGCCTTTTGCAGGAACTCTCAAGCGCGGGTAGCACTGTACTTACTACATTGCATGACCCCAATGCCGCGATAGCCTATTGCACCCACGCACTGCTGCTTTTTGGCGAGGGTAGCTGGTTGCTGGGGAGCTGCGAAGAGGTACTAAATACAGCCAACCTGGGGCGCCTGTATAACACCCGGGTGGAAGAGATTAATTGGAAGGGGCGACGCTATTTCGCGCTGACCTGATTCCACCGGCTCAAATGATAATCTCACCCTGCAGATAAAGCCTGGCATAGCCGCCAATCTGCACCCGGTCACCGATTTGCTGGCAAAAAAGTTCGCCACCCCTATGCGATAACTGGCGGGCGCGTAAACTGGTCTTGCCCAGCCTGCTTGCCCAGTAGGGCACCAAGGTACAATGCGCGGAGCCGGTAACCGGATCTTCGTCCACCGCAAGGCGGGGTGCAAAAAAGCGTGACACGAAGTCCACCTCGTCACCCGGCGCCGTCACTATCACGGCCTTGCGGTCCAGGCTCGCCAGCAATGCCATGTCAGGTCTAAGCGCCCGCACCTGGGCCTCCGAGTCCAGCACCGCCAGGTAGTACTCGGCAACCAGCACTTCCCGCGGTTCCAGGCCCAGACCCTTGCCGAGGTTACCTGGACTGATGGCGACCTCCGCAGGCATTGCGGGGAAATTTAGGCACACCCTGTCCTGCTCGAAATGCACATCCAGGCGACCACTCATAGACAAGAAGCCCACGCCCTGACAATCCGGTTCCAGAAACCGGCGAATCACCTCGGCTGCGGCCAGGGTAGCGTGGCCGCACAAGGGGACCTCTTCCGCCGGAGTAAACCAGCGAATCTGGTAATCCTTCCCGTCCGCCACTATGAACGCGGTTTCAGACAAATTGTGCTGGCTGGCGATACTCTGCATGGTGCTCTCATCAAGCCACTCTGGCAGCGGACAAACTGCCGCGGGGTTGCCCCGAAAAGGCTCACTGGAGAAAGCATTTACGATATAGACAGGCAGTTTCACAGGCTATCCAGCACGAGCTGGTGCAAATGCGGGTTGGCAGCCAGCACCGAGGAGGTATCCAGGTCCAGGGGGCCACCCTGCAGGTCAGTAAAAATACCACCCGCCTCCCGCACGATAACCGCGGTGGCAGCGATATCCAGAATATTCACGTCACTTTCAAGCACCACGTCGATCTTCCCCGACGCCAGCAAATGATAATGGTAAAAGTCACCGTAACCACGGTTTCGATTGACGCGAGAAACCAAACTCCCCAAGGCGCTCCAGTCATCACTACTGGCCATGCTCTTGAGGTTGCCGGTGGACAGGGTGCATTCCTCAATAGTCTTGATGTCGCTGACCCTGAGCGGCTTATGGTTAAGAAAGGCACCGGTCCCGACTTCGGCCCAGGCCAATTCCTTGAAGGCCGGAGCACTTGATACGCCCAGCACCAGCTCACCCTCTTTCATTAGAGCGATCTGGGTGGAAAAGAAAGGGTATTCCCGGACGAAGCTCTTGGTGCCGTCAATCGGGTCGACCAGCCACAAAAACTCCGCATGAATATCTTGTTGGCCTGTTTCTTCCCCGTAAAAGCCGTGCGCGGGAAACGCGTCTGAAATGATCTTGCGAATGACTTTTTCAGATTCGATATCGGCAATCGTGACTGGCGAGAAATCGGATTTTGTCTGAACCTGAATTTGCCGCTGGTAATACTTCATGATAACGGCGGCGGCGGCCTCGGCCGCCTTAAGCGCTATCGAGAGATGTTCGCTGGCTTGCATGAAATCGCCCTTGGAGCGTCGCCTTATTCCGGAGCTTGAGCTTGACATCACCACGGCAGCTTGTCGAGAATGGCCACTGTCAGGTGCACCCGGAATTCATTTCGGGTTAACGGGAAGCCGGTGAGTCATCACGCAGGATGACAATTCCGGCGCTGCCCCCGCAACGGTAATCGAGTTGACCGACTGTCAGTCGTCGTTTGCTCAGAACGACACAGCCACTGCGCATCATGCGAGCGTGGGAAGGCGACAGACGCAGGATATTGCTATCCGCTCGAGAGCCCGGAGACCGGCTTGGCAAAGGTACCGGTATCGCGGCGGGCGTTACTCCGGGCTTGCTACCGTGCTCGCTTGGACAGTCAACTTCGATTCCTACCGGCGTTTCTCTGTACGTAGGTTCGACCCGCGGGTGTGCGGTCGCACGAAGGACTCTGTTGATGAAAAGCTCCCAATTCCTCTTGCTCACCTTGCTGGGCTTGCCCTTTTGCGCTTCCGCGCAGCACGACAATGAGGAGATTGAAACGGTGGTGGTCACCGCGACCCGCACCGCACAGGCGGCCGACCAGGTGTTGGCTCCCGTCATCGTAATCGACCGGGCAACCATCGAACGAAGCATGGCGGCCGACCTGGGGGATTTGCTCAAGTTTCATGCCGGTCTGGATATTGCCCGCAGCGGCGGGGTCGGCCAGCCCACTTCGGTATTCATGCGTGGCACCGAGAGCAATCACACCCTGGTGATGATTGACGGCGTGAAAATCAACCCGGGTACGGCCGGTGGCGCCGCCTTGCAGCAGATTTCTCCCGCCCTCGTCGAGCGTATCGAGATCGTCAAGGGTCCCCGCTCCTCGCTGTATGGGTCCGAGGCCATAGGTGGCGTAATAAACGTGATTACAAGAGGCCATGCCGGCCCCAACGGGGTATCCGCAAGTCTCGGCAGCGGTAGCTTCGGGACTGGCGATGGCCAGGTTAATGGCCGCATGTCCGGTGCCAGGGGAAACCTTGGGGCCGGCGTATCCTGGCTGGACACGGACGGATACCCGGTCCAGACCGGCTCTACCCTGGCAAGTGGACACGATAATTTGAGCGTCAATCTTTCCGGCGGGCTCACGCTGGCTGGTGTCAACGTCAACGCTCGGCACTGGGACGCGCGCGGCAATACCGAGTACCTGGACTTTCTCCTCACGCCACTGGATCAGGACTTCAAAAACCAGGCTACAACGCTGCAATTGGACGCCACTCCTTCAGCCAGCTGGGAGACCTCCATTCTTCTTAGCCATGTAGTGGATGAGCTGACCCAGAATCAAAGTCCAGATTTTTTTAGCACGGACCGCGACGCGCTGGACTGGCAAAACGACATTCAGGCAGGCATTCACCAACTTACCGCGGGCCTGTACCTGTCAGCCGAAGACACCAAGGCCATGAGTTGGGGCAGCGCTTACGCTGCGGCCACCGACGTCAAGGCAATCTATGCCCAGGACCAGATTTCATTCGGGTCTCACGACCTGGTTGCAGCTGCGCGTCATACCAGTCATGAGACCGCCGGCAACCACAATACCTGGAATCTGGATTACGCCTTCGCCATCACGCCCAGGCTGCGGCTCAATGCGGGAGCCGGTACCGGCTTTCGGGCACCAGACAGTTCCGAACGCTTTGGCTTTGGCGGCAACCCGGCGCTGCAGCCGGAAACCAGCACCAATCTCGAGCTGGGCGCCAACTTCCGTCCGGATGCTCTGCGTCAATTTTGGCTCAGGATATTCCGCAACGAGATTGATAACCTGATCGAATACATCATCCTGGACTTCAACACCTACGAAGGCATCAATCAAAATGTCGCTCGAGCGCGCATTGATGGCCTGGAAGCCGGCTACGAATACCGCGACGAGAACTGGCAATTCCGGATCGAGGCAATAGCCCAGGATCCTACCGATCTTGATACGGGTGAGCAGTTGCTCCGTCGTGCCAGCCAAAGCCTGACCGCCTCCGCGGTTCGCAATATCGGGCGCTATGAAGTGGGGCTGGATATGCTTTGCAGCAGTGAACGCAAGGATTTCGGATACCCTTCTCCTGTTACCCTGCCCGGCTACGGCTTGTTCAACCTGAATGGCCGTTTGGGCCTGGGCCAGAATTGGTGGTTACAGGCAAGGATAGAAAATATCCTGGATAAGCAATACCAGACCGTCGCCGGCTACCCCAGCGCCAGCCGTGGCGTGTATCTTTCCTTTAACTACAGAAGTTTTTAGGGAACCTTTGGTGTAGCAGACCGTAGGCAAAAAGATACGAATTCAAGGCCCTCATCGCCGGTGAGACGGCTGGTGCAGCCTGTTAACGCAGAAGCAGGATGTTTCTTGGCGCAAGTAGTATGAGTTCATGACTGGATTCGAGACACCCTGATTCACTGGACGGGGAAGGAGCTGTAACGTGGGAAATCGACTTAGCAAAATTTACACCCGAACCGGGGATGATGGTACTACCGGACTTGGCGATGGCACGCGCACGCCCAAGGATGACGCCAGGGTTGAGGCTTATGGCACGGTAGATGAAGCCAACAGCGCTATCGGTATGATTCTGGCCTGCGCAGATCTGCCTGATCTCGTCGCGAGCTGCCTGACCCGTGTGCAGCACGACCTGTTCGACCTGGGCGGAGAGCTGTGCCTGCCCGGCTATACGGCAGTTGGCGCAGGGCATGTCCAGCGCCTGGAAAAACAACTGGATGGTTTCAATGCCGACCTGCCACCCTTGAAGGACTTTATCCTGCCTGGAGGGGGCCAGGCTGCGTCGGCCTGCCACCTGGCTCGAACCATCTGCCGCCGCGCGGAGCGCAGGGTCATGACCCTCTCACGCACGGAACAACTTAATCCGGAAGGTCTGAAGTATCTCAATCGCCTTTCGGACCTGCTGTTCGTTATTGCCCGAGTACTTGCCAGGCGCGCGCAGGGGCAAGAAGTACTTTGGCAACGAGAGCACCAGGACGCGGATACCTGATCACTGCCCGGACAAGCCCTGGCGAACCTGGTCAAGGGCCTGGCATATCTGGCGGGCGCCCTGTATCAGCCTCGGACTGGCCCGGGCCACGAGCCTGGCATCCACGCCGAGGATGCCTGCGTGCCCAACGGCCTGCATCTGCGGCCAACGTGACCATAGAGCAATAACCTCGGAGAGCTGCTCGGAACCGGTAAGGATAAGTTGAGGATCCGCCGCTACCACCGACTCAGGGCTGACTACCGGGGCCATCTCGGCCAGATCGGCAAAAATATTGGTGCCACCACATAGGGCGATAATCTGGCCAATGAATTGCTTGCTGTTTACGGTATACAGCGGTTGCGTGGATATTTGGTAAAACACCTTGACCGATTCCACTCCAAGGTAACTCTTGCGCAGTTCGGCCAATTGTTTCCGGAAGTTCAGAGCCGCCAAGTCAGCCTCTGCAGCATGGCCGGTCCACTCACCAATCAGTTCCAGGTGATCGGCTATGTCTTCAAGTTTGTTGGGCGTGAGCACTTCCAGCCTGAATCCCAGGTCCCTGATTCGCTGCAGCATATGCTCAGGATTGCCTCCACCCCAGGCCAGAACGAGGTCGGGGTGCAGGACCGCCAATTGTTCAAAGTCGACCCGAAACGCATCACCCACTCCGGGCAAACTGCTTACTTGTTCGGGAAAATCACTGAAGGCAACCACGCCCACCAGGGTATCGCCCGCACCTGCCTGGTAAACCATTTCGGCAAGGTTAGGCGCCAGCGCCACCACCCGCGCGACAGGCTGGGCAAGCACCGGCAAACTCAACAACCCCAGCAGTAGCAGCGCGCAACGAATTGGGAACACAGGAGACCCTAGAGGCGCCAGCCGAACAGGACGGCGACCGAAACGATGGCGATCCAGATGAACAAGGTACGGTTCACCAGGCGCATCGCGGCCCGCAGACGATTGACCTGGGCCTGGCTGTCGCCTCCCTCGCCCAGACCCAGGGCACCCTTGCCGACGCAGGCCATCAC
>Ga0316195_10000477_pt1 | contig 16092 bp, 12 predicted proteins | sample Phised1_MG_FD_204937 | JGI IMG/M metagenome (GOLD analysis project Ga0316195, IMG submission 204937) | Coastal sediment microbial communities from Maine, United States - Phippsburg sediment 1 | ecosystem: Environmental > Aquatic > Marine > Coastal > Sediment | place: USA: Maine | collected...
GGCAGATACGGAGAAGGAAGCGGAGTCAGGCGGTAGAGCGCTGGACAAGTACTGTACAAACCTGAACCAGATGGCGATGGAAGGCCGGATCGATCCGCTGATTGGCCGGCAACTCGAGGTCGAGCGAACGATCGAGATCCTCTGCCGGCGCCGCAAGAACAATCCTCTCTATGTCGGCGAGGCGGGGGTGGGCAAGACGGCGATCGCCGAAGGGCTCGCCCGCCTGATCGTGGAAGGCAAGGTACCGGACGTCCTGGCCGACAGCACGATCTACTCGCTGGACATGGGGACCCTGATCGCCGGGACCAAGTACCGGGGCGACTTCGAGAAGCGCCTCAAGGCGGTGATCTCAGAGCTGCGCAAGCAGCCCGGCGCGGTGATGTTCATCGACGAGATCCACACGGTCATCGGGGCCGGTGCGGCGTCGGGCGGCGTCATGGATGCTTCCAACCTGATCAAACCGGTGCTGGCCAGCGGCGAGCTGCGTTGCATCGGCTCGACGACCTACCAGGAATACCGCGGCATCTTCGAGAAGGATCACGCGCTGGCTCGCCGCTTCCAGAAGATCGACATCGTCGAGCCCACCGTTGCCGAGACCATCGAAATCCTGCGCGGCCTGCGCGAGCGTTTCGAGAAACACCATGGCGTCACCTACACCGACGCGGCGCTGGTGGCGGCGGCCGAGCTGGCGGCGCGACACATCGGCGACCGGCACCTGCCGGACAAGGCCATCGACGTCGTCGACGAAGCCGGTGCCGCCATGCGGCTCAAGCCGGTGGGCGCGGGCAAAGGCGAGGTCGGTGTCGGGCAGGTGGAGGCGGTAGTCGCCCGCATGGCGCGCATACCGCCGGCGAGCGTGTCGGTGTCCGATCGCGAGGTGCTGAAGAACCTCGATCGCAACCTGAAGCTGGTGATCTTCGGTCAGGACCCGGCGATAGACGCGCTTTGTGCGGCCATCAAGATGTCGCGCGCCGGTCTTGGCACCGAGCGTCGGCCGGTCGGCTCGTTCCTGTTCTCCGGGCCGACTGGCGTTGGCAAGACCGAGGTGACGCGCCAGCTTGCCATCGCCCTGGGCGTGGAGTTCGTGCGTTTCGACATGTCCGAGTACATGGAACGCCACACCGTGTCCCGCCTGATCGGCGCGCCTCCGGGCTATGTCGGCTTCGACCAGGGTGGACTGCTTACCGAGGCGATTACCAAGAATCCGCACTGTGTCCTGTTGCTCGACGAGATCGAAAAGGCTCATCCGGACGTTTTCAACCTGCTGCTGCAGGTCATGGATCACGGCACACTGACCGACAACAACGGCCGCAAGGCGGATTTCCGCCAGGTCATCATCGTCATGACGACGAATGCAGGTGCCTTCGAAATGAACCGGCCCGGCATCGGCTTTGCCCCGCAGGACAACGCGACCGACGGCATGGAGGCCATCCGGCGGATGTTCTCACCGGAGTTCCGCAACCGCCTCGATGCAGTGATCCAGTTCCAGTCACTGGATCCGCGGACGATTGAACGGGTTGTGGACAAGCTGCTGGTCGAGGTCGAGGCGCAACTGGAGACCAAGGGCGTTGCGCTGACGGTCGATGACGACGCGCGCTCGTGGATCGCCAGGAAGGGCTACGACCCGAAGATGGGAGCGAGGCCGATGGCCCGGGTGATCCAGGAGCACATCAAGCGGCCGTTGGCCGAGGAACTCCTGTTCGGCCGGCTCGCCGGCGGCGGCAACGTGCGCGTATCGCTCTCGTCGGACGACAGCAAGCTGGAACTGATCTGCCGGTCGGCCCGGGAGCCGGAGTTGATTCGGTGAGCAGTGGGCAGTGAGCTGTGAGTTGTGAGTAGTGAGTTGTGAGTTGTGAGTCGTGATTTGAAAGAGGGCGCTCGTCCTTCTTACGACTCACGACTCACCAATCACGACTCACCAAAAAACAACCCCCGCGTTGCACTGCGTCGCGGGGGTCTTGCGTCGTAGGGCCGGCAGGTTCAGCGCGCGCGGTAGACGATGCGACCCTTGCTCAGGTCGTACGGCGTCAACTCGACAGTGACCGCATCTCCGGTGAGGATGCGAATGTAGTGCTTGCGCATCTTCCCCGATATGTGGGCCGTGACGATGTGACCGTTCTTGAGCTTTACCCGAAACGTCGTGTTGGGAAGAGTCTCGACGACTTCTCCCTCCATCTGAATTGCATCTTCTTTGGACATCCAGCCTCTCAGCTGTCGCGAATGGCGCGCGGATTGTGACCTACGCAGGACTACAGTGCAATTCGGTGTCTCATCCGCGCCACAGATCATCCGTCCCGGCACAGAGTTCGCGGAGCAGTCCTTCGAAGGCGGTGCGCGGGATCGAGCGGCTCCCGAGTGAGCTCAGGTGATCCGTCGCCATCTGGCAATCGATCAGGGCCACGCCGCGCGCCAGGCACTCCGTCACGAGGTGGGCGAGGGCAACCTTGGACGCGTCGCGGGCGCGGGAAAACATCGATTCGCCGAAGAAAACGCTGCCAATGGCCACCCCGTAGAGCCCGCCGACGAGCTCGCTGCCCTGCCAGACCTCGAGAGAGTGAGCCACCCCCGTCGCGTGCAGCTGGGCGTAGGAGTGGTGCATGGCCGGCGTGATCCAGGTGCCGTGCTCGGTTTGCCGGGGAGCCGCGCAGCCGGCGACGACCGCCTCGAACGCGGTATCCAGCCGTACCTCGTAGCCGCGATTGCGGATCGACTTTTCCAGGCTGCGCGAACGGCGAAACTCGGCCGGGAACAGGACGGCGCGGGGGTCCGGCGTCCACCAGAGGATCGGCTGACCCTCGGAGTACCAGGGAAAGACGCCGCGCCGGTAGGCGTGCAGCAGCCATTCGGGCGTCAGCGCCCCGCCGACCGCCAGCAAGCCATTGGGTTCCCTCAGCGCCAGCCGTGACGGCGGCAGTGCCTCCGGGGGATCCGATTCACCGAGGAATATCACTCCCGACATCGGGATGGAGATTAGCCTGTGGTTCGGCCCGCCGGAAGGGCACGTGCGCACGAATTGCCTCCATGTAGGCCCGCACATGGGTGCGCTCGCGCCCCAGGTATTCGCCGATCGCCTCCTGGAAGGCCGGATGCGCGACCTCGTGCATCGACCACACGGCCGTTGGCGAGAAGCCCCGGGCGACCTTGTGCTCTCCCTGCGTGCCGGGTTCGAAGCGCTTCAACCCTTCCCGGATGCAATAGTCGATTCCCTGGTAGTAGCAGGCCTCGAAGTGCAGGCTGTGAAAACTGCCGGCTGCACCCCAGTAGCGCCCATAGAGCGTGTCGGCTCCGCGGAGGAAGATGGCGCAGGCGACGGGCTGACGATCCAGGGTCGCCAGCTTGACCATCAGCGTCCTGGGCATGGTCGAGGCGATTTCGCGGAAGAACTCCAGCGAGAAGTAGGGCGGGTTGCCGCGCTCGGCAAAGGTCCTGGCGTGCAGGACATAGACGGCCTCCAGGGTCTCGTCGTCGAGTTCATCGCCATGGAACTCCGCGAAGCGGATGCCGGCCTCCTCCACGCGGCGCCTCTCACGCCGCGCCTTTTTCCGCTTCTCTGCGGTGAAGGTGCCGAGGAAATCATCGAAACTGCCGTAGTCGCGGTTGTGCCAGTGAAACTGGCAGTCGAGGCGGGGAAGGAAGCCCTCACGCGACAGCCATTCCCGCTCGTCTTCCTCGACGAACAATGCATGGATGCCGCTGGCTCCCGCCTCACGAGCCACATCCCGGGCGGCGTCGAGCAGCGCCTTTCTGACCTGTCCGCGGTCTGCCTCCGGATGCAGCAGGAACTTGGGGCCGGTCGCGGGGGTGAAAGGCGCGGCAGAGACCAGTTTCGGGTAGTAGTCGAGACCGTGCTGCTCGTAGGCCCGGGCCCAGGCGAAGTCGAAGACGAACTCGCCCCATGAATGAGGCTTCAGGTACAGCGGCAGGGCGCCCAGGACCGTTCCAGCCGACTCGACCACGACGTGCCGGGGTGTCCAGCCGGTCGCCGCCACGGCCGACTGGCTGCGCTCGGTAGCAGCCAGGAACTCGTGGCGCAGGAAGGGCCGGCCGCCGAGGTCGAGTGCGTTCCAGTCCGCTGCCTTCGCGTCTTCGATCGACTCCAGGATGCGGACCTTCGCCACCGGGTTCAGGCCTTGAGGTCGAGCCTCTCCAGGTAGCGGTCGGCGTCCAGCGCCGCCATGCAGCCGGTGCCGGCCGAGGTCACTGCCTGGCGATACACGTGGTCGGCGACATCGCCGGCGGCAAAGACGCCGGGAACGCTGGTTGCCGTCGCGTCGCCGGCGATTCCCGACTTCACCACGATATAGCCGTTGTTCATCTCCAGCTGTCCCTGGAAGATCTGGGTGTTGGGGGAATGGCCCACGGCGATAAAGACGCCGGGGACGGCCACCTCACGGGTGGTTCCGTCCTCGATGCTGCGCACGCGCAAGCCGGTGACGCCCGAATCGTCACCGAGGACCTCCTCGACGACATGGTTCCACATCAGCGTCACCTTGCCCGACCTGGCCAGGCCGAAGAGGCGATCCTGCAGGATCTTCTCGGAACGCAGCGTGTCGCGTCGGTGGATCAGCGTGACGTGGGAGGCGAGGTTGGCCAGGTAAAGCGCCTCCTCGACCGCCGTATTGCCGCCGCCAACGACGACGACGGGCTGCTCGCGATAGAAGAAGCCGTCGCAGGTGGCGCAGGCTGACACGCCGCGTCCGCGGAACTTCGTCTCCGATTCCAGTCCAAGGTAACGGGCAGAGGCACCGGTTGCGATGATCAAGGCATCGCAGGTGTACTCGCCCGAATCGCCCTTGAGCCTGAGGGGTCGTCCGGATAAGTCCACCGACTCGATGTGGTCGGACACCATCTCGACTCCGAAACGCTCGGCGTGACGGCGCATGCGATCCATCAGGTCCGGTCCGAGCAGGCCCTCGACGTCGCCGGGCCAGTTGTCCACCTCGGTCGTGGTCATCAGCTGGCCGCCCGGCTCGAGACCGGTGATGAGCAGCGGCTCACGGTTGGCGCGCGCCGCGTAGACGGCGGCCGTGTAGCCGGCGGGACCGGAGCCGAGGATGGCGAGGCGCGTGTGGCGGGGGGTGCTCATGTATAGTCTCCGCGGTTTTCCTGGGAGCGGGGCTCTGGCCTCGCAAGACGCGCAATCCTAGGTGACCGGGCTTCGCGAATAAAGCCTCGTGCCGCGGATTGGCCGTGGCGGATCTTCAGTGCATTTTCGCGTCTTGCGACGGGAGCTGGAAGTCTCGTATGCTCAATACCTTACGGCTCATACCTAACATCAAGGCTTACTAGTTTGGCGGCGACGGCACAAAGTCAGGATTCCGGGGAAGCAAGGCTCGAGCCGGCCATGGTGCGTGGCCTGCGCGAGGCCGCATTCTGGGTGCTGGCCGCGGTGGGGCTGGTGCTGCTGCTCGCCCTGGCGAGTTTCGACCCGTCCGACGCCAGCTTCAGCTACACGGGCGAGCCGGGCAAGGCGGGCAACCTGATCGGGCCGCTTGGCGCCTGGACGGCGGACGTGCTGTTCATGCTGTTCGGCCTCCCGGCCTACATCTTCCCGCTTGCAATCGGTTACGGCGGCTGGCTGGCCTTCAAGCATGGCGCCGGGGCGGGGGCCGTGCGCAGCACCGTCGCGCTGCGGGCCGTAGGGCTGGTCCTGGCACTGCTGACGAGCTGTGGCCTGGCCACGCTGCATTTCGACGCCGGCACCCTGCAATACACCGCAGGTGGTGTGCTGGGCAGTCTCGTCGGCGAGAACCTGGCGTCCTTCGCCTCGTTCCTGGGAGCGACCCTGATCCTGCTTGCGTTCTGGTTTGCCGGGGTGCAGCTTTTCACGGGTGTGTCCTGGCTGGCCGTGATGGACTTCCTGGGCCACTGGGCGCTGTGGCTGGTTGAAGCTCTGCGCTCGCGAATCAGCTCGGCGCGCGACCAGGCGGCCGGCCGTGAATCCCGCCAGCTGCGCGAAGCGGTGGTTCGCGAGGGCAAGCGCAAGTCCGCTGCGCGCACCCCGCCGAAGATCGAGGCCCCGGCGCCGCCCGTCCCGGAGCGCAGCGAGCGGGTCGAGAAGGAACGCCAGGTTTCGATGTTCGCCAAGCCGGCGTCGAAGGACCTGCCGGAGCTGAAGCTGCTGGACGATGCCGGGCCGCGCGAACCGAGCTACTCGCCGGAAGCGCTGGAGGCGATGTCGCGCCTCGTCGAGATCAAGCTCAAGGATTTCGGCGTCGACGTCGAAGTGGTCGCCGTCCAGCCCGGTCCGGTCGTGACCCGCTTCGAGCTCAAGCCCGCGCCCGGGGTCAAGGTCAGCCAGATCAGCGCCCTGGCCAAGGACCTGGCCCGCGCCTTGTCTGCCATCAGCGTACGCGTCGTCGAGGTGATCCCCGGCAAGTCGGTCGTGGGGCTGGAAATTCCGAACGAGAAGCGCGAGCTGGTGACACTTGGCGAGATCATCAAGTCGAAGGCCTACGACGAGATGGGCTCGCCGCTGGCGCTGGCGCTGGGCAAGGATATCGGCGGTGCGCCGATCGTCGTGGACCTCTGCCGCATGCCGCACCTGCTGATCGCCGGCACCACCGGCTCCGGCAAGTCGGTGGCGATCAACGCGATGGTCCTGTCGTTGCTGTACAAGAGCACCGCCGAGCAGGTTCGCCTGATCATGGTGGACCCGAAGATGCTGGAGCTGTCTGTCTACGAGGGCATCCCGCACCTGTTGGCGCCGGTCGTGACCGACATGAAGCAGGCGGCCAACGCGCTGCGCTGGTGCGTGGCCGAGATGGAGCGGCGCTACCAGCTGATGGCCGCGCTCGGGGTCCGCAACCTGGCGAGCATGAACCGCAAGATCCGTGATGCCGAAGCGGCCGGCAAGCCGCTCGTGGATCCCCTGATCGAGAATCTGTTCAAGTCCGGCAAGTACCAGGGCGAAATCCCGAAACTACAGCCGGTGCCGTTCATCGTGGTCATTGTCGACGAGCTGGCCGACCTGATGATGATCGTCGGCAAGAAGGTCGAAGAGTTGATCACCCGGCTCGCGCAGAAGGCGCGCGCTTCGGGGATCCACCTGATCCTGGCGACGCAGCGCCCGTCGGTCGATGTCATCACCGGCCTGATCAAGGCAAACATACCGACCCGCATCGCTTTCCAGGTCTCGGCCAAGGTGGACTCACGCACCATCCTGGACCAGAGCGGCGCCGAGTCGCTGCTGGGCCATGGCGACATGCTCTACATGCCGCCCGGCACCGCACTGCCGAATCGCGTGCATGGCGCATTCGTTTCGGACCAGGAGGTCCACCGCGTCGTCGAGTCGCTGCGCTCCAGTGTCGAGCCTGTCTATGTCGACGAGGTCCTGTCCGGCCCGCAGGGCCTGGTGCCCGGCCTGTCGGACGAGAACGGCGAGGGCGGCACAGGCGGCGTCGACGCCGAGCAGGATTCGCTGTACGACGAGGCCGTGCGTATCGTGACCGAGACACGCAAGGCCTCGGTCTCCGGCGTCCAGCGCCGGCTCAAGATCGGCTACAACCGCGCCGCGCGACTGGTTGAGACCATGGAAGCCGCTGGCCTGGTCGGACCGCTGCAGTCGAACGGCAGTCGCGAAGTGCTGGTCGCGCCGCCGCCGGAGGACTGACGCCATCATGAGTCGTTCATCGCTTTACGGACTGATCGCTCTGTCCGCGCTGGCCGGCCTGGTGGCTGCGCCACGCGCGGCTTGCGCCGATGCGCGGGACATCCAGCGGGTGCAACGCTATGTGGAACGCCTTTCCACGCTGCGTGCGGATTTTCGCCAGGAGGTGCTGGACTCGTCGGGCGCGGTGCGCGAGCAGGCCGACGGCACCCTGATGCTGCAGAAGCCAGGGCGCTTCCGCTGGGAGTATCGTCACCCGTCGGAGCAATTGCTGGTCAGCGACGGCCAGACGGTCTGGCTCTATGACGCCGACCTTGAGCAGGTGACGGTTCGCCGTATCGGCGATTCCCTGTCGACGACGCCGGCCATGTTGCTGTCCGGCCGGGGAAGGGTCGACGAGTCGTTCACTGCTTCCGACGGCGGCCAGGTCGGCGGCCTGGACTGGGTCGAGCTGGTTCCAAAGCTGGAAGATACGGACTTTCGCAGTATTCGCCTGGGATTCCGTGGCGCCGAGCTCGTACACATGGACCTGGTGGACCGGCTCGGGCAGACGACCGCCATCGATTTCCTGGACGTCGAGCGGGATCCCAAGCTGCCGGCAGACACCTTTACCTACGTGCCGCCGCCGGGAGTCGACGTCGTCGGCTCGGCAGCTCCCCGTTGATCATGTTGCCGCTGGTCCATCCCAGGCTCTGGCTGGCCGGAGCGCTGCTGCTGGCGACCGGGATCATCGTCGGCAGCCTGCTGCCGGGACCGGTGGTGGCGCCGGTCGGCGGCCACGACAAGCTCGAGCACGTCGGTGCGTACTTCGTCCTGACCTTGTGGATGGTCGGCCTCGTCGAGCGGCGCTGGTACCCGACGGCGGCGCTGGCAGCGTTGGCGCTCGGGGCCGCCCTGGAGGTCGCGCAGGGGCTGCTGACCGTCACGCGCCAGGCTGACGTCTTCGACCTCGTCGCCGATGGTGGCGGCGTCGCGTTTGCCCTCACCCTGGCCTACCTCGGCATCGGTGGCTGGGCTGGTCGCCTGGAGCGCTGGCTCGGCGCCGGACCGTAATTTCAGGCCCGCACCGCGGGGCGATTACACTACCCTTGTGAGCGAACCTCAGGACTCTCTGCCGCTCGAAGCGACGCGCGACGCCTGGCGGCCGTTGGCGGATCGCATGCGCCCGGCGACGCTGGACGAGATCGTCGGCCAGCCCCACCTGCTGGGAGAAGGTCGCGCGCTGTCGCGACTGATCGCGACGGGCACCCCCCATTCGATGATCCTGTGGGGCCCGCCCGGAACCGGCAAGACGACGCTGGCCCGGCTCGTGGCTCGCTCCTGCGATGCGCGCTTCGAATCCTTGTCAGCGGTCCTGGCCGGGGTCAAGGACATCCGCCAGATCGTCGAGTCGGCGCGCCAGTCCCGCGCGGCGAGCGGCAAGCCGACCTTGCTGTTCCTCGACGAGGTGCATCGCTTCAACAAGTCGCAGCAGGACACCTTCCTGCCTTTCGTCGAGGACGGCACCATCGTTTTTGTCGGCGCGACCACGGAAAACCCGTCGTTCGAGGTCAACGCGGCGCTGCTTTCCCGGGCGCGCGTGTACGTCCTCAAGCCGATTGCGCCGGAAGACCTGCTAGGCCTGCTCGAACGCGCGCTGGCCGACCCCGTTCGCGGCCTGGCCGGGGAGGGCCTGCGGGCCGAGGAAGGCGTACTGAAGGTTTTCGCGGAGGCGGCCGACGGTGACGCGCGACGGGCGCTCAATCTGCTGGAGATCGCGGCCGAACTGGCGGTGCCGGCAGAGGACGGGCAGACGATCACGATGGAGTCCGCACTGGATGTCGTCGCGGGCGGCCAGCGGCGGTTCGACAAGCGCGGCGAACAGTTCTACGACCAGATCTCGGCGCTTCACAAGTCGGTGCGTGGCAGCGACCCTGACGCCGCGCTGTACTGGCTTTGCCGCATGCTCGACGGTGGTTGCGATCCCGCCTACCTCGCCAGGCGGATCCTGCGCATGGCCGTCGAGGATATCGGCAATGCGGATCCGCGCGGCCTGACACTGGCGCTGGAGGCCTGGCAGACCTATGACCGGCTGGGCAGCCCCGAGGGCGAGCTGGCTTTCGCCCAGGCGGTGGTCTTCCTGGCCTGCGCGGCCAAGAGCAACGCTGTCTACAAGGCCTATGGAGAGGCACTGGAAGACGTCCGCGCCCACGGCACGCTCGAGGTACCACTGCACCTGCGCAATGCGCCAACGCGCCTGATGAAGGACCTCGGCTATGGGGCGGGCTACCGGTACGCGCACGATGAGCCGGACGCGTTTTCGCCGGGCCAGACGTACTTCCCGGACGCTCTCGGCTCCCGGATCTATTATCATCCCGTCCCGCGCGGGCTCGAGATCAGGATCGGCGAAGCGCTGGAGCGGCACAGGGGCCGCGACCAGGAAAAGAAGGGCTGAATCGCGCGCGACGGCCGTGGCGCGGTTCAAGCCCAGGGGCTCCAGTGGTGCAGACCCTCATCGCAATTGCGCTCGGCAGCGCGCTCGGCGGCGTCCTTCGCTACCTGGCGGGCGCTGTCGTGCACCTGTGGCTGGCGCGGACGTTCCCGTGGGGGACGCTCGGCGTGAATGTGCTGGGCAGCACGATGATCGGTCTCGTCTGGGTGCTGCTCGCGACCCGCGGCGAGCAGGGCGAGTTGCTGCGCGCCTTCGTGATCGTCGGCATGCTCGGCGGCTTCACGACCTTCTCGAGCTTTTCCCTGGAGACCCTGCTGCTGGCTGAGCAGCACGGCTACGTCCGTGCCGGGGTTTACGTCATGGCCAGCGTGCTGCTGTGCCTGACCGGGGCCTGGGTGGGCATGAGTGTCGGTCGGCAGATCATCCATTGAACATGAACGGTTGGAGATAGACAGTGCTGGATATCAAGCTGCTGCGCAGCGACCTCGACGCCGTGGTGGCCAATCTGGCGCGGCGCGGTTTCGCCTTCGACAAGACAGGGTTTATCGCGGCGGAGGAACGCCGCAAGGCGCTGCAGGTGGAAGTCGACCGGCTGCGCAACGAACGCAACACGCGTTCCAAGTCGATTGGCAGGGCCAAGGCGCAGGGGCAGGACATCGCGCCGTTGCTCGAAGAGGTCGAGTCCCTGGGCGACGAACTCAAGCGGGCGGACGAAGGGCTTGCGGACGAACAGGCTGGGTTGGACGCAATGCTGCTCGGCATTCCCAACCTGCTGCACGAGTCCGTCCCGGACGGCAAGGACGAATCGGCGAACCTGGAGGTCCGCCGCTGGGGAGAGCCGCGCAAGCTGGACTTCACGCCGCTGGACCACATCGAGCTTGGCGAGAAACTCGGTGGACTCGACTTCGAGGCCGCGACCCGGATCTCGGGCGCGCGCTTTGCGGTGATGCGCGGCGCCGTCGCCCGGCTGCACCGCGCGCTGGCGCAATTCATGCTCGACCTGCATACGAGCGAGCACGGCTACACGGAAGCCTACGTGCCCTACCTAGTCACCCGCCAGACGCTGACGGGTACCGGCCAGCTGCCGAAATTCGAGGCAGACCTGTTCGCGCTCAAAGGGCGCGAGGACCTCAAGGAGGAGGAGAGCCTGCAGGATCTTTACCTGATCCCGACGGCCGAGGTGCCACTGACCAACCTCGTGCGCGAGCAGATCATCGAGGCCGAGGACCTGCCGCTGCGGTTTACGGCGCATACGCCGTGCTTCCGTTCCGAGGCGGGTTCCTACGGCAAGGACACGCGCGGCCTGATTCGTCAGCACCAGTTCGACAAGGTCGAGCTGGTGCATATCGTCCGGCCCCAGGATTCGTATGCGGCGCTGGAAGAATTGACGGCCAATGCCTGCACGGTGCTCGAGAGGCTCGGGTTGCCGTACCGCGTCATGGCGCTGTGCGCGGGTGATATCGGCTTCGGCAGCGCGAAGACCTATGACATGGAGGTCTGGCTGCCAGGACAGGGGAAGTACCGTGAAATTTCCTCCTGCAGCAACTGCGAAGCCTTCCAGGCTCGCAGGATGCAGGCGCGCTGGCGAAATCCGGAAACCGGCAAGCCGGAACCGGTCCACACGCTCAACGGGTCCGGCCTGGCCGTCGGCCGCACGCTGGTCGCCGTGCTGGAGAACTACCAGCAGGCCGATGGCTCGGTGATCGTGCCGGAAGCGCTGCGTCCCTACATGGGCGGGATGCAAAAGCTGGGCTGAGTCTCCCTAGGTGACCGACTGCTGCCTGGCTTCTTCCCGTTGCTGGTCTGTATACAGGGCCAGCGTATAGGCGACGTAGTACTTGTAGATGTTGGCCACGTAGCTGACCGTCTCCGGGCCGATTTGTTCGGCGGCGATCAATTCGACGTTATTGAACCAGACGTTGGGATCCAGTCCCCGTCGCTCGGCCATCGAGCGGATGCGGCGGATTCTCGACGGCCCGGCGTTGTAGGCCGCGAAGGCAAACAGCGTGCGATTCAGTTCGCTGATTCCCGGGTCAGAGAAGTACAGATCCGTCAGGCTGCGGACGTACTTGGCACCGGCGTGGACATTCTGCTCCAGCCTGGAAATGTCGCCCACGGCCATCGCCCGGCCCGTGGCCGGCATCAACTGCATGATTCCGATGGCGCCGCGGCGACTGCGAGCCTTCTGTAGCAGGCGGGATTCCTGGTAACCCTGGGCGACGAGCAGCAGCGGGTCGAGCGAGTACTGCTCCCCGTACTTCTTGAAGACCGCAAAGGTTCCCCGAAATCGCGTCATGCCATCGTCGCCGAGGGCGGCGTCGAGGAACTTACCCTCCTGCGTGTACTTGCTCATGACGCTGTTGCCGAACAGCGTCCCCGGGCCGTACGCGCGCGCGAATTCACCGATGTCGGCCGCCAGTCGGGGAGAGCCTCGACGGATCAGCCAGCCCAGCTCGCCGCCGGTGTTGACCGGTGCCTGATCGTGCAGCCGCAGGTTGGGCAAGGCGCCGCTCCACAGCCGTGCGGCATAGTCGTCCACGACGGTCGCGTCGACGAGACCGGCACTGACCATCTCCAGCAGGTCGTCGTCGGTGAGCGTCTCGGTGGCGGCCCGAAGCCTGACGGGCCGCTTGCCGGAGGCCGTGAGTTGCGCGTTGATTGCCGTCAGGTGACTCCAGTAGCTGGACGACTTGCGGACGACGAATTCCTTGCCGGCCAGGTCGTTGACCGAGCGAAAGGCGGCGGTGGTATCCCGGGTGACCGGCAGCTCGCTGATATCGCGGAGAAAGGGTCCCGCAAAATCGACCGCTTCCAGCCGATCTGCCGTCGAGGTCAGCATGCCGACGGCGATATCGCCCCGGCCCTCGAGCAGGGCGGGAACCAGGTCGTCGCGGCGTGTCGGGATGTAGACGACGTGGACGTGCAGGTGACGGTGATCGGTCTTGTAGTGCTTGTTGAGCCACTTTTCAAAGGCCCGCATCCGCTCGTACTCGATGCCCAGGGGCCGCCCGTCGTGGATCCAGTACTGGGTGCGCGTGGGGACCACCAGCACCCGGATGATCCGCCGCTCGACCATGCCATCGAGGTCCCCCTTCCAGGGCACCGCCAACGGGCGAAACAGCGCGACACCCACGTCACTCAGCTCAGGGTGCGGCGCCGTGGATTCCGGGACGACGGATTGTGTCTGTGCCGCCTCGCTGAGGGTCGGGATCCGTTCATCCGTGCCCGACGGCGAACAGGCCGACAGGATCGACCAGGCCAGGACGAAAGGGGCGGCTGCCGGGCCAAGCCTCGCCCACCGGAACGGCATTCTGCGGCTCATCGGCCGAGCTTACCGCGGTTGGCCCGGAAATCGCCCCCCGACGAATGAAGGGTCCGGTCAGTCCTCGCTGGCGAAGCCGAGCAGTTGCAGCAGGCTGGTGAACAGGTTGAACAGGCTGACGTAAAGCGTCACGGTCGCGAGGATGTAGTTGGTCTCGCCCCCATTCACGATTTCGCCGGTCTGCCACAGGATGAGCCCGGCCATCAACATGACGAACATGGCTGACACCGCCAGCGACAGCGCCGGTACGTGAAAGAACACGGCGGCGAGGCCGAGCAGGAATGCGGCGAGAATGCCGGCGAAGAGGAATCCGCCGAGGAAGGAGAAGCTCCTGCCACTCTTGACGGCATAAACCGACAGGCCGACGAAAGTGATGGCTGTAATGCTGAAGGCGTTGACGACGACATCGTGGCCGTTGGGCAGAAACTTCAGGTAGGCACTGATGATCGGCCCGAGCGTGTAGCCCATGAATCCCGTCAGGGCAAATACGAAGAGGATGCCGAGCGCCCGGTCAGCGGTCTTGTGTACGGCGAACAGCAGGCCGAAGTAGCCCACCATCGTGATCAACAGGCCGGGGTGTGGGAGGTTCAGCGCCATGGCGGCACCGGCCGTCAGCGCGCTGAATGCGAGCGTGGCGGACAGCAACAGGTAGGTGTTCTTCAGGACCTTGTTGGTGGCCAGGGCTGAGGTCGACGCGAGGCCGGCAATGGGCTGGGCGCTACGAGGGCTGTCGATACGATCCATGTCTGGGAGTCTCCCGGTGCTTTCGAAGGGGGCCAAGTATAGGGCGATACAATATATGAAAAAAACAACGCGAATAAAAGTTCAGTAATTATTGTAGACCAACCAAGCCCTCGGGGGTTCCCCGGTGCCTTGCGATACGCCTCGCCGGCAAGGACAATCGCGGCGCGAGACCGCAACCCGGAGAGGTGGCAGAGCGGTTGAATGCACCGGTCTTGAAAACCGGAGACCCTTCACGGGGTTCGTGGGTTCGAATCCCACCCTCTCCGCCAACTGCCTGATCCGAGGGCCCTTTCGGGACCCTCGGATCAGGCAGCGGGGCCGGGCGCGTGGACGACCGCACCGGGTTCGACGAGGCACGCCCTGGCGTGCCGAAGGACAGCGCCGCGCAGCGGCGCTGGTCCCGAGTGGGAGCGAGGGATGCGTCGTAGGTTTATAATCCAATATTGGTTAATCACTTAGAGTATATATCTAGAGATTACATTAAGTGAAGTTGCGGTAACGATCAGTCCAGCGCCCAATCCTTTGGCGTCGCGCAGACTGTGCGTGCAGACGAAGCCGACCCGGATGCGCGCTATCAATGCTGGGGCCCATAGGCAGCCGGCAACACATTGCCACCGGCAACCTTGTCTTCTTGTTTGACGAATGGGCGAGGGGCCCGCAGGCCGAAGCCGAACAGGGCGGCGGGGTTACTGCCGCGTTTACGTGCCAGCGGTTGCGTTGCCAGCGGCGAGGCAGTGGCCTGGAGGTCACTGGCAACAGCCGACCGCGCCGCTGACCGGTACTCGGCACAGACACCGTTACGTCGGCTTTGACGAGACACCGGCGGAGCGGACCTCATCGCAGCAGGACCCTCGAGGCCAATGGTGGTGTGCTCCACGAGCGGTTCGTCAGACCCGCGCAGTTTGGCAATGCGCCGGGGCTCCGCTACCGAATCGATGTGCCGTAAGCGCTCGATGCCGGGCCCCGGTTCCACGCTGTCAGCCGCCCCGGCTAGTTGATCTCGATCGCCCCAACGTCGCCAGCGGTGTTCGGCGGACGCGATGTGCCCAGCTGATCCACGCTGAGTCGCTGTACCGAGAACGCGCGACCCGTCTGTACGTCCATTGCTATCCGCGAATTCTCCGCGAGGTAGCCCGATGAGAACAGGGCTCGCCAGGCGGCGTCGCCGAGCAGCTCCGTTCCCATACCCGGGATGCCCTCGTGATCGAGTGCAGCGTCCAGTCGATGCCAGAACAAGATGTAGGGATGGTTGGCCAGTTCCCGCGGCCAGGTCTGGGCCGGGCCGAAGAAATGAGTGTCTGCCAGTGTCAGGATGGGGTTACCCGACGGGTCCAGATAGGGCTGGACCCCGGGAGTCGACGGATCGGAGTCCTGAGCGTTCAGGAACGACTCGAAGTCAGCGGTGAACCCGCTTGCAAAGCCCGCCAGCCCATAATGAGTTTCCAGTCGACCGAGCACGATCGCCAGGAAATCATCGATGCCACCGGCCTCGACCCTGTACTGGGCCAAGGTCTCGGATACATCATAGGGATCAGGTGGCACCTGGCCCAGGGCACTCCCTCGTGGCCGGTAGTAAAGAACCGCTGGCGCGCCAGGATCGACGCCTGCGGACAAGATCGTGGGTGAAGCGGCGACGACACCGGCCAGGTCCACCAGTTCGGCGAGTGCGAGGCCATCGTCATCGCCGGGCTGCGGGTAATGCTTTCGGCTCAGCGACTTCCAGTCCCATTCGCCGACGGGTACCAGGATCTGGCTGAAGTCGAGCGCGCCAAGCCGGTTATACCCGGCGCTACGGAAATAGAACAAGGAACCCGTAAACACGTCGTGGGCATAGCGACTGCCGCCGATCTCCTGCACGCTGTTACCAGCGACGATGGAGTGGCCCAGTAGCAGGTCTTCCGTCGCGTGCGCATTGCCAACCGTTGCGGCGATCCCGCCTGCGAGGTTTGTCCTGCCAAGACTGTCTGTCCTGGGCACGCCGCGAAC
>Ga0316195_10000478_pt1 | contig 16091 bp, 19 predicted proteins | sample Phised1_MG_FD_204937 | JGI IMG/M metagenome (GOLD analysis project Ga0316195, IMG submission 204937) | Coastal sediment microbial communities from Maine, United States - Phippsburg sediment 1 | ecosystem: Environmental > Aquatic > Marine > Coastal > Sediment | place: USA: Maine | collected...
GGAAGCCCTTCCTGGGTCTGCCGGTTGCCGCCGCGGTGGCGCCCGCCGCCACCCTTGCGACCACCGCCGCCGCCGCCGCGGGCCTGGTTACCGAGATAGCCCCTCACAGGTGCTGATCCAGCAGGGCCGCGAGTTTCGACTTGGCCACCAGACCGACCTGCTGCGCCTCGGGCGTGCCGTTCTTGAACAGGATCAGGGTCGGGATTCCGCGGACTCCGTACTTGAGCGGGGTCTGCCGGTTGTGGTCGATGTTGATCTTGGCTATCCGGACCCGATCGCCGTATTCGCGGGCGATTTCGTCGAGGATGGGGGCGATCGCCTTGCAGGGACCGCACCATTCAGCCCAGAAATCGAGCAGGACGGGGACGTCAGCCTTCAGCACGTCGGCTTCGAAAGTGTCGTCAGATGTGTGGACGATGTTGTTGCCGCTCACGCGGTTTTCCTCCTTTGCAGAGGTCGTTGGTGAATGTTGTAGATCAGAGAAAAAAGGCTCGCAAACGGGCCTGCAAGTGACGAGCGGATGCCCGATACGGCACAATACTGTTCTGGCGCTTGAACCTAAGGCTGCCTGTCCGGGGTGCCGGCTCCGCCGGTAGCCTGTCTGGGCCATCCCGGATCTGCCGGCGTTGCGCGATTGCTTGCGGTGAACCCGCGGTGCTCAGGTAGCTTTTTAGCCTTTCGCGCGCAACTTTTCAAGACATGAGTAACCAGAAGGCCCAAGTGAGCGAAAATCAACTGACCGAACTGTCCTTTAGCAGCCTCAACCTCCCCGAGTCCCTGGCACGCGGAATTGCCGACGCAGGCTTCGAGCGCTGCACGCCCATTCAGGCACGATCCTTGCCCAGGGCCCTGGCGGGCCTGGACGTCGCGGGCCAGGCCCAGACGGGCACCGGCAAGACGGCCGCCTTCCTGGTCGCTCTCTATTCGCGGCTGCTGCGAAACGAGTCCGCCCCGGGACGCCCCACGTCATCGCCGCGCGCGCTGATCCTGGCACCGACCCGGGAACTGGCGCTGCAGATCCACCGCGATGCCGAAATCCTCGGGCAGTACACGGGGCTGACCCTCGGGCTGGCCTACGGTGGGGTCGACTACGACAAGCAGCGGCGGCACATCGAGGCCGGCGTCGATGTCCTCATCGGCACGCCCGGCAGGATCATCGACTACTTCAAGCAGCACGTTTTCGACCTGCGGTTCGCCGAGGTCATGGTACTCGATGAAGCCGATCGTATGTTCGACCTGGGCTTCATCAAGGACATCCGCTACCTGCTGCGGCGCCTGCCGCCGCCCGACCAGCGCCTGAACCTGCTGTTCTCGGCCACGCTGGCCCAGCGCGTGCTGGAACTGGCCTACGAGCACATGAACGACCCGGAACTCATCCGGATCGAGCCGGAGAGGGTCACGGCCGACCGGGTCCGGCAGGCGATCTACTTCCCTTCGATGGAGGAGAAGGCGCCGCTGCTCGTGCACCTGCTGAAGCAGAAGAACGCGACCCGCAGCATGGTGTTCGTCAACACCAAGCGCGTGGCTGAATACCTCGAGCGCAAGCTGCGGGCGAACGGCATCGAGGCTGCCGCCATGTCAGGGGACGTGCCGCAGTCCCGCCGCCAGCGCATGTTGCAGGATTTCCACGACGGCAAGATCGCGGCCCTGGTCGCAACCGACGTCGCGGCCCGCGGCCTGCACATCCCGGACGTCAGCCACGTCTTCAACTACGACTTGCCGCAGGACCCGGAGGACTACGTCCATCGCATCGGGCGCACGGCCCGCGCGGGCGCCGCCGGTGACGCCATCAGCTTCGGTTGCGAGGAATACGTGGTCACCCTGCCGGAGATCGAGGCCTTCATCGGCAGCAAGCTGCCCGTGGAGAGCTTCGACCCCCACTCGCTCCCGGAAGTGCTTTCCGCCAACAACGTGCCCCGCCACCATGACACCCAGTCCTGGCGCGAGCGCGAGGAACGCCGCGGTGGCGGTGGTGGCGGCGGCGGCCGCCGGCCGGCCCGTGGACCGAGGGACCGGGGGGGCGCGCCCCCCGCCAGGAAGGCGGCGCCGGCGTCGACCGCCGCGACCGACAAGCCACCTGCGGCCCAGGATGCGGGCGCCGATGCGGCCGGCAAGCCGCGTCGCCGGCGCCGCCGGGGAAGCGGCCGGGGCACGACAGGCTCAGGTGGCCCACCCGCTTCGGCCGCGCCCTGAGGCGGCACAGGCCGGAATGAGCGGCTCGTACAGTTAACGCCCACCTGGCGGCGCTGCCATCTGGCCACCCCGACCACAGGCCGCAGGCCGCCCGTGGGCGGCCCCGGCACGTATGATAGGAAACGAATCCCACCCCGAGGACCTGCTGGAAATGAGCCACGACCTTCACCGTGTCCTGCTCGAAGTCGTCGCGCTTTCGCGGGAAGCCGGGCGGGCGATCCTGGGCGTCTACTCATCGTCCTTCACGGTGACGGAGAAGGACGACGCCTCGCCGCTCACCGAGGCCGATCTGCGCTCCCAGGAAATCCTGGCGACCGGGCTGCGGCGGATCCTGCCGGAGGTGCCGATCCTGTCCGAGGAAGCAGAAGCCATTCCGTTCGAGAAGCGTTCCAGCTGGGACTGGCTGTGGATCGTCGATCCACTCGACGGCACCAGGGAATTCGTCCAGCGCAACGGTGAATTCACCGTCAACGTCGCCCTGGTACATCGCAACAGGCCCGTCCTCGGCGTGGTGCACGCCCCCGTCCTCGACACGGATTACTATGCCTGCGAGGGCTATGGCGCGTTCCGGCGCAAGGGCGAGCAGCCGGCCCAGCCGATCCGTGTGACCCGGCCCGCCTCCTCGCCCGTCAGGGTCGTCGGCAGCCGCTCGCATCGTGGCTCCTCGCTCGACGTCTTTCTGGAGCGCGTGGGATCGCACCGGCTCGTCGCGGTCGGCAGTTCGCTCAAGTTCTGCATGATCGCGGAGGGCGCGGCGGACGTGTACCCGCGCCTGGGTCCCACTTCTGAATGGGACACGGCGGCGGGCCACTGCGTCCTCGAACAGGCCGGCGGACAGGTCGTCAGGCTCGACGGGGAACCGCTGACTTACAACGCGCGTCCCGAAATCCTCAATCCCCATTTCCTGGCCTACGGGGACGAGACGAACGACTGGGCGGCGATGCTTCGATGAGCTGGCCGGAATTCCTGGGCGTGGTCGCGCTGATAGGCATCGGCTGGGCCTGGCACGCCAGCCTGGCGGCGCGGGAGTTCGCGAACAGGATTGCCGCGGACACCTGCACGCAGGCCGGTGTCCAGCTGCTTGACGGCACGGTCGCCATGCTCAAGCTCGCTCTGGCGCGCTCGGACGACGGCAGGCTGGTCCTGCGGCGAACCTACGTTTTCGACTACTCCGAGGACGGCTACGGCAGGCGCCGCGGCTTCGTGGTGCTGACGGGTCTTTCGCTCGACAGCGTCGGCCTCGGGCCCAGGGCCGTTTCGTGAGCAGTCCCATCGACCTGCACCTGCATTCCACCGCCTCCGACGGGACGCTGGATCCCCGGGCACTGGTGCGCCACGCGCATGACTGCGGCGTTCGTACCCTGGCGCTGACGGATCACGACACCACCGCCGGGGTGGAATCGGCGGCTGCCGAAGCGACTCTGCTGGGCATGAATTTCATCGCCGGGATCGAACTTTCGGCGGACTGGCGGGGACGCTGCATCCATGTCCTGGGGCTGGCGATCGATCCGGCTGCGGCCGGGCTCGAGCGCGGCGTCCAGCGGCTGGCGGGCGAACGCGAACGCCGGGCCGTGGAAATCGCCCGGCGCCTGGATGCGGCCGGTGCGCCGGGAACCGAGTCCTTGCGACGTATCCGGGAGCAGACCTCATTGCCAACGAGGACGCACTTTGCGCGCCTCCTGTCCGAACTGGGCGCTGCGCGCAGCATGGCCGAGGCCTTCGATCGCTATCTCGGTCAGGGCTGCCCGGCGGCGGTCAGGTCGGACTGGCCCGCCCTGGCGGAGGCGGTGTCATGGATCCTGGACGCAGGCGGGATCGCCGTCCTGGCGCACCCCCTGCGCTACAAGTTCTCCGCCGGCGCAAGGCGCGAGCTGGCACGCGAGTTCAAGACGCTCGGCGGAGCGGCTGCGGAAGTGGTCTGCGGAGGCGCCTCGCCAGCCCAGATCGAACAGGCCGCCTCGCTGGTTCTCAGGACCGGACTGGCCGGTTCGGTGGGTTCGGATTTCCACGATCCGCGCATACCATGGAATCGGCCGGGGCGATTGGCTAAGCTTCCGGTTGCGGTGCAGCCGGTCTGGGCCAGCGCCGCGTTCCCAGTGGCCCCGGCTGAACGTGCATGAGCGGCGAAGAAGACAAGGTCAACACCGAGCTGTTCCAGCGAATCCAGCGGCTGCGCGAGCTGCGCATCGAGCACCGCGACCTCGACGACGTGATCGGTCGCCTGACCATGGACCTGTACGTCGACGAGTTGCAGCTGCGCCGGCTCAAGAAGCGCAAGCTGCTGCTGAAGGACCAGATCGCGCGACTCGAGAGTGAGCTGATACCGGACATGAACGCCTGACACGCCGACATGGCGCGCCCCCGGGCGCCGCCGGACCGAATCCATGAAACAAGTTGCCGACTTCATTTCCGGGTTGCTGACCGCGGCCAACCTCGCACAGGTGATTGCCCTGGTTGTTGCGGCCGGCGTCGCCTGGATGGCGGAGCGTTTCGTGCGCCGCTGGTATCTGCCGCGCAGCGAGCCGGCCATGAACGCCCGCGTGGTCGCCTTCGAGGCGCTGACGGTGGTGTCTCCCTATATCGCAGCCTTCCTGGTCGTCACCTCGGCCAGTTCGATCATCTCCGCAGCGGCGCTCGAAACCAGGCTGCTCGACCTGGCCGTGCGGCTGATCGGGGCGCTCATCGTAATCCGTGTGCTGGTCTATGCGGTACGGCGCTCGGTGTCGCCCAACAACAGTCTCAAGCGCTTCGAGAACAAGGCCTCGCTTGCGGTCTGGCTGCTGGTCGCGGCACAGATGCTCGGCTGGCTGGACTACATCGTCGGCCTGCTCGACTCGGTCGGGCTCGCCACCGGCAAGTCGCACATTACCGTCTGGTCCGTGATCGCGGCGTTATTCGCGGTGTCCCTCTGCGTCATCGCCAGCCTCTGGGTCGCGCGCTGGATCGACCGGCGCGTCTCGCAGATGGAGACGATCGCGCCTTCGACGCGCATCGGCATCGTCAAGACCAGCTATGCCTTCTTCGTCGGCTTCGGCATCCTGCTCGGCCTGCGTGCTTCCGGCGTCGACCTGACCGCGCTGACGGTGTTTTCGGGCGCCATCGGCCTTGGCCTGGGCTTTGGCCTGCAGGCCATCGCCGCGAACTTCGTCAGCGGCTTCGTCCTGGTCATGGACAAGTCGATCAAGCCCGGCGACGTCATCAGTTTCACGGGCACGACCGGCACCAGCACGCATGGCTTCGGCTGGGTCGAGGAATTGCGCGGCCGCTATATCGTCATCCGCGACCGTGACGGCGTCGCGACGCTGGTGCCGAACCAGAGCGTCATCACCAACCAGGTCATCAACTGGAGCTACGGCCATCCCAAGGTCCGGCTCCGCCTGGGCGTCCGGATCAGCTACCAGGACGACGTGGAGCTTGCGCTCCGGCTGTTGCTCGACGCGGCCAACGACCATCCGCGGATCCTGACCGATCCGGCGCCGGTCTCGCGCCTGATGGACTTTACCGACTACGGCATGGAAACCGAGGTCCGCTTCTGGATCGGCGACCCGGCCGAGGGCGTCAACAACGTCCGCTCCGACGTGAATCGCAAGATCTGGGCGCTGTTTCGCAAGCACGGGATAACCATCCCGCCCGCGCAGCGCGAGATCCGCATCCTCGAGGGCGGCACGTCGGCATCAACGTTCGCACCGAAGACGCACGGGCGCATCGAGCCCACCCTGGACGGCCAGGACTGAACCGGGCCGGGAGCGACGCTCATGAACGACAGCAATGCGGCGCAGATTCCCGAGGCCGAGTACGAGCTGACCTGGTCACGTTCCCCCGGGCCGGGCGGCCAGAACGTCAACAAGCTGGCGACCGCGTGCCTGCTGCGCTTTTCCGTCGCTGCCACGACGCTGCTCGACGAGGCTGGACGGAACCGGCTCAGGCGCCTCGCCGGCCGGCGGCTCACGCTGGATGACGAGTTGCTGATCGACGCCCACCGTCATCGTACCCGCGAGGCGAACAGGCGCGATGCCCTGGAACGGCTGGCCGAGCTCATCGCCACGGCGCGACACGTCCCCAAGGCACGCAAGCCGACCCGGCCGACCCGCGCATCCAGGGAACGGCGGATCGAGGGCAAGAAGCGCCGCCAGAGTACCAAGCGTCTGCGCGGCCGCGTCGACGGCGACTGACAGACGCGCGCCGGGGGCCCGCAAGCCGAGCGGCCTTCCCGCTGGAAAAATCAGCCGTGAGTGACCTGCAGGATGCTGTTGCGGATCTGTTCCGACAGCACGATCCGTGCATCGTCGGCGACCTGCAGCAGCGGTTCGTCGAACGTCAGCTTGCCGTCGGGGCCGGTCTCGATGACTTCCCGCTTCAGCAGCAGGCCGATGAAGTCGCGGAACATCGTGCGGTCGAAGAACTCGGGCGCGTTCAGTCCGTAGAGCATCGCCATGCGCTGCGCCATCGCCGTACAGCTCTTTTCCAGTCCGTCCTGGGTCAGCTCGCTGCGCCCCGCGCGCAGCAGCAACGCGATGACCAGATAGTAGCGCTCGACCGTCTGGATGGTTGCCTGCGCCAGCAGGGAGAGCTGCACCGCCTCGATCGTCCCCGTGGGAGGCCGCCGCCAGACCTTGCCGTCCTGGCTGCGCTCCAGCAGGCCGCTGCGCGCCAGGGTATCGAGCACCGAATCGATCACGCCCGGCACTTCGTCTTCCGCCCACCGCAGCGTCAGTTCCTGGCGGATGTACGGATAGACACGCCAGACGAGGCGATGCACGTCCTCGTCGCGCATGGCCGCGTTGTTCAGGAAGGCACAGGCGACCAGCGACGGCATGGCAAAGAGATGGATCACGTTGTTGCGGTAGTAGGTGCAGAGGATCGCTGCCTCCTGCGGCATCCTGATGACGTCGCCCAGCGCGTGCGCCTGCCGCTCGAGCATGACCATCGCCTCGCCCTGGCGGATCATCGCCGCGCCGTCCGGCTCCGGCAGCGCGACGTCGGGGGCGTAGGGGCAGAGCTTCAGCAGCTTGACGTACAGTTCGAGCTGGCGCACCAGATCCGCCTCCAGCATTGCCTGGCGTGGCGTGGCCAGCAGCGCGACCCCGAGGAGGTTGACCGGCGTTACAGCCGCCGCCGCGTTGATCCGTCTCATGATCGTGCCGGCGACCGCGTCGATGGACTCACTGAACCACGGCGGGCGCGCGTCGTCCGATCCGAGCGATTCGCGCCAGGCGGGTTCGACCCTCTCCAGCACATCAGCCAGCATCACGGGCTCGCCGAAACTGACGCGCACGCTGCCGAAGCGCTGGCGCAGCTCGGGGAGCGACCTCAGCAGTCCGAAGATGGATTCCTTCTGCTTGGGCTTGCCGGACAGCTCACCGAGGTAGGTGCGCGCCTCGAACAGGCGCTCATACCCGAAATAGACGGGCACGTAGGCGACCGATCGCTTCGGGTTGCGCAGGAAGCTGCGGACTGTCATCGCCAGCAGGCCGGTCTTCGGCGCCAGCAGCCGGCCGGTCCTGCTGCGGCCGCCCTCGATGAAGAACTCGATCGGATGGCCGCGTCCCATGAGCACGTCGACGTACTTGGTGAACACGACCGGATACAGGCCGCTGCCGCGGAAGGATCGCCGGATGAAGAAGGCGCCGCCCATCCTCAGGAAACGCCCTATGACCGGCAGGTTCAGGTTGATGCCCGCGGCGATGTAGGGAACCGCGTAACCGCGGTAATAGATGACGTAGGACAGCAGCAGGTAGTCCATGTGGCTGCGGTGGCAGGGCACGTACACGATCTCGCAACCGGCCGGCAGCCTGTCGAGGTGCTCGGCGTTGCGCACGTCCACGCCGTCGTAGAGCCGCGTCCACAGCCACGTCAGCAGGCGGTCCATGAAGCGCACGAAGGCGTGCGAGTAATTGGCCGAAATCTCCATGGCCAGCCTGCGCGCCTGGCGCAGCGCCTCCCGCCTGGAAATGCTCTTGTCGCGCATCTCCTGGCGCACTGCCTGGCGCAGCGCACGCGTGTGCAGGACCTGGGAAACCATGACGCGCCGGGTCGCGAGTTCCGGGCCCACGCTCTCGACGCGCATGTTGCGGAACTCGCCGCGCAGTTCCTTGAGCAAGCGCCGCGCGGAACGCGCCGGATCCTGGCCCTCGACGATGCAGGATCGAACCGGGCGTGCATCGCCGAAGCGGATCAGGGTCGCGCGACCGCTGAACAGCACCGACATTAACCGTCTGAACGGTCCGACCAGCGCCCAGCTCTCCGACAGCACCAGGTCCAGCCACGATCGTTCCCGCTGCGGTGCGCGACCCCAGAAGACGGCAACCGGCACGATGTCGAGCTGCAGCTCGGGATCCCTGGCCGCGGCAGCCACCGCCGCCTGCAGCTCCGGCGGCATGCGCCGATCCGGTCGCTTGCGCAATACCCCCGCCCGCCTCTCGAGAGCCACATAGGACCGCGGCAGGGACAGCCCGCCGAACACCAGCCGCTTGCCAGGCCGGCGCAGACCGGCGTCCGTGCAGACCTGCTCCACCGCCAGAAAGTCGGACAGGCTGCGCTCGTCCAGCACGTACAACACCGCCCGCGCCGTGCCCTTCAGCCGGACAGGCGCGTCTTCGGGCACGACGGTCGGCTTGACGAAGAGCCGCGAGATGCCGCGCATCATCCAGAGAAAGCTGCGATCGAGACCAAGGTAGCGGATCATGGGTTCGCTCTTGTCGGCAGGCGTCACGGGCCCTGGCCGCGCAACCGCGGGCCGGGCACGCAACGATGCGCCCGTCTATTCCTTGTCGGCTGCGCCTTCGCTCTCGCGAAGCTGCTTTTCGAGCGCCTCACGGTGAGCATCCATCGCGGCGTTGGTCCTGTCCTCGGCCTTCTGCGGCGCCGTGACCAGGTCGCGAAAGACGGTTTCCTCGGGCTTCATCACCTCGCGCTCCTTCTTGTCGCTGCCGCCGCAGGCAGCGACCAGCGCCAACAGCAGCACGGCACCAAGTCTCGCTCGCTGGGGCATGCAGTCCCTCCCCTGTCCAGGCCTGAAGTTTACCCTGAACCGCGTGGCGATGGACCGCCGGGAATATCGGGCCCTGGCCAGGGCTGCGGCTTGCGGAGCACCCGGCTTCACTAACGATCACCGATGTGAGAGCGTTGCAGCATGGCGCCACTCAGTGGGAAAGTCGTGATCCTGACCGGCGCAACCGAAGGCATCGGCCGTGCGCTCGCCCTGCGCCTGGCAGGCCAGCGGGCGTCGCTGGTTCTCGCCGCCAGGAACGCCGAGCGGCTGCAGGAGCTGGCCCGGCAATGCCGCTCGTCCGGCGCCGAGGTCCTGGCAGTGCCCACGGACGTCAGCGAAGCGGCGCAGTGTGCAGCGCTCGTGGATGCCTGCCTCGGGCGCTTCGGCGGCATCGACGTGCTGCTCAACAATGCCGGCGCCACGATGTGGTCGCGGCTCGACGAACTGTCGGACGTCGGCGTGCTCGAACGCCTGATGCGAGTCAACTATCTCGGCGCAGCCTGGCTGACGTGCTACGCGCTGCCGGCGCTGAAAGCGAGTCGTGGCCGTATCGTCGCCATCTCCAGCCTGGCCGGACTGGCCGGCGTGCCGACGCGAACCGGATACGCCGCCAGCAAGCACGCGATGATCGGCTTCTTCGATTCGCTGCGCATCGAGCTGCGGCCTCACGGCGTGTCGGTGACCGTCGTCGCGCCGGACTTCGTGGTTTCGGAGATTCACCGCCGTGCCTGCGGTCCCGACGGCCGCGCCCTGGGCGAAAGCCCGATGGACGAGTCCAAGATCATGACTGCCGATGAATGTGCCGCCATCATCCTGCGCGCGACGGACAGGAGGCAGCGCCTCGTCATCACCTCGCCACGCGGTCGTCTGCTGAGATGGCTGAAGCTCGTGGCGCCGGGCTTCGTGGACCGGCGCGCCGAGAGGGCCGTACGCAAGCATCACTGACGGCCGAGGATCACTTCTTCTGCAGGTAGGGCAGGTCGAGCGCGACCAGGAAATACTCAAACAGGTAGTTGATCTGGTTGATGTGGTCCTGCATGCGGTGGTCGGCGTCGATGATGTGCAGCGTCGCGCCGTACTCCCGGGCGTATCGGATGCTGTTCTCGACCGGCACCACGTCATCCTTCCAGCCGTGGATGATGGTCAGCGGGCAGTCCGCGGGTCGGGGGGTCTGCTCCTCGTAACCGGGCATGTAGAAGGCGGGCGCCAGCAGGAACAGCCCGCGCGAGCGCAGCAGCGCCGAGGCCGCCGTCGCAACGTGGCCGCCCATGCTCGAACCGACCAGCACGAGGTCGCCGCGCAGGTCGCGGCAGAAACTGAGCAGCCGTGTCACCCTGTCCTTGGGATCATCCACGCCGCGGTAGTCGACGGAATCAGCCTCGAAGCCCTCGCTTCGCGCGACCTCGGCCATGGCCGCGATTTTCGAGCCCCACGGACCGCTCTCCTTGCCGTGGGAAAAGATCACGTGTCTTCGTGCCATGGATCGCTCCGATTCTGAGCGGCTTATGTTAACACCCGAAGGGTTTCGTCACGACGAGCCCGGCGGTCCCCACAACAACCGATCGAGGCTGCCGTCGTCCTTGAGCGCAGCGCGCGCCACCCGGGGGCCCTTGAACCTCACTCCCTCCGCTTCGAGCTTTCGCCTCTGCAGGAGATGGGCAGCCGATCCTTCGGGAAAGCTGATGCGGCCGCTGGCATTCAGCACACGGTGCCAGGGGAGATCGAGAACCCCCGGCGCCACCTTGAGCGCGTGCCCGACCAGCCTGGCGCGACCCGGCAGTCCCGCGCGGCGGGCGACGCCACCGTAGCTGTCCACCCTGCCGGGCGGAATGGCCGCCACCGCGCGCCAGATCCTCTCCAGACTCCCTGCGTCGCCGCTCATCCAGCGTGCCTTGGCAGCGATGCCATGCCAGCCAGGGTCATCTCGTTCCCGCCGCGTCAGCCCAGCTGCGTCAGGGGCATCGGCTCGATGGCCTCGAACAGCGACTCCGGCGGCGCAGTCTGCGCCTGGAAACGGTTGAGACTCACCTGCCTGATCGTGCTGCCGCCGGCCCGGTGACTGAGCAGGTAGGAGTGGAACTGTCCTGGCCGCGCCGCGGCAAAGCCGAAGAGCAGGCTGACCACCCCCGCCTCGCGGTCGCCGTCGCGGTTGACCCTTTCGTCACAGACGACGAACCAGCGATCGTCCGGCGCGCGGCCGGAAAATGCGCCCTCCGCCTCGAGTGACTCGAAGAAGGCGCGGAGCTGGCCGTGTGCCCGGCTCCATAACGCGGGCTCGTTCGGTTCGAACAGCATCCAGCGTGTGCCACGCTCGATGCTGCGGAGGATGAACAGCGCCAGCCGGCGCCGTCCGAGCAGTCGCCAGTCCGGCGACTGGGCGCCGGGTCCTGCCAGAGTCCGCGCGGCATGCCTGCCGCCTCCGGGTGAGCGGGACCTCGCAATGGTGTTGATTCCCAGCGCCGCGAGCCTGGTGCGATCCTCCTCAGATACTGCGCAAAGCGGCCTCAGGCTGGGCCTCAGGACCGCGTCGTCGCCGGCCGGTGCGGACCAGAAGCGGCCGTGCTCGTCGTGTCGCACCAGCATGCCGGCGACCGCACCGCAGGAGCCGAAGGCCTCGAAGCGGCCGCGCAGGCGGTCGAGCGCCAGCAGCCTCGGGAAATACATGATGGCGCTGTCGCTGGCGAACCCCCACTCGCGGGCCCCTTGCAACGCGGCTTCCGGGGTGTCCCAGGACAGCGGCGGGTCGACCACGAGCAGCGCACGGCGTTCCCGGCAGTAGCGATTCGCCACCAGCAGCGCGCTCGGACCGATGTCGACCTCCCTGGCAAGAGGAGGTATGCACAGGAAGTTGATCGTCTCAACCTCGCCCAGGGCGAACAGCCCCGTGCACTCGGCCGCCGACCCGATGATGTCGTAGTCGGTCAGCGGACCACCGTCATCGCCATCCGAATTCGAATTCGTGTAGGCCGCCAGGCCACGACCCGTACTCGCCTGCGTCAGGTCGGGGCGCCGACCGGGAACGTCGCCCGCCACGCGCATGAGCTGCGATTCGACGAGCGCGGCCGCGACGAACTGCGAGGACGTCGGGTCAACCGAGAGCCGCCGGTAGATCTCCTGGTCCTCGATGTGTTCGGACCCGTGGGACCGGATGCGCTGCAGCACCAGATTGAAGCGATCCGCCTCATTCTCGCCGATGCCGTCGTAGTCGACCGCGGCACGCAGGAACTCGCGGGTCCCGGCCGCCACGGCGCGCAGCACCAGCTGCTCTCCGCCCGCCGGCAGGACCAGCGTGCAGGGTCGCGCGCCGTTCGCCACCCGGACGATGACGGCAGTCGATCCGCCCGCCTCGAAGTACTGCTCGAGGGCGTAGGACAGGCTGCTGGGCTGCCAGAGACCGCCGAATATGCGCTCGAATTCGGCAAAACCGCCGAGGACGACGGGGCGGTTCAGGGGTCCGCGAAGCGTCCGCCCGACGAATGCGGTGATGCCGGTCGGCGCGCGGCCAATGGACTGCTCGGCGCCGGCATCTTCGTGTACTTGTATCCCGGTGAGTCGATCGGCCACCGGAGGCTCCCCTTTGTTTGACGAAGGTTAGCACAACACGGTTTGTCGGATCAGGATGACGGATGCCCGGCGCGGCCGCCCGCGGCTCGTCCTGGGGGACCGTCTCAGCTGCGCTTGCGGGGCCGCTTCTTCCCTTCTCCCGCGCGGCCGCCGGCTTCCTGGCTCTCACGGGCGCGCAGTTGCCGTTCAGCGGCCTGCTGCAGCGCCTCGGCCTGTTTTCGCTCGATCTCCGCGAGCATCACCTTCATCCATTCGCTGTGCATCACCGGTCACCGGGACTTCGACCGCTGGATTCTAGACCAGCGACTCAATGGATGGGCGAACAGTGCACCACCCGCACCTGGTCCCGGGCGACGCCGAGCGAGCGGCACACCGCGGCTCCGACCGCTTCCCTGACGTCTCGGGCAAGCTCGTCGTCGGTGACGGTGATCACGCCGTTGTACTGGCGGGCCGAGGAATGACCCGGACGGTCGACCATGACGGTCGTGTAGTACTTGAGGTCCATGCAGGCTTGTCCTCCCTTCCCGGGAGAGATCGGCAAATCGCCGCCGTCCTTTAGCGCATCACGACGATCAGGCGGACGGCGCGGCGCAGGCCTCAGTGCGCGGTCGCGGCGGGCCTGGCCGGTTCCCGCTCCGACAACAGCTCGCGGAAGTCGCCTTCGCCTTCGTACTGGTTCTCGTTACCATCCCAGGTCGCCCCGGCCGGCAGCGCATTGCGTACCGTTGGAGCCGCTGCCACGACAGCCTGCAGATCCCCCTCGTGGCCCCTGCTCACCCCCAGCGGGATCCCGCTGGGCTTCTCGGCAACCTCGCGGGCGCGATCCCAGTTGATGCTGGCGTCGGCTGCCACGATCCGCTTCCAGAGCGGCGACTGCGACTTGGCGCCCTTCTTGCGCAGGCTCGCCGGGCCGTGCTCCCAGTTGCGCGCGTCATCGTCCAGCGGGCCGTAGGCCTGGACAAACAGGATGTCGCCCTTCCAGCCGAGCAGGTAGGGCTGGTTGACCACGGTGACGGTCGTACCCACCGGCACTTGGTCATAGATCCGCGAGATATCCTCGGGATAGAGCCGGATGCAACCGTGGCTCACCCGCATGCCGACGCCGTAGGGCTTGTTGGTACCGTGCATGAGATAGCTCGGCCAGCCCAGGCGCATCATGTGGCGGCCGAGCGGATTGTCCGGTCCGGCCGGTACCTTGGCGGGCAGCGGATCACCGTTTTCAGCGTGCTCCTTGCGGACTGAGTCCGGCGGCGTCCAGCTCGGGTCCTTGACCTTCGACACAATCTTGGTGCGGCCTTCAGGCGTGCTCCAGCCCACCTTGCCGATGCCGATCGGGTGCGTCTCGACCTCGAGCGGCGCATTCTTGTCCTTGCGCGGCAGGTAGTAGAACAACCGCATCGCCGCGAGGTTGATGACCAGGCCCTCGCGCGGCGCGTCCGGCAGCACGAATCGCGTCGGCAGGACGATCCGCGTTCCCTCACCGGGCAGCCAGGGATCCACGCCGGGGTTGGCGCGAACGATCTCCTCGTAACCGACGTTGAATCGCCGGGCCATGTCCGGCAGCGTGTCCTCGTGGCGGGCGATCGTCACCTGCACGCGGCCGATGAGGTCGCTGTCTTTCTGCACGACGAAATGGTGGGTGGCCTCGGCCAGCGGTGCCGGTGCCACCACCACGGGTGGTGGCGGTGGCGGTGGTGGCTTGGGTTGCTTGCGCCACAGCGACTCGAACGGCACGCAGGCCGCGGCGCTGGAGGCGAGCAACAGGATCGCTAGGAGGCGCGCCAGGCGCCGGCGGTCGGGCGTTCGCATCGCCGGATTATGACATCCGGCGACCCGTTGGTGTGCATCTCAAGCTGTCGCCGCCTGGCGACGGCCCGGCGCGGGCGCATCAGAGGATCGTGGGCCGGTCCGCCATGTCGTCGCGGCGCTGGCCGTCGGCGACCGGGAAATGCGCCGCCATGAGCCTGCCGACCGCCTTGATCCCGGCCAGCGCTCCCGCCTCGAACTCGCCTCGCTCGAACCGGGCCTGCATCTGGCCGCAGATCGCAGCCCAGGCGGCATCGTCGACGCGATCCCTGAAGCCGCGGTCCGCGACGATCGCCACGGCATGGTCGGCGTAAAGGACATAGATCAGCACGCCGTTGTTGTGTTCGGTATCCCAGACGCGCAGCAGCGAGAACACCTCGAGCGCGCGTTGCCTCGGCTCCAGGCCCTGGAACAGTTCCTGCCAGCCCAGCTCGGTCTCCACGGCGAAGCGGATCTGGCCGCCGTGTTGCTTTTCGCTGGCCTGGATGGACTGTTCGATGGCGCCCAGCGTCGCATCGGGAAAGGCGCGCCGCATGCCGCGACGCGTCGCGACGACATGCCTCCAGATGCGGCCGGGCTGGATCACCATTTGCCGCTCGCTCCGCCGCCGCCGAAACTGCCACCCCCCCCGCCAAAGCCTCCACCGAAGCCGCCGCCACCACCACCGCCGAGACCGCCGCCCCAGGAACCCCAGCCGCCCCCGCCACCGCGCCCACCCGAGACCCAGCCGCGCCGCGGCAGGCCTCCCAGCAGCGCAACGATGAACGTCACGACGCCCGCGAACACCGAGATGCCCAGCACCTTGACGATCAGCCAGACGATGCCCCCGGCCAGTCCACCCGTTACCGCGGCGCCGCCGATCCTGCCGAAGATGGCGCGCAGCAGGCCGCCGCCGATGACGGCAAACATCAACAGCAGCGGCAGCATGGATTCGCTGGTGTCGACATGCCCTCGCCAGCCGGACTCAGGCTCGGGCAGCGGTTCGCCATCGATGATCCCGGTCAGTCGCTCGACGCCGGCCTGCAGGCCGCCGTAGTAGTCGCCCTGGCGGAAATAGGGAACCATCACGTCGCTGACCAGCCGCTTGGCGATCGCGTCGGGCACGACGCCTTCGAGCCCGTAGCCAACCTCCAGCCGCGCGGCGCGGTCGTCGATCGCCACCAGCAGCAACGCACCGTCGTCGATGCCCTTGCGGCCGAGCTGCCATTTCTCGGCAACCCGGATCGAGTACTGCTCGATGTCCTCCGGCTGGGTCGTGGGCACGATCAGGATCGCGATCTGGCTGCCTTTACGGGCCTCGAAATCGGCCAGCTGCTGTTCCAGCTGCTGGCGTTGCGCGGCATCGAGCGTGGACGTCAGGTCCGTCACGCGCCGTTCCAGGGTCGGTACCTGCAGGTCGGCGGACGCCGGTGCCGCGGCCGCTACCAGCGCGACCGCCGTCAACCATGACGCTGCCACCAGGGCGCGCATGATGGCTTGCGGGTTCCGCTCAGCTCTTGCCCGCGGATTCGGCCTGCGGCGCCGAGAAGTCGACCTT
>Ga0316195_10000479_pt1 | contig 16081 bp, 15 predicted proteins | sample Phised1_MG_FD_204937 | JGI IMG/M metagenome (GOLD analysis project Ga0316195, IMG submission 204937) | Coastal sediment microbial communities from Maine, United States - Phippsburg sediment 1 | ecosystem: Environmental > Aquatic > Marine > Coastal > Sediment | place: USA: Maine | collected...
GGCGAAGGACACCAGGCCACCCCACTCCCACCCTGCCAGCGTGATCACCAGCGCAAAAAAGGCCAGGCTGGCCGCGAACGGGGCGAACAGAAACGCCAGCAGGATGGCGACGAGGACGATGGCGGTGATGACGCGTTGTCTGAGCATGGGCGGGCCTATTATGCGTTATTTTCGTGGCGGACGGCGCCAGCGGCGGCGGCGCGCACCGCCGGCGGCTTACTGAGTGGCCCAATATAGCATCAGCTTACGGGGTAAAAACAGGGCGACGGCGCGCGGCAGCCAGCGCCGTGCGTCATCCCTCCAGCACCTGTTCGCTGGTTTTGCCGAAGCGGCGCTCGCGCCGGGAAAAATCCCGCAGCGCCGCCAGGAAATCCGCCTCGGTGAAATCGGGCCAGTATTTCTCGGTGAAGTAGAATTCGGCGTAGGCGCACTGCCACAACAGGAAATTGCTGATGCGGTGGTCACCCCCCGTGCGGATGAGCAGGTCGGGCCACGGCAGGTCGGCCAGGCAGACCCGCGCATCGACCAGCTGCTCATCGACATCGTCGAGGCCGAGCTCGCCCGCGGCGACCTCGCGGGCGATGCTCCGGGCCGCCTCGGCGATGTCCCACTTGCCGCCGTAGTCCGCGGCGATCACCAGCACGCCGCCGCTGTTGTCGCGGGTGATGGACTCGGACTGCGCCATCTTCTGCTGGATCTTGCGGCTGAAGCGGTCGCGCCGGCCGATGAAGCGCATGCGGATATTGCGCCGATGCAGCTCGGGCGTCTCCCGGGTGAGATAGCCGGAGAACAGCGCCATCAGCGCCTCGACCTCGCTGCGCGGGCGCAGCCAGTTTTCGCTGCTGAAAGCGAACAGGGTGAGAATGGCGACGCCGTGGGTTTCGCAGGCCTCGAGGATGGAGCGGATGGTCTCGACGCCCGCCTTGTGGCCGGCCGCCACCTCGCTCAGCTTGCGCTGCTTAGCCCAGCGATTGTTGCCATCCATGATGATGGCGACGTGCGCCGGCACCGCCCCGGCGTGAGGGACGCCACCAGCCGGCTGCGGGCCGGGATGTTGGTCGGACATGACGTTACCAGTAGCCTTGTTCGCTGAGGTCGGACGCCGGCGCGCTCCCTGCTGCCGGCGGCGGGCACACAGGAGCTCACTGCTTCGGTCCAGCGCCCTCCCCGGCCCGGGAGCCCCTAGATTTGCATCAGATCCGCTTCTTTCGCGGCGAGGCTGGCGTCGATGCTGGCCACGAACTTGTCGGTCAGCTTCTGCACCTCGTCCTGGGCGCGGCGCTCCTCATCCTCGCTGATCTCCTTCTCCTTGACCAGTTCCTTCAACTCGCCCAGCGCATCGCGCCGGATGTTGCGTATGGACACCCGCGCGTGCTCGGCCTCCTGCCGGGCCTGCTTGGTATAGCCCTTGCGGGTCTCCTCGGTCAGGGCCGGCATCGGCAGGCGAATGACATTGCCGCTGGTGGAGGGGTTCAGACCCAGGTCGGACTTGAGGATCGCCTTCTCGATGGCCGGCACCAGCTGCCGCTCCCAGGGCGAGATGGACAGCGTGCGGGCATCTTCGACGCTGATATTGGCCATCTGGTTCAACGGCGTATCGTTGCCGTAATAGGGCACCATGATGCCATCGAGGATGCCCGGGTGGGCCCTGCCCGTGCGGATGCGGCTGAAGGTGGAAGCCAGGGCCTCCAGCGTTTTTTTCATGCGCTGCTGCGCGTCACTCTTGATGTCGTCGATCACCCGATGCTCCCCCGGTGCTTACTCGATAAGTGTGCCTTCGTCGCCGCCGCGCACGATGTTCAGCAGCGCACCGACCTTCTCCATCTGGAAGACCCGCACTGGCAGCTGATGATCCCGGCACAGGCAGATCGCCGTCAGGTCCATGACGCCCAGTTTCCGCTCCAGCGCCTCGTCAAAGGTGAGGCGGTCGTACTTGACCGCGTCCGGGTTGCGCATGGGATCGTCAGTATACACGCCGTCGACCTTGGTGGCCTTGAGCACCAGCTCGGCATTGATCTCGATGCCGCGCAGGCAGGCCGCGGAATCGGTGGTAAAGAACGGATTGCCGGTGCCGGCGGAAAAAATTACCACGTCACCCTGACTCAGAAAGCGCATGGCATTGCGGCGGTCGTAGCGCTCCACCACGCCGCTCATGGGAATGGCCGACATCACCCGCGTGGGGATGTTGGAGCGCTCCAGGGCATCGCGCATGGCCAGCGCGTTCATGACCGTCGCCAACATGCCCATGTGGTCGCCGGTCACGCGGTCGAGCCCGGCGGCGCTCAGCGCCGCGCCGCGGAACAGGTTGCCGCCGCCGATCACCATGCCGACCTCGACGCCGATGCCGATGAGCTGGCCGATCTCCAGCGCCGTCTTGTCGAGCACCTTGGGATCGATGCCAAAGCCCATGTCGCCCATGAGCGCTTCGCCGCTGAGCTTGAGCAATATGCGCTTGTAACGTCTCTCAGGGGTCTTGCCCATAGCGATTCCGTCAGGTTGATGTTGGTGAACAAAGGGCCGGCAACGGGCTGCCACCCGCGCTGCCTGCGCGGCAGCCCGCCCCCGGGATCACTTCAGCTGTGCGGCCACCTCGGCGGCGAAGTCGACCTTCTCCTTCTCGATGCCCTCGCCGACCTCAAAGCGCACGAAAGACACCAGCGCGGCGCCTGCCTTCTTCACCAGTTCGCCGACCTTCACGTCCGGGTCCTTGACGAAAGGCTGCTCGCTGAGGCTCACCTCCTGCAGGAACTTGCGCACGCGGCCGCTGACCATCTTCTCGATGATGTCGGCCGGCTTGCCGCTGTCCTGCGACTGGGCGACGTAGATCTCCTTCTCCTTCGCCACGACCTCCGCCGGCACGGCATCGGGGGTGACGAACTGCGGGCTGACCGCCGCCACGTGCATGGCGACGTCTTTGGCCAGCTCCGCATTGCCGCCCTCGAGGGCGACCAGCACGCCGATGCGGTAGTTGCTGTGCACGTAGCTGCCGACGGTGCCGCCCTCGGCGGACTGCCAGGCGATGCGGCGCACGCCGATGTTCTCGCCGATCTTCTGTACCAGCGCCTGCCGCGCCTCCTCCAGGGAGCCGGCCATCAGCGCGGCGACGTCGTCGCTGCGGCTGGCGAAGGCGGCATCGGCGACCTGGTCGACGAAGGCCAGAAAGCCCGCGTCGCGCGCCACGAAATCGGTCTCGCTGTTGACTTCCAGCAGCATGGCGCTGGCCCCGTCGCCCGACGTGCGCACGGCGATCACGCCCTCGGCGGCGATGCGGCCGGATTTCTTGGCGGCCTTCATGCCGCTGGACTTGCGCAGGTCCTCGATGGCCTGATCGATGTCGCCCGCGGCGGCCTCCAGGGCTTTCTTGCAGTCGAGCATACCCAGGCCGGTGCGCTCCCGTAACTCTTTAACCAATGCGGCGGATACTGCTGCCATGTCGTCAACTCCTGAAAATTCTGTGCGGTGCGGCGCTCGCGACCGAGCCGTCGGCGGGCGCCGCTGCCATGATTATCGCCTGCCCGGCAGCCGAGTCCGGACGCTCAGCGCTGCCCGGGGTGGCGGCGCCGCGCGGAGCGACCCGCAGGGCGCCACCGCGATCAGGCCTCGGTGCTGCTGGAAGGCGCCGGGGCCTCGCCCTCGACTTCCATGAACTCATCCGGGCTGACGCCGCCGGCCGCCTGATTCTTGCCCTCGGCGATGGCATCGCCGACCGCCCTGACATAGAGCTTGATGGCGCGAATGGCGTCGTCATTGGCGGGAATGACGTAGTCGACGCCATCGGGGTTGCTGTTGCTGTCGACGATGCCGATCACCGGGATGCCCAGCTTGTTGGCTTCCAGGATGGCAATGCGCTCGTGATCGACGTCGATGACGAACAGCGCATCGGGCAGGCCGCCCATGTCCTTGATGCCGCCGATGGAGCGCTCCAGCTTCTCCATCTCGCGCTGGCGCATCAGGGCTTCCTTCTTGGTGAGCTTGTCGAAGGTGCCGTCGACCATCTGCTGCTGCAGCTCGGTGTAGCGGCGGATAGACAGGCGGATGGTCTTGTAGTTGGTGAGCATGCCGCCCAGCCAGCGATGGCTGACGTAGGGCGTGCCCACGCGCTGGGCCTCTTCCTGGACGATCTTGCCGGCGGCGCGCTTGGTGCCCACCAGCAGGATCTTGTTGTTGTTGGCCGCCAGATTCTTGACGAAGCCGAGCGCTTCGTTCAGGGCGGGCACCGTCTGCTCGAGGTTGATGATGTGGATCTTGTTGCGGACGCCGAAAATGTACTTGCCCATCTTCGGGTTCCAGTAGCGAGCCTGATGCCCGAAGTGGGCGCCGGCTTGCAGCAGTTCTCGCATGCTGACTGTTGCCATGATCGTTACCTTGCGTTGTATGACCGCGCGCGACAGCGCGGTCCGGGTTGGGCCTCCATGCACCCCATTCCTCAACCCGCCGCCGGCGCGATGGCCGGCCCGGGCACCCAGAGGCCTGTGACGGTGCATGTGTGGATTTGATTGCTCCGCGCAGCCAGCGGCAGCCGTACCAACGGCAGCCCAGGGCCACGCAGCCGCGCTTTATACCATAAATGCCGCCCTGCGGAAAGCCGACCGGCGTCGCCGCGCACCCGCCGCCGGCGCCGTCACTGCCGGATTACGCGCAATGCCGGCCAAGATCGTTTAAAATCTGCGGCTCATCTGTTGAACGAGCCCTCCGCAAATCATGGCTGTCACCATCAAATCGCCCGAAGAAGTCGCCTGCATGCGCGTGGCCGGCCGCCTGGCCGCCGAAGTCCTGGAAATGATCGGCCCCTACGTGGTCCCCGGCGTCAGCACCGGCGAGCTGGACCGCATCTGCCACGACTACATCGTCAATGTCCAGGGCGCCGTGCCGGCGCCGCTCAACTACCGGGGATTCCCCAAGTCCATCTGCACCTCGGTCAACCAGGTGGTGTGCCACGGCATTCCGTCGGACACCAAGGTGCTCAGACAGGGCGACATCGTCAACATCGATATCACCGTGATCAAAGACGGCTTTCACGGCGACACCAGCGCCATGTTCGAGGTGGGACGGTGCGAACCCCACCTCACCCGCCTGATCCGCGTCACCCAGGAATGCCTGTACCGGGCCATCGACATGGTCCGGCCGGGCATCACCCTCGGCGACATCGGCCACATCATCCAGACGCACGCCGAGGCCAGCCACTACTCGGTGGTGCGCGAATACTGCGGCCACGGCATCGGGCGCGTCTTCCACGAGGACCCGCAGGTGATGCACTACGGCAGGCCCGGACAGGGCCTGGCCATCCAGCAGGGCATGACCTTCACCATCGAGCCCATGATCAACGCCGGCGGCCACAAGACGCGCCTGAACCGCAAGGACGGCTGGACCGTCACCACCGCTGACCGCCGCCCCTCGGCACAGTGGGAGCACACCCTGGCGGTCACCGCCGACGGCTGCGAGGTGCTGACGGCCCGGCGGGGCGAGGTCTACTACCGGGAGCGGGAGCCCGCCGCCCGCAGCGCCGTGGCGGAGCGGCCCGACCAGCCGGATGTCGCCTCATGAGCCACGCAGCCATCATGGACAGCGAGGGCTTCATCGACATCACCGGGCGCCTGACGCAGTGCGCGCAGCCGCTGCCCCTGCTCAAGGCGATCAACGCCCAGGCCATGGCGCAGCTGCACCAGCGCTTCCGCGAGGGCGCGCCCGTGCCGGAGCTGGTCGCCGCCCGGGCCCGCTTCATCGACGAGCTGCTGACGGCGATCTGGTGCTGGTGCGGCCTGCCCCTCGCGGACCAGGCCTGCCTCGTCGCCGTGGGAGGCTATGGCCGCGGCGAACTCCACCCGCACTCCGATATCGACCTGCTGATCGTGCTGGGCGCACGCGACCGGGACAGCTGCCGGGAGCAGCTCGAGCACTTCATCACCGTGCTGTGGGATGTCAAGCTGGACATCGGCCACAGCGTGCGCACCGTGCCCGAGTGCGTCGCAGCGGCCCGCGCCGACATCACCGTCGCCACCAATCTGATGGAGTCGCGCCCCATCGTCGGCGAGTTCGCCCTGCACCGGGCCATGGCCGCCGCTACCGGCCCCGACCACATCTGGCCCAGCCGCGACTTCTACCGCGCCAAATGGGATGAGCAGATCGCCCGGCACCGCAAGTACGGCGACACCGAATACAAGCTCGAGCCCAATGTGAAATCCAGCCCCGGCGGGCTGCGGGACATCCAGACCATCGCCTGGATCGCCAAGCGGCATTTCCAGACCAACGCCCTGCAGGAGCTGGTCGCGCGGGGCTTCTTCACCGCCGAGGAGTTCCAGATCCTCACCGAGGGGCGGGACTTCCTGTGGCTGGTGCGCTGGGCCCTGCACATGCTCAGCGGGCGCGAGGAGGACCGGCTGCTGTTTGAACACCAGCGCGAGATCGCCGAGCTGTTCGGTTTCGTGGACAGCGATGAGGAGCTGGCCGTAGAGAAGTTCATGCAGCTCTACTACCGCTGGGCGCTGGCGCTGTCGGAGCTCAACGAGCTGGTGGTGCAGCTCTACGACGAGGCCATCCTGCGCGCCTGCGACCCGGAGACCCAGCAGCCGCTCAACCAGCGCTTCTTCGTGCGCAATCACTACATCGACATCTGCAACGACAAGGTCTTCAGGACCCAGCCCAGCGCGATCCTGGAGATCTTCGTGCTGATGGCCAACAACCCCCAGATCGTCGGCCCGCGCGCCTCCGCCATCCGCCTGCTGCGGGAGGCGCGCCACGAGATCGACGACGACTTCCGGCAGGACCCCCGCAACCAGCAGCTGTTCATCCAGTTGCTGCGCTCGCCGCACAAGGTAGCCACGCAGCTGCAGCGCATGACGCGCTATGGCATCCTCGGCGAGTACCTGCCGGAGTTCGGCCGCGTCATCGGCATGATGCAGCACGACCTGTTCCACATCTACACCGTGGATGCCCACACCATCCAGGTGGTGAAGAACATGCGGCTGTTCGCCCACGAGGACTTCGCCGACCGCTTTCCCATCGCCGCCGGCATCGTCCGGCGCCTGCCCAAGCGGGAGCTGCTGTACATCGCCGGCCTCTACCACGACATCGCCAAGGGCCGCGGCGGCGATCACTCGCAGAAGGGCGCCGTGGACGCGGAGCGCTTCTGCAGCCGCCACGGCTTCAGCGCCGACGATACCGCCCTGGTCGCGTGGCTGGTCGATAACCACCTGCTGATGTCCAGCACCTCGCAGCGCAAGGACATCTCCGACCCGACCATCATCCAGGAATTCGCCGATATCGTCGGCGACCCGCTCCACCTGGACTACCTCTACGCGCTGACCGTGGCGGACATCAACGCCACCAACCCCAAGCTGTGGACCAGCTGGCGCGCCTCCCTGCTGCGCCAGCTCTACCTCGAGACCAAACGCGCGCTGCGCCGCAGCAAGACCGCCAGCAAACAGGCCTGGGTCGAGGAGGGCATGGAGAACGCCATCCGCCTGCTGGAGAACGAGGGCTTCGACGCCGAGGACGTGCTGGCGATCTGGGATCACCCCACCGAGGACTACTTCCTGCGCGAGAGTCCCGTCGACATCGCCTGGCACACCCGCGCCATGGCCGGGCACGGCGATGCGTCCACGCCGCTGGTGCTCATCAAGGACCCGTCCGCCCGGCAGAACGACGGCGCCACCGGGGTGTTCATCTTCACCCGCAGTTTTCCCGAGCTGTTCGCGCTCACCGCCGCCACCTTCGAGCAGCTGCAGCTGAGCATCCAGGACGCGCGGCTCTACCGCACCGCCGGCGGTTGCAGCATGAACACCTACATGGTGCTGGAAGCCGACGGCGAGCCCATCGCCGAGGACCCGGCGCGCATCCGCGCGATTCAGAACGCCCTGTGCCGCGCTATCGCCCAGCGCAAACCGCCGGGCGGCGGCAGCCAGCGGCGCGTGCCCCGCCGCCTGCAGCATTTCGATTACCCGACGCAGGTGGAGATAGGCCTCGACGAGGTCAAGAACTGCTCCACGGTGGAGGTCGTCACCCCCGACCGGCCCGGCGTGCTGGCCCTGATCGGCCGCGTCTTCCTCGATTTCAACCTGCAGCTGCAGAACGCCAAGATCAGCACCATGGGCGAGCGGGTGGAAGACGTGTTCTTCGTCACCGAACCCTCCGGTGCGCCGATCGACGGCGCCGACCGCAAGCAGGCGCTGGCCGAGGCGCTGTGCGCCTGCCTGGATCAGCGCCCGGAGCCGACCCGGGAAGCCGCCACGCCATGAACCCCGCACTCGCACGCCTGCAGGACTATCCCTTCGCCCGCCTCAAGCGGCTGCTCGCCGGCATCGCCGCGCCCGCCGGGCTGCCGCCGATCGCGCTGTCGATCGGCGAGCCGCAGCACCCCGCGCCGGACTTTGTGCGCGCCGCGCTGATCCGCCACGTCGATCAGATATCGCACTACCCCAGCACCCGCGGGCTCGACAGCCTGCGCGAAGCCATTGCCGGCTGGCTGGTGCGGCGCTTCGGCCTGGCGCCCGGCAGCATCGACCCGGCCACTCAGGTGCTGCCGGTCAACGGCACGCGGGAAGCGCTGTTCTCGTTCGCCCAGGCGGTCATCGACCCGTCGGAGCAGCCGCTGGTGGCCATGCCGAATCCGTTCTACCAGATCTACGAGGGCGCGGCGCTGCTGGCGGGCGCGCGGCCCTGTTTTCTCAACTGCCTGCCCGAACAGCGCCACCTGCCGGATTTCGACGCCGTCGATGCGGCGACCTGGCGGCGCTGCCAGCTGCTCTATATCTGCAGCCCCGGCAACCCGACCGGGGCCGTGCTGGACCTGGCGACGCTGACCCGGCTGATCGAGCTGGCGCAGCGCCACGATTTTGTGATCGCGTCCGACGAATGCTACAGCGAGATCTATCCGGAACACGGCCAGCCGCCGCCCGGCCTGCTGCAGGCGGCGGCGGCCATGGGCCTGGACGACTACCGCCGCTGCGTGGTGTTCCACTCGCTCTCCAAGCGCTCGAACGTGCCCGGGCTGCGCTCGGGCTTCGTGGCCGGCGATCGCCACATCCTGCAGGACTATTTCGACTACCGCACCTACCACGGCTGCGCCATGCCGCTGCACGTGCAGTTGGCGAGCCAGGCCGCCTGGGAGGACGAACGGCACGTGGCAGACAACCGGCGCGCCTACGGCGAGAAGTTCAGCGCCGTGATCGAGCGCCTGCAGGGCTGCCTCGAGGTGGCGCAGCCCGACGCCGGTTTCTACCTGTGGCCGCGCACCCCCTTTGACGACCGCCAGTTCGCCCGGGACCTGTTCGCCCGGCAGCACCTGACCGTGCTGCCGGGCAGCTTTCTGGGCCGCGCGGTCAACGGCGTCAACCCCGGCAGCGGCCACCTGCGGCTGGCGCTGGTGGCGCCGCTGGCCGACTGCTGCGCCGCCGCCGAGCGGCTGCGCAGCTTCGTGGAGGAGGCCGCCCGGCGGTGAACAAGCGCGAGCGCGCCGCCTTTATCCAGCGCCGCCTGGCGGAGCTCTATCCCAGCCCCCCCATACCGCTGCAGCACCGCGACCCCTACACCCTGCTGATCGCCGTGCTGCTGTCGGCACAGTGCACGGACGCGCGGGTCAATACCGTCACGCCCGCCCTGTTCACCCTGGCCGCCACCCCCGCGGCCATGGCGGCGCAGGACATCGCGGCGGTCGAGGCGATCGTCCGCCCCTGCGGGCTGGGGCCGCGCAAGGCCCGGGCCATCGTCGAGCTCTCGCGCCAGCTGTGCGAGCACCACGGCGGCCAGGTGCCGGCCGACCTCGCCGCGCTGGAGGCGCTGCCAGGGGTGGGCCACAAGACCGCCAGCGTCGTGCTGGCCCAGGCCTTCGGCATCCCGGCCTTTCCGGTCGACACGCACATCCACCGCCTGGCCCAGCGCTGGGGACTCAGCAGCGGCCACAGCGTGGCGCGGACCGAGCAGGATCTCAAGCGGCTGTTTCCCCGGGAGCGCTGGAACGACCTGCACCTGCAGATCATCTATTACGGCCGCGAACACTGCAGCGCGCGCAGCTGCGACGGCACGGTCTGCGACATCTGCCGCAGCTGCTACCCCAGGCGCACGCGCGCGGTGGCCACGCGCAGCGCCTGAGCGCCGGCGCGGCATTGCGCGCACCCTGTGGTATGCTGGGCCCGACTCAGGGCCGAACGCGACGACTATGATCACGATACACGGCATCAAGACCTGCGACACCGTGCGCAGGGCCCGGCGCTGGCTGGACGAACACGGCGTCGACTACCGTTTCCGCGATTTCCGGGAGCAGCCGCCGACGCCGGCAGAGCTGGCCGCCTGGCTGCAACAATGCGACTGGCAGGCGCTGCTCAACCGCCGCTCGACCACCTGGAAGGGGCTGCCCGCCGCCGCGCGGGACGCGGCCACCGATGCCGAGGCTGCCGCCGCGCTGCTGGCCGCCCACCCGACCCTGATCAAGCGCCCGGTGCTGACCGGCGCCGGGGATGTCGAGATCGGCTTCGACGCCGACCGCTACCGCGCCCTGTTCGCCGCCCGTTGAGCCGACGCCCGGGCGCGCCGCCGGCTTCGTTTAACCCACAGCTGAGGAATGCACGCACATGAGCCACTCCTGTTTCGCCTACGGGCTCGGCATCGGCACCAAGAACAGTGCCGGCGCCTGGCTGGAAGTCTACTACCCCAGGCCGCGCCTGCAGCCCGGCGCCAGCGGCGACGCGCTGGCGACGGCGCTGGGCCTCGATGGCGGCAGCTGCGCGGTGCAGCCCGACCCCGGCGAGCTGGCGCGCGTCGCCGACGCCCTGCGCGCCGCCGGCGAGGCCGAACAGGCGGACCTGGCGCTGACCCTGCAGCGCAGCCAGCGCCCCGTCGTCATCGTGCTGCTGGCCGAGGACGTCGCCCCGGCGGGCGTGCCGGACGCCTACCTCAAGCTGCAGCTGCTGTCGCACCGCCTGGCCAGACCGCACTCGCTGAACCTCAACGGCCTGTTCGGCGTGCTGCCGAACGTGGCGTGGACCAGCGAAGGCGCCATCGACCTGGCCGAACTGGGACAGCGCCAGCTCGAGGCGCGGCTGCAGGGCCGCAGCCTGCAGGTGGACTCGGTCGACAAGTTTCCGAAGCTGACCGACTACCTCGTGCCCAGCGGCGTGCGCATCGCCGACACCGCCCGGGTGCGGCTGGGCGCCTACCTGGGCGAGGGCACGACCATCATGCACGAGGGCTTCGTCAACTTTAATGCGGGCACCGAGGGGCCGGGCATGATCGAGGGGCGCATCTCGGCGGGCGTGTTCGTGGGGCGCGGCTCGGACCTCGGCGGCGGCTGCTCCACCATGGGCACCCTGTCCGGCGGCGGCAACATGGTCATCAGCATCGGCCAGGAGTGCCTGATCGGCGCCAACGCCGGCGTGGGCATTCCCCTGGGCGACCGCTGCACCGTCGAGGCCGGCCTCTACGTGACCGCGGGCAGCGTGGTCGCCCTGCTCGACGCCCAGGGCAAGGCGGTCAAGCAGGTCAAGGCCCGGGACCTGGCGGGGCAGTCCGGCCTGCTGTTCCGGCGCAACTCCAGGAACGGCGCCATTGAGTGCCTCACCAACAAATCCGCCATCGAGCTCAACGAGGCGCTGCACGCGCACAACTAGCCCATGCCCACCACCGACCCGATCGACCTGGCCCGCGACCTCATCCGCCGGCCGTCCGAGACCCCCGACGACGCGGGCTGCCAGGCGCTGCTGGCGCGGCACCTGGCGCCGCTGGGCTTTGCCGTCGCGTCCATGCCCTACGGCCAGGTCAGCAACCTGTGGGCCGTGCGCGGCACCAGCGGCCCCCTGCTGGTATTCGCCGGCCATACCGACGTGGTGCCGGCCGGGCCGCTGGCCGACTGGCGCCACCCGCCCTACGACGCGGTCGTCGACGCGGACATGCTGTACGGCCGCGGCGCCGCCGACATGAAGGGCAGCCTGGCCGCCATGGTGGTCGCCTGCGAGCGCTTCGTCGCCGCGCACCCGGATCACGCCGGCCGCATCGGCCTGCTGATCACCAGCGACGAGGAGGGCCCCGCCGTCGACGGCACGGTGCGGGTCGTCGAGGAACTGCTGCGCCAGGGCGAGCGCATCGACTGGTGCGTGGTGGGCGAGCCGTCCAGCGGCGAGCGCATCGGCGACACCATCAAGAACGGCCGGCGCGGCTCGCTCAACGCCCGCCTGACGGTGCGCGGCCAGCAGGGGCACGTCGCCTACCCGCACCTGGCCGACAACCCGATTCACCGGGCCGCGCCGGCCATCGCCGAGCTGGCGACCACGGTCTGGGATCAGGGCAACGACCACTTTCCGCCGACCACGTTCCAGGTCTCCAATATCCGCAGCGGCACCGGCGCCACCAACGTCATTCCCGGCGCCGTGGAGATCCTGTTCAATGTCCGCTTCTCGACCGCGCTGACCGAGGCGGCCATCCGCGAGCGCGTGGAGGCCACCCTGCAGCGCCACCGGCTCGACTATGCGCTGAGCTGGACCCTCAGCGGCGAGCCCTTCCTCACCGCGGCGGGCGCGCTGGTCGATGCGTCGCGCGCAGCCGTCCGGGAGGTGACCGGCTACGAACCCGAGCTCTCCACCAGCGGCGGCACCTCGGACGGGCGCTTCATCGCGCCGACCGGCGCCGAGGTCGTCGAGCTGGGGCCGTGCAACGCCACCATCCACAAGGTCAACGAATGCGTGGCGGTGGCGGATATCCGCGCGCTGACCGACATCTATGACGCCCTGCTGCGGCGCCTGCTGCTGCCCCGCTGAGCCGACCGGCCGGCGGCGTCAGTAGTATTTCTGCAGCGCGTAGACGTCGTAGCGGGTGGATTTGCCGCTGAGCTGATAGCTGGGAGCGCGACCCGGCACGGCCGGGGTCTTTTTCATACGCTTGACCACCACCCGGTAGCGGGCCCGCGCCAGCGCGGCATCCAGCAGGGCGCGCTCGTCGGCGGGCTCCTCCAGCAGCTCGCGAAACAGCGCCATGGCCTTCCTGACGCCGCCGCCCCTGCCCGCCTCCGGGAACATCGGGTCGAGGTAGATCAGGTCCACCGGCTCGCAGGCCGCCAGGTAATCCAGGGCATCGGCCCGGCAGAACGCCATGCGGTCGCCGATGGCGGCGAGTTCCTCGTCATCGCACTGGCGCAGCTGCTGCAGGGCGTCCTCCAGCAGCGCGCCGACCACCGGCGAGCGCTCCAGCAGCGTCACGCGGCAGCCCAGCCCGGCCATGACGAAGGCATCGCGGCCCAGCCCCGCGGTGGCGTCCAGCACCGCCGGGCGGGCGCCGCGATGGCGGCCGATGGCGCGGGCGATCAGCTGGCCCTTGCCGCCGCCGTGGTGCAGGCGCCAGGTGCGCTCGCCGTCGAGGAAGGAGGCGCTCAGGGGACCCGGCGCGCCCTTGCCGGTCTGCCGCAGCTGCAGGCCCGCGGGGTCGCAGCACAGCACGTAGGCAGCGGCATCGGGCTGCTGCACCCGCGGCAGCGACAGCCGCAACGCCAGCGCGTCGGCCTGGGCCTGCAGCCGGGGATCGTCAGCGCCTGCGGTCACCGCCAGCTTCATGGGTGGCTGTCCAGGATTCGAGGAAAGGTGGGGTAGCCTAGCACAATGCGGCCGCCGCGCGGAGCCCCGCCAGGAGGTGACGGCCCCGCCGGGAGGTGACGGCCCCGGCAGGAGGTGACGGCCCCGGCAGGAGGTGACGGCCCCGCCGGGAGGTGACGGCCCCGCCGGGAGGTGACAGCCCCGCCGGGAGGTGACAGCCCCGCCAGAGGGACGATGCGCGCGGGCGCGGTTGTGAACCGGGTATGGAGCTGGCGGGGACGCCTAGCCGGCCCGCAGCAGCAACGCGTCGGCGTCGCGCATCGCCAGGGCGCGCTCGAGGCGGCGGCGGTTGGCCAGCAGCGCCTCCATGTACAGATTGCTGCCGCCGAAGTGCGCCTCCGCGAAGCGGTACGCAGAGCCGAAGTAGCCCTGCAGGCGCTGCTCGATGACGCTGTTGACGAATTTCGGCGTCTTTCTCAGCAGATCGACCGCGGACTCGTACAGCACGACCTCCGCCCCGTCCGCAGCGCGCTGGCGCGCGATGCCGCCGATCTCGAATTCGCGGTAGAGCCGATCGCGGCACTTCTCCAGATACGCCACGTCGGCCATCTGGGCGATCACGTCGGCGGTCCCTACCAGGTGCCCGACGACGCGCGCCATATCGCCCTCCGGATGGATGTCCTGGGGATCTTTCTCATAGCCGGTGTAGTGCACCAGTACCGCGGCGAGATCGGCCAGCTCACCCAGCCCGATCGTGGGCAGGTACTGCTGCAGGAAGCGCGCGCTGCGGGTGACGTGGGTGCGCGTATACTCGGCCCCGTTGCGGTGCCGTGAATCGCCGCGCCGCCGTATGTAGCCGGCATCGTGAAACAGCGCCACCAGCACGCCGACCAGCGCCAGGCGGCTGCCGAGCGGGCGCTCCGGCCCGTTGCAGACCTCGTAGCCGTCGATGAGGCGCGCCATGGCGAGCGTCACGTCGCGCACGTGCTGGGCGTCGTGATACGCGGTATCGCAGGCGTGGAAACCGGCATAGCTGCCATGGTAGAGCCGGTCGAAATCGTGGAAGGCGCGCTTGAGTCTGGCAAACGGCAGATCGGGGTAGTGCTTCATCAGCAGGTCGCGCACGGCGCGGTAGACTGCCCGGGTGGACGTCACATCCACCGTGTTGGTTACGTCCCGGTCGGGTGACCTCGACATGATCAGTTGCATGGTATCCCTCCGTCCTGCACGCCGTTGGCTATTTGCGCCGGGCCGGCCGATAGCCCGTGTAATTGTCGTGCCGACGGCCCGCCACGGGGGCGGGCTCGGGCTCCCGCCCGGCGCCGCCCGCCTGCGTTCCCATCATCAGCGAACGCCCGGAATCTGTGCGGATATTGACCCGCACATTGTAGGCGTTGCGGCTGCGGCCATGCTTGTCGGTAATGCGGAAATGGCGAATGGTCTCACCGCCGGACGGGCCGGTCTCACCGGTGAGATAACAATGAATCGACTTGACCTTCTCGCCGGACAGTTCGAGTCCTCTGAGCAGGTCCAGATTCTTGCGAATTCGCTCCACGAAGCGCACGGTATCCACGCCTAGAATATAGGCGCCTTCGCGCATCGAAGTCGGGACGCGCGTCACAAAATCGCCAACCAGTATCTGGCCTGAGCGGGCCGACGCCAGAATGCGCGCCAGCTCGATGGTCACCTCCCCCACGATATAGCTGGACATCGTCGGGTTGAGCCCCTCGGCCTGGGAGAATTCGTAATGGCTGCCGACGTGGAAGCCGCTGCGGATCGCCGGCACGGTGTTGGGCGTCGCCTGCATCCTGGCGATGGCGTTGTTGGCGACGACCAGCAGCATGAGATGGAACAGATGCAGATTGCCGGCTGGATTGGGGTCGCGGTTCCAGATATAAAAGCCGTCACCGGTGGTGGTGCGGGCAAATTCCACGTTGATATTGTGCCGCATCAGCTTGCTGTAGGCGTCGTTGAGCGACCACGACAAGCTGTTGAGCTGGCTGGCCTGCTCGAACGGCGTGAACAGCGAAAAGTCCACGATGTCGAACAGCAGCACCGCGCGGTTCTCGACGTAGCTGATGCTGTAGCGCCGGACCATCGCCTCGGTGGCGGCGAGCACAGACTCGTCGCCCACTATCGGGATCGGCAGTTTTATCGGCATGGCGGTGAGATCGAGGCGGCGCGCGGTGCCCTCGAATTCGCGCGCCTCCATCTGGCGGCGGCCCGCGATCAGCTTGCGGATGAAACTGCCGTTGAGCGCCTCGAGGCGGTCCACCGGATCGCAGTCGTTGAGGCTGGCGGAGAAGCGCGCCAGAAAGTTGTGCGGCGCCATCAGCACGGTGATGCCGCTGGCGGTGGGTGACCAGCACAGCAGCATGTTCTGCCCCAGGTTCCACAGCTCGTGCAGTGATTTCTCGAGAAAGCGCAGATTGCCCTGCTGGGCCGCGCTCAGCCCCTCGAGGGCGGCGTCCGACTCCCTGCTGAATGATCTGCTGCTCCAAGGGGACATAATGCGGCATCGCTGAATGGTGCTGGATTGCCCCTGAAAAGCTAGTTGCCGATGCACGCTT
>Ga0316195_10000480_pt1 | contig 16032 bp, 5 predicted proteins | sample Phised1_MG_FD_204937 | JGI IMG/M metagenome (GOLD analysis project Ga0316195, IMG submission 204937) | Coastal sediment microbial communities from Maine, United States - Phippsburg sediment 1 | ecosystem: Environmental > Aquatic > Marine > Coastal > Sediment | place: USA: Maine | collected...
GTTTCACCCTTCTTATACCAGAATGGTACCGGCGCATTATATCACCAAAATAGAACTCTTGGGATGCCCGGATCCAAATCCTGTTTACACAAGATTTTTTACACCTCAGCGCAATAAATATCAGCCCGAAAATATTGCCCAAATAGGGAAGGATTATATTTCTGCCGTGTATGAGGAGATCAAAAAATGGTTACAATATCGCGCAAAGAAAGGACCGATCGGGGTTACTTTCTCTGCGGGCATTGACAGTGGTTCAATTTTTATTCTGATGTACCACGCCCTTAAAGAACTTGGTGAAAGTCCTTCAAGGCTTAAGGCCTTTACCCTTTCCATAGATGGAGACGGGGCCGATTTATTGCAGGCCAGAAAGTTTTTGGAAAAATTGAACCTCGAGATTTTTCTGGAACCCATTGAACTGGATTACCAGGCCTTGGATTGGAAACAGGCAGTAGAGGTAGTGGAGGATTATAAGCCTCTTGACATACAGTCGGCCACCATGAATTTATCCTTGCTGCAAGGCATCAGAAACCGTTATCCTGACTGGAAATATATCATTGACGGTGACGGGGGAGATGAGAACCTTAAAGATTACCCCATCGAAGAAAACCCTGAACTTACCATTCGCAGCGTATTGAATAACCTGATGTTGTATCACGAAGGATGGGGTGTTGACTCGATCAAGCATTCATTGACCTATTCAGGAGGTTTAAGCAGGGGATATATGCGCACCTTTTCTCCCGCTGACCTGCTTGGTTTTGAAGGATTTAGTCCTTATACCTTGCCCAACGTGATCGAAATTTCTGAGGGAATTCCTTATATTGACCTCACTGATTGGGACCACAAAAAGCTATATGATCTCAAAGGACAAATCGTTTATGAAGGGGTAAAAGCCATTACCGGAATTGAAATGCCCGTTTTTGAAAAGAGAAGGTTTCAACACGGAGCCGCCTCATCAGAAGATTTTAACAAACATTTCCCTGAAAAGGAAATAGCCTACAGAAAAGCGTTTTTTTCAAAGTATGAGTAAAGACCATGAGGGCATCATGAACAGCAGCTGGATCGTTTCTCAGCGAGGAAAGAGAAACGCTGTTGATCCGTTGCGGCCTTATGCCTGGCTGGTTGAGAAAGAACGAACTGCATTGGGCAAAATCGAAGATATGGCCACCATTTTTTTGACCAATAAGGAATGTTCTTTCACCTGCCTGATGTGTGACCTGTGGAAAAATACCACTGAAGTTTCGGTTCCTACAGGCTCCATATCCGCGCAAATTGAATGGGCGCTTTCTCAGATGCCCGAAGCCAAACACTTGAAGTTGTATAACAGTGGAAGCTTTTTTGACGAGCGGGCCATAGCTGAGCGCGACTATCAGCGCATTGCCTCTTTGATCGAACACTTTGAAACGGTCATCGTTGAGGCACATCCCAACCTGATCAATGAGAAATGCCTTCGATTCAGGGATCTGTTGAAGCCGGAACTTGAAGTAGCCGTAGGCCTCGAAACCGCGCATCCTGAGGTCCTGCATAAATTGAATAAACAGATGACCCTTGAAGATTTCAGTAAAGGGGTTGAATATCTCCTTGATCAGAACATCAGGTCGAGGGCATTCATCTTGCTTAGACCTCCCTTTATGTCTGAGACAGAAGGCATTTACTGGGCCAAGAGGTCCCTGGATCTTGCCTTTGAAACAGGAGTTGACTGTTGCACCATTATTCCCGTAAGGCCCGGAAACGGGGCCATGGATCTGCTCATGAAAAGCGGCGACTTTAAGGTGCCGGCGATTCGATCTTTGGAAACCGTGCTCGATTACGGTATCTCTTTGGGCAAGGGCCGGGTCTTTGCCGATGTTTGGGACCTGAAATTATTTTCTACCTGCGGGTTTTGTCTGGATAAAAGAACCGAACGCCTCATTAAAATGAACCTTCAACAAAAACAGATGCCCAAGATTAGTTGCTCTTGCGATTGTCATGATGCCGTAGGGTAAGCTTTTCAATAACACGAACAATAAAAAAGGGCAATAAACGTGATGTCGTCACCCGAGCGATGGGTGAGTCAATGGCTTTTTAACTTTAATTCAATTCCCAAAAAGAATTTCAACAGATATCCTTGACCGAGCTGTTACATATATTTTGACATGAACCTGAAAAAATCTTTTTTGAGGTTGTCATACATCTTTCTTTGGATTTCCAAACGATCTCTGAGCTCCAGGTGTTTGCTGACCATATTTTTATTTAAAACGTCTTCACCGTGTTTGTAATGTTCCGCAATGTTGGTCTCGTGCATCTGAATTTGGTTTTTTATAGAGTCAATTGCCCCTTCCTGGATCATAAATTGATTTTGAAACTTTTCTATCTGACTTAGAACTGACGGATCGGTCCACCTCATGACCAGCTCTTCAATTCTCTTGTGAAATGATCTTAATTCATCCTGCCAAAAATCAAGTTCTCTGTTCCAGTGTTCGTGCTCAAAATGCAAATCTGCATTGTAAATAACTTCTTTTTTCATGATAAAATATTTTAGTGAAATTAAGTTTCATACGCTGATTATGGTTGAAAGGTCACATAAGTGTTCTAATTTTTGTTGGGTGAAACCTGCAAATTCTGTGGGTTGCGTTTCCCTAATATCTTCACAAGATCATCTTTTTCAACAACCTCTTTTTTTATGAGTAGGGCCGTTAATTCTTCCAGTTCTTCCCTGTGTTCCAGTAAAATTTCTCTGGTTCTTTCATAGGCCGAGCTAATGAGATGATGCACTTCCCTGTCAATTTTTTGAGCGGTGTCTTCGCTGTATGGTTTCACCAAAAGTTGTTCATTCTTGCCCGTAGAATCATAAAAACTGACCGGTCCGATCTCTTCATCCAGTCCCAAATAGGCCACCATGCTATAGGCCTGTTTGGTTACTTTCTCCAGGTCATCAAGGGCCCCTGACGACACATCATTAAATATTATTTCCTCTGCAACCCTTCCCCCCAGTGAAGCACATATCTGATCAATGAATTGACTTTTGGTGACAATTTGCCTTTCCTCGGGCAGATACCAGGCTGATCCAAGAGATTTACCCCGTGGGATAATGGATACCTTTACAAGGGAGTCCACGTTTTTTAGATACCAGCTGGCCACGGCATGCCCTGCCTCATGATAGGCAATGATCTCTTTTTCTTTTGGGGAGGTAATCTTGTTCTTCCTTTCAAGGCCGCCCACAATTCTGTCTCTGGCCATGATAAATTCAGACTGATGCACTTCTTTTTTATGATTTCTGGCCGCAATCAATGCCGCTTCGTTGCAAATATTGGCGATGTCGGCACCTGAGAAACCAGGACATAAGGCGGCCAGTTCTTCAATGTTGATATCTTTAGCTTTTTTAAGTGGTCTGAGGTGTACCTTGAATATTTCTATTCTTTCTTCTTTATCGGGTAATTCTAAATATATGTGACGGTCAAAACGGCCGGGTCTCAACAGGGCCTTATCCAAAATATCGGCTCTGTTGGTTGCTGCAAGAACGATAACTCCTGTATTGACTCCAAAACCGTCTAATTCTGCCAATAACTGATTTAAGGTATTTTCTCTTTCATCATTGGCCTGGAACAAATTTGCCCTGTTACGTGCGCGCCCCACCGCATCGATCTCATCGATAAATACGATGCTTGGCGCATTTTCTTTGGCTTGTTTAAACAGGTCCCTCACTCGTGAAGCACCTACTCCAACGAACATTTCAACAAATTCAGATCCGGATAAGAAAAAAAAGGGAACCTGAGCTTCGCCGGCAACGGCCTTGGCCAGCAAAGTTTTACCCGTACCCGGAGGTCCTACAAGCATGACCCCTCTGGGTATTTTTGCTCCGAGTTTGGTATAGGTATCCGGATTTTTAAGGAAATCGACAATTTCCATTATTTCTGTTTTAGCTTCCTTTAGCCCCGCTACGTCATTGAAAGTGATCTTGCTCTTGGATTCTTTTGTGGTGAGCTTGGCGGTTGATTTGGTAAAGTTAAAAAGGGAGCCTGCCCGACCTTTAGTCCCTATTCTGCCCAGCAAGAATAGCCATAGAAAAAAAATCAGCGCCGTAGGAATGATCCACGAAAGGAAACTGGTCCAGTTCATTTGATTTGTATAAGTGATCTGAATTCTGTCTTCTTCAGGAAAATTGTTTTGCGCCTGTTCAAGCTGGCGCTCAAAATTTTCAAGTGATCCGAGCTGGATAGAATAGTGCGGCCCGGCGGCTGATTGAAAAAAGTAGCCTTGAAGCTCCTTGTATTTTGGGTCACTTAACTTATCTTCTTTGATGTATATTTTAGCCACGGATTGATTGATGACCACAATTTTTTCAACGTCATTTTGACTCAGCATATCACGCTCAAAGGTCAACCAGCTTATTTCCTTTGTCGCGTTGTTGTATTGAGTAAATAGTGAAAAAATGAGGACCAGAATGGCAAAAATGTAGAACCATAAAAAAGCTTTGTTTCCCTGAGGGGGGAATTCGCGCTTATTTTTTTTCACAGGATCTAAATCTTTATGCTTTTTTGGATCTTTTTTCATGGCCCTAAGTGCAAAATTCTTTTCCTTTTGAAAACCGTTTCAGGCATATTCTTAAAGGCTTCCAATTTTGGTCAAGAGTAAAATTAAAAGAATCAAACAGGATATGCATTAACCCAGGTCAATGAAAAAAGTAACCAAGATCAATGAACAATGAATAAATGAATAAATGAAACAATGAATTAATCCTTAACACATAACACTTAACACTTAGTCCTTAGTACTTAGTCCTTAACACTTCTCACCCCCTCGGAAGTGAGGGCTTCAGCTCCGAGGGCTTCGGATCATCAATGAAACAATGAACTAATGAAATATTGAAATAATGATGTAATGAATTAGTCCTTAAAACTTTACCCTTAAAACTTTACCCTTATAACTTCTCCCCTCTCCCTTCTCCTTCAAAACTCCCATCAAATTTTTAATTCAAAAATCGTATATTCATCAAATGGAAGGACTTGACATCGTCATGGTGATCGCGATCATTTTGTTTGCCCGGCTTGGAGTGAGACTCGTAACCATGTTCATCAAAAACAAAAAGGAACAAAAAGGTAAAAAACAGGCTTGATCTTTACTGTATTTTGGATTCGAAAATTTTATGGATCACTTCAAGAATGTCAAGCAGCAGGGCTCCGATGCACGTTGAAAATAGTACATTTTATGAGTTCTGTTTTGATTTTAAAAGGGTTTTCTAAAGCATTATTTCTGCGCTCCAGAAAACAGATGGACAATTCCATTTATTTTCCGATATTGTTGTCGTCATCCAGTTACGATTAGAAAAAGGTGGGTACAACAGATTCAAAAGAATTAAAATCACCAAAATTATTAATCACATTCTACGAAATTATTAATCCAAATGAAACTGAATAAAAAAGATGAAGCTGAATTGATGAAGGTATATAATGCCTGGTGGCACAGCTATTTGAATGGTGATATAAAGACATATGATTTCTATCTTGATGATGATTATAGATTTGTTGGATCAACGGGTTCCGAGGAATTTTTAAACAGAAAAGATACCACCGCGTTTTTTGAGGCTACCGCCGAGCAGCTTGCAGGAAACGCGAAATTGGAAAATATAATTCAAACGATAGAAACTCTTGAAGGGATGGTGCTTATTACTGATTTGGCGGATACATTTGTGCGAAGCGGATCTGAATGGGTTTACTACGCAAGATTCAGGTTTACTTCACTGCTTCGCAAAACGAAAAATGGATGGCGCTTCTTTTATCAGCATTTTTCTACACCTGACCTGAAAGCCCAGGAAGGGGAGACGATCGGTTTGGAAAAAGTTACTGCAGAAAACCTGGAATTGCGAAGTGCCATAAAAAGACGAACCGCGGAACTTGAATTAAAAAACAGGGAATTAGAAGTCGAAGCGGCTCTTGAACGGATAAGAGCCCAGGTTACTGCCATGAGCCAGTCTTCAGACCTCCTGGATATTGTTGTAACCATGCGGACGGAGTTTGTTAAACTTGGTCATGCAGCACATTACTTCTGGCACATGAGATGGCTGCCTGAAAAATATGAAAAGGCCATGACCTCTGGAGATGGTACTCGTATTGGATTTGTGATGCAATTACCCAGACATATACATGGTGATATCCCATTGTTAGCCAATTGGGAAAAAAGCAAGGAATCAACTGTGGTTTATACCATGAATGTAGAAGAGGCAATCTCTTATGTAGATAAAATGGTCAACTTGGGTGATTTTCAAAGTATAGATCCTCAAGCACCAACCCATGACGATATTCGGCATATTAAAGGATTGACCTTTATCATGGCACGAACCACTCACGGAGAGATAGGCTATAGTTTGCCTGGAGTGGTAAAAAATCCACCTAAAGAGGATCTTGATATACTAGTGCGTTTTGCAAGTGCATTCGATCTTGCCCACAAGCGATTTGAAGACCTTAGAAAAAGTGAAAGGCAAGCAAGAGAGACAAAAATAGAATTAGGGCTGGAACGGGTCAGGGCCAGAGCAATGGGCATGCAAAATTCAACCGAATTATCCGATTTGGTAGATACAGTTTTTAAGGAACTGGCAATCCTTGACTTCGCCCTGCAAGCTTGTATCATCAACTTAATAGATATTGAAAACTTGTGCAACACGGTTTGGATGAAGAGTCCGGATGTTGGTAATGTTCCGGATTCATATCTTATGAAATTTGAAGATTATCCGTTTCACGATGCGATGAAAGAAGGATATTTAAAAAGAGATGCCAAATTTATTTATACGATTCAGGGAACCGAAAAAAAGAAATACGACAAATATTTATTCAAGGATACAGAATTCAGAAAAATCTCAGAAGAGGCGCAAGACAGTTTTACATCTCTGGAAAAATATGTTTGCTCTTTCACCTTCAGTAATTTTGGAGGTTTACAAACTATAGGACAGGAACCATTATCGGACGAGAATCTAGACATTCTTGCACGGTTTGGTAAAGTATTCGATCTTACCTATACGCGTTTTAATGATTTAAAACTGGCCGAGGCTCAAGCCAGAGAATCCAGGATAGAACTCGCCTTGGAAAGGGTCCGTGCCCGAACTATGGCCATGCAACAAAGTGAGGAGCTGGGGGATGTGGCCACAGTACTATTCAAAGAATTGAATGAGCTGGTAGAAAACTTATGGACCTGTGGTTTTGTGTTATGTGAAAAAGACAGAAAGGAAGATGAGTGGTGGCTGAGCACCCTGGAAGGATTTATTCCGGCATTTTATTTACCAAACATTGGTGACGCTACGCACCATAATATCTACAACGGATGGATTAATGGTGAATCTTATCACACCGAACAGCTGGAAGGAAAAAGCCTGCAAGAACATTATGACTGGCTGATGACCATCCCTGCAGCTAAAGAAATATTTGACGATATGCTGGCTTCGGGCCTTGAACGCCCCACCTGGCAAAAATTGCATTGTGCCTATTTTTCTTATGGTTATCTCGTAATGATTACCCAGGTTCCCTGCCCCGAAGAAGAAATATTTAAGCGTTTTGCAAAGGTTTTTGATCAAACCTATACCCGTTTTCTCGATCTCCAAAAAGCAGAAGCCCAGGCACGTGAAGCGCAGGTTGAAGCTGCGTTGGAGAGGGTTCGTTCAAGGACCATGGCTATGCAGCGAAGTGAAGAATTGCTGGATGTTGCTTCCGTCTTATTCCAGCAAGTAAAATCACTGGGCGTACCTCAATGGAATTGCGGTTTTAATATTTGGAATATCGGTGACAAGGAATTTACCTATTATCCTGGAAGTCCGGATGGCATAATATCGCCGTCACCTTGTAAGATCTCACTAACCGAACATCCGATATTCAGGCGATTTGATGAATCTAGAAAGCGAGGGGATAAACTTTTGGTGTACGAAAAAGAAGGTGAAATACAAGAGGATCATTACAACTATATGCTCTCCCTTCCCGAAGTTGGTACGCTACTGCAAAGCATGCTGGATGCTGGCTATCAATTGCCCGCCTTTCAAATTGATCATCTTGCTAATTTTGCATATGGTAATTTGATATTTATCACCTATGAACACTTCCCCGAAATGCATGATGTTTTTATACGTTTCGCCAAAGTCTTCGAACAAACCTATACCCGTTTCCTCGATCTGCAAAAAGCAGAGGCGCAGGTCAAGGAAGCACAGATTGAGGCGGCATTGGAAAGAATTCGATCACGGTCAATGGCGATGCATAAACCGGATGAGTTACAGGAAGTAGTTAGCTTAGTGGCAGAAAAATTGCAGGATCTGGGAGTCATATTAGATGCAAACGGCGTGATTATCTGTACCTATTTTAAGGATTCCAAAGATGTGATGCATTGGCTTTCTGCACCAGACTTTTCTCACTCAGGTAATTACCTGCTGCCCTATTTTGATCATCCTATTTTTAAGGATGCATGGGAAAGTAAAAACAGTGGAGATGATTATTTTTCAAAGGCTTATTCAAAGCAGGAAAAGGATACTTTCTATGAATACGCTTTTAAAAATTCAGACTATAAAAGTTTCCCCGACGAGTTTAAGCAATGGGTCTTTCAAAATGATAAACACTCCCTTTCCTTTGCATGGGCAAAAAACTCTGCGATTCTTGTTCCTTCGCATACGGGAGTATTTCCATCAGATAATGATCAGGAAATACTGAAACGTTTTGTCAAAGTATTTGAACAAGCCTATATACGGTTTTTGGATCTCCAAAAAGCAGAGGCCCAGGCAAGAGAAGCCCGGATAGAAGCCGCGCTGGAACGAGTTCGTTCACGATCTATGGCGATGCATCAAAGCGATGAGCTCAAGGATGTCATCAAGGTGATCTTTGACCAGATGGCCCACTTGAACATTAATGCGGAGCATGCAGGCATTATAGTAGATTATGAACCCAAGAAGGACTGGCATTTTTGGGTCGCCGATACGCAGGACATTCCGGCAAAGATAACTGTCCCCTATCTTGATTTGGTATGGGACAGGCAATTCACAGAAGCGAAAAAGAAAGGTGAGAATTTCTTTACGACGCTGCTGGATTTTGAAGAAAAGAACAGCTTTTACAAAGAACTTCTGCCCCACATTAAAGGATTGACTAAAAAGGCACGAGACTTTTATATGAAATGTCCCGGACTTGCCGGATCAACCGTTATACAAAAGGATACCGGTCTCTACATCGAAAACTTTTCGGGCATACCTTATTCGGATGAAGAGAATAACACCTTGATGCGCTTCGGAAAGGTATTTCAACAAACTTATACTCGTTTTCTCGACCTTCAAAAAGCAGAGGCCCAGGCACGGGAAGCACAAATTAATTTGGCTGTTGAAAGGGTAAGAGCAAAAGCTTTAGCCATGCATAAGTCAGAGGAGATTATGGACGTGGTGGCTAAGTTGAAAGATGAAGTCATGAATCTGGATATTCCTGATGTTGTAGCAGCAACGATTTTCCTTAAAGAAGGAGAAGATAAGGTTAGAATGTGGGACTTATCTTCACTGGAAAAATCTGAAGAAGGCAATGAAGTGCCGCTTGACATTATTTTCAAGATAAAAAAAACAGACCCACATTTATATGTCAAGAGGGTTTGGGAAAATCCTGCCAATTACTTTGTAGAAATACAAGATAAAAAAGGTTTTAAAAGATTTATGGCCTGGCTGCGTGAGCATAACAAGAACGAAGTCGCTGATGAAGTTGTGGCCTATCTTGAGACATCCAAAATAAAGTGTTTATACCATGCTGCAAAAAAATTAAATAATGGAAAGTTAGTCCTCGATTTATTGGATCCGCCAACGGCAGAAATTGAACCTATCCTGACCAAAATGGGCACCGCATTTGATCTGGCTTATAAACGTTTTGAAGATCTCCAAAAAGCAGAGGCACAAGCCAGAGAATCGCAGATTGAGGCGGCACTGGAAAGAGTCAGATCAAGAACGATGGCCATGCAGCAGAGTACTGAATTGAGCGATACGTCTGCTCTGTTATTTCAGCAGATACAAATGTTGGGTATATCGCCATGGAGCTGTGGGTTTAATATTTGGGAAAAAGAGAATACTGTTTTTACTTCTTACATGGGCAGCCCCGATGGGGGTATTTTGAAAGGTTACAAAATTCCGCTCACTGAAGAAGCTGCCTTCATTCACTTTAAGGAATCTAGGGACAGGGGCGATAAGCTTTTTATAGATGTGCTTGAAGGAGACGCATTGGAAACTCACTATCGATATTTTCAAACCCTTCCCGGGATTAAAGAAATCTTCGAAAAACGGGCTCAGGCTGGCTTCCCAATTCCAACTTTCCAGATTCACCATCTTGCCAATTTCTCGCATGGTAATCTTATGTTTATCACTTATGAACACTGCCCTGAAGCACACGATATTTTCATTCGCTTTGCCAAAGTATTTGAACAGACGTATACCCGCTTCCTAGATCTTCAAAAGTCAGAAGCGCAGGCAAGGGAGGCTCAAATTGAGTCGGCCCTGGAAAGAGTGCGCTCCAAGACCATGGCCATGCACAACAGTCAGGATGTAGGCGCTACGGTAGGTGCCATGTTTGATGAATTGGTAAAATTGGGAATTGAGAAATCGGTAAGATGCGGAATTGGCATTTTGGATCATACCAAACCCATGGAACTTTGGACCGCATCGTCAAATAAGGACGGTGAAGTTATGTTAAATATCGGCTTTTTGGATATGTCTCTTCATCCTTTGCTGAAGGGTGTGAAAAATGCCTGGAAAAAGAAGATGACAAATTTTACCTATGAGCTGCAGGGTAAAGATTTATTAAAATATTTCACGGCACTTAATGAGTCTCCTGATTATCTTTTTCACGTGGATTTGGCATCATTACCGAAAAAAACAATACATAACAGTTTTCTTTTTTCAGAAGGAACGCTGTTTGCCTTTTCACCACATCCTTTGACAGAAGAGGAAGAACAAATATTTAAAAGGTTTAGCGGTGTTTTTGCACAAACGTATACACGATACCTCGATCTTTTAAAGGCAGAGGCCCAGGCACGGGAGGCAGAAATAGAAGCGGCCCTTGAAAGGGTGAGGTCTCAAACAATGGCGATGCACAATAGCAAGGATGTTGGAAAGACCGTCGTGACTTTTTTTGACGAGGTGATGAAATTGGGCTTAAACAAAGGTATTCGCTGTGGAATCGGCATCCTTGAAGACAGAGAGAAAATGGAAACATGGTCAGCAACGTCCTATCCCAATGGCGATGTAGATCTACAGGTGGGCCTTCTCGACATGAAGCGGCATCCTTTGATCAAAGGTTTGGAAATTGCATGGAAAAACAAGGAAGAGGGCTACAACTATGAGCTGATCGGTGAAGATGTGGTCCGTTATTATGAACAACTGATAGAAGAACCGGACTATCCTTTTCATGTCGATCTTGACAATTTATCAGACATCGAGTACCACAGAAGTTTCTTCTTTTCATCAGGGATCATTTTTACTTTTACAAAAACCCCTATATCAGAAGAGGCAGCTCTGGTTTTAAACAGGTTCGCAAGTGTTTTTGGACAGACCTACAGAAGATTTTTGGACCTGCAAAAAGCAGAGGCACAGGCCAGGGAAGCCCGCATTGAAGCGGCCCTTGAAAAAGTACGTGCCAGAACCATGGCGATGCAATCGAGTAACGAACTTCAGGAAGCAGCGAACGTATTGTTTTTAGAAATACAAGCCCTGGGCATAAAGGCCTGGAGTGCCGGATACAATATATTATCTGATGACCGAACCACCAGCACCTGCTGGATGAGCAGTGAAGGCGAATTACAAGATCCTTTTCCTTTATACTATACCGAGGAAGCCTCTTTTATAGAAATGGGAAAATTTTTAAAAAGCAAAGAAGAATTTTTTGTTCAGGAACTGGCGGGCAAGGATCTGGTACAGCACTATGATTATATGAAATCATTGCCTGAATTGAAAAATACTTTCAAACATATAGAAGACGCCGGACTCACCTTGCCTGCCTATCAAATTAATCATCTCTGTAAATTTAGTCAGGGCTACCTGTTATTTATCACTTATGAATCGGTTCCGGAGGCTCATGATATTTTTAAACGTTTTACCAAAGTTTTTGAACAAACCTATACCCGGTTTTTGGATCTTCAAAAGGCAGAGAATCAATCCAAAGAATCCCAGATTGAACTGGCTTTAGAAAGAGTAAGAGCAAGCACCATGGCCATGCACAAAAGTGAGCAACTGGCCGGTACTGCTCAGGTACTCTTTGAACAATTTGATCTTCTGGGAGTCATTCCCGACCGTATTAGTATCGCTATCTTTAATGAAAATAAAAGGATATTTGAATTGTGGGCTACCGATCAAAGCGGAACTTTTGTCAATCACGTTCACGATTTTTCCATAGATGAACCTACTTGTATGGCAAAAACCTATCAGGCCTGGAAAGAAGGAAAAGAAACATTTATAGTTGATCTTAAAGGCGATGAATTAAAAGACTGGGTCCGTTTTGTGAAGGAAGAGGCAAAAATGGAATTGGATGAGTCCAAATTCAAGGGAAGAAGGGTTCAGCATAGTGCGTTTTTCTCACAGGGCTATTTGCTTTTGAGCTCTCATCTGCCAATAGAGGATGAAATGATGCAATTATTGTTGCGATTCGCTAAAGTTTTCCAACAAACCTTTACCCGTTTTCTTGACCTTCAGAAAGCTGAGACACAGGCAAGAGAGGCGATTAAACGGGCTTCAGTTGACAGGGTTCGGGCAGAAATAGCCTCCATGCGAACCACAACTGATTTAAACCGGATTACGCCTCTTGTTTGGAGTGAATTAACGACGCTTAATGTGCCTTTTATCCGTTGTGGTGTTTTTATTATGGATGAAGAACAACAGCAGGTACAAACTCATTTGTCAACCCCTGACGGAAAAGCCATTGCTTCTTTTAACCTGCCATTTGAAAATACGGAACCTTTAACAGAACTGTTGCCATATTGGCGTAAAAAAGAAATGTATACAGATCATTGGGATGAATCGGCTTTTATCGAATCCACTAAGATCTTAATGCAACGAGGAGCAATAGCCTCATCAGAAAAGTATATTACAGAAAAACAGCCAACCAATCTCCACCTTCATTTTCTTCCTTTTTTACAAGGCATGTTGTACGTGGGGAGCGAAGTACCCTTGAGCGAAGATGAATTGAATTTGGCACAAAATCTTGCTGAGGCATTTTCTACCGCCTATTCACGCTATGAAGATTTTAATAAACTGGAATTGGCCAACAAAAAAATAGAAAAAACCCTGGTGGATTTAAAACAGACCCAGACCCAGCTCATTCAATCAGAAAAAATGGCTTCTCTCGGTGAACTTACCGCAGGTATTGCCCATGAAATTCAGAACCCCTTGAACTTTGTGAATAATTTCTCCGAAGTGAGTCATGAACTGATGAAAGAAATGCTGGAAGAACTGGAAAGGGGAGACATTGATGAAGCAAAGGAGATCAGCCATGATATTGAACAAAACCTGGAAAAGATCAACCATCACGGAAAGCGGGCCAGTGACATCGTAAAAGGGATGCTCCAGCACTCTCGTAAAGGAGACGGCAAAAAGGACCTTACCGATATTAATAAACTGGCTGATGAATATTTACGCCTGGCCTACCACGGTTTGCGGGCCAAAGACAAATCATTCAATGCCGATTTTATTGAGAATTTTGAGAAGGACCTCCCACTAATCCAGGCGATACCGCAGGATATTGGGCGGGTGTTGCTCAATTTGATCAGCAATGCTTTTTATGCGGTTTCGGCCAAGGATAAAGAGGGAGTTGCAGGTTTTAAACCAACTGTAGTGGTAAGTACGAAAAAAATAAATCACCTGATTGAAATACGGGTAAAAGACAATGGTTCAGGAGTTAGTGAAGGTATCCGGGACAAGGTCTTTCAGCCATTTTTCACCACCAAACCAACCGGGCAGGGAACGGGACTCGGTTTATCCATGAGTTATGATATTGTTACCAAGGGGCATGGAGGTTCCCTGGATTTTACCAGTACAGAGGGTGAGGGTACAGAATTCATAATTCAATTGCCCTTAAAGAAATAGAAAATTAAAAGAATAGTAAATGAAGCAACCGATCCTAATCAAACTGTTTTTCATCTTGTGGCTCATTCTTTTCGGTACAGTTGAAATTGTTCAGGAAATTGAATTCAACAGGCTCAAGTCTACTGAAGCTGGTTCTGTAACGGGTATGACTCAGGATATTGAAGGGAACACGTGGTTTTCAACCAAGCAAGGGCTTTTTAAATACTATGGAAATCAAATTTCCAATTATCAGAATAGCCCGTTAAGCACAAATTCAGTCAATAGCAATAACCTTGAGTTTGTTTTTTATGACAAAGACGGGAGTATTTGGACTGGCATTTTAGGTAAAGGTCTTGACAGATCTTTAAGCTATGATATGGTGAAGGCGCATGGCGGGGAGCTAAAGGTTGAAACCGAAATTAATGAAGGTACTCAAATGAAAATGATGTTACCCTTAAATAGTTAAACTGTATGCAAGTATTTAATTTAAAGGCATTTTTTGGCCCTTACTTTCTCATCTTATTCTTGTCCCTTTCAGTTAAAGGTCAAAACACCAATGTACTCTTTAGAAATATCACCTCGTCAGAAGGCCTTCCTACGACCTCTGTATCAGACGTAACGCAGGATTCGTTTGGGTTGATCTGGATTGGAACCTGGGATGGGGTGTTCAGATTCGATGGCCAGCGTTACGAAAAAATGGCCTATGGCGGAAGGTATGTCGCAGCCGACAAAAAAGGGGGCGTTTGGATCTCCCAGCAAACCGGGAAACTCACTTATTACGATTCACATACGGCACAACTCAAAACCTTTGACAATGTTGATGACAGAAGGTATATTTTTGTGACTGTGCTGGAGGATGGAAATGTTTTGGTCGATTCATCCAAAGGGATCCTCAAATTCAATGAGGAACTACAGAATTTTGAATTGGAAGAAGGGCAGGCAGATGGCCCTGTGTACGCATTAAGAACTTCAGAAACGGGTAATTCAACCTTTTTAAGCCGGAAAGGAGATCAATTGAGACTGGGTTATCGCGATGCATTGGGAAACTATCGATACGAAGAATTTCCCATGGATCAAAACGATCCGGATAAAAGAGTCTTTTCTTCTGATTATCCAACATTAACTTTTCCTTACAAGCAAAATGGCACCCTCATCACTAATCAAAGGGGATATGCCATAAAACAAACAAAGGAGGATGAATGGGTATTTTATAAAACCAAAGATCCAGATGCCTTGCAGATCAATGATCCGCTGGCTTTGCTCCTGAAAGAGGATATATTGTGGTTAAACAAAAACAATGCACTGACCAGGGTTAGTCTCGATACCGGTGCATCAATTACTTACCAGCACGACCCTGCTGACCCCAACAGTATTTTACCCCTTGAAGGTAGAGGCCATGGTTGCAGATTGTTTATTGACCGTCAGGGTGTTCTTTGGGTAACACGATTTTCTTACGGAATAAGCCGACTCAATTTATTCGAATCGGATTTCGGGCTGTTGAAAGACGAGCAGGGTAAAACCATACCGGATGCGTTGTCGGCCCTGGAATTGGAAGATGGAACTTTTTGGTTTGGCGAAAGGACCTCCAGCAGAAAAGGGCTGGTTCATTTTGATGCCAAAGGAAAGAAAATTCTCGAGCGAATCGGTTTTATCGAAAAGAATCTTGGTCCGGGCAAATCGGTTGCTAAACAACTAAGCCATCCTTACCCGTGGTCCCTCGCAAAGACTTCTGACGGCTCTATTTGGGTAGGTACGGGTTCGCCGGGCCCTCAAAATGGAGGATTAAACAGGATAAGACCTGGTACCGATGAAATTACCATCTATAGGCATGATCCTGATGATGCTGCTTCCCTTCCCAACAACTGGGTATTTAATTTGCTGCCTGACGCAAAGGACCGGCTATGGATAAATACTGGGAATGGACTTGCATTTATTGATCCGCTGACTGAAAAGATCAGTAGGTTTTCAATTGAAGGTGACGGGGAACTGGCAGGTTTGATGATTGATGATCA